>Ga0207643_10001416_pt1 | contig 13755 bp, 13 predicted proteins | sample KBSMisM62_FD_184313 | JGI IMG/M metagenome (GOLD analysis project Ga0207643, IMG submission 184313) | Miscanthus rhizosphere microbial communities from Kellogg Biological Station, Michigan, USA - KBS Miscanthus M6-2 (SPAdes) (version 2) | ecosystem: Host-associated > Plants > Roots >...
TCAAAATCAAACCAACGATGAAAGGAAAGCTCAGACTTCTGAGTCAGATGTTGGTTCCAACGATGGATGTGATCCATCGTACCCTGATATCTGTATTACAACTTATTCTGAAAAGCTAAGCTGTGCTGATATACCCTTCAGAAACTTTAAGGTGCTGCCACCAGATTCCCACGGATTTGATTCTGATAGCGATGGCGTGGGTTGCGAAGGGTAAATATTCTACTCAAATGATCTAGTAAATACTTGTTAGCATCGCGGTCAATGAGTAACAAAGTCATTGGAATAATTTATTCGATGATCCAAAGTATGTAATCAATCTACTGGACGGATGTTGCATTCAGTTACAAAAGGTTACTTATGGACGAATCTTTTCTCAGTGTCATTTCTAGTTTTCCTTCCCTGCCAGTATTTAGGACAGCTCCCATAACCCTTATTCTGTCGCCAACTTTCAACTTTTCAAGTTCGTAGCTGCTATCCCTCCAACCAACTAGCCTAATTTCACCCGTATCATCCCCAATCAAAGTATCAGTAACGGAAATCAGCTCACCATTCTTCGTATTCACTTGTGCACTATTTGGCTGTTGTAAAACAATTGATTCTACTATGTAGGAGTTGCCAACTATCTGAATTTCTCTTATTTTGGAAATACATTCTTCGACTCTAGGAAATGAATCATTTTCTACGAGTTCTAAAAAGGAGTCTTCTTTAAGAAATACCATATTTCCAAATATTCTGCTTGGGATACAGTCTATTACAGAATTCGAAGCCACCTTGTCTGATTTTAGTCCCTCCAAGGTAACATAAACCAAGTTTTTGTTCTTATCTATTCCAATATAATTGACGCTTTCATTTTCAGGTCTTCCATCGGAGATAATTCGAATCGAATGCACCTCATAATCCTGAGGACTTTCCCTTAATTCAATGACAGTACCTTCGTCACCATGAATCTCAAAATCTCCGTTCCCGTACTGTGGGTTACCTTCCTTTATTCGTGCCCCAATGATTCTAATTGGCATATTTACTTGAAAAAACTTGGGCAAATTATCTTCGTCAATATTCCAAAGGGCAACACGTAGCTTTCTGTCGCCAGTTTCATTAGATAACATTGTTTGTAATGATTTTTTCCTTTCCCCCCGTGAGTCAGAAAATTCAATTATTCTTGGAATAGAACTCACTATTCCTGATATAACTGCATTTTCTTTTTCTGATCGGACACTGTCAACATTTGATGTGATTCCTTCTAGATCTGGGATAGTAGTATCGTTACCACTATAAGCTATTATATCCCCTCCTTCACCAATATTAATTATTGGTTTTCCATTGAGGGCACTCTTTACATAACAGTTTTTTATTTGTATCAAATCCCCTGGCTTTATTCCATTCTCTTCAATGACATGGGTCAGATTATCCCATAGCCTTACCTTTATGCTTCCTCCTGCGTCATAAACTGAGATTGTTCTATTTTCAATCCTCTCGTTTGTGTCTTTTTTCATAAAAGCTCTTATTGGATAAGCGCCAAGAAGTCGTACTATCAAATCCAGATCCCTTGCGCCGATGTAAAGATCTTTGATTCCTCGTTTCGTACGTTGCACATTATCAAATGATGCTCCTAAATCGGCTGCTACAAGAAAGAGAGCGCCCTGGTCAGTCAAGTAACCAGCGCCTATCTTTCTCTTTTTTTCTTCTATTAGCTCTTTTAACTGTTCTAATTTGATATCTGGTTTCTGTTCAAGGAGTATTTCAATCATCTTCTTAAAATCCAGTGACAACCTAAATGCGACCTCTCAATACTACAATGAATGGCTTGCCTATATGTTTTGAGAATGATATGATATGATAAATGGATTGAATAAAGTCAGGATTGAATGCATGGGTGAGGCTTGCAGTATCCAAGCCAACAAATTCACTTCTTGCGAAAGGCCAGAAATTCAGCGGAGTTGTGTAAATTTCTCAACGATTTTCCATTATCACTATGCTTATGCTTGATAGAAGTAGGATAGCAAATTTGAATTTGAAACTGTTTATGCTGATCCTAATGGTACATTGAAAATTCTATATTATTGTCACCACAGGTAAGTGGCAGTAACGTCATTTCTTTAGAATATTAGTTGCGCTCACTTGTCCTCTTAAGATTTCTTCCACTTATTAGATTTATATTATTACCATTTCAAGTGGGCCGAAAGGGACAATTCAGATTTTTCAGATGGGTCATAGTTAGAATTCCTAAATTTGTACTGCTCATAGGCAAAGTTTAATGTATCCTATAATCTCCTTAAACTTTTCATTATCGAAGCTATTTTCTTTAATGAGTTGCTACATATTCCGTGGTGATAGTAAATCAATTCAAAAAGTTTGTTACTATGTTTTCTCTACTTGATTGGATTAAGCCCTCATTGCAAATTTAAAGAAAGATATAAGATTAGCATGACAAATAGAACATAACATCATATCAAATAAAGCGTAAAGTGAGTTAGTATTTCGCTTATTATTTTATTACTTGGTTTTATTTAGATCTTAAAAATTCCTGCAAATGTTAGTGGTCTAATTTTTGTAAATAATCCTTTTTATGGATTAAGCAAACCCAAAGTAGAGAAACATCGCAATGAAATATAAAGGTGTTAAGGGTGAAATAAGAGATTAGAGAATCAAAAAGGTCTTAAGTAGAGAACACGTAATAATAATTAAGCCGGAGAAAAATGAAAATGACAAATGGTAAAAACAGGATAAAAGTTAAGATTCATAGAACTAGCGATTATGACGACAAATACACGGGCATAAGGGATTTTTCTGACGAAAAAGCGATGTTACAGTATGGCTTATCTAAGGTACATAAAGTAATAATAAGAAAATATACGGAGGATGATGAATTTATAGCAAGAGCACAAAAGACCAGAGGCATAAAGTTTGATTACGAAATGGAACTGTACGACTAAACAGACTCGGATGTCATAGAATCAAAATGTTAACAGGAACTGATTACGAAGTTGATAATGAGACAAAAAGTACCAAGAAGGTGGTTAAAAATGCGTAAAAGCAGATTCAGACTTACAAAAGGCGGTGGGCGGATATTGAAGCAAGTATCTTTCAAGTAGAGAATTAATATAGGCCATTGCCTGCTATGAGACGCGAATAAGTGTGTCTTCTCAATTTCCAATGAAAAATTATGTTGTTATTATCTTTCTCTTAATTATTATCTGTAACTTTTCCGTTTATTTCCATCAAACGTATGGACAAGTAAAGTTCGGAGAAAGAGTGATCAACAAAGGTGCAATCAATCCCGTAGTCTTAGATTCACTACTCAAAGTTGAAGTGGTGGTTGAAGACCTGGATACACCTACAACTATGGCCTTCTTGGCTCCAAATGATTTCCTGATATTGGAAAAAGACAAGGGGACCGTACAGCGTGTAATAAATGGGCAAACTTTAGACAGACCGCTACTTGATGTAAATGTAGCAAATTCTGTTGAAAGAGGAATGTGTGGTATTGCAGTTTCCACAATCGGTTCCGAGACATACGTATTCCTCTATTTTACAGAAATAGAGGGTAAAGATGGAAGTGATAGAGTAGGTAAAGCACCAATAGGAAATCGGCTCTACAAGTATGAATTAGTTGATAATAAACTTGTAAATCCCACACTTCTTTTGGATTTACCAGCAATCCCCGGACCAAGACATAACGGTGGAGGAATAGAAATTGGTCCTGACAATAACATATACGTTCCAGTAGGTGATATTGATGGTTCATTTAAAGTTGATTTTGAGGCAACAGGGACTCAAAACTTCCAAAAAGGGATAGATGCAGATGGACGAAGTGGAATTCTTAGGATAAAACAGGATGGCGAGCCTGTTGGCGAAGGAATCTTGGGAGAATCTATGCCCTTAAGATTGTATTATGCATACGGCATTAGGAACAGTTTTGGATTGGATTTTGATCCGATTACAGGTTCTTTATGGGATACAGAAAATGGGCCGCATGAGGGAGATGAAATAAACTTAGTATATCCCGGATTCAATAGCGGTTGGCACGAGATTTATGGATTTTCCACTTCCTTGGGAAAATTTAACAAAAATAATTTAGTAACCTTTGATGGTAAGGGCAAATATGATGAACCCAAAATTGCTTGGTCGAAAAGTACAGGACTGACATCTTTAATATTTATAGACTCAGACAAACTAGGGTCTCAATATAGAAATGATATGTTTGTGGGCGACGTACATAATGGCCGAATATACCACTTCAAATTAAACAACGAAAGAAATGACCTTATACTTCCGAAGGTTCTTGCGGGTAAGTCCACTGTAAATCCAACGGTTTCTGAGGCCAAAGAAATAGTATTTGGTGAAGGATTTGGTGGAATTACGGATCTAACATTGGGTCCAGATGGATATCTTTATGTCGTTTCCATCGGTCAAGGAAAGGTATTTAGAATCTTACCTCAGTAATTTATTTAAGTTAATGAGGCATGCTCTTCAAGATGGAAAATGAAATTTTATTTGCGATCTGAAGTCTGCAAAAATATAAATTCTTCTATATTTAAGCTTAGGATGTTAGGTTTTACTCTATTCGTTATTCAACTTCATAACGGAAAATAAAGAATATTATGTTTCTATTTAGTTATGTCTCGTAAATTGGTAAAATGCTATCTATCCATATAAAGAAAAAATGAAGACCCAGATATTCAACAAGCAACAGTAAAGATTTGGCAGTTAATATCTCATATGATTCAAGCAATCCGTAATGATCTAATAAGATTTTGAATACACACTAAACACTAACTTAACGGCAAGAATGAACCATCTGAACTGAATTATTAGGGCATATTATTTTTTCATTCAACGAATAGCAGTTAGATGGCAGGTATCTTGTATTTTTCAACTTGTTATTTTCGCCCACAAAGAACATTACAGAGAAGTTAGTTGAAGCTAAAATGATAGCTATAATTATCAATGTTATCTTTCGTTGGAGTAATCTAGACATCGTTGAATTGTTGACATGTCCTCTAAATGACATCCTACAAGCCTACGTGCAAAATTCCTACTAAGCGTTACGTTTTAGAAGAACAAAATATAGTCTGTAAGGACTACGTCAACACAAAAGATGAAAGTAAAAATAGATAAAGGTAATATTTAGAATCCTTTGGGCCCCATGATTGGAAGTGATCAGGCACATCGGGATGATGATTTCGGTCCTAATTATGGCTTGACGTTAATCTACTTTCGTCAAGAAATTATAAAAAAATTAAACTAGTCGCTGTCTTAATCTTCATTTTTTTCTTTACTTGATGAACCGCCGCCTACATTAATATCAACAAATTCCGGCCTATTAAGAGGAGAATTATCCCCTTTATCGCATTCGAGTTTGAAATTATCAGTAGTCATAGTACATACCGTATAGGGATCACCATCTTGTACCTCAATACCTGGAAACGTCATTGTGTAACTGACTTTATCCTGTCCTTGATTTTCTGGGTCTTCAGCATTAAACAGTTTTATCTTTGTCTGATCTTCCACATTAACCAAAGTTAAAACGTCCTTCGTTGAATTTGTTATCCCAAATAGAGTTACAACTACTTTAAAGACATCTTTTCCGACTCCTGATTCTGCTTTTACGCTACCAAACAAGCTCACATTGGTGAAAATGACCGAGATAATCAGTGCACCTACCAACGTTAATTTTGTAAAATAATTTCTATTCAACGCTAAAATAATCGCATTATAGTTCTTAAGCATTCCCTGTTCGCCAAAAGTGTTAACTTGATTATATTCACTTGTAAATTACTGGCGTCTTAATTGTATGTAGGCAGTCCACTAAGTTCAAGAAATTTAAAATTTATTTTGTTGTATAATTAAAAATATCTGGACAGATCAGTTGTGCTAATTGAGGATTGTCCGAGGTTAAATTTTTAAAGTATTCTTCGCTCATTATACTAAGATTGATAGATTGATTCCCTAATTTTGTAATATTGCTATTGATACACGATAAGTTTGCACCAGATATAGATGGAATAACTCGATGTATGATGGGAAGTGTAGTCACAAAAACCAATATTATAATTACAAATGCCCAAAAGACATTCATTTGTATAACATGAAACAATTGCCTAATATGTCAGATGGAACAAATCATACGAACTTTAGTCTGAGGGAAATTTCTTTTGCATTTCATAAGAATGTAATTGCGTATTCACTTCTTTAAGAAGATCGTGTATACCTATTGGTTTTTGAAGAAATGCGTTTATAATTTTCTTTTTAGTATACTCGCGAAAAACCTTATCTTCTATTTGAAATGCCGTCATCAATATCGTTCTTACAAAGCTGTTCAGTTCCTTTATCTTTTTTAGAAATTCCATACCATTCAATCCAGGCATCTTAAAATCTGATAATACCAGCACATAGGCGTACTCATTTACTTGAAAATGCTCTAGCGCCAAAATAGGATCTGTAAATGTAAATATTGTTATCCCTGAGATGCTTTTTAAAGCCTCATGAAAAAGCATAATGATATCTGGATCGTCGTCTACAATACTAACCATCCTATTCTCGACAGACACTACAGATTGCGCCTCATCCTAATCTTTACTTCCCCTATTTTCTGAAAACCTACTTAAATTCTATTTGTTTTAAAAAGTTATATCCAGCGGAACTAGAGCCGTACGCGATAACGGACGAAAATAGTTCCGCCAGCGAACGTATGAGGTATACTTCAACACGTTCGTCATAATCTTGCCAACAAAATATAAAATAACTTAAACCGTTAAAAAGACAAGATCCTGAAATCCATTCCTGACTTTTCTAAATGGTATCCATATTTTCAGGGTTCCTTTTTATTCTCTCTGTAGATACCAAGTTCTTTTAAAACTGTAATAACAGTAGGTATGTCCAAGTCAACTTGCATAGATATGAATTCTACATCTATCCCAGATACGTTTAACTTCATAATAGCCTCTTTCTTGCTTTGTTGAATCATTTCCATGTTGAGGTTTAAATCTCTAAAAGATCAGATGCTACATTGTATAATACAGTTTAGACGCTGTTATGATTACGTGTGGAAGTTAATTTGTTATTTTCTATTTTTTCAATTGCTTATAATGTTCAAAAATTATAGACATAATAATCGGATGCAATAAGACAGGCATGCAAATCGTTACTCCAGCGGCATTATACAGGCGGGAATAAGACATCATTTCATCAAACAACTTTTTTTCGCTTTTATCCAATTCTTGTCTAAATATTTTCCACTTTCTTCTTTCGCTTTCTGATGCAAGTCTATACGAAGGAATAGTCCGACCCATAATTTATTATCACGAATTATCAATTTAATACCCAAATCACCGACAAGTGTAGAGTGGAGGGCGATATATGATTCTAGTAAATAATGTACTTTAAATTAATAACTCACACATCGAACTGTTACTAACTAAAGAAAAAAGTAAAATGGGTAGTGACTTGACACATGGGTGCCTATAGTGTCCGAAGACTTGATCTCTGTTATCCCAGTCTTATGGAGGGCAAACACCATTAGTATCGAATGGATGGTTTGCTAAGTGACTGTTTGCTGCATTTTGGGACAGGCTTAATGTTTGCGATTGTTGTGGGTTTCCAGTTGGTCTATGACAGATCAAGACATCTCCTGGTTCATTACTTACACCATCTGATACAACGTCGTCATCGCCGTTAGCCGGAGATTCAAGGAAGTTGTCGCAACTAAATTGATTGTTGTCAACGGGGCTACCCTCGGAGCCTATGTGCTTATATTCATTCTCTGCCTTACAGTCATCCTCCTGTATTAATTTGTGGGTCCTCTCGTTACAGTTGTTGTCATCATTGTCTTCGCACTCTTCCTTGTCAGCAAATGCTGGTGCTACCTGTGATATCCCTGTTCCTGTTAGCGCTGTCAATATTCCTAAGGACAGTGCTACGAACATTAACACGTTTTTTATGTTCAAGGTTTGTAATCGCAAAATGATACTAAGCAAAGTATAAGTGGATTGAGTAAGAACATGTACTAAAAAAAGAACAGAGTCTTCTCTACTACCCTAAATCTGAATTTAAGAATAGAATATTATTCATTCATGTTAATTAAATTGCTGTACCAGAAAACTATGTCCGTGAATTCTGGTAAATTCTTCCAAAATTCGTACATAGTGTCCTCGCCATTCCCTCCTGTCAGGTTCTTACTTTTTTATAATTTATTGACGAATGTATTTTACCAACATGCAACAATGTGGACTGGATACAATGCCGGTGGACTACTCCGCCCAAGGCTTGGCCCATCAGTTTCTAATATTCCATATAAGCAAATTAAATTTTTTATACACGATTAGGAATTATTTGTCGGCATGAAAACCATTTGAAATCAACATCTCCACGATACCACTTGTAAACCATACGAGGTGCGCCCCAGGCTCCAACCTCATAATCTTCCCCTTCACAAATGGCCTTTGGTCCCCATTTATAGAACCTAGTGTCATTAACCTCGTTTACTTTGATCCAAGTTTTGCCATCACCGTTGAAGTCCATCCATTGCTCCAATTTGACCTTTGGAGCATCCATATCACGAGACAATATAATGTGGATATATTTGATTCCAAACCAACCATGATCTGCCAATATGGTTGGAGGAACTATCGTTTTGACTCCGGCAGGATCATTATAATACTTGCCGGGACTTTGCTTGGTGAATTTAACTTTTGAACTTTTCGTAGTAGAATTGCAATCTGTTTCACAGTCATAGTTGAATTCTTCGCAACAAAGATGATCGGCTTCATCATGGTGATTACATGGACCCCTTAGATAGATACCATCATGTTCTGTAGGCTTGTGAACATTAAAGAAACCTGTCAACTCTACGTTATCAAGGTCGCTTTTATCATATGTATAACCTCGGGCCATCGAATCCCTAAAACTCATATTGCAGCCACCGATCGCATCTTTATAGTCAGGATCAACGTTCAAATTAAACTTCACCCTTTTATTATCGTCAGTAGTCCACGAACCGTCTTTATTCTTTACTAGTTCATCATAGGTAGAACCGCCGCCTCTTTCAAAGTGTGAATCAAATGGATGATCATGGTCCATGTACCAAACAAAACCCCTTGGTCTGGTAGGATATACAAAGGCCACGCCGTCAGGTCCTACCATGTTGGTTCGTTTGACTATTACTGGTTTACTAGTTGCAGGAACCTCCTCACCAAAGACCCTTAGCACAGATACTAACGGGAGTAACATGATCGAAGTTCCAGCGCCTCCCACCAATTTCAAGAAATCAAGACGGGATATTTTTTTGCGATTTGAGTCATTAACCAAGGAAGGTATCTTACATACTGCAGCATTAATTTATTAAAGGATGTGATACAACTCTTTAAATGTTATTTACTAGCTTTTAAACGCATAATGAGTTGCTTATATTTGCAAATCCAACAATGACGGTGGGTTCCTGTTACCCTAAAAAGTATCTCTGACTCTTCTCTCAGATGGTTACAATAATATAGAAAATTGCGACTACTCAATTATCTTAAATGGATATTCGTCACAAATTAATTAATTCCTATTTGAAACTATAACATCTGCTTTCTAATTTGTGGAAAGGCTATATTGATCAAAAAGCTCTTCAGGATTATGCTGACAATTTTTTTCATTGAGATGTCTATCTAGTATATTCAGCAGGTGAGATGCTTTGTCACCGTTAGTCCTTTTTGTCATACTTGTGCCAGTCTATTGACCAATAAACTTGATAAAGCTTCTAACTACTTGAACTACTTCCTCTCAACTACCTTCTCACTAATCAGTTTAAACAATTCGTATACATGATTCATTTTTAATCTATTATAGTCTTTAGCTCTGAGGCAACAAGCCTAATAGCAATTAGAAATCCTTCTTTATACGTTTCATCGATTTTTAATTTTTTAATTCCGATATAAACTGTATAATCTTGCTTTCATCATTATCTATATCTCTACCTGCAAATTCAAAATATTTCTGCAAATAAAGCAAATAATTTTTTCGTGTTTCTTCAGACTTTATAGAATCCAAAAACAATGATAATGACTTTCATTTTTTATCATATTCATAACTTTAAAAGTACCACATACTCCATGATGTTCCATTTTCATGAAACATACGAATGAAGAATAGTACGCGTTTTGTCCAATCCCAGATCAGAAATATATCCACCTAACTTTGGTCCACTATCGGCATTTATCAACATTCGGTAGAATAATTTGAATATCCTCTTTGGTTGCTCCTCGTGGTGCTTTGAAGTCTCATATATCAATTGTTGAATTTTTTCTGCATCAAGATTGTTCTCTGGAGCTGCTGCTGTTTCTAGATTATCTACTATATTTTTTACTATTGTCTTTTCCTTATCGGTGAGAACTACGTCAAATTTATCTGTCGAGATGTAGTCGTCTGACCAGTTACATGCTAGCTGGATTTTCTGCTGCAAGTCCGGGGTCAGTTCAACTGCTACTTTGTATTTTAATAACCTTTCAAAGATCTTTTCTACTCGATCAGATCCGGAAAAAAATGATGCCTGTTGAACCATTAGCATATAAGGAACATGTTGTGACAATTTATCGCCTGTTTTTAGATGATTAATATACTCATATATTCCCCTTATTTTAGAGAGTCTATCTTCATTTTCTTCCTTCTTTTTACCAAAATAGAGATCCTCATAATTGTCATACTCTTCCATCAAGGTCGCAATATCATCAGTCCCAATTTGTCTAGTGCCAGTAATTCGCTTGAATAATAGTAACAATAAGGATTGGGGAGTTCCATAACGTAACCATACTTGGGGTGTCAGCACATTTCCTGTAGACTTGCTTATTTTCTTGCCTCCTTTGTCAAGAAACATCTCATATTTTACATGCAACGGATGTGCATAATTTAGTATGACATCCGACACCCAGTCATTGACCCTAACCGAATCCATTATGTCTTTACCGTAAGCTTCAAATCGGATATTAAGTGCACTCCACCTTGCGGCAAATTCTACCTTCCAAGCAAGTTTTCCCTTTCCCAAAGATATAGGAATTTCACCAGTATAACCGCACCCTTTTACCTCATTGTTACCTAATTTGGTTCCGTTACAAGCGTACCTTACTTTCTTTTCATCTCTAAGGTAATTTTCGGCGTGTGCCACGTAAAGGCGTCCGCATGATTCACAAATGGGAAAATATGGAAGTGATTCCTTATATTTCGTTTGACCAACGATTTCTTCTATCTTATTACCCAGATTGGAAGCGTTCGATAGAATCATATCTATTTGGTTTGTTAACATTCCATTGCCATAGACTTTGGCAGCATTCAAAAATTCATAGTCTATATCAAGTCTATTTAATGCATCAAGCAATAGACTGCTCATGTGAGCTCCATACGAATCATGACACTGGCCTATAGGATCAGGAATACTTGACACTGGCTTGCCAATATAATCACTCAACCACTCAGGAAGTCCAGATGGGATTTTTCTCAGTCCGTCCAAATCATCAGAATACGCAATTAGCTTTGAGTTGTATCCTAAATTCTTTATTGCAAGAGAGACACCATATGCCCTCACAGCATCACCAAGACTCCCGATATGTGGAAAACCAGAAGCTCCTAGACCGCTTTCAACTGGAATCAAATCCAATTTTCTTCGGATATTTTTTTCTCTATCAATGATCGTAGAAGCTATCTTATCAATCCAAGTTCCTCTTCCTATTATTTCTCTTTTCAAATGTTATTACAAATCCTTTGAAACATATGGTCCATTCATTTTATATCCGAATTTCCTGTAATACTCCCTTGTCCCTATTGCACTAATTACTGAAATAGAATTCAATCCAAATTCATTTTTAACAATATTTTCAGCAATCCCTAGCAATTTAGAACCATAGCCCTTGTGCTGAAATGAGCTTGCCAATAAATCATTATTGTTACCAACATCAACCATCTGTCCGAGAACGTGCAGTTCACGAACAATAGCTGCAGGATTTCCGTTCTTGTCGATCAACTCATGCCTATGTGGCATTGCTAATCTTCTCAATCTCAGAAATCCGAACAATAACTTATTATCATTATCCTCTAGACTCAAAAATATTTCCTTTCCTTTTGAAGAAGCATAGTCGATTCTATTGGATGTTATCTTAATATTCATGTTGTTTGCTAATTTTTTTATTCCCACTTCTCTACATCGAATACAACGGCATTGTAAGCCTTGTTCTTTCAACTTTTGTTGGAGTGTCTGTCTGATATTACTACTTTTACACCCATGTAGAATATCATCCGATTCTATTTCGCGCTGAATTCTCATTATTCTTAACCATGGAGGAACTATTTTTTTTATTTCAAGAAGTAATTCGGTAAAAACATCGTCAGAATACGGTTGGTAAAGATCTCTTTCATACAATTTTGCCAAACCAGTATTCTTAAGCAGTAATGTAGGGTAAATTTTCAACATATCAGGTTTTAAGCGTGAGTCATCAAATAGTTTCTTAAAATCAAAAAGATCTTTTTGCGGATCCGAACCGGGCAATCCAGGCATCATATGAGCTACAATTTTGTATCCCGAATCTTTCGCAATTTGGAATGATTGATAGACATCATCGACGTTATGACCCCTGTTAATATTTTTGTAAACATTATCACTTAAAGTTTGAACTCCAATTTCTACTCTGGTGATACCCAATTCAAGCATCAAATCAATGTGCATTTCTTTGCAGTAGTCTGGTTTCGTTTCCACGGTAAATCCCACGCAACGAATGTCACTTAATTCATTGAGTTTCTGTGCTTGTTGAAGAGAAGTGGATTTAACTCCGTTCAATGCGTCATAGCATTTTTTTACAAAATACCGTTGGTAATCTGATGGCATAAAAGGAAAGGTTCCACCGACAATTACTAATTCTACCTTCGAAATATTATGACCTCTTGAATATTCTTGATCTAATTTGGAGATTATCTGGCTTCTTGGATCAAAATCCAATTTTTGCGCCAATCGTGTTACCGGTTCCTTTCCGGTATAACTTAATGGTACGTTAAGTTCTTTACCGCCGGGGCAGTAGATGCATCTACCATGAGGACAGTCATATGGTTTTGCCATGACCGCAATAATTAATACGCCTGAGGCAGTCTTGATAGGTTTAACCATCATTGCTTTTCTAATATTACTATCAATTGGTAAATATTTTAGGATATCACGAAATCTGGGAGTTTTTGATAAGTGATATTTGGATGAAGTTCTTCTTATAAATGTAGAAATATTTTTTAGTGAAGATTCTTGAAGTTGATTTAGTTTATTACCTATTTCCCTGCAAGCCAAATCATAATTATCCGATCCTTTTTCAATAACTGAGTTACTTGTAGCCCTCATCTACGACATCATTGTTTTTACAATACCCATATTTCTTATATACTATGATATGTATATTTTGATTTCCGACAAATAACAAGAGCCGTGCCTCGATCTCCCATTATGCATATTATTCAGATGACTGAGCCAATGTCCTCGGTTTCACAGGAGTGCTTAAATTCGAATTTGTACTATTTGACAATTTTTACATACTATAAAGATGAGATTAACAAACACATTGAATACTAGTAATTTTTACAAATAATTGACTACTAATAATGGAATGTTGGATAAAGACATTTTCACAATAAATGTTTTGAAAATATTCTATATTTAGTCTATATCTAAAGCATCGCCTATTTTAATCCGAATAGTTGCTTAAGAGCTTCAAGTATTGGATTACCTCCTGTAGGTATTGCCGGTGT
>Ga0207643_10001419_pt1 | contig 13734 bp, 15 predicted proteins | sample KBSMisM62_FD_184313 | JGI IMG/M metagenome (GOLD analysis project Ga0207643, IMG submission 184313) | Miscanthus rhizosphere microbial communities from Kellogg Biological Station, Michigan, USA - KBS Miscanthus M6-2 (SPAdes) (version 2) | ecosystem: Host-associated > Plants > Roots >...
CGGCCCGGACCTCCAGCTGTCCTCGTCGTTCGTCCTGCGGCGCATGACCGGCGACTTCGAGATCGTCTTCTACCTCAACTCCCAGGACCTCCGCTCCGTCCTGAAGAGCGGAGGATGAGCCACACGGTCGTGCCAGCCACCGCCACATCTCTGCGGGGCCAGCACCGATGCCCGGACGGGTCGAGTCCCGCGCCGCCCCGGAGGCCGCGCGGACGAGCCGCTCCGCGGCAGAAGCGGATGAGCCGCTCCGCGGCAGAAGCGGATGGCCTTGGCCCGGTCTCACCGCAGCGTCAGTTCGGGCGGCCCGGGCGGGGCGGGCACCAGAGCCCGCCCCGTCCCGCAGTTAGGTCCTCCCTGCGTCGCTCGTCAGTGGTGTTGTGGGGACAGGAGAACGGCGTGCGGTTCGAGGTTCTCCGGGCTTGTCCCGGCGGACCCGACAATCTGCCCGCGGTCGTTGATGTCGTACGCGGCCGGTCCGAGGCGGGTGAGGCCGGGCAGCGTGGACAGCGTCCCGGTGTCGGAGTCCCAGACGAAGCCGTCGAACCCGCCGAAGCCGACCACCTGCCCGCGGTTATTGATGCCCTGAGCCTGCATCATCGAGGCCTCCGGCATCTCCGGCAGCAGCGGGATCTCGGTGACCTGGCCGCCGCGCCACACGAACGAGTTGCCGACCCCGACGAAGAAGTAGCCGGTGATCTCGCCCCGGTCGTTGATCGCCGACGCGGTCCCGGACTGGTCGGACAGCACGGTGGTGCGGCCGCGATACCACAGCGCGGGGTAACCGTTCATCCCGTCCGGCATCACCGAGCCGACCAGCCGACCGGCGTTGTCCAGGTCGGTGACCTCATGCAGGCCGGTCTCAGCGGTAAGGTCGACGACCGTGCCGTCCGGCCGCCACAAGACCGCGCTGATCCCGCCGTCACCGGCGCTGTAGCCGACCACGTCCCCGCGGTCGTTGACGGCGGTGGCGTAACTGTTCGAGAAGCCGGGCAGCGGGCTTAGATCGATCAGGCGTCCACTGCGCCAGATGAAGGCGTGGTCGCCGGCGCCCTCGGCCATCTGGCTGTAACCGACCACGTCGCCGCGCTCGTTGATGTCGACCGCGGCGCTGTAGCTGCCACCCAGCGTGCCCAGGTCGACGATGCTGCCGTTGCGCCACAGCACCGCGTGGCTGCCGCTCTGCCCCACCACATCGCCGCGGTCGTTCACCCCCATCGCGGTGCTGTCCGGCGCGCCGGCCAGCGTGCCCAGGTCCGTCACTCGGTAGGCCGATGTCTCCTGCACCGGCGCCGCCGACGCCGCCGCCGACGTCACTGCTGCCATTCCCGCCACCGCGGCCGTGACCGCCGAAACGACAGCCACACCCCTCCACTTGAGCGAATTCACGACGTTCCCCCGTCCGATCGCGCGCAGGCATGACCGCCGTCGCGGTCCGGTCAAGGTGGCCGGACAGCTGTAGGACGCCGGCCCGACCGTGAAGGTTGTGGCTCGAGGCCGCAATCAACGAATCGTGCCCGTCCGGGCAACCGAACGGACCACCGCTCCGTATGCGGTCGTGAGGCTCCGCGGCTTCGCGCGTCCCGCGCGCAGCGCGGCATGACAGTACGGTCGCCGGAGCCGCCGGCGTGCCGTGAAGGTGCCGGCGAGCCCGCGGCAGCGATCAGGCGGCGAGTTCGGTACAGAGGCCGACCAGCCGCCCGGCCAGGTGGACGGACTCGTTCCCCTCTGGGTCGACGGTGAAGCTCAGGTTGCCGACGGTCTCCCAGATGCCCGGCTGGTTGGTCCCGGGCCGGCGGGGGAAGACCCAGGGGCCGGTGCCGGAGAAGTCGAAGCTGCCGTCGGTGCCCGACCGGGCCTCTCAGTGAAGGACCGAGCACGCCGCGGCCCCCGGCGACGCCCGGCGCCGCATTCCGCTCATCGGCGCGGGCGTGAGTTCGACGGATGCGGCGCGCGTCGGCTAGCCGATCGGGTTCAGCTACTACGGGTAGCCAACGCCGTTGGGACGACGACCCGGAAGAGGTCGAGCGGATCGCAGCAGAAGCGGATGAGCCGCTCCGCGGCAGAAGCGGATGAGCTGCTCCGCGGCACGAACATGCGTCGGAGTGGTCGGTCAAGGTTCGGTGCGGCGGTTCTGTCGGTGAGCGTTGTTAGCGTCCGGGTCATGGGAGATCTCCGCTTGGCCGAGCTGACTCAGGACAACCTTTCCGCGGCGGTGGGGCTGACGTTGAAGCCGGGGCAGGAGAAGTTCGTGGCGCCGGTCGTCGAGTCCATCGCTGAGGCCTACGTGACGCCGACGGCATGGCCGCGGGTAGTGGTCGACGGAGATCGGGTCGTCGGGTTCGTCATGGCGAATTTTGACTCGGAGAACGAGTTGGAGGCCTTCCGGTGCGGCATCTGGCGGCTGAACGTGGCCGCCGACGCGCAGGGCAGTGGGGTCGGCCGGTTCGCCGTCGAGGCGGTGGCCGAGGAGGCCCGGCGCCGCGGTTGGTCCCGGATGACCGTGTTGTGGGAGAAGGGCGACGGCGGTCCCGAGGGCTTCTACCTCAGGCTCGGGTTCGTCCCCACCGGCGAGCTCTTCGGCGAGATCGTCGGCGCCAAGGACATCACGGTGAAGTAAGACGCCCGCGCGCAGCGCGGCATGTGCGGACGTCACAGGGAACCGGCCCGCGGACGGCTCTGGCCGCAAGACTTCAAGCGACGTCGGTGCGTCCGCTGGCGTCAAGCAGAGCCGCCGGAGAGTCGCCGGGCGGCTCAGAGTCCAAGCCGACCCTCGGCGGCGCCCGCTACTGACAGGAGATCGCGACGATGTCGTCAGTCGTCGGCGAGTTCGTCACTGAGACTTTCGACTACGGCGGTGGCCGGCAGGTCACGGTATACGTCCCTCCGGATTCGCCCGCGGCGGTCGTATTCGCCGGTGACGGGCAGGTGCTCGCGCAGTGGGGTGAAGTGTTGGAGGCGGCGGACGTGCCGCCCACGTTGATCGTCGGTGTGCACCGGGTGGCCGATGAGACACTCCGCCTCCAGGAGTACTCGCCGCACTTCGCCCCGGAACGGTTCGCGGCGCACGAGAAGTTTTTCGTCGAGGACGTCCGCCGCTGGACGCGGTCACGATTCGGTGTCGCGCTGGCCGCCGGACGAACCGCAGTGTGCGGAGTCTCGGCCGGTGGGGAGCTGGCGCTCGCTCTCGCGCTTCGACATCCGGAGGTATACGGCGCGGTCTTCTGTGCCTCTCCGGGCGCGGGTTACCAGCCGCCTGCCGTGATGCCGGGCCGGCTTCCGCGCGCGTTCTTCGTCGCCGGCACGCTGGAGCCGTTCTTCAAGGAGAACGCGAGCCGGTGGGCAGCAGCGCTGCAGGACGCGGGCGGGGACGTCGTCATGACCGAGCGGGTCGGACCGCACGGTGGCGGGTTCTGGCGGCAGGAGTTCCCCTCGATGGTGGCCTGGGCGTTCGGACCATGAACCACGACCGTCGGAACCATCGCCCGTACGCGGCAGATGAGTGCGCATCGGAGGCCGCGGACCCGCTCGTCACTACCGCGCTCTCGGGGCTCCGCGTTCCCACCAGTCCGGTAGTGGCCGCTCCCGGATCATCGCCGCCGCCATCTCCACCGGAAAGGAGTTGCAGAACTTCCACAGCTCCTTCGCCGCCCGGGAGTAGTGGAAGAGAACGTGATCGACCTCGAACGGGTCGAGCTCGCCAGCCCGGTAGCGATCGACGGCCTCCCCGACGTGGGCGACAAGTTCTGCCAGCTGTGCGTGGTGGTAGTCGGCGACCAGCGACCGCGCCACTTGTCGCTCCGACTTGCCGGACACGAGTACGAGGCTACTCAACCGTGACGGCCGGTCAGGCGCGACGCAGGACGAGGGCCGACCTTGGGCGAATGATCATGTTGACCAGAGCTGACCAAGGGAAGGACGTCACGAGCTCGACCTCGTCGCTCTCGGCGAGCTGCACCTCGACCGGGGGGCTGAACGTCCAGTCCATGCGAGCGCGCACAACATGCCGGCCAGCACTGAGACTGACGGTCTCCTCGTGGTCGGGACGGAGACAGGCGACCACCGTCCCGTCGACCTCGATCGCCATCCGGCGGAAGTATCCGGCCGAGTCCGCGTCCCGGCGCACCCGTATCGTCGCCACCAGCACTCCCATCGACAGGCACACCGAGCGCGCAGCGTACTCACGGCCGAATCGGAGCTGGTGGCCTGCCCGCTGACATCATCTGGAGATGCGGAGTGTCTATGAGGTGGCGGGCGGCAGCGAGGGTCTGCTCCGGCTGGCTGAGGCATGGCATCACCGGGTGATGGCCGACGAGATTGTCAGCCACGCGTTCAGCCATGGATACCATCCTCGGCACAGCGAGCGGCTCGCCGCGTACTGGGCCGAGGCGCTGGGCGGCCCTACGTCCTACTCCGATGCCTATGGCGACGAGACCTCGGTGGTGCGCATCCACAGCGGCAACGGACCGCACGAGGAGATGGACCGTCGGGCGATCTCCTGTTTCGACCAGGCCCTCGCCGACGTCGGGCTGGCCGCGGACGAGCGTCTGCGGCAGGTGCTGCACGACTACTTCGCCTGGGCCACCACCACGACGATGGCGCGCTACCACGACTCTGCCGACGATGTCCCCGAGGGCCTGAGCATTCCGCGATGGTCATGGGATGGGCTGCAACACTGAATCAGCACACCCCCACCTGGCCACACCTCCGCCGACTGAACCCGGCCAGTGCGAGGCCAGCAAGAATGTCGCGGTCGGCGGCATGGTCGTGCGTCAGGCCAAGCGGAGGGTTGCTTATGCCGACATCTTCGGCTTTGACCTGCCGTCGCCGTGCCTTGTCATCGATCCAGTGCTCCAAGCTGGCGCAGCATCGACAGATCATCGCGGATGGCCCACCGTTCGGCGATCCGGCCGTCGGCCAGCCGGTAGGCGAACGCGGTGTCTCTGGTGGCGATGCCCGGGGGCACGTCAAAACCCATGAACGACCCGCCTGGCCAGTGGAGTTCGCGCGGGCCGAACTGCACCACCATGTCCCCTTCGGCTACGACGACGGAGCTGATCCAGCGGCCCGGGTGCGTCGCACGGCCCGCGTTGCGGAGGAACTCCCGGGTGCCTTCCAGGCCTTGCCGGCGTCCTGCCGCGAGTGCGTGGTTGACCATGTCCGGAGTGCACAGTGATTCGAGCACGGTGAGATCGCCGCCGCTGTTGCCGAGCTCATCGAAGCGGGCCACGACCGCCTTGTTGTGTGCAACGTCCATGACGGAGCCATACCAAGGCGACGCCGCTCGCGACATCCTCTGCAGCGTGGGCGCCAACCCGGGACGAACGGCCGCACAGCGGGCACGTCCGCCGGGTCCGAGACGGCCCCGGACGCTGCCGGGACGGCAGCCGTACCGGCGCGCCGCGGGAGGCCGCGTCGTTGCGACTCGAGGGCATGAACGTGCATGTACCAGTGCGTCAGGTGGGTAGCTCGAAACCATGGTGCGCAGATGGGCGCCGGTCCTGGTCCTGCTCGCGCTGCTGGCCGGCTGCGGGTCGCCGACGGCCGGTCACGGTACGCCCGAGGCGACGCCCATCCCTCGAGGCTCGACGTCCCCGGGCCTGCCGGTCCCGGACGAACCCACGGAGCCGGCGACCACCTCGGCCGCCCCGCCACCGACCACGACCGCGCCGACCACGACTCCGGCTGTCGCCACGCCGCCCCGGACCGACCCGGCCGGCCGCCCCTGCCCCGCCGACGTCGCAGCGACGCTGCCCAACTCCCGGTCGGCGACCCTGGTCGCCGGCTTCCGGACCAGCCGGTTCCGGCTCTACTACTGCCGGACGGCCGGCGGCCAGCTCTACTACCGCGGGATCAGCCGCGCCGACGCCGCGAAGGCCACGACGCTGCCCGCCCGGAGAATTGCCGGCGGCTTCGAGGCCCAGGGCCGGGAGGAGGGCAGCGTGTTCGTCTTCCGGGTGGCGCAGGGCCGACTGTTCGTGATCCAGGACGGGAAGCAGATCTTCGTCGACCGGATCATCGCGACCCTGTGACCCTCGCGGCCTGACGTCCGCACCGGAACCTTCAGTCGGCGGGTACATCTGGACCGGATCCGGCGCCGTAATGGCTGCCTACGGTCCCGATCTCGACGACGGGCTCCCATTCGATCTGTTCTGCGCACCGTCGTCGCCGCCGCCGCCCGCAGCCAGCCGCGGCAGCGTCACGCAACCTCACAACCGCGCCTCAGTCGATGTCCACACTGAACATCCGGGAGCCGGGCGGCGCGATGTTCTGGTAGTCCTCGGCCGCCGCCTGGCTCTCCGCGGAACCAAGCGCAGCGTCAAGCGCCTCCTGGTTCGCGAAGCGGAGGGTCGCGATCCGGTAGTACGGCAGGTCGCCGCCGTCAACGGCGGCCACCAGGCGGCCGTGGTCCCAGGCGAGCAGACCCGGCACTCGGTCGACGAGCGGGGCGTGGACTTCCAAGTAGTGGCGGTCGAACGCCTCTGGATCGTCGGGCGGGCTGTACAGCACGACCAGCGTTACGGTCATCGATGTCCTTTCTCCTCGGTCGGGTAGTCAACGAATCGAGTCTCCGGACACGCCGGGCGGTTCAGTGTGGTCGGGTGGCTATGGCCTGACGAGTTGGGTGAGGAACGGCGAGAGTAGGCCGAACAGGGTCTGGAAGAGCGCCGGCGGGTGGGTGTTGAGCGTGTCCTGGGTGCGGAGCCGGGCGAAGTTGATTGGCGTCGAGGCGACCCCGGCGGCCGAGAGGACGTCGAGCACGGCCTGCGCGATGACCCCGTAGGCGCTGGTCGTGGGGTGGACGGCGTCCAGACCGAACAGGCCTCCCTGCAGCCGGCCGGTCCGGTCCGACCGGAAGAACTGGGTGTCGAGGTCCGCGAGCTCGGGCGGTAGAGGGTAGGGCTGCCAGTCGGGGTTCGCCGCGACGGCCGCGGGATCGTCGAGGTATCTCCGGTACGCCAGCCCGTCGAGGATGCCCGCGAGATCCATCAGGAACCAGTCCCGGCCCGCGGCCCGTTGCCGCCGGACGTGGTCGGCGATGGCGCCGTTGAACTGATCGATCGCGGAGTCGATCGCACGCGCCTGCTGGTGGGTGAGGCATCGGTTCTTCGTCGGGGAGAAGTCCTGCTCGGCAACCCACGGATCGGTGTAGTAGGGGAAGTACCTCGAACCCTCTCGCCACTTGTGCTGTGGGTTGGTCGGGTTCACGCCCTGTGCGATGGGCGCGATCGTCACGTGCGGTACGGTCACGAGCACCACCCGCTGAGCTGGAATGCGGTCGAGCACCCGGACCAGCTCCGCGTATTCCGCGGCGAAGTGCACGGGATTCCAGACGGTGTACCTCTCCTTGGCCGCCAGGTCGGCATAGTCCGCGCCCGTCCAGGAGACGCGCTTCTCGACCACACTTCCCAGCGCGTTGTTGGACCCCAGCGCAACGACCAGGGTTCCTATCCCGCCGTCCCTGCCGTGCGCCGCCACGGCGTCCAGCGCGGCCGAGGCGGCGCCGAACGGCGCCAGCACCGAACGGGCTGAGATGTCGTTGTCGTTCTCCGGCTTGGCACCCAGGAGATCATCATGGGGAACGTGCCCGGCGATCCGCGCGGCCGCCAGGGCATCGGTGAACGACAGGGCATCGCGCAGGTCCCAGCCGTAGATGCCGACGTTCTCGTACCGCTGGTCCAGCCGCGGCGGCGCACTGCCATCGCCGCGTTCCCAGTAGTCCTCGTTGGCGTCGGCGAGCTGCTGCACAGCGATCGGCAGCACCGGCCATTCGAGCAGGCTGATGGTGTCGCCGAACCGATCCTGCAGCCTGCGCAACAGGCCCTCAATGTTCAGCGGCAGGCCACCGAGGGGCCCGCCGTACGATGGGACGACGAACGGCGCATGCAGCGCCGCGGCCGCCTGCGCCGGCCACGAAAGGCTCGTGGCGAAGACCGCCCCGCTCGACATTCCCTGAGTCAGCGAGTCGCCGACGGTCACCAACAAATGCCGGGGCGGGTCGGGCACCGTCGGCACCTCCGGCCCGGGCACTCCCAGCGCGACGCCGAGGGTCGGATCGGTGATCCGCGGCGGAATCTTGTCGGTGACGACGACCTCGGGCGGCGTCTCACGGTCGAGGTACTCGGCAGGTAGCTGGCTCGTCACCGCGATCCCCCTTGCAGCGCCCCAGGTTCTGTTCTAGCCCGCGCATCGGCCGCAACCGCGCCTTCAACCGAGCATGATCAGAGTCGCACAGATACCGCCACCGCCCGGCGAATCGTCGACGAGGGAGGACCGCGGCTGACGTCCGGACCCGAACCGGCGATGCGCGACGCCGAGCATCGAGGGGCCATTGCCGGGCCAACCGGCGACTTCCCGGCCATACTGCGAGCAATGGAGACGGGGCTGACGTTCGCTGAGGTCATGGAGCGGGTAGCGCAAGGCTTCGAGGGTCTTGGCGCGCTGATTCTGGTGATCGGCTTCCTGTGGTCCACCTGGCTCGCCGCGGTGGCCGCCCAGCGCGCAGGTAGCGGCCAAGTCGGCGTCGCGACGCTACGCCAGTCCTTTGGCGCGGCGCTCCTGCTCGCGCTCGAGGTGCTCGTGGCCGCCGACCTCATCCGCACCGTTGCCGTCGCCCCGACGTTGGAGAACGTGGCCACGCTGGGGATCATCGTGCTCATTCGGACCATCCTCAGCTTCTCGCTGGACATCGAGATCGAGGGCGTCGCCCCTTGGCGGCGAGCAATGGTCAGCGGTCCTGCCCGGGTCGCCGAAGCCGCCCGTCGGCCTCCAGCAGCTACCGGGGGGACTACATCGGAGCCACGCTGATGCTGGCCTCGACGTACCAGGACGAAGCCGGGGACCTCCGCGAAAGCTGGCCGAGCAGAGGCCCCCCACCGCTCTACTCACCGCATGGTCGCGATAGCCCGCTTCGCGGCAGATCCGTACGTTCGGCCGGCGGGCTTGACGGACGTCCGGCGGCGGCCGACACACTCGGGTTCGCGGTGGCCCAGGCGGGTCCCCCGGTGCCGTTCGAGACTGGGGAGTTCGCCGCGTTCCTGGTCGGGGTCGGCGGCGCGCACGTTCCGCAACTCTGGCGCGGCGGACGACGGCCCGCAGGGCATTGTCGATGCGCCGGCAGGACAGGCGGACTTCGTTCGGACTGCGGGAGGTGGAACCATCTTGGTTCGATGGTCATCGCTTCCGCGCTGGAACGGGCAGGAGGTCCTGCTCGTGGAGTATGACGACATCATCGTGGGTGGGGGTTCGGCCGGGGCGGTGCTGGCGGCGCGGCTGTCGCAGGACCCTGCCCGCCGCGTCCTGCTGCTGGAGGCGGGACCGGACTACCCGACCATCGAGTCAACCCCGGCCGACCTGCGGGACAGCAGGCGCATGTCGTTGCGGGACCACGACTGGGGGATGACCGCGGAGGCGCTGCCCGGCCGGGTCATTCCCTATCCGCGTGGCCGCGTGGTCGGCGGCTCCTCCGCCGTGAACGCCACGATCGCCCTTCGCGGTGTGCCGGCGGACTACGACGAGTGGGCGGCCCTGGGTAACGACGAGTGGAGCTGGGCGAAGGTACTGCCGTACTTCCGCCGGCTGGAGGACGACCCCACCGGGGCGGCGGAGCTGCACGGACGCGGCGGCCCGATGACAATCCGCCGGTGGCAGTCCAATGAGCTGATCCCTGTGCAGCGCGCCTTCCTCGAAGTGTGCCGCCGGCTCGGCTTTCCCGAGGTCACCGACCACAACCACCCGACGGCCAGCGGCGTTGGCCCGTTCCCACAAAACCGGCGGGACCGCCTGCGCTGGTCCACGGCAATCGGCTACCTGCTACCGGCCCGGCACCGGCCCAACCTGACCATCCGGCCGTCCTGTCTGGCCAACCGGGTCACCTTCGCCGACGACCGGGCGGTCGGTGTCGACATCGGATCGGACGGCCGGCCAGAGGTGGTTCACGGGCGGCGAATCACTCTGGCCACCGGCGCCATCGGCTCGCCGTCGATCCTGCTCCGCTCGGGAATCGGCCCGAAAGCCGCGCTCGCCGGCTTGGGCATCGACCCGCTGACCGACCTTCCCGGGGTCGGCGCCGGTCTGGCCGATCACCCGGTCACCCGGCTGCTGCTCGTCCCGAAGCCGGGCAGTTGCGACCCGGACAGCCCACTCGCCCAAGTGGTGCTCCGCTACACAGCCCCGGGCTCCGGCGAGTTCAACGACATGCAACAGGTCGTGTTCAGCCACGTCGACGTGGCCGGCATCGGCGGCCAGCAGGCGGTGGCAGCGGTGGGCACACCGATCGCGATTGGGCTGCCCGTCGCCCTGGAACGCCCCCGCACGGTCGGACACCTGGAGCTTGCCAGCACCGACCCGCGAATCCAGCCCCGGATCCAGCTCAACTTCGCGGCACACCTGCCGGACATGCGCCGGCTCATCGACGGTGTCCGGCTCGCCTGGCACATCGCGCACCAGCCGGAGATCGCCCGCCACATGCACCGAGTCGCGCTGCTCCCGGAGGAGACGCTGGGTTCCGACAGCGCACTCGCGGCCTATGTGCGCGCGACCGTCTCCACCCAGTTCCATCCCTGCGGTACTGCCCGGATGGGCCCGTCGGGCGATGCGATGGCAGTGGTCGACCAGTACTGCCGGCTCCGCACCGTCCCCAACCTGCGCGTGGTCGACGCGTCAGTCATGCCCACCATTCCCCGCGCCAACATCAACCTCACCAGCATCATGATCGCCGAGCACGTCTCCGACTGGATGCGCGACGAGGCCTAGTGCCGCTGAGTCCACCGAGTAGTCGTCAGCGTCGAGGCGCACGTAGTGATCTCAGGGCAGTCGGGCGAGATAGGTCGTGCAACCTGAACCTGCACAGCGCCCGCCGGGACGCCTTCGGGGACGAGTCGGAGCAGGTCGCGCTGCTGTTCGCTCCTCACGTCGCGGTGGCAACTGCAGTGGTGGCCAGCGGATAATTCAGCCGACCAACTCATCCGGGCCGACAGCGCAAGCGCCCGGAAAGCGTGAGGAGCGGATCCGGGCGCTGGCTGGGCGAAGTACGACGAGCTACCGCGGCCTGGCCGGCACAGGTTGACGCGCGACAAAACGGCTTTAGCTGATGCGCGACCGATGCGCCGCCGAGCCCACTGCAGTAGCTACGGACTGTTACCTCCGCAGCATGGGCCGGACCGCCGCCGTGCCTCCCGACCGGCGGCAGGTCGGATGATTCGTCGCCGGGTCGACGCCGTGCCGGAGGGCTCTCAGGACGTCACGGGTTCGGACCGCAGGACGTAGATAAAGGCGTCGATCTGGCCCGTGGTGGTGCTCACGGTCGTCGGGACGCGCCGATAGCCGGATCCTTCGAAGTGGTCCAGGCGGGACCAGTGCACCGGCAGGTCGGCAGACTCAAAGACCTGCACCTCGACAGGGGCGGCGTCCGGATCGAGGACGAGCGCCGGGTAGCCGAGGCCGGCGCCCCAGCCGGCGTCCACGAGCGTCCCCCGCACATATCCTCGGAACCACCGGCCTGCCAGGCCGTCGAGCTGATGATGGTTCCGCCGACCCGGCGCCAGGCTTCCATACGTGGCCAGACGGTGCCGGGCGTCACCGGCAAAGGCGCTCCCGCGGCCGCCCGCACCGACCTCGCGGTTGTCACTCATGACGTGACCTTGTCACGGCGATCGCGCCCTCCGGGAACCTCAGCGGCATGGGCGCGCGTGCCGCGCGCCGTGCATGAGCGGACGTCCCGTATGTAAGGCGGCACCAACCGCCGCGCTCGCTCGCGCCGACAACGCGACAGGACCGAGCGGTGCGATGCTGTCCGCACGACACGCGGTGATGAGTTCTACAGGGGTCCGCCGTCATAGAGGACATGAGCATCGACACCGACGACCTGACGACACTCGACGAGCGCAGCTTCGGCGCCCGCGTCGAGCCGCACCGCCGCGAACTGCACGTGCACTGCTACCGCCTGCTCGGATCGTTCGACGACGCGGAGGACCTGGTGCAGGAGGCGTTCCTGCGCGCGTGGCGTCGCCGCGAGACCTACGCGGGGCGGGCGTCGGTCCGCGCCTGGCTGTACCGCATCGCGACCAACGCTTGCCTGGACGCGCTGGACAAGCGACCCCGGCGTCCCACGGCGGACGGTGAGGTCGCGTGGTTGCAGCCCTATCCGGACGATCTGCTCGCGCAGTTGCCCGATCATCGCGAGGGGCCGGAGGACGTCGCGTTGAGCCGCGAGACCGTCGAGCTCGCGTTCATCGCCGCGATCCAACATCTCGCGCCGCTCCCTCGGGCCGTGCTGGTGCTGCGCGACGTCCTGGGCTGTTCTGCGAGGGACACCGCGGCCCTGCTCGAGACGACGGTGGCGTCGGTCAATTCCGCTCTGCAGCGCGCTCGCGGGGGGTTGCGGCACGCGTTGCCGGACGACCGCAGGGACTGGCGCGCCGACGCGACTGCCGTCGAGCAGGACCTCCTCGCGCGGTACGTCGACTGCACTGAACGCGTCGATCTCGACGGTCTGGCCGCGCTGCTGCACGAGGACGCCCGGTTCTCAATGCCGCCGGAGCCGGGGATCTGGACTGGGAAGAAGGCTGTCGTGATGTGCTGGGCCGAGGGCGGCTTCGGCTCCGACGCGTTCGGCAGCGTCCGTTGCGTGACGACACGTGCGAACGGTCAGCCCGCCGTGGCCGTCTACGTGCGTCTTCCGGGGGCGTCCGAGTACACCGCCCTCACGCTCGAAGGTCTGCGGTTCCGGGACGGCGCGATCACCGACGTCATCAACTTCGACCGCTCGATCTTTCCGCACTTCGGCCTGCCGGCGACCCTCGACATCGTGGAGACGGCATGAGCATCGGCATGAGCATCACCGTCACGCCCGTGCTCGTCGCGGACCTCGGCGTAGAGGGCGAACGGATGCCGGTTTTCGCGTATGTCGTCGACCACCCCGACGCGCGGGTGCTGGTCGACACGGGCATCAGAGAACTGCACCCGTTGACCGTCGACCTCGACCCGCGACCCCGTCCGGCCGACGAATGGGGCATCGACCTCACGAGCATCGACATCGTGGTGAATACACATCTGCATTTCGACCACTGCGGCAACAACCATCTGTTCGCCGGCACACCGATCCACGTGCAGCGTCGTGAGCTCGACGACGCGCTGACCCTGGACGACTACACGATCCGCGACTGGGTCCAGGCATCCGCCGTGCAGTACGTCCCCGTCGACGGTGAGCTCGAACTCCTGCCAGGTCTGCGACTCGTCCCCGCGCCGGGGCACACCCGCGGATCGCAGATAGTCGTCCTAGACGCGGGCGACCGCCCGACCGTCCTCGCCGGAGACACGGCAGTCTGGTTCGGCGAGCTCGACGAGCCGCACACGGAGGGCCAACGACTTGTGCTCGCGATGGCACCCGAGCTGGTATGGCTCGCGCACACGCACGATCCATGGCGCCCAGACACCCTCGGGGAGTAGTCAGCGGACAGCTGCCGCTGCCACGCGCTGGACACGTCCGGTCGCTTCGCAGATGCGTCGCCGCAGCCGACCGACGTAGGCGTCGGCGGTCCGTAGGGTCGCCCCTTCACCGGTGTGCTCGCGACAGCTCGGTGTCGGTCAGGGCGACCAGCACGGCAGCGGCGACGGTAAGCACGGCCAACCCGGTGAAGCCGGCGGGATGACCGCCGAACACCCCGGCCAGCGCGGCGCCCGCCCACAGCGCCAGAGTGGCGGTGAGCATCATCAGGCTGACACAGCCCGCTGAGG
>Ga0207643_10001420_pt1 | contig 13731 bp, 9 predicted proteins | sample KBSMisM62_FD_184313 | JGI IMG/M metagenome (GOLD analysis project Ga0207643, IMG submission 184313) | Miscanthus rhizosphere microbial communities from Kellogg Biological Station, Michigan, USA - KBS Miscanthus M6-2 (SPAdes) (version 2) | ecosystem: Host-associated > Plants > Roots > Rhizosphere...
GACACCTTGCGAGAAAAGGATGTCCCGCAAAGGCGTGCCGCTCGGAGCGGAGATGGTCGTCCCGAGCGGGAGAAGTTGGAGTTCAAAGCATTCGGGCATGCTGGGTTGCACCTAGAGGAGATTGGCGACGCGCCCTACACCCTACAACCCACTCCCTGCACCCCGCTTCCATTCCTGCGCACCATCATTGTCTCGCCCATTGCCCTCCCCCATTCCCACCCGTACCTTGCCCGGCCTATGCCCGCTTCCTTCGAAAGCTTCGGTCGGGGTCCCATGTGGGAAGCCGAGGGTGGTGAAACCTCGCCCACCCTCCTGGAGCAGGCACAGCTCCAGCCGATCACCGGCGGTTTCCGCGGCAAAGTCGCCGTGGTGACGGGCGGAGCCACCGGGCTGGGGCGTTGCATCGCGATGGAGTTTGCCCGGCTTGGTTGCCACGTGGGTTTCTGTTTCGTCGATCTGCCGGGCCGTGACGTCACCGAACAGGCGCTGCTCACCGAAACGGCGTGCACCACGATGGGCGGGAGTGTTTATGCAGCGCGGTGCGATGTCCGCGACCGTTTCGCGGTTGACCGTTTCATCAGCGACGTGAAAGCCCGCTTCGGTACTGTGCACTTCCTGGTCAACAGTGCGGGCATCGCGATGGACGGGGCGCTCTGGCGGCTGAGCGAGGACGCCTGGAGGCAAGTGCTCGATACGAACGTTACCGGCGCCTTCAACTGCATCCGGTCGGTGGCGCCGATTTTCCGGGGCCAGCACTACGGGAAGATCGTCAGCGTAAGCGCCCACCAGGCGGAACGACCCGGTTTCGGGGTGAGCAACTACGCGGCCAGCAAGGCCGCTCTGCTCGGCCTGACCCGCGCAGCCGCCGTCGAGCTGGGCCCCGCCAATGTGAACGTCAATGCCATCGCTCCAGGCTTCATCCGTACCGAGCGGATGCGCATGCTGCCCAAGGAGGTCATCGAGCGAGCCCAGAAGAGCTCCGTCCTGGGCCGGGTCGCGGAACCAGAGGACGTGGCCCACGTCATCACCTTTCTCTGTTCCGAAGAGGCCAGGCATATCACGGGGCAGACGCTGGTGGTGGACGGGGGGTTGTCGTTGGAGTAAGACGGGAGACGGAAGACGGGAGACGGGAGTTGAGCGACGGCAGTCGACTGCCGCTCATGTCTTGTTCCCCGTCTCCCGTCTTCCGTCTCCCTTTCCCCTATCTTCCCTTTTAGCTTTGTCCCGTGCCAAACCCCTCCATCGAAAAGCACTCCATGCGAAGCGGTCGCCTGGTCCTATTGCTGCTTGCCGCCGGACTGGCCTGTGGCGGTAGAAACGAAGCGGAAGAGGCGACTCCCAAGGACAAGAAGCCGGAGCCGATCATCCCACTCGCTACGGCGCCCCTCGCCGGCCAGACAGTGGCGGTCATCCCGCTCACGATTCTGGTGGGCGACGATGAGCTGATGAGTCAGCCGCCATTCAATGACCACCTTCGCGCCCTCGACTGGGCTGATTCGATCATCAGCCAGCAGCTTCTGGCTCGGGCCCCCGAGCCCAAGTGGGTCTTCCCCCCGGAACTCCGTCGCATTGCCCACCGGGCGGTTGGTGTGGCGCCCGACCCGGACCACATGGGGCAGGGGATCATGCGCGCTCCGGACCTGCGCGATGTGCCCGACCCATTGCGTAGCTCACTCCGCAACCTCGTCGCCGTGGCTGGGGGCGGGGGCCGCTACGCCTTCATCCCCGCCGCGATCAGTTTCACCACCGATTCCGTAGGACACCGGGTCGATGCCTCGCTGGTGCTGGCCGATGTGCGGCTCGGCAGCGTGCTTTGGCGGACGGTCACCTACGCCAGCGGCACGACCCCCGCGCAGGCGCTGGTCAATGCCATGGAGGCGGCGTTCCCCGTGGAGTTGTCGCAGTGACCTATTACGCGACGTTGATTCCCGGCGACGGCATCGGCCCCGAGATCACCTCGGAGACGGTGAAGGTACTCAAGGCCACCGGGATCTCGTTCGAGTGGGACGACCAACTGGCGGGCGTGGCCGCGGTGGATGCCACCGGCACGCCACTGCCCGATGCCACCATCGAGAGCATTCGGCATCGCAAGCTGGCGTTGAAGGGACCGCTCACCACCCCGGTGGGCACCGGCTTCCGGTCGGTGAACGTTGCCCTGCGGAAGGAATTCGAGCTGTTCGCCAATATCCGTCCCGCGCGTTCCTTCGTCCCCGGCGGGCGCTTCAGCAACGTGGATATCGTGCTGATTCGGGAAAACCTCGAAGGCCTGTACGTGGGAGTAGAGCATTTCATCGCGATCGGTGGAGATCCGCGAGCGGTGGCCGAGTCCACCGCGATCGTGACCCGTGCCGGTTGCGAGCGGATCATCCGCTACGCCTTCGAGTACGCGCTCCGCCACAGCCGCAAGAAGGTCACCATCGTTCACAAGGCCAACATCCTCAAGATGGTGAGCGGCCTGTTCCTCGAGGTGGGCAAGCGGATTCAGAAGGAATACGAAGGGCGGGTCCAGTCCAACGATATCATTGTGGACAACTGCGCCATGCAGCTGGTCCTCAAGCCGGAACAGTTCGACGTGATGGTCACCACCAACATGTTCGGCGACATCCTGAGCGACGAGGTGTCGGGACTGGTGGGCGGACTCGGTCTGGCGCCGGGAGCCAACATCGGAACCCATGCCTCGATTTTCGAAGCGGTCCACGGCAGCGCGCCCGATATCGCGGGCAAGGGGATCGCCAATCCGGCCGCGCAGATGCTCGCCTCGGCGATGATGCTGGATCACCTGGGAGAGATCAAGGCCGCCTCCCGCATCCGCGAAGCCATCGAGAAGGCCATCGTCGAAGACAAGGTCCGCACCCGGGACCTGGGCGGCACCGCGTCCACCCAGGAGTTCGGCGATGCTGTCGCCAAGCGGGTGGCCTGAGGTCCCTTGCGCCAGTTGCGGCAACCGGGTCACAGGCATTCAATGGGGTGATCTCTGTCCTGCGTGCACCGCGGACAACCTGCGCCGTGCAAACCGGCTCGCCAGTCGCATCTCCCTCGCTGCTACTCTGCTGGTCGGACTCTACATTGCCTTCCGCATGCCGGAGCTCCCGCTGGCCAGGATCTACGCCATCATCGCCATCCTCGTCACCTACATCGTGACTCGGCGGATCGTGCAGCGCGTGGCGCTCGAAGTGTTTGCGGAACGGCCCAAGGCCAAGGAGAAATGAAATGATGAGGGTTCGGATGCTCGCCGGCTCGTTGTTCCGCGCTGTCGCAACTGGGTTGGTAATCCCGCTCACCGCTCACTTCTCACCGCTTACCGCACAGAGCATCACTATCTACAACGACGGCCGAGTTCTGGTCCGGCGCTCGGTGACAGCGGATATCCCCAAGGGAGAGTCGAGTCAGAAGGTCTCGCTGGGACAGGTGGATCCGTCTTCCATCTTTTCCACCGACTCCCTGATTACGATTCTCGCCGCCAGTTACGACGGTGGGACGGACTATCAGAGCGTTCTGCGCCGCTCGATCGGCCGGAAGCTGCTGTTCCGGAGCGGCAAGGACACCGTGAGCGCGACCGTGCTCGGGGTTGATCCCGAGCGCTACCGGATGGCGGACGGGACCGTCGCCTTCAGTCCGCCGGGAGTCCCGCTCTTCCCCGAGGAACTGGTGGTTGTCGATCCGGTCGTGAACCTCGGCCTCAAGAGCAGCCAGTCGCGCAAGGCGCTTCCCCTCGGCTACTTCACCGGCGGCGCCTCGTGGCAGGCGAGCTACCAGGTTCTCCTTGGAAGTGGAACCGCGCGGGTAACGGGGATGGCAGTGATTGGTGCCGGAACTCTCAGTCTCCGCGACGTCGAAGTGCAGCTGCTGGCGGGAAGCGTGGCCGCGGCGACCGATCAGTTTGCCAAGCGTCGGCCGATGGCCGCCGCTCCGATGGCCGCGCGAGAGGAATTGGCCTACGCGACCGAGCAGAAAGTCGGCGAGTTCCATCTCTACACCTTGCCGGGCAAAGTCACATTGCTGCCCGGAATCACCAGCTCGACGGCTCTGTTCGAGCCGGCGAGTGTGTCGTTCACCAAAGGTTACGAGGTCACGGGGAACATCCCGTATTGGGGCGGTCTCCCTCAGTACGGAGACGAGGAGGATGTCCCGGTACAGGTCACCTACGTGCTCCAGCGCCCTCGTAAGACTGACTTCGGCGACCGGCCGCTGCCGGGTGGCGTGGCGCGACTCTTCGAGCCGGACAGTGGTGGCCGTCTGCAGCTAGTGGGCGAAGCGGCGATGGACCATACCCCGGCGGGCGAGGATCTCCGCCTCGGTGCAGGTGAGGCGTTCGACCTCAAGGCCAAGCGGGTGCAGACCAACTACACCACGAAGCGGGACAGCACCGGTGGGTCCTGGCGCACGGTCGCGACTGCCGATTATCGGGTGACCGTCACCAACGCGGCTGACAAGTCTGCTTCGGTGGACATCATCGAGGTTCGTGGAGGCGAGTGGTCGGTAGTGTCCAGCAGCGTCAAGCCTGAGAAGCTCTCCTCCACCCGTACCCGCTTCCGCGTCCAGGTGCCGGCCGCGGGGAAAGCCACTCTGACCTATCGGGTGCGGGTGATCTGGTGACGGAAACCGTCCTCGCGCACGTCTCGGACCTGCACTTCGGCGCGCACGCGGATCTGAATCAGCTCGAGCGGCTGCCGGCGTATCTCACGGAGCTCGCTCCATCGGCCATCGTCGTTTCGGGAGACCTGACACAGCGAGCCCGCCATGGCGAATTCATGGCAGCTCACCTGTTGCTCCGGGAGTTGCAACCGATTGCTCCTTTGCTGGTGATGCCGGGCAATCATGACGTGCAATGGTGGGCGAGTCCGTTCGGGATCTTTGGCCAGCGTGCCAAGTACGCCAAGTATCGGCGCTATTTCGGAGATGACCTCACCCCGGCACTGAAGATTCCGGGTGCGGTGATTGCCGCACTGCTGAGCAGCCACGGAATAGCTTTCGGCTCGCTCACCTGGAACCCCAACGACATGACCACGATCGGCCACCTGCCCGAGAGCGAGGTGAATCGGGTCCGGAACCTCTTCGCCGGCGCGCCGGCCGATGCGATTCGAGTCGCCGTGGTGCACCACAACATCGTCGGTGGGAAGATCTCTCGCCGGATGGGCCTGGCGCGCTGGCGTACGGCCCAGAAGCGCCTGATCGCTTTGGGAGTGGAACTGGCTCTTTCAGGCCATGACCACGAGGAAGCAGCGACCCAAATCGATGGTTCGCTCGTCGCGAGCACCGCCAGCACTCCGACCGACCGCACCCGGGGCCGCAGGCCTTCGGTCTTCAATCTGATTCGGATCGATGGCTCCCGCATCCAGATCGAGCATCATCTCTGGGAGCCAGGCGTCGCCCAGTTCCGCCAGGGAACCATTTCTGCCTTCACGAGGAATCGTGCAGCTCTGCCTCGACTTTGACCGTACGCCTCCCACTGACCAGGGGCTTCGCGAGAGGCTCCTGGCCATGGGCCTGCCGCCGGTTCCCCGCGTCGTCACCCACCGGAACCGCGCCGTCATGGTGTCATGGTTTCCGGGACGGGAGCTCCGGATCCACGAGGGCTATGCTCACGCGCCGGATTTCGTGCTCTCGGCCATCATCCGTTTCCTCGCGCCGGGGGTGCGGAGGGAGGCGCGCCTCGCGGCGCGGCATGAATTCCTCGCGTTCCCGGTGGAGGATCACGCTCCGACCGTGGCCCGCACCCGGGGCAGGGAAGCCACGGCGCAGGGAGACCAGCCGCTGGTCACCTACTTCTCCGAGATGCATGCGAGGCTCAACCAGGAGCATTTCGCAGGCGCCCTGAGTCCGATTCCGATTCGAATCTCTCGTCGCATGAAGCGCCGGCTGGGCGAGGTGCGGCTCGATCGGCGAACCGGCGCCGCGGTCGAAATCAGCCTGAGCCGGCGTCACGTTCGGCGGGACGGTTGGCGCGAGGCGGAGCATACCCTGCTGCACGAGATGATTCACCAGTGGCAGGCCGAGAACGGCCAGCCGGTTGACCATGGCAAGGGATTTCGCCGCTGGGCGCGCGAGTTGGGCATCCATCCTCGCGCTGTAAGGCTTTAACCGCTTCCGCCGGACCTCCCACCGAGCTTTATTAGCCGTCCCGGCACTCATTCCAGAGGCAGGCATGGCCACCGGCTTTACCGGCGTCGATTTCTACCAGCTCGACGGGTCGTTATCCGAAGAGGAACGCGCCGTGCGGGACACTGTCCGCTCCTGGGTGGACAGCGCGGTCATGCCCGTCATCGGGGAGGCCTACATCGCTGGACGATTCCCCAAGGAGCTGATCCCCGGCATGGCCGAGCTTGGACTTCTCGGCGCGAATCTGCCGGAGGAGTTCGGTTGCGCCGGACTCAACAACGTTGCCTACGGGCTCATCATGCAGGAGCTGGAGCGGGGCGACAGCGGAATCCGGTCCTTTGCCTCGGTGCAGGGCGCGCTGGTGATGTATCCCATCTTCGCCTTCGGCACCGAGGAGCAGAAGAAGCGCTGGCTTCCGGCGTTGGCCCACGGCCAGGCCATCGGCTGTTTCGGCCTCACCGAGCCCGACTTCGGTTCCAACCCCGCGGGGATGATCACCACCGCAAAGGAAACCAAAGACGGCTGGGTGCTGAACGGCTCCAAGATGTGGATCACCAACGGTTCGCAAGCGAGCGTCGCCGTAGTCTGGGCAAAGACTGGAGAACTGCGCGATCCCAAGTCGATTCGCGGGTTCGTCGTCCCGACCGACACCAAGGGGTTCAGCGCTCGAGACCAGAAGGGGAAGCTCTCGCTTCGCGCCTCCGACACGAGCGAACTGATCCTGGAGGACGTTCACCTTCCAAAGGACGCGCTGCTTCCCAAGTCGGGCGGTCTCAAGAGCCCGTTGTCGTGCCTTACTCAGGCGCGCTACGGGATCGCCTGGGGTGCGGTAGGCGCCGCGATGGCCTGCTACGATGAGGCGCTGAGCTACGCCCGACAACGGATCATGTTCGACCGGCCCATCGGCCAGACCCAGATTCAGCAGGTCCGACTGGCGGACATGCTGACGGAAATCACCAAGGCCCAATTATTGGTATTGCAGTTGGGCCGGCTCAAGGATGCGGGAACCGTTACTCCTCAGCAGGTCTCACTGGCCAAGCGTAACAATGTGAACATGGCCTGTGAGTGTGCCCGGGAGGCGCGCCGCCTGCTCGGCGCCAACGGAATCCTGATCGAGTACCATTCGATGCGACATCTCGCTAATCTCGAATCGGTCTATACTTATGAGGGAACCCATGACATGCATTCCCTCATCCTGGGCGAGGCGGTAACAGGACTCGGGGCATATTAGAAGCGTTCGGTTTCTGATCAGCTAATTTCCTGCTGCTGGCTCATTTCGGGCCACCGGGACTATCGTTCTTCAGTAAGTTCGGGCGAGGGACTCCTGGGCGAAGTCGTTTCCCAACCACCACAACTGCTTTCAGACCGCTACGTCATCGAGCGGGAGATTGGTCGCGGCGGTATGGCGACCGTCTATCTTGCGCGCGACCTGCGCCATGACCGGCTGGTGGCGGTCAAAGTCTTCCGGGGCGATCTGGCGGAAGGGGAGCAGGCCGAGCAGTTCCTGCGGGAGATTCAAATCGCCGCGCGGTTGTCCCATCCCGGCATTCTTCCGTTGCACGACTCGGGTGAAGCCGACGGCATCCTGTACTATGTCATGCCCTATGTGCCCGGGGAGAATCTGGGCGCCCGGCTCAGACGCGAGGGTGCGCTACCGGTAGACGAAGCGATCCGTATCACCCGCGAAGTGGCTGAGGCGCTCACGTATGCCCACAGCCACGACGTCGTCCATCGAGACATCAAGCCCGAAAACATCCTGTTCCAGGGTGCCCACGCCGTCGTGGCCGACTTCGGCATCGCGCGCGCGATCAGTGCGGTTGGCTGGGCCGAGCGGGCGTTGCCGGGTGAAGCCCAAGGGACGCCGGACTACATGAGCCCGGAACAGGTCACCGGGAATGCGCGCCTCGATGGCCGAAGCGATATCTACAGCCTCGGCTGCGTGCTTTATGAGATGCTGGCCGGTGAGCCACCCTTCATCGGTCCGTTGCTCGGAGTTACGGCCGGACATCTGGTCGATCCGCCGCCGCGGTTCGAGACGAAGCGGCCATCGCTTCCTGCCGGCCTCGAGGACATTGTTTTCAAAGCGCTGGCCAAGCTGCCGGCGGATCGCTACTCGACGGCGGGTCAGTTCTCCGACGCACTCGCCGCGATCCAGCCCAGCCGTGAGGCGTCCCGCCCCGCTACGCGCAAGCTGCTCACGGCGATCGTCGTTGTCCTGGCCCTGGTCGTCGCGGGATTGATTCTCACCCGGACGGGGCCCGCTCCAGGCCCGGCGCTGGACGAGGGGCTCTACCTCGTCATTCCGTTCAGCCACCGGGGCGATGCCGCGCCGCAGTTGCTCACCGGCGACCAATGCGAAACGCTTCTCCACGCCGCGCTGAGCCGCTGGGAAGACCTGCGAATCGTGGATCCGCTCTGGGTGGCCGACCGGAGGCGGAGACAGCCGGGCCCGCTGTCGCTGTCTGAGGGCCTGGCTCTCGCACGGGAGCGCGGCGCCGGGCGGCTCCTCACCGGCGAAGTCTGGAGCTTCCGCGATACGATCCACGTTCGTGCCGCGCTCTACGACGTGAGCGGCAATGGCGCCGTCATCCGGGAACGGCAGAGCCAGATTGCCGGAGACCTCAGCGACGCCGAAACCCGTTTCAACCTCCTGGCCGATTCGCTGCTGATTGAAGCTCCTCGGGTTCAGGGCGCATCCGGCGGGGCGATGGGTACCCGTTCGGTCGCGGCCTGGAGAGCCTTCGACGCTGGGCACCTGGCACTCGCCGGATGGGATCTCCCCGGCGCCGAGCAGGGCTTCCGCTCGGCCCTTGGGCTCGACGCGCAGTACGCCTTGGCCGAGTTGTGGCTGGCCCAGGTGCTCTCCTGGTCCGGCAAGCCGGTGGAGGACTGGCGTCCTCTACTGCTCAGTGCGCTGGGGATTTCCGACCGGCTCGGGCCTCCAGATCGGGCCTGGGGTCAGGCGATGGTCGCGTTCGCCGAAGGACGATTCGCCGAGTCGTGTGAGAAGTACCGGGCCATGGTCGCGCGCGACTCGCTGGACTTCAAGGCCTGGTTTGGCCTCGGCGATTGTCAGGCGAACGATCCCACTGTAATCCGGAACCCGAAGAGTCCCTCGGGATGGAGTTTCCGCTCCAGTTACCAGGGTGCGATCAACTCCTATACTCGCGCGCTTACCATGCTTCCCTCGTCTTACCGCGCTTTCAAGGGAGTGGCTTTCGAGCGGCTGAGCCGAGTGTTCTTTACCGAGAACAACACCTTTCGGACCGGCTTCGCCGTCGAGCGGGACACGCTGCGCTTCGGTGCGTTCCCTTCGCTCGCGGGAGACACGTTGGCCTTTATCCCCTATCCTATCGGGGACGTCGTCACGATGAAGCCTGAGGCGTTCCCCACTTCGATCGCCGCGGCCGTGGTGCGAAACCGGGACCAGCTGCGCTCGATCACTGAGGCCTGGCTCGCCGCGTTCCCCACCCATCCCGACGCCATCGAAGCGCATGCGCGGGCGCTCGAAAGCCTCGGGGAGTTGCGGGACGACCGTCCTCCCGTGCGCTCGGCGCTGTTGCTCTACCGAGACGGGCGCTCGGTCGCCGCAGATGCGGATCAACGCACCCGGTTCGAACTCGGCCAAGCGCGGGTACTGCTCAAGCTCGGCCGGTTCGAAGCTGCCCGGGCTCTCGCCGACAGCCTCCTCAGCGACGTATCACGCGCCAGTCCCACCTCCGCCGTGTCGCTGGCCGGCGCGGCCGTTCTGACCGGGCGCCCAAACCAGGCCGCATCGCTGCTGGGACGTGGTGCGAGCACCGTCGAGGCGCAGGCGCCGGACGGTACGCCAATCGCGGTCACCCCCGCCTTGAGAGAGACCTGGCTCGAGCTGCTGGCCTATGCGTCGGTGGGCGCGCCTAAAGACAGCCTGATAGGCCTGGAAGCAAGAATGCAGGGACAGGTGAAGAGCTACATCGCGCCGGACCGACAGGCCGAAGTCAACAATGTGTTGCTCCACCGAGTGCACAGCCTCGAATACAATGCGGTGGGAGCTACCTCCAGTCATCGGGCCGCGCCGGTCGCGGATCCGCTCCTCCGCCTGCAATGGATGGCGATGCAGGGAGACAAGGCGGGCGTGCGACGACAGATGGACGAGGTCGCCAGGCTGCGGCGCAGCGGAACTCCCGGGGATGTCGCTCTGGACGCGACACTCGGCGAGGCTCGAGTCAGACTCTCCATCGGGGACACCGCCGCCGCCACCAGCCAGCTCGATCAGGTGCTCGACGCGCTGCCGACGCTCGGAGTTGCCCTGCTGGGTGACGTGCCGCAAGGTTCCATCCCTCAGGCAGCTGCGTTGCCTCAGGTGCTGGCGCTGCGAGCCGAGCTCGCGGCCCACACCGGAGACAGTACGGTGGCGCGTGCCCGAGCGACGCAGGCCCTGGCGCTCTGGAGCGGCGCCGAACCCGCCCTCGCCAGCCAGGTATCCCGCCTCCGCGACTTGGCAGCAGGCCGCTGACCAATTTCCTCTAGAGTGAGGTCACCGCATGTGTTCTGTTTGGGCTAATCGTGTGGCACCCATAGTTGTGGCGTTTGGTCTGAGCGCCTGCAGCGTTCAACCGACCGCGACGTCGGGCGGGCAGGTCGCCGCTGCGCCGGCCGATCAGCAGCAACTGCTCACTTACGCGCAGAACCAGCAGTTCTGGACCCGGTTCGGCGCGGCCGACCGTGCGTTGATCGATGACAAGGTTGATGTCATCATCGAACCGGAAGCGAACAGCTACAAGCTGACCCGGCAGGAGCTCGCGGCCGGACGGATCGTGGCCAGGTTCCACAAGAGCGGCGGTGGCGAAGTGCGTCGCCTGGGGCTGACGGAGAAGGACACCGTGGCGTACTGGACCGTTTCGCAACAGAACGGCGTCTATGTCGGACGCTTCGTCTCGGAATCGTTCGATACCAGCTACGCCATCGATATCGACTGGCACGACTCAACCGCCAAGGCGATCACGGCCTCGGAACCGAACCTTGCCTGGACCCAGTCCATCGCCCAATGGCGCTTCGAGGTCCTGCCCGGCGGTGGCACCCCGTTCGCGCTACTGGCGGACCAAGGAACCGGTTGGGCCACCTGCACTGCGTGGGGCTGCTGCCGGACACACTAGATTTGATGTCAGATGAAGCGAGGGGCGGGCACCCACCGGTGCCCGCCCCTTTCCCTTCCGGGCGTGGGTTTGATCTCGTCCCCGATTCAGGGGCCTTGTGCCCGAGCGACCGTCGCCATCACCTGAGACCGGGCAACTTGAGCCTTCTTTACCCATGGAACGAGCGGCGGGTCCGGGTGATCGGTGCGACGGAGGAAGATTGAGTAGCGCCGCTCAGCTTCCAGGAGGTTACCCTGGGCCTGCGCCAGTTCCCCCTGGCGGAGCTCTGCAAAGCCGGCCAGGACCTCGGTCATCGACCAGTAGCGACCCGCCTGCCAGGCTTCATGCCACAGCAACAACCGCTGCGATTCAGTCGTGTCGCCGGCCTGGAGCAGCCAGTTCGCCGCGGCGAGATGCTGGACCCCAATGTCGTAGTTGCCGATCGAACAGTTTGCCTCGCGAGCGCATTGCCACTCCATCGCTGCCAGCTCGCGACCCGCGCTAGCACTGTCGCCATTCAGGGCCAACGCAAAGGCCGCGAGGGATCGGGTGTTGAACACTGCCGCTCGTGTGCCAATGGAATCCAGCGCGTGTTGTGACCGTCGCAGCGCAGCGTGGTCACGAAGCCGAAAGGCCAGGAGACCGTCCAGCCAGAGAGCAAGCACCTGAGCGTTCCGGGCGCTTGGGGTGGGTGGCGTCCGCCCCAGCAACGGTGGGATTGAGGCGGACCGCGCCACGGCGTCAGCCGGATCAATCAACCCCAGCCAGGCACCGACCGCGGCCAGGCGGTAGGCCTCGAGTGATGGCACGAGCCCACTGGAATCACGGGCGTACGCATCGAGAAGCGACAACGCCGACTGCCAGGCGCCTCGTGCCGCCCATGCATAGCCACTGCGCCGAAGGCTCGCAGCCGAAGGATGAGCGCTTCCGAGCCTTCGAGCCCTTTCTTCCAGCTCGATCTGCGCCTGGGGGAACCCCAGCCAGAGCGCACCCTCGGGACCGAGGTCGAACGTTCCCGGTCCAGGCTTCTCCTCTAACCGGCGGGCCACATCGTCGGCGAGCGAACTCAGCGACGAGTCTACCACTCCCCCGCTTCGGCCCAGACCGTCCATCAGCCGGAACCATGAACCGCTACCGCCCTCCTCGCCCAGCGACCGCGTGAACCAGCCCAGTTGCTGCAGACGGTCGAGGGCCAAACCTGACATCAACGTGTCTTCGCCGGCGCTCAGCAGAAACAGGTGGGACCACGCCGGGATCAAACCCGGATGAAGGGCCACGGCCCGCCGAAATGCCGTCCGGGAAGCGGCGCGGGGGTATCCGTGCATTCCGCCGAAATGGGCGAGGCCGTCTCCATACATGAACCAGGCTGGCCAGTGATCGGGGAATCGAGTGACGGCGTCGCCCAGAAGCTGAAGGGCGAGATCGTACCGGTCGGCCTGCGCCATCCATGCCTCCACGAGTAAGGCCTCCCGTGCGGGAAGATCCTTGCGGTGCAGCCGGAGGCTGTCGAGGATTGCGGAATCTGGCTCTTCCTCCAGCCAGACTTCGGTGAGCAGGAAACGCTGATAGGCAAGCCAAAAGCCGGGATCGGCCATCATCGCGGCGCGATATGCGCGGGCCGCATCCTGCCAGCGCCCGGCGACGATGTTGCCCTCGCCCTCCAGAAAAGCGCGCAACGCCGGCAACTTGCGAGTGGTGACGGCCCCAAGGCTCGGGCTGGGTGGCTCGCCATATCGCCAAATCCCGCGAAGCAGCGTCCAGGCCACTGTATCGGTCAACGCATCGAGGTTCGCTGCGGGAAGAGAGGTGGAGCCTCGGACGATCGTCCGCTGCCCGTCTGTTTCCTCCATCTCGAAATCGACTCGTGTGGCATTGCCCGTGCGATGGAGCGTGCCGCGCACGAGACTCGTGGCACCAAGACCTCGCGCCATCCGGGTAGACGCTATCCCCCGACAAGGATCACCACACTCCGCAGTGAGGGCCAACGCTGTGAGACCGTCCACGGTGCGTAAACCACCTACCCCATCCAGCGCGGCGCTTACGGTTGCTGCCAGATCCCGCCCCAGGCGGGCAAGCGCCGTATCAGGCTGGCTTGGGCTAAGCGGGAGCACGAGGATGACTCGGCCTGTCGGGATCACTCCGTTCGAGATGTGATTCACCCGTCCGACGAGCCCGATGAGTCCCATCACGACGAGGAGGCTGAGACCGATAAGTGCGGCCGGCATCCGCCGGCGCCGGGCGCCGACGGCGGGTGGTGCTTGGGCCTTTTGTCCCCCAGCTCCGTCGGCCAGCGGCGTTGGGAAGGAGGGAGAAGGAGCAGAGTCGTTCCGATTTCTTATGCGCCGTACGAGCGCCTCAGTCTCCGGGCTGGGCGCGGCGTCATAGTCCTCCCGCAGCCGTCGCGCGAATTCGTCAAAGGCGCTCAGCGCCCCGCCGCGATCCCCCAGTTCGTCCAGGAAGAGGATCAGGCGGTTGAGCTCCGATTCATCGTCGGGAAGCATCGCCGCCGCACGCC
>Ga0207643_10001421_pt1 | contig 13728 bp, 9 predicted proteins | sample KBSMisM62_FD_184313 | JGI IMG/M metagenome (GOLD analysis project Ga0207643, IMG submission 184313) | Miscanthus rhizosphere microbial communities from Kellogg Biological Station, Michigan, USA - KBS Miscanthus M6-2 (SPAdes) (version 2) | ecosystem: Host-associated > Plants > Roots > Rhizosphere...
GTTCGTCCTGCAGCATGGTGGCGCGTTCAACCCGATCGGCGCCCACATTGCGGACGTCAACGGTGACGGCAAGGACGACGTCCTGATGCAAGGCGAGGACAATCGCTTCTGGTTGACGCTGTCGACAGGCTCATCCTTCGGTCCTGCCACGATGGTGTTGCAGCATGGCGGTGCCTTCAACCCGTATGGCGCGCATATCGCCGACATCAACGGCGACGGCAAGGCCGACGTGCTGATGCAGGGAGTCGACAATCGGTTCTGGCTGTCGACCTGGACTGGAACAACTTATTCCGCGCCGACGCTGGTGTTGCAGCATGGCGGCGGGTTCAATCCCATGGGTGCCCACATCGTCGACGTCAACGCTGATCACAGAGCCGACGTCCTCATGGAAGGCTTCGACCATCGGTTCTGGATCTCGATCTCGAACGGATCCGGTTTCGCGTCGGTCACTCAGGGATTCTAGGCACGGATGGAACCGGGCGACGGCCATGGACATGGCGCGTCGCCTTTCTAGACGGTGCGGTCGAGAGCTCGAGCGCGCGGGCGCGCGCGCATCTGTTCGGAAATCCACTCGTAAGTAGTCTGCATTCCGACCTCGAGCTGGACTGATGGCCTCCAGTCCAGGTGGCTCGCGATCAGCGTATTGTCGCTGTTCCTTCCGCGCACGCCCTTAGGGGCATCGAGCTTGTAGCGCCGGGTCAGCTTTACGCCGGCAATTGCCTCGACGATGTCGACGAGCTGGTTGATGGTGACGAGCTGATCGCTGCCAATATTCAAGGGGTCGCCCACATCGCTGCGCATCAGACGTAGCGTGCCGTCCACGCAATCGTCGATATACGTAAAGCTGCGAGTCTGCTCACCGTCTCCCCAGATTTCGATCTGATCGGAGCCGGACATCTGCGCCTGAATGACCTTGCGGCAGATTGCTGCGGGTGCTTTTTCTCTGCCGCCGTCGTACGTTCCATAGGGACCGTAAACGTTGTGGTAGCGCGCGACACGCGTCTCCAACCCGAAGTCTTCGGTGAAGTGCCGGCACATCCGCTCACTGAAGAGTTTTTCCCATCCGTAGCCATCCTCGGGCATCGCCGGGTACGCATCGGATTCGGCGAGAGGCGTGACGGCCACGCTGGTCTGCTTTTCAGCCGCATAGACGCACGCGGACGAGGAGAAAAAGAACCGGCGTACGCCCGCGTCGCGCGCCGCGAGCAGCATGTGCGTGTTGATCAGTACAGTCAACATGCAGAGCGCTTTATTCAGTTCGATGAACCCCATGCCGCCCATATCTGCGGCCAGGTTGAAGACCTGCCTGGCATCCCGGCAGGCCTTCTCGCACGCACCCTTCTCGCTCAAATCGAGGATCACATTCTCAACGTCGTCAAAACGCTGATACCAATCCTCGAATGGCTTGACGTCCACCCCGCGCAGTCGTCGGTACCCATCGCGTCGAAGGGCGGCAAGGAGATGGCCACCGATGAACCCGCCGGCGCCGGTCACCAGTACCAGTTCGTTTTTGTCCATGAGAAGGCTGGCGTCGCTCGTATTGTGTTTAGGCGATGGTCGGGGTCGAGTGGAGTGCGCCGCGCCCGAGATACACGACGTCGGCGAACGCGCTGATTTCCTGGCGAGACAACATGCGCCAGCAATCGATCACGGTCAACCTGGGCGAGCGGTCGAAGGCCTCAGGTGGCACCGCCCGAAATTCAGGCCATGCCGTCATCAGCACGACGAGTGAGGCGGCACGGATGCATTCTTCGGCGGACACCGCCGCGGTGAACCGCTGACCGAGAGCCGCGTGTGCGCTCGCGAGCGCCTTGGGATCGAAGGCGATGACCTCGCGTCCCGCGTCCAGCAGGTGACGAACGACCGCAAGACCCTGGCTGCATTCGATCACCGACGTGTCCGGCTTGTAAGCAAGACCGAGGATTCCAATGGTCCCGCTCCCGGGGTCGTGCGCGCGAACGGCCTCGAGCACGCGCGTCACCTGATAGTCGTTCAAGGTGTCAGTGGCCTCGGCCAACTCGGCCCGCGCGCCAATCGAGCGGGCCAGCACCGTAAACGCCACGTTGTCGCGAGGGAAGCAGGGCCCGCCGTAACCGATGGCGCCGCGGAGGTACTTTGCGCCGATCCTCGAGTCGCACCCGATCGCCTGCGTGACGACGTCGACGTCTGCTCCCGGAAGCCGGTCGCAGATGTCAGCCAGCATGTTGGCGTACGAAATCTTCGTCGTGACGTACGTGTTGACGGCAATCTTCGTGAGCTCGGCGTTCACAAAGCTCATACGCCGGATCAGCGGTTTGTTATCGCAGGTCTCGTGATAGATCGACTCGAGAAGGTCGCCCGCTTTGGCATCCGACTCGCCAATCAGGATCATGTCGGGTGAGAGCATGTCGCGTACGACGCTGCCGAGCGCGATGAATTCAGGGTTGTAGCACAGGCCCAAGGTCTCGCCGACGCGGCGGCGCGCGTGCGTCTCCAGTGCGGCGCGAATTTCGCCCCCCGTCGATCCAGGCATCACCGTGCTCGTGATCACGACCAGGTGATAGCTGGTCTTTCGCCGGAGTCCTTCACCGACGCTCTCCAATGCGGCGAGCAGGAACTCGTTGCTGAAGCGCCCGGTCGCATCGCTCGGTGTGGGAACGATGATGAAGGTGGCGTCAGTCTCGGCGACCGCAGCGGCGGCGTCCGCCGTTGCATGGAGACGACTCCGGTTCTCGTCGATCAGCTCCTGGAGGCGCGGTTCATCGACCGGGGCCTTACCCGCATTGACGGCAGCGATGAAAGCCGGGTTCACGTCGGTGCCGACGACCCGAAAGCCCTTGTTCGCCAGGACGGCGGCAAGCGGTGCCCCGAGCTTGCCGAGCCCAACCACAGAAATCTTCATCTGGATGCCCGGCCCCCTCCGCCGGTCGAGTCCTAACAGTAGCGTGATCGTGCGCGACCGGTCCACTGATTGGGCCGACCTTCATAGGCTCCGGAGCGGTCGCGTATAATGACCCAACCTCCGAGTTCGCAACCGCTCGGCCCCGAAGGGAGCGGGGTTGCTCCGATATCGACAATGATCCAATACAGGTATGAGGGCGAGGGCATCGAGGGATTCCTCCGCCGTGGTCCTGCCTATCCTTCCGAATTTCACCTCCGTCTCTTTCGTGACATGTTCAGGATCCGGCTGATCGAGGAAGAGATCGAGCGTCGATACCACGAAGATCAGATGAAGACGCCGATCCACCTGGTGATCGGCCAGGAGGCGACATCCGTCGGCTGTTGCGCTTCGTTGACGCACACGGATCTGCTGTATTCGAGTCACCGAACCCACGGAAACTACCTGGCCAAGGGCGGCGATTTCAAGGCGATGCTCTGCGAGATGTTCTGCCGGGTCAACGGATGCGTCGGTTCACGTGGTGGTTCGATGCATCTGATCGACAAGCGCGTTGGAATGGCGGGAACATCGGCCATCGTCGCCGGTGCGGTGCCAATCGCCGTCGGGGCGGCGCTTGCGGCCAAGATGAAGCGTGAGTCGCACGTGACCGTCGTGTTCTTTGGTGATGCGGCCACAGAAGAGGGTGCAGCGTCCGAAAGCCTGAATTTCGCCGTCCTCAAGCAGTTGCCGATCATCTTCTTCTGCGAGAACAACTTTTACTCTGTCCAGTCTCCGTTGTGGACGCGACAACCGGCTCGCTCCTTGTCGAAGTGGGCATCCGGCTACGGTCTTCCGTCTGTGCAGGTGGATGGCATGAACGTATTGGCTGTCCACGAGGCGACGCGCGAGGCCGTCGAGCGCGCGCGCAACGGTGGTGGCCCGACGTTCATCGAAGCCATGTGTTATCGGTTCCGCGCCCATGGAGGCTCGGGTGACGATACGCGGACGGGTTATCGCGAGCAGGAGGAACGGCAGGCGTGGGATGCGGTTGATCCCGTAACCCTGCACGACCGTTATCTGACAGATGCGGGATTACTGTCCGATAGCGGACGCGACGGGATGCGCGACGAGATCGTCGCCGAAATCAAGGACGCCTTCGAGTTCGCGATGGCCAGCCCCAACCCTGTCGAGGCGGACTTGTATAGACATGTCTACGCTGTCTAGGTCCTGATGCTCCACACCTGGTAACGGAGATACGCGCGCATGCCCTGGGATGAAGGACTCGTCAACTCGCTCGTCTACGACGCGCCGGACCCGAACGAAGGGCGGGTGTTGAGCTATGCCGCCGCCCTTCGAGAAGCGCTCGATCTGGCCCTTGAATCTGACCCGGCCGTGTTTGTCCTCGGTCAGGGTGTTGACGATCCCGGCAGCATGTTCGGAACGACGAAGGGCCTGCACGAGAAATACGGGCGTGAGCGCGTGTTCGACACGCCATTGTCCGAGGAGACCATGATGGGCGCCTCGGCTGGCGCGGCAATGAATGGCATGCGGCCTGTCTTCATGCACAACCGGCCCGATTTCATCCTGCTGGCGATGAATCAGCTGGTCACGCACGCCGCGAAGTTTCACTTCATGGACAACGGGCAGACGACTGTGCCAATGGTCGTCTGGGCGGCCATTGGCAGAGGGTGGGGTTCAGGAGCGCAGCATTCGCAGGCAATACAAGGAATTCTGCTGGGCGTGCCCGGCGTGAAGATCGTGATGCCAAGCACGCCGTTCGATGCCAAAGGCCTCATGCTTTCGGCCATCTCCGATAACAATCCCGTTCTGATCTTCGAGCATCGCTGGTTGATGAAGAAGGACGGACTGGTGCCGGAAGGCATCTACAAGGTGCCGATCGGCAAGGGCATCTATCGGCGACGCGGTGGCGATCTGACAATCGTCGGAGCCTCGCATGCGATCGAGCTCGGTCTGACCGCCGCCAACAAGCTCGCGGCCGAGGGGATCGAGGCAGATGTCATCGATCTCCGGACGCTGAAACCAATGGACGTCGACATCATTGAGGAGTCGCTGCGAAAGACTGGGAGGCTTCTGGTGGTGGACACGGGCTGGGCCATGGGCGGTGTCTGCGCCGAAGTCGGCTGTCTCGCTGCGGAGCGCTGGCTGGACTATCTCAAGGCGCCGGTGCGCCGCATCGGTTTACCCGATGTTCCGACTCCTGCAGGCTTCACGCTCGAGCAGTTCTACTATCCGGACGTGGAGCGAATCTCCGGAGCGATTCGCGATCTCGTCCGGGCGCGGTCGACGGTATCGGTCCCATGACATCACCACTGTTCTACGATCTCGCCAGCAGCTCGTGGGGACAAGAGGAGCTGGACGCGCTTCAGCGCGTGATCGCGAGCGGGCAGCTCACGATGGGGCCGTGCGTGAGGCAGTTCGAGGAAGCCTTCGCAGCGAAATTCGGCCTCAAGCATGCGCTCATGGTCAGCTCGGGGTCGGCGGCAAACCTCGTCGGTGTGGCCGCGCTCTTCCACAAGCGCGATCGCCCGCTTCACCGCGGCGACGAAGTCATCGTCCCATCGATCTCCTGGGCGACGACCTACTATCCGCTCCAACAGTACGGGCTGCGTCTGCGGTTCGTCGATGTCGATCTATTCACATTGAACATCGATGTGTCGCAGCTCGAGCGGGCGCTGACGCCGCGCACGCGGATGGTCGTGGCCGTGAGCATCCTGGGCAACCCGTGCGCCCTCGACGAGCTCAGGGCGTTTTGCGATCGTCACGGCCTGTATCTGTTCGAAGACAACTGCGAGTCGATGGGGGCCACGCTCGACGGCAAGCCATGCGGCAGCTTCGGTCACGTCAACACGTTCAGCTCGTTTTTCTCGCACCACATCTCCACGATGGAAGGTGGCGTCCTGGCCACGGACGACACCGAGATCTACCACCTGGCGCGTTCGATGCGGGCGCATGGCTGGACCCGTGACCTCCCGGAGGACACCACGATCTACGAACGTCGCGCCGACGACTTCTTCGAGGCCTATCGCTTCATTCTTCCGGGTTATAACGCGCGTCCTCTCGAATTGGCAGGCGCGGTCGGTGTTGAACAGTTGAAAAAGCTCGACGGGATGATTGCGATCCGTCGCGATAATGCCGCGCTGTTTCAATCGCTCTTCGAGGGGGACGAGCGTTTCATCATCCAGCGCGAGCTGCCGGAGGCACGCAGCTCCTGGTTTTCGTTCACCGTCATCCTCAATCCCAAGCTCGATATCGATCGCCAGCGGGTGATGACGGCGCTCAAGGAGGCGGGGATCGGGTTCCGCATCATCACCGGCGGCTGCTTCCTGCGCCACGACGTGATCAAGTACTTCGAATACGACACGGTCGGTGAGATCGTGAACGCGAACATCGCTCACGATCGCGGCTTCTTTGTCGGCAACCATCCACGCGAGCTGCGACCGCAGATCGAACGGTTGCGACACGTGCTCGATCGGACGGCGGTTGCGCCCAGCCGTGTCGTGGTGCCGGCATAGACGACCCGCAGACCACCCCGGTCCGGCTAAAGCCGGACACTACGTAACGCTGCGAAAGGACTTCACAACCGTGCAACGTGTGCTCGTGACCGGCGGTGCCGGATACATTGGTTCGATTCTCGTGCCGAAGCTGCTCGATCGTGGTTTCCACGTGACCGTTGTCGACAGCTTCATGTTCGGCCAGGACAGCCTGTCGGCAGTCTGTTATCACCCCTGCTTCGAGCTCGTGCGAGGCGACGTGCGCGATTACGACATGATGCGTCCCCTCTTCAAGCACGCCGACATCATCGTGCCACTGGCGGCACTCGTTGGCGCGCCGCTCTGCGATCGGGATCCGCTCGCGGCCACGTCCACCAACAAAGATGCCATCGTCTGGATGACACAGGAAATCTCGCGCGATCAGCGCATCGTCATCCCGATCTCGAACAGCGGATATGGCGTGGGAGAGTCTGGAAAGTTCTGCACCGAGGAGACACCAATGCGGCCGGTCTCGCTCTACGGCCGTGACAAGGTCGAAGTCGAGAAGGCGGTGCTCGATGGCCACCCGAACTCGATCAGCCTGCGGCTGGCAACGGTGTTCGGGATGTCCCCCCGCATGCGGCTCGATCTGCTGGTCAACGACTTCACCTATCGGGCGCATCGAGATCGCTTCATCGTGCTGTTCGAGGCGCATTTCAAGCGGAATTACCTGCACGTACGCGACGCTGCCGCGGCGTTTCTGCACGCCATCGACAACTTCGAATCGTTGAAGGGCGAGCCGTACAACGTCGGATTGTCAGACGCGAATCTGTCGAAGTGGGAGCTGTGCGAACGGATCCAGAAGCAACTGCCCAAGTTCGTCTTCATGGAGTCGCAGGTGGGAAAAGACCCCGATCAGCGGGACTACATCGTGTCGAACGACAAGATCGAGCGCACAGGCTTCCGGGCAGGATTCTCGCTCGACGATGGTATCCGCGAACTGATCAGGGGTTACGCGATGATTCGAAACAGCAAATACGCGAACGTCTGACGTGTGCCGCCCTAGTTGGCTTCCAATGGTCTGACTGCTTATTGCCGAGTTCCCCCGTTATTCCTTGCGCATCCAGAACGATCCACCCGGATACTGCACACAGAGTGGCATCTGCCGGACCGCTTCCTCACGCAGCAACGTGTAGAACGGAATCCAGCCAATGATCCGGAAGGCGGAGTTGTACATCAGGAAGGCCCGCAGCATGTAGATTTCATTCCAGGATCGCCCCTGCTCCACGAAATGTCCGGGGTCGGTAAACGGGTAGTTGATGTCGTGGATATGAATGACCACGCCACTCGCCAGGCGCGGAAAGATCTCGAAGAAATACCAATTGACGTCGCTACAGAGTTTGGCCACGTGGCTGGAGTCGATGAACAGGACGTCGTTTCGTTGCAGCGCCGAAAACATCGACACGTCAACATCCTGAACTTTCTGGACGAGGACGTTGCATCGTCTGTGGTCTACCTCGGTAATGTTTTCGAGCAGCCGTCCTGGATTCGGATCGATGAAGGTGAATTGGCTCGCGATGGCGTAGGCGTCGGCCGTGTCCAACATGCATGCGGACGAGTGGCCGCTACCCACTTCGATGACGCGACGGGGTCGATACTTGCGCAGGAAGTACCGAAGTGCGACTGCATCCTGGTAGGCCAACTCCGGGTTCAGATAGTAGTACCGCAGCCGTCCCTCTCGGTTCGCGGGAAATGAGGGAAGCGTTCGATATTCGCCGATCATTCCGGACAGGTTGTCGTCCTGCTCGCGCGCATTGAAATCGATACTGGCGATCGTCTGCGGCAGAGGCTGTTCCCGATACTTCCAATATCTCTGGATCTCGTCGTCCCCTGGAATCGGGCTGTAATAGTGTCCCGGTGGGACGAACAGATCATTGGGCATCGTTCTCGGTGTCCTTTCGCTGGCTCGAGCGCGTCTGTCTCATTTCAGCCCGCGCACGGCTTGTTTGCCGTTCCTCGGGCACTTCTTAATTCCTTGAAGTGTACAAGACGTATGACGGCGGTGATGAAGGACGCGATACGATTATGGTTGCCAATGCGGAAGACGATAGTCGGCGTGTGTGTCGCGATCGCGACCGGCCTTCTACAACTGCCTGAGGCAGCAGCCTCGCGTAGCGTGCCCGTTTCACAGGCCGCGAAACCACAGACGGCGACGCAGGCGAAGCTCGATTCCCGCTTGCGCGCCGCCCTCGAGCGCGAGGGCGGCACCAGTAGCGCTGGCCCTCAACGGCGGAGTGGCGCGGTCGATATCGATCGCGACGGAAAGGTTCTCGTCGATATCCAGGCCGCAGTGACCCCCGAACTCGTCGCCGCGATTTCGGGTTTCGGCGGCGTCGTCATCGCGAAATTTCCCGAGTACCGGTCGCTGCGAGCACGTCTGCCGTTATTGAAACTGGAAGCGCTGGCTGAGCGTGCCGACGTCAAGTTCGTACGCGCGGCCGAACTGCCAATAACCAACCCTACTCCTTCTGAGGCACCTAAGCCCTGACCATGGTTCAAGTCGGCTGGAAAATGCTGCCGGCCACATTGCTGGTCATAACGATGGTGTGGTTGCCGGCCACGATCGTCAACTCGCAACAGCCTCAGCCAGCGAGAGTGGACCTCTCGGCCGGTGCGATTCAGCAGATCGCGGCATTCGAGTCCGCGAAGGCGCGTCGCACGCCGGCCCAGAGAAAAATTTCGTCACGCCTGCTCCACGCCGCGGCCATCCGGCGCGGCGAACCTGTCCCGGGTTCGGTGCGCGCAAGTGTAGCCTTCGATAGCGAGGGGCGCACTGAGGTGGATCTTCGCGTTGATGTCACGCCGCGAGTGCTTGCCGCCATTCCTGCCGCGGGAGGAGCGGTGATCGATGCGGCGGCTGCCTATCGATCGATTCGCGCGTCGATTCCGTTGACGCAGATCGAGACGATTGCGTCGTTGCCCGAGGTTGCGTCGATCAGGCCCGTCGATCGGATGATGACGAACCAGATGCCGGCGCCGCGTGTACTCGCTGCGCAGGTGACGAACAAGGACAACACGACGCAAGGCGACGTGGCGCATCGCGCGGCATTGGCGCGCTCGTTGTACGGCGTGACCGGCGCTGGTGTCGCCATTGGCGTCATCTCCGACGGCGTGAATTCACTGGCCGAACGGCAGGCAACGGGAGATCTTCCTGCGGTGACCGTGCTTCCAGGTCAGGCCGGCTCGGGCGACGAGGGCACGGCGATGCTCGAGATCGTTCACGATCTGGCTCCCGGCTCTCCGCTGCTGTTCGCATCCGCTCTCGGCGGTCAAGCGCAGTTTGCGTTCAACATTCAGCAACTTTGTGCCGCCGGGGCCAATGTCATTGTGGACGACATCTTCTACCTCGGGGAGGCGGTCTTCCAGGACGGCATCGTCGCGCGGGGAGTCAACGCAGCGGTCGCCAGTGGATGCGTGTATTTCTCATCGGCGGGAAACTCCGGCAATCTGAACGACGGCACGTCGGGTGTATGGGAAGGCGACTTCGCGGCGACGGCCTCGAGTCCTCCCGGTGTGGTCGGCACTGCACACAGTTTTAACGGCGGCTCGGCCTCGAACCAACTGACGAGCGACCCTCCATTTGGTATCTCGCTGCAATGGTCGGATGCACTTGGTGGCTCTGCGAACGACTACGATCTGTATCTGTTCAACTCCACACTCGACGTCATCTTCGATGTTTCCAATGACGTCCAGGATGGCGACGACGACCCCTTCGAGTTCATCGACTCGAGCTTCTTCGACGATGCAGGGAATCGGCTGGTCGTGGTCCTCGCCAACGGGTCGTCACGATATCTTCAACTGAACACGCATCGCGGGCGGCTGGCGATCGCGACAAGCGGCCAGCTCGCCGGACACGCGGCGGCAGCCAATGCGTTTGCAGTGGCTGCGACCAACGTGGCGACGGCAGCGGGCGGGGCTTTTACGGGAGGAGCGTCGAACCCTGTGGAAACCTACAGCTCTGATGGACTTCGGCGGATGTTCTATCGGGCTGACGGCACGCCAATCACGCCAGGCAATTTTTCTGCGAGCGGCGGACAGCTGCTGCAAAAGCCGAATCTGACGGCGGCCGACTGCGTGCTCACGGCGACACCTGGCTTCAGTCCCTTCTGTGGCACATCTGCGGCGGCCCCGCATGCGGCGGCGATCGCGGCCCTGATGCTTCAGGCCGCAGGGGGTCCGTCGTCGCTGACGCTGGCGCAAATTCGCGCGGCGATCGATGCGCGATCGCTCGACATCGAAGCCCCCGGCGTCGATAGAGACTCGGGGTCCGGTATCATGGATGCGCTCGGCGTGATCGGGCGAGTGCATCCGCCTTTTACCGATCCTGTATTGTCGGCGGGCTCGACGGTCGCCAGAGAGATCCACCTTCGAGAGCTCAGAGCACGAGTTGACGCGCAACGGGTGCGTTGTCATCTGGCGCCGTTCGCCTGGACCGATCCGTCGCTTGCCGCTGCGCTCACCGTGATCAAGGCCGTCCATATCAGCGAACTGAGGACCGCCCTCAGCTCCGCGTACACCGCCTGTGGCGTCCCGCCGCCGACGTACACCGACACAAACCTCGCCGGCGTAGCCGTCAAGGCTATCCATTTCACGGAACTGCGGAACGCAGTGGTCGCCCTGGAATGACGAGTCGCTACCAGAGCGTGATCGCCCGTCGCCCTTACTGAAGCGTCAGGAGCGCGAGGATTTCTCCGCGACCGGAAGGCAGCGCCTCGAGCGCCTTGCCGATGACGGTGCCGGGCCGGACCTTGCTCCCTTTCGGACGCATCGCATGGCCCTTGCTGGGGCTGGTGACAAGAAGATCTCCGGGGCGAATCGCGCCGAACGTCGCATCAGCCTTGATGCGGACGCGTCCGCTCTGTGCGACGAGCGCCTTTCCAGGCCCGGCTTCGCCGAGAATCAGGCCGGGTTTGGGCGAGACCGCGCCCGCGATCCGCGTATCGTAGGATCGCGAGGAGGGAGTCACGCGGTTCGTCGCGCCGGGGTCGATTGTGACAATCGTCCCCTCTTCGAGTGGTTCGCTGGCGTCGACCCATTCGGCGACGTCCTGGTACTTTGCAGCGATATTGCCGTCGACCTGGAGCGAACCGGGCATATACACATTGCCGGCAGACGCAACCACCGTTGGGACGCTGCCATTGTTCCCGCTCCAGATTTCCACCGAGTAGTTGCCCGCAGGCTGGCCGTGCACGAGTACCGGTTCGCGGCCAATCGCGATTGTGCCGCCCCCAGCGCCCGCGGCCGACGTGATTCGTGTCACGCCGCCGTATTCGGACAGAATCACACCTCCGGCTCCGCCATCGGTGTTGACTCGCAGCCTCCCGCCATGGACATCCAGCTTGTTTGAAGGCGTCAGCGTGCCGATTCCAACGTTGCCAAACCAGGCACCCAGCGTCGGTGTCGAGCCATTGGCTCCGCTCCAGAGCTCGACCGAGTAGTTTCCTGTTGTTTGGCCGTGTACCAGCACAGGCTCCCGGCCCAATGCGACAGTGCCACCACCACCAGACGCCGCGGCCGTGATGCGGGCGAGTCCTCCGTATTCCGTTGCGACCAGCGATCCACCCGATGGCGAGGTGTTGACGCGCATTCGACCCAGCACGTGTAAACGATCGGCGGGCGTTGCGGTTCCCACTCCCAGATTTCCGCCGGTCTCGACGACGTTCAACGCGTCGGTTGTTCCGCCTACGCCATCACCCTTCTGCAGGACGTTGAGCGTGACGGCGTTCGTCACGGGGCTATCAGCGCGAGATCGGATGCCCTCTTCCTTCAGGACCGCTCGAAGGTCGGTCCTGAGCGAGGACGACAGGACGAAGTCGGTCGCCGGCTTTCCTGCGAGCGTATCCGCCGACACTGCCTTGACCGCATATGGAACCGTGACGAGCATCACCCGTGGCTGCTCGGGCTGGCTTTCGACCGTGATACCAATCCATTGAGGAACGCCACCTCCGGTGAACAGGTCGGTGGGTAGCCCTTCCGGCCGAGTGGAACCGAACTGGACCGTGTAATGGCCCGCCGCATCCGCTGTAACCGCCTGCTGCTCGATCCATCTAGGCGCTGTGTCTTCCTTGGTGTCGTAGAGGGAAACGACTAACAACACGCTGCCGGCACGGGGCAGTCCGTCGGCCGTCACCAACGTTCCGCTGATTGGAATGAGAGTCGGAGCGACGCCTGCTGATGTCTGGCCGTTGACGTGGCTTGCGAAGGCAAACAGCACAGAAAGGCACAGCAGGGAAACGCAGTGCACGCGACGGGCGAGGCGGTTGGTCATGAGCGGGGCTCCAAACGGATGGGGACGGATGAGATTCTTCCACGTGTCACAAGATGTCAAGGGTCGAAGTCGGCGGAAATCGGCCTCGAAGGCGCGTTCGGTGGGCGGCATCGAGGTTGCTCTCTTGAGCTAGGATCACCGGGGGCGGCAGACCGCATTCCGCATGGAAATCCGGCAAATCGGTCGGTACGAGATACAGCACCGCCTGGGCAAAGGTGGGATGGGATCTCTGTATCTCGCGCGGGATCCCGGCCTGGATCGCCTTGTTGCCATCAAACTCCTCAAAGACGACTACCTCGATGACCAGGAGTTCCGCGAGCGCTTCGCCCGCGAAGCGCGCGCCCTGGCTCGCCTTCGTCACCCGAACATCGTCGTCGTCTACGACTTCGGGGACCACGATGGTCGCCCGTTCATGGCGATGGAGTACATCGATGGCGAGACGCTGCGACAACGGCTGGCGCGCACGCCTCCCTTGAAGATCGCGCTGGGCCTGGCGCTCGTGGAGGATCTGTGCGCCGGACTCGCCAACGCACACGATGCCGGGATCGTTCACCGCGACATCAAGCCCGACAACATCATGGTCGATCGGCAGGGCGTCGTGAAGCTGCTCGACTTCGGGATCGCGCGCAGCGCGCATGCCGAGTCGACGCACCAGATGACGCAGCCCGGCATGATCATGGGCACTTACAACTACATGTCACCAGAGCAGTTGCTCGGTGAGATGGTCGATAAGCGAAGCGACATCTTCGCCGTTGGCGCGGTGCTCTACCAGGTCATTGCCCGGGAACAGGCCTTTCCTGGTGCGTTCGGGGCCGTCTATCACCGGGTGCTGACGGCCGGCCCTGTACCGTTGGAGGAACGCGTCCCGGGCGTGGACCCGACGCTGGTGCGGATTGTGATGCGTGCGCTCGAACGCGATCCGCAAGATCGGTATCAGAGCGCGAATGACATGCGGCAGGAGCTGGCGCGCGCGCGACAGCGGCTCGCTGATGCCAGCGCCGCCGTAGCACACGAAACGGTCCTGGCGCCGCGAGGGTCAAGCGGGCGGCGGC
>Ga0207643_10001422_pt1 | contig 13723 bp, 9 predicted proteins | sample KBSMisM62_FD_184313 | JGI IMG/M metagenome (GOLD analysis project Ga0207643, IMG submission 184313) | Miscanthus rhizosphere microbial communities from Kellogg Biological Station, Michigan, USA - KBS Miscanthus M6-2 (SPAdes) (version 2) | ecosystem: Host-associated > Plants > Roots > Rhizosphere...
GTCCCGCGGCGGCACCGGCTCCCCCGGCTGCCGATCCGGAAGGGGCACCCACCCGTCCCGCGGCAGCGGCACCGGACCACGCTCCGGTTCACCCGGCGCACGGGCGCTCGTCGGCCCGCCCGCGCCGGTCCCCGCTCCGTACGCGTCGATCCGGATCCCGTACGCATCGGTCCGCGGCCCGTCCGAGTCGCCGCCGACGCCACCGGCGGGAGCGGGTCCGTCGGTGTCTGGACGGGTGGCGCCGGGCCGGGCGGAGTCGGGATCCTGGCCGTGCGTCGTGGGCGGCGGACCGTCGAAGGACGGGCGCGGCCAGCTGGTGCCGGACGGGGACTCGGTGAACGCGTCGGCGAACGGCCGGCGGGCGGCCGCCTCGGCCGCCTCCTGCGCCCGCCTCCGCTCGGCCCGGGTCGCGCCGGGCGCCGGCGGCAGCGGCTGCGGAGCGTCGTCGCCCTCGCCGTCGGGCGACCACCGGGGGTGGTCGGGCCGCCCGGTCGCCGGGTCCTCGTCGCGCCGCGTCGTCACGGACGCATCATTCCCCTGTCTGCCGGGCGATCATCAACCGGCCAGGCAGGTGGGCCCCAGCAGCGCCTTCAAATCGCCCATCAGGGCCGGTGTCGCGGCGACCCGGAAGCCGTCCGCCACCCGAAGCGCGGTCCGCCGGTCGCCGTTGACCAGTTGCAGCTGCACCTCGGTCGTCCCGGGATGGGTGGCCAGCACCTCCTTGAGCCGCTCCACCACCGGCGGCGTGCACCGGGCCGCCTGCAGCGACACCACGACCGGCCCGCGCGGCCCCTCGGACAGGTCCGGCACCGACAGGTCGGACGCGATCAGCTTGGCCACGTCCTCCCGCCGGTCGACCCGCCCCTTGACCACGACGATCGCGTCCTCGGCGACGTTGACCGCCACCTGCGCGTAGGTCTGCGGGAAGAACAGCACCTCGACCGAGCCTTCGAGGTCTTCCAGCACCGCGGACGCCCACGGCACGCCGGCCTTGTTGACCCGGCGCAGCACCGAGGACAGGATCCCGGCCAGCACGATCTGCTGCCCGTCGCCAACCTGCTCGGTGTGCAACGCGCCGACGGTGCTCTCCGCGTGCGCGGCCAGCACGTGCTCGACGCCGAGCAGCGGGTGGTCGGACACGTAGAGCCCGAGCATCTCCCGCTCGAAGGCGAGCTTGCCCATCTTGTCCCACTCGCCGTCCGGCACGGCCACCGCGAACACGGCGTCGAGCACCTCGTCCCCGCCGGACGAGGAGTCGCCGAACAGGTCGAACTGCCCGGTCGCCTCGACCTTCTTCGCGGCCAGGAAGCTCTCGACGGCCTGGTCGAACACGGCCATGAGCCCGCGCCGGGTGTGCCCGAGCGAGTCGAACGCGCCGGCCTTGATCAGCGACTCGACGACCTTCTTGTTGCAGGCGACCGGGTCGACCTTCTTGAGGAAGTCGGAGAAGTCCGCGAACGCGCCCTTGGCCTTGCGGGTGGCGACGATCGAGGCGACCACGTTGGCCCCGACGTTGCGGACCGCGGTGAGCCCGAACCGGATGTCGGTGCCGACGGTGGTGAAGTTGGCGTCGGAGGAGTTGACGTCCGGCGGGAGGACCTTGATCCCCATCTTCCGGCACTCGTTCAGGTAGACCGCGCTCTTGTCCTTGTCGTCCTTGACCGAGGTGAGCAGCGCGGCCATGTATTCGGCCGGGTAGTTGGCCTTGAGGTATGCCGTCCAGTAGGCCACCAGGCCGTAGCCCGCGGTGTGCGCCCGGTTGAACGCGTAGTCGGAGAACGGGACGAGGATGTCCCACAGCGTCTTGATCGCGCCGTCGGAGTAGCCGTTCTCCTTCATGCCTTCGGAGAACGGCACGTATTCCTTGTCGAGGATCTCCTTCTTCTTCTTGCCCATCGCCCGGCGCAGCAGGTCGGCCTTGCCGAGCGAGTAGCCCGCGACCTTCTGCGCGATCGCCATGACCTGCTCCTGGTAGACGATCAGTCCGAAGGTCTCGTCCAGGATCTCGGCCAGCGGCTCGGCCAGCTCGGGGTGGATCGGCACGACCGGCTTGCGACCGTTCTTGCGGTCCGCGTATTCGTTGTGGGCGTTGGCGCCCATCGGCCCGGGCCGGTAGAGCGCGAGCACCGCGGAGATGTCCTCGAACGAGGTCGGCCGCATCGAGCGCAGCAGCGCCCGCATCGGGCCGCCGTCGAGCTGGAACACCCCGAGCGTGTCGCCGCGGGCCAGCAGCTCGTACGCCGACGGGTCGTCGAGTGGCACCCGCTCCAGCACGACGTCCTCGCCCCGGCTGGCGCTGATGTTGGCCAGGCAGTCGTCGAGGATCGTCAGGTTGCGCAGGCCGAGGAAGTCCATCTTCAGCAGGCCGAGCGACTCGCAGGCGCCCATGTCGAACTGCGTGATGATGGCGCCGTCCTGTTCCCGGCGCTGGATCGGGATGACGTCGAGCAGCGGCTCCCGGGACAGGATCACGCCGGCGGCGTGCACGCCCCACTGCCGCTTGAGCCCCTCCAGCCCGCGGGCGGTGTCGACGACCCGCTTGACCTCGGCGTCGGCCTCGTAGAGAGCGCGGAACTCGGTCGCTTCCTTGTAGCGGGCGTGCTCGGGGTCGAAGATCCCGGCCAGCGGGATGTCCTTGCCCATCACCGGCGGTGGCATCACCTTGGTGATCCGGTCACCGGTGGAGAACGGGTAGCCGAGCACCCGGGACGAGTCCTTGACCGCCTGCTTGGCCTTGATCGTGCCGTACGTGATGATCTGCGAGACGCGGTCCTCGCCGTATTTCTCCGTCGCGTAGCGGATCATGTCGCCGCGCCGGCGCTCGTCGAAGTCCAGGTCGATGTCGGGCATCGAGACGCGCTCGGGGTTGAGGAAGCGCTCGAACAGCAGCCGGTGCTCGACCGGGTCGAGCTCGGTGATGCCCAACGCGTAGGCCACCAGCGAGCCGGCGGCCGAGCCACGACCGGGACCGACCCGGATGCCGGCCTCCCGCGCGTGCCGGCAGAGGTCGCCGACGACCAGGAAGTAGCCCGGGAAGCCCATCTGGATGATGACGCCCAGCTCGTACTCCGCCTGCTTGCGGTGGGTGTCCGGCACTCCGCCCGGGAACCGGCGGGCGAGGCCGCGCTCGACCTCCTGGGTCAGGAAGCTCGCCTCGGTCATCCCGTCCGGGACCTCGAAGCGCGGCATCAGGTCCTGGAAGGCGAGCGCGCCGCCGTAGCCGGTCACCCGCTCGGCGAGGGCCAGCGTGTTGTCGCAGGCCTCCGGCAGCTCCTGCCAGACCCGGCGCATCTCGTCCGGGGACTTGAGGAAGTAGTCGTGGCCGTCGAGCTTGAACCGCTTGGGGTCGGCCATCGTCTTGCCGGACTGCACGCACAGCAGCACCTCGTGGGCGGCCGCGTCCTCCGCGTAGGTGTAGTGCAGGTCGTTGGTGGCCAGCGGCGGCAGCCGCAGGTCGTCGCGCAGCCGCAGCAGCTGCTCGCGGTAGGTCCGCTCGACCTCGAGCCCGTGGTCCATCAGCTCGAGGTAGAAGTTGTCCGGCCCGAAGATGTCCCGGAACTCGGCCGCCGACGCGCGGGCCCGCTGGTAGTCGCCGATCCGCAGCCAGGTCGGCACCTCGCCGCCGGGGCAGCCGGTGGTGCCGACCAGGCCGGTCGCGTAGCGCGAGAGCAGCTCCCGGTCGATGCGCGGCTTGTAGAAGAAGCCCTCCATCGAGGCCAGGCTGGCCAGCCGGAACAGGTTGTGCAGGCCCACCTCGTCGACCGCCAGCAGCGTCATGTGCGTGTAGGCACCGCCGCCGGACACGTCGGCCTCGCCGCCCTCGGCCCAGCGCACCCTGGTCCGGTCGAACCGGGACGTGCCGGGTGTGACGTAGGCCTCCATGCCGATGATCGGCTTCACGCCGGCCGCGGTCGCCTGCTTGACGAAGTCGTACGCCCCGAAGACGTTGCCGTGGTCGGTCATCGCCAGCGCCGGCATGCCCATCCGGGCCGTCTCGGCGAACAGGTCCTTCAGCCGGGCCGCGCCGTCCAGCATCGAGTATTCGGTGTGCACGTGCAGGTGCACGAAGGAATCGCTGGAGGCCCGGGACACGGCGCGAGTTTAGGCCGCCGCACCGACAGAATCCGGCGGCCGGACAGACCCGCAGGAACCCCGGGCGTGTCGGCCTCCAGGTGTCCGAATGCCGCTGCCACAGGGTGTGTCGGCCCTGGTCACCGAGTGCGTCGAGACCGTCGGGACGCCGCCCTTGCCGGCTTCGTGACCGCCCTCCGGCCGAGCCGGTCAGCTGAGCCGGAGGACCTCCGGGACGGCGCACGAAGATCGCGCCGTTGCCGTCGCCACGGTCGGCCGGTGCCGTCAGCGGGCCAGGCGGCCGTGCAGGACCAGGGCCCAGGTCAGGCACCCGAACGACACCGTGCAGGCGAGCGTCCGGACCGCGTTCCAGCGCACCCAGGCCGCCTCGAACTGCGCCCGCACCGCGTGCAGGTCGCCGATCCGGTCCGGGTCGCCGGCCGCGTCGAGCCGGTCGTTGAGCGGCACGTTGGCCGCGACGGTCACCACCAGCACGACCAGGTACAGCACCGCACCGGCGACGATCCACGGCAGCACCGCCCGCCGCTCGGCGCCGGCGTGCAGGATCGCCGCGACGACCGAGAACACCAGCGCGCCGGCGAAGCACAGCCCGAACCAGCCGTTGAGGATCGCCACGTTGATCCGCTGCATGCCCTCGACGAAGGCGAGGTCGCTCGCCCGCGCGAGCCCGGGCATGATCGCGTACCAGAACGCCGCGAACAGGCCCGCCATCAGCCCGGTGGTCAGCGTCGCGGCCACCAGCGTCGCGCTCGTCCAGAAACCCACTGCCGTCTCCCTCCTCGCGCGCAACGCCGTCACCGTGACCGCCACTCGGTCGCCGCGACCGGCAGGCACCGCACCGGGCGGTCGAGTGGGCGCAGCCGGTGCGCCACCCGCCGGCCGGTCTTGCCGTTCCCGCCGAGAACCAGGGTCAGGTCCGTGTGTGTCATGGCTCCAGTCCATCCGGCCGGGGCGAGACGATCCATCGTTCACAGGCGCGGAAACATGTGCGATCGTCTACGGCCGTGGATGCGCTCGGTGGCCTGCTGGACGGACCGCGGGCCCGCGGCGCGTTCCTGCTGCGGGCGGTGTTCGCGCCGCCCTGGTCGATGCGGATCGAGGACGAGGCGCCGCTCACGCTGATGGCCGTGCTCGCCGGCGAGGCCTGGGTGCAGCCGGCCGGTGGTGACTGGGTCCGGCTCGGGCCGGGCGACACGGCGGTCGCGGTCGGCCCCGACCCCTACGTGGTCGCCGACGACCCTGGCACCCCGCCGGAGGTGCGGATCCTGCCGGGCCAGGTCTGCGTGACCCCGGACGGTGAGGAGCACCCGGACTGGCTCGGCACCCGGACCTGGGGCAACGACGCCGGCGGGTCGACCACGCTGCTGGTCGGGACGTACGAGGGCGACGGCGAGGTCGGCGGCCGGCTGCTGCGGGCGTTGCCCCGGCTGCTGGTGCTGCCGGCCGGGCAGCTGGACTCCCCGCTGGTGCCGCTGCTCGGCACGGAGATCGGCAAGGACGAGCCGGGCCAGGAGGCGGTCCTCGACCGGCTGCTCGACCTGCTGCTCATCGCGGTGCTGCGGGCCTGGTTCGCCCGGCCGGACGCGACCGCCCCGGGCTGGTATGCGGCCTCCGCCGACCCGGTCGTCGGCCCGGCGCTGCGGCTGCTGCACCACGAGCCGGCCCGGCCGTGGACGGTGGCGGCGCTGGCCGCGGAGACCGGCGTGTCCCGGGCCGCGCTCGCCCGCCGGTTCACCGAACTGGTCGGCGAGCCACCGATGGCCTTCCTCGCCGGCTGGCGGCTGGCGCTGGCCGCCGACCTGCTGCGCGACCGGCAGACCACGCTGGCCGCGGTCGCCCGCCAGGTCGGCTACGGCAGCCCGTACGCGCTGAGCACCGCGTTCAAGCGGGTCCGCGGGGTGAGTCCGCGCGAGCACCGGGCGGCGGTCGCGGGCTGAACGTCCGGGCCGGACCGGAGGCCCGGTGCCGAGGCGTGCGGACCGACAGCACCAGCAGCCGCAGGTCGATCAGCGCGTGGTAGAGCACCGGCAGCAGCAGGCTGCCGGTGCCGAGGAACAGCACACCGAACCCGGCGCCGAGCACGCCGGCGGTGAGCATCCCGGTCACGCCCTGGTAGGTGTGCGCGACCGCGAACGCCAGCGCGCTGACCAGCACCAGCCGCCACGGCCCGAGCTCCGGCGCCTCGGCGACCACCACCGCGAGCAGGAAGCCGCGGTAGAGCAACTCCTCGCAGAACCCCGCGGTCAGCGCCAGCCGGGCGAAGCCGCGCCGCTCGGCCGCCGTCCGCGGCAGCAGCGCGCCGACCTCCGCCGCCGCGACCACCCGGGCGCCGTGGTCGACCCGCCGCCGCAGACCGGCCAGCAGCGCCACGCTGAGCACCAGCCCGAGCGCGCCGACCAGGGTGTACGCCGAGGCCCGCGGCCAGTGGAAGCCGAGGTCGCCGAGGTCGAGCCCGGGTGCGGCCAGCACCAGCGCGACCGCCGCCGCGGCCAGCACCCACTCCAGCACGGTGGTCCGGACGTAGCGCCGGCGGCGGGCGCCAGGGCGCCGGTCGAGGCGCTGCCGGCGGGCACTCCACCAGCCCACCACCGGCTGGCCCACCACCAGGTACGCGGCCAGCAGCAGGGCCAGCAGCCGCACGCCGCCGGCCAGCGAAGCGCCCTCCGCGACCGCCCTCACGGCACCCTGGCCGCCCCGCCGCTACTCGGAGACGAGCGCGAGCGCCCGCGCCAGGTCGTCCGGGTACGGGCTGGTGAACTCGACCCACGTCCCGGTCGCCGGGTGCTCGAAGCCGAGCCGGGCCGCGTGCAGCCACTGCCGGTGCAGCCCGAGCCGCTCGGCGAGCGTCGGGTCGGCGCCGTAGGTGAGGTCGCCGACCAGCGGATGGCGGACCGCGGCCAGGTGCACCCGGATCTGGTGGGTACGGCCGGTCTCCAGCTTGACGTCGAGCAGCGTCGCCGCGCGGAACGCCTCGATCGTGTCGTAGTGGGTCACGCTCGGCCGGCCGCCGGCCACCACGGCGAACTTCCAGTCGCTGCCGGGATGCCGGTCGATCGGCGCGTCGATGGTGCCCCGGGTCGGGTCGGGGTGGCCCTGCACCAGCGCCGCGTACCGCTTGTCGACGGTGCGGTCCCGGAACGCGTCCTTGAGCACCCGGTATGCCCGCTCGCTCTTGGCCAGCACCATCAGCCCGGTGGTGCCGACGTCGAGCCGGTGCACCACGCCCTGCCGTTCGGCCGCCCCCGACGTGGACAGCCGGTGGCCCATCGCGGCGACGCCCTGGGTGACGGTCGGGCCGTCCCAGCCGGGGGTGGGGTGGGCGGCGACGCCGACCGGCTTGTCGACCACGACGATGTCGTCGTCCGCGTACACGACCGTGAGGCCGGGGACCGGCTCGGGCGCCGCGCTCGGCGGGGCCGGTGGCTCGGGCATGTCCACCTCGAGCCAGGCGCCGGCGGTGACCCGGTCGGACCGGTCCCGGGCGCGGCCGTCGACGGTGACCCCGCCGGTATCGACCAGCGTGGCCGCGGTGGCGCGGGAGAAGCCGAAGATCCGGGACAGCGCCGCGTCGAGGCGCAGGCCGTCGAGCCCGTCCGGCACCGGCACCGTCCGCCGCTCACCCACCGGGGCCGCCGCACTCGGGCGCCGGCCGCCAGCCGCGCCACGCCTCGGGCTCGGCACCGCGCGGCGGTGGAACGGCCGCGCCGGCGGCCCCGGCCGACCCCGACCCGACGGAGGGTGGAACGGCCGGTCTGGCAGCCGGCCCGCCGGTCGGCCCGGTGATCGGCCCGGTGATCGGCCCGGTGATCGGCCCGGTGATCGGCCCGGTGATCGGCCCGGTGATCGGCCCGGCGGTCGGTCCGGTGATCGGCCCGGCGGTCGGCCCGGTGATCGGACCGGCGGTCGGCCCGGAGGACGGGACGTAGCCGGTGGCGCCCGGATCGCGCGGGCTCAGGTCGGCCGGACCGGGCGGTGTGGGCGGCTGCGCCGCGGCGGGCGGTGCGACCGGGGCCGGCTCGTCCCGGCCGCCGCGGGTGCCGCGGGTGCCGTCCATCTCCACCCCGAGCAGGGCCAGCAGCACGGCCAGGATGCCGCCGCAGACGATCCCGGAGTCGGCCAGGTTGAAGATCGGGAACAGCATCCGCCCGTCCGGCGAGCGCAGGCTGATCCAGTCGACGACCCAGCCGCGCAGCGGGGCCGGCGACCGGAACAGCCGGTCGACCAGGTTGCCGGCGGCCCCACCGAGGACCAGCCCCAGGCTGATCGCCCACGCGGTCGACCGCAGCTTGGCGGCCGTCCGCACGATCACCACGATCACGATCGCGGCCACCGCCGTGAACACGACGGTGGCGCCCTCCGCGAAGGAGAACGCCGCCCCGGGATTGCGCGCGTGCACGAGCCAGAGGAAGCCGCCCGGCAGCTTCACCGGCGGGCGGTGCATGAGCTCGGCCACCACCAGCACCTTGGAGACCAGGTCGAGCGCCAGCACCAGGACGGCGGTGCCGACGAGCACACCGGTGCGCCGGCGGGCCGGCGCGCCCGCGGCCGGGTCGCCCGGCGACCCGGGAGATCCCGCGGGCGGGCCGGACCGGGAACGGTGGGAGCTCACCCTCCCATCGTCCCAGGCCTCGCCGACCGCGTCAGCGGCGCTCCTCCCGCTGCTTGCACGTCACGCACAGGGTCGCGCTCGGGAACGCCTGCAGCCGCGCCTTCATGATCGGCTCGTGGCAGCTCTCGCACCGCCCGTACGTCCCCTTGTCCAGCCGCTCCATCGCGCGCTCCATCTGCACCAGCAGGTCGCGGCGGTTGTTGGCGATGGACAGCTCCTGCTCCCGCTCGAAGGTCTTCGAGCCGGCGTCGGCCTGGTCGTCGCCCGCGCCGTCGCCGCTGGCCTGCTGCAGCCGGGTCAGCTCGGCGATCGCACGGTCGTAGTCGGCGCGCCGCTCGGTGATCTCCCGCTGCAGGTCACCGCGGACCTCGGCGAGCTCCTCGGCGGTCCAGTCGGTGCCGGCGGGCACCGGCACCCGGTCGGCGACCGCGGTGTGCGCGGGAGCCCGGCCGCGGGTGCGGCTTGAAGTCGACGTGCCGGTCGACCGGGTGGAACGCCCGGTGGCGGCCTTCGCGCCCGCCCCCGTTCCCCGGGCACGGCGTGCCGGTGTCTTGTCCGGCTGGGTCCCCGACTTCGGGGTCGCCGTCGTGCTCGTCTCGGAAACGTGACCGCGAGTGGCCTCGGCCACCTTCGCGGTCGTCGCGTTCTTCGCCACGGTCGTCCACACCGCCTTCAGTCGACTGCCAGCTGGCCGGCGACCCGGGGGCCGCAGGCCTCGGTCATGGAGCGCTCCCCCTCCTCGCAGAAGCTCCTCGCAGAAGAAGCGCCCGTGATCACGGGGATCACGAGGCGGTCCAGAGGATACGTTCGGCGAGACTCCCCGACAACAGCTATCGACGCAGAGTGACGAAACCGGAAGGTTGGCGACCCGTACGACCGGGTTTGACCGGAACGACGGCACGCAACGCCACGCTCACTCGGCGTCACTGCCGCCGGATGCCGGACGGCGCCGCAATCCCGTCCCACGCGGTCGGGCCCCGGTCGAGCCCGGGCCCTCCAGCCAGCCGGCGAGCCGGCCGGCCCGGCCGACCGCGCGCAGCCGCCGCTCGGCCGCGGCCCGGGCCGGCGCGGTCGTGACGACCAGGAGCTGGTCGCCCCGGCGCAGCCGGGTCTCCGGCCCCGGCACCATCCCGTCGCCGTCGCGGACCAGCAGCGAGAGCACGGCGCCGGCCGGCAGCCGCAGCTCGCGCACCAGCACGCCGTGCATCCGCGACGAGGTCGGGATCCGTACCTGCAGCAGGTCGGCGTCCAGGTCGTTCAGCGGGGCGGAGTCGACCTCGAGGTCGCGCGGCTCGCTCGCCGAGGACAGCCTGAGCAGCCGGGCCAGCGGCGCCAGCGTCGTGCCCTGCACCAGCGTGTACACCAGCACGATCACGAACACGATGTCGAAGATCCGGCGTGCCTCCGGCGCACCCGCGGTCAGCGGGATCGTGGTCAGCACGATCGGCACCGCCCCGCGCAGCCCGGCCCAGGACACGAAGACCTGCTCGGCCCAGCGCACCCGGAACCAGACCGCGGACGCGACCACCGACAGCGGCCGGGCCAGCAGCAGCAGCACCGCGCCGAAGCCGACCGCCGCCAGCACGGCCGGCCCGAGCCGGCTCGGCGTGACCAGCAGCCCGAGCAGCACGAACAGCCCGATCTGGGCCAGCCAGGCCAGCCCTTCGACGAAGCCGACCGTCGCGTGCCGGTGCGGCAGGTGCACGTTGCCCAGCACCAGCCCGGTCAGGTACGCGGCGAGGAAACCGGAGGCGTGCGCGACGGTGGCCACCGCGTACGAGCCGACCGAGACGGCGAGGATCGACAGCGGGTAGAGCCCGGCCACCGGCAGTGCCCCGCGCCGAAGGAGCCAGGCGGCGCCGAACGCGACGGCCAGCCCGATCACGGCTCCGGCCAGCAGCTGGTAGGTGATCAACGCGACGAGCTCGACCGGGGACCCGGTCGCGCCGCTGGACAGCATGATGACGAGGATGATCACCGGGGCGTCGTTGAAGCCGGACTCCATCTCCAGCGTGGCGGTCAGCCGCGCCGGCAGCCCGAGCACCCGGAGGGTGGAGAACACCGCGGCCGCGTCGGTGGAGGAGACGATCGCACCGAGCAGGACGCCGGTCCGCCAGCCGGTGTCCAGCAGCACGACGGCCGCGCCGGCGGTGACCGCGACGCTGACCGCGACCCCGAGCGTGGACAGCACGACGGCGAGCGGGACGGCCGGGCGGACAGCGGTCCACCGGGTGGTCAGGCCGCCCTCGGTGAGGATCACGACGAGCGCAGCCAGGCCGAGGGTCTGGGCGAGGGCGACGTTGTCGAACCGGAGCCCGAGCCCGTCCTCGCCGATGGCGACGCCGATACCGAGGTAGATCAGCATGCTCGGCAGGCCGAGCCGGCTGGACACCCGGACCGCGGCCACCCCGAGCAGCACGACCGCGGCGCCGGCGAGGGCGACGATCTCGAGCGGGACGCCGGCTATCTCAGCGCCCTGCAACGCCAGCCCCGCCATCGGGCCATGATCTCAGTCGCGGCGGTCCCGCCCGAATGCCGGTTGCGAGGGCCGCTACGCTGGATGTCGAGAAGGCGTCGATGGGGACGAGTAGCGCCGGACGCAGCCAGCAGCGACCCGGGGGCGGTGGAAGCCCGGGGGCCTGGCCGGTGCGAAGATCACCCCGGAGCCCCGGAAGAAACGCGCCCGGCGCGGAGTAGACCCGGCGAGCACGGCAAGAGCGGGGTGCCCCGACGGGCACCCAAGGAGGGTGGTACCGCGGGCCGGCGACGGCTCGTCCCTCCATCGGACGCCGATGGAGGAAAGGTAAGGACAGTGCCCCTCTCGCCGCTGCCGGCCCACGTGGACCTGCCGAAACTGGAGCACGAGGTGCTCGAGCGCTGGCACGCCGACAAGGTCTTCGAGCGCACCCTGGAGCAGAGCGCCGGCAACCCGACCTGGATGTTCTACGAGGGCCCGCCGACCGCGAACGGCACGCCCGGCGTGCACCACGTCGAGGCCAGGGTGTTCAAGGACGTCTTCCCGCGCTACCGGACCATGAAGGGCTACCACGTGCCCCGCAAGGCCGGCTGGGACTGCCACGGCCTGCCGGTCGAGATCGCGGTGGAGAAGGAGCTCGGCTTCAGCGGCAAGCCGGACATCGAGCGGTACGGGATCGCCGAGTTCAACGCCCGCTGCCGGGAGTCGGTGCTGCGGCACGTCGACGAGTTCACCGTGATGACCGAGCGGATGGGCTACTGGGTGGACGTCGACGACGCGTACTGGACGATGGACCCGTCCTACGTCGAGTCGGTCTGGTGGTCGCTCAAGCAGGTCTTCGACAAGGGCCTGCTGGTCGAGGACCACCGCGTCACGCCCTACTGCCCGCGCTGCGGGACCGGCCTGTCCGACCACGAGGTCGCCCAGGGCTACGAGACCGTCGTCGACCCCTCGGTGTACGTGCGGTTCCCGGTGACCTCCGGCCCGGCCGCGCGGTACGGCGCGGACTTCCTGGTCTGGACGACGACGCCGTGGACGCTGGTGTCCAACACGGCGGTCGCGGTCAACCCTCGGGTCGAGTACGTCGTCGCGCGCAGCCCGCAGGGCACCTTCGTGGTGGCCGAGCCGCTGCTGACCGCGGTGCTCGGCGAGGACCGGGTCGAGGTGCTCGACCGGTTCCCGGGCACCGCGCTGGAGCGCTCGGGCTACCGCCGGCCGTTCGAGCTGGTCGAGATCCCCGGCGCGCACTACGTGATCCTGGCCGACTACGTGACCACCGAGGACGGCACCGGGTTGGTGCACCAGTCCCCCGCGTTCGGCGCGGAGGACCTCGCCGCGACCCGCGCGTACGGGCTGCCGGTGGTCAACCCGGTCGAGCCGGACGGGCACTTCCGGGCCGGGATCCCGCTCGTCGGCGGGCTGTTCTTCAAGGACGCCGACCCGCCGCTGGTGGCCGACCTGCGCGAGCGCGGGCTGTTGTTCCGCGAGCAGCCGTACGAGCACGCGTACCCGCACTGCTGGCGTTGCCACACCGCCCTGCTCTACTACGCGCTGCCGTCCTGGTACGTCCGCACCACCGCGGTCAAGGAGCAGCTGCTGGCCGAGAACGAGCGGACCACCTGGTATCCCGAGACGGTCAAGCACGGCCGGTACGGCGACTGGCTGAACAACAACGTCGACTGGGCGCTGTCGCGGGACCGCTACTGGGGCACCCCGCTGCCGGTCTGGCGCTGCCCGGACGAGCACGACACCTGCGTCGGATCGCTGGCCGAGCTCGGTTCGCTCGCCGGTCGCGATCTGTCCACTGTGGACCCGCACCGGCCGTTCGTGGACGAGGTGACGATCACCTGCCCGTCCTGCGGCGCCGAGGCGCGCCGGGTGCCGCAGGTGATCGACGCGTGGTGGGACTCCGGCTCGATGCCGTTCGGGCAGTGGGGCGCGCCCTGGCAGCACAACGACGAGTTCGAGCGGACCTACCCGGCGCAGTTCATCTGCGAGGCGATCGACCAGACCCGCGGCTGGTTCTACTCGCTGATGGCGGTCGGCACCGTCGTGTTCGGACGGTCGGCGTACGAGACCGTGCTCGTCCTCGGGCACATCCTCGCCGACGACGGCCGGAAGATGAGCAAGCACCTCGGCAACATCCTCGAGCCGGTGCCGCTGATGGACCGGCACGGAGCGGACGCGCTGCGCTGGTTCATGCTGTGCTCCGGCTCGCCGTGGTCGGCCCGCCGGATCGGGCACGCGGCGCTGGCGGAGATCGTCCGCAAGGTCCTGCTCACCTACTGGAACACCGCCTCGTTCCTCACCCTGTACGCGGGCGCGGCGGGCTGGGAGCCGGGCGCGCCGGTGGCCGAGGTCGCCGATCGGCCGCTGCTGGACCGCTGGGCGCTGTCCGAGCTCGACCGGACCGTGGCCGAGGTGGACGCGGCGATGGAGGGCTTCGACACCGCCCGGGCCGGCAAGCGGCTGGCCGCGTTCATCGACGACCTGTCCAACTGGTACGTGCGGCGGTCGCGGCGGCGGTTCTGGGACGGCGACCCGGC
>Ga0207643_10001428_pt1 | contig 13705 bp, 8 predicted proteins | sample KBSMisM62_FD_184313 | JGI IMG/M metagenome (GOLD analysis project Ga0207643, IMG submission 184313) | Miscanthus rhizosphere microbial communities from Kellogg Biological Station, Michigan, USA - KBS Miscanthus M6-2 (SPAdes) (version 2) | ecosystem: Host-associated > Plants > Roots > Rhizosphere...
CTTCGGATACCACACGCTCTGGAAGTCGGTGCCGAAGGCGCTGTTCTGGTCAGACCGCACTGCCGCCGTGACGAACAGGCGGTCGTTGAACCCGAGTGCTTCCTCGGCGAAGAAGCCGAGCGTCTTCTGGAGCGTCGTGGCGCTGGCCGCGTTAGGCTCGGCGCCGGACGCGGGGGTCTGCGTGCCCGGCGGCAGGTTCGTGCCCTCGCCGGCGTTCAGCCTGGAGCCGTAGTTCACGTATTGCACACCGAGCGTGGTCTTGGAGTTGAGCCACGCGCGCGGGTTGAACGAACCGGTGCTCGACAGGTTCGCCGTCAGGTTGCGGATGTCCGTGCGCCCTTCCCCCGCAAACCCAAGGCGGTACGTCGAGTTGAGCGGCGGAGCCTCGCCACGATACCGCAGGTCGACGTCGGCACGGTCCGTGAAATCGTTGCCGATCGTCAGGCGCGTCTGATTCCAGCTGAACGGCCGATAGTTCGCGTCGCCCGAAATAATGAATCGGTTCACGCCCTGCTCGACCTTTTCCTGCCACGTGTACCCGGGCGTCCAGGCGCGATAGCCGTTGCACGGCGTCGCCGGTGTGACGGCGACGTTGCAGTTGTCCTTGTAGCCCGGGCCACCAAACAGGTGTGAGCCCAGACCGGCCGTGGCGTTCGACTCGAGCGTGTAGCGCTGGCGCACGTTGATGAACCCGCTCGAGACGCCGACGTCCAGCTTGGAGCCTAACGCGGCGTTGACGTTCGCCCGGAGACTGTTCTTGCCGAGCGTGTTCGGCCGCTCCGTCCAGTCGTGGAGCGGAATCCCCTGCTCCGCGAACCGGCGCCGCTCGAATTCCGGGATCTCGAGCGTCCCGATCTCCTCTTCACGCTCGCCCGAGAGGAAATAGCGGATGGTCTCCGACCCGGCGGAGACCTGTGCACCGGCCTGCCAGCGGTTGCCGGCTCCGATTGGCGTGGCGTCGGGGTCGTGCGCCGGCGCGTAGACGCGCAGGCTGTCGAACACGCAGCTGCCGGCCGACAACTGCGGCAGCGTGCACTCGCGGTACGCCGTCGAACCGGTCGAATGTCCCGCGATCGTGTAGTTCCACGGGTACGTGTTTCGGTCCTGGAGGTAGCCGGCCTCGCCGTAGACGTTCCAGCGCGCTGCGCCGGCGCGACCCTTCTTCGTCGTGATGACGATGACGCCGTTCGCTGCGTCCGTTCCATAGAGCGTCGCGGCCGATGGGCCCTTCACGACCTCGATGCTCTCGATCTCCTCGGGATTGATGTCCCCGACCCGGCTCGCGTTCGCGCCCCCCGTGCCGTAGCGGTTGCTTCCGATGTCGCTCGTCATCCGGATGCCGTCGATCACGTAGATCGGATCGTTCGACAAGTTGAGCGAGTTCTGCCCGCGGATGCGCACGCGCGACCCCGTGCCTGTCTGTGTCCCCGTCTGTACGGCCACTCCAGCCGTCCGCGAGTTGATGAGGTCGTCCACGCTTCGGACGGGTGCCTCCTGCACGACTTTGGCAGCATCGATCTGCGCCACCGAGTTGCCGATCTCCACACGACGCTGCTCACCAGTCGCCGTCGTGACGACGGGCGCAAGGCTGATCGCTACTTGCGCCAGCGCAAACTCGATCGTCGCCTCTTCGTTCCCCGTGACGGTAACCGGCTTCTTCTGCTCACTGTAGCCGACCCGAAGCACGCGTACCTGATGCGTGGCCGGCGCGACACCGCGGATGATGGCTCGTCCGTCCGTGCCCGTGAGTGCGCCGAACGTCGTGCCGACCACCTGCACCTGCGCCTGCGCTAGCGGTTGTTGCGTTGCCGCGTCCGTAACCCGGACGGCGATCCTGCCTTGCTGTGCTTCTGCCGCCGCCGTGAAGGCGAGCAGCGAGGCACTCGTCGCGAGTGCCCAGCACGTCCTGCGACTGACGATGAACGTGAGAGGTGTCATCCGTTCCAGTCCTCCGTTGAAGGGAACGCGAGCGGCCGCCCCCTGTCGCGGAGCGCCGCGGTCCAGCACCGTGTCGTTCTGGGCGTCGCGCCGTGCTGCCTAACGACTCTCCGCCGGGGCTTCTCGGAGATCGCGATGGTCCGATGGCTCGGTCGAGCCGGATCGTCCCGCGATCTGGGGGGTTGGGGCTCGCTGCCGTGTGTCGGATGCACGATCGAGCGCGCCGCGGCGCCCCGTTCGGCCCCACAGCGGCTCGTCACAGGAGCCCTGCCGTTCGTGGGCCGCAAACTCCGTCTCGTCGCGCTGCCTCACAACTCGAATGGGACGGGAAGCGATCGACGGGTGGTGAAGCCAACCAGCGCGATGGCCGCCGGAGCAGGAGGTCGGCCGAGTGGGAAAGTGCGGGCAGGATGCACGAAGCCCCCGAGCTGCTTCCATGCAGGAAGCGCTCGGGGGCCCTGAAGCCGTGCCGTCCTCTGCCTTAGCCTCGGACGGCGCGGTTACTCAAGCGTTAGGCCTTACGATCGATGCAGGCCGGACCGGTGAGCTCCGGGTTGTTCTCCTCGGCCTGGGTGACCGGGAGGTTTACATCCACGCCGTAGTTGCCACCGCGGTAGTGCTGGCCAACCGGAAAGACCTCGTCAGCCGTGCGGTTATACTGACGGATGAGGCGGCGCATGTCGCCGAGGCGGAAGCCGCGGCCAAACTCCCAGAACGCCTTCTCACGGAAGAACAGGTTGATCGCTGCGTCCTGCGTCGCCGGAGCGGCGAGCGGCGGCAACTGTGCCGCCGTCGGCTGCACCTCGCCCAGCTTCGGCGGAGTGGCGCGCAACGCGTTGAGGATCGTCATCATCCCCGGGATGTCATTCGCCTTCAACTTGCCCTCGGCCTCGATCAGGCGTGCATCGAGTCCGTTGATTGCAGCGACCGACGTGCTGCGCGACCAGAGCGTCGTGGTGCGCGACGGGGTCAGGCCGTCCTGCGAGATCGTGGTGTCCTTGCCGTTGGTCGAAACCGTGTAGCGAGCCGTAACGCGTGCATCCTGGGCCGTGAAGAACGGAATGGCGTTCTTGACGAACAGGTTGCGACTGCGGCCCTCGAGCGAGTCGCCAATGGTGTAGCGACGCGAGCTCGCCGGCTGAGCCCACAGCGTGATGTCGCCCGAGGCTGTGGCGTACGTGATGTCGTACGTGAAGGTGGTCGGCACCGCGGCTGCCGTGACCAACGCGGCCGCCTCTACGATCTGGCCCAGACCGACGAGAGCGCGCGCCTTGGTGACGAGCAGCGAACGGCGCACGAGCAGATCACCGGCCGCCGTCACCGTCGACGGGACCAGCGCCAATCCCGAATCCGCCGACTCGATGGCCTTCTGGAAGACGTACGCGATGGGCCGCGGCGTGTCGTAGATGAGCGCGCCTGTCGAATCCTGACCCGACAACGGAATGCCGTTGCAGTAGTCGCTGGCCAACTGCATCTCGGCGAACGCGCGCACGAAGTACAGCTCCGCGATGCGCGTCGTCTCGGTCGCCCGCCACTGCTTCATGCCGCGGATCGCCTCGGTGGACGACGTGCGAGCCCGCGCCAGCTGCCGGAACATGGTGTTCACGGTGCTGTTGTTGATGGCGATGGTCCGCTGATCCGTCTCGTCGTTCTGCACGAAGGTCGAGCTCGTGGACCACTCGTCGGCCAGGAGTCCGCCGAAGAGCCACGTGCTGCCTTCGCCGCCGGAGCCACCGGTGATCGTCTTGAGCCGGCCAAGCGCACCGTTGTAGAGCGCGAGAGCGCCCTCGGCGGAATTCGCGTTGCCGGGCGCGATGATGTCCGGATCGACCGCTTCGAGAAGGGTGTCCGTGACGTCGCTGCAGGCGCCGAACAGCGGGATGAGCGCCACCGCCGACACCGCGGCGGCAGCGCGCACCCGCGCGGCGATTGAATTATATGGTCTCATGTATTCGTCAGGTCGTCGTTTGAGGTCAGAAGCCGATGTTGAAGCGCAGCGTCCAGTAGCTCGCGAGTCCGATCGTCTGGAAATCGGAGCCGGCGTCGCTGCCGTCGGTGATCTGGTAGTTGTTCTCGGGGTCGATGCCACGGTAATTCGACCACGTCCCGAGGTTGCGGCCCGAGAAGATCATGTCGGCGTTCCGCGCCCGGATGAGCGTGGCAACGCGCGTCGGCAGCGCCCAGCGAACGGACGCCTCGCGCAGCTTCACGAAGTCGCCGTCCTGATAGAACCCATCGAGCGTCTTGGACGGATGGTTCAGCGTCGCCACCACCATCGCCTGTTCTTCGAGCGTCGACTTCGGGTTCATGAGACCGTTGCAGTTCTGACGGCTCACGCACCGGATGCGCTCGGTGTTGTTGTAGGCCTTGTACCCGCCGCGGTAGTCGAACAGCGCCTGGAGCCGGAGCCTCCGGTTCAGGAACTCGAAGCCCGGGGTCGCCGTGATGATGTGGCGCGGCTGGGTATACCCGCGGAAGATCGCGGAGTCGCCGACGAACACCTCGTTCAACGCGGCGTTCGCGTTGTACGTGAGGAGGCCATCCTTGTTCTTGTCATCCCACCCGGTGATGGGCTGTGCCCACCAGCCGAACGTCGGGTACCCTTCGACGACGCGCGTGCTCGTGCCGATCTGCGGCGGCGTGCCGCCCAGGTCGAGCAGCTTGTTCGAGTTCGTCGAGCCGTTCACCGTCAGGTCGAACGCGAACGCCTTGCGATCGATGATCTGGGCGTTCGTGAGCACCTCGAGACCACGATTCCGTACGGCACCGAGGTTCTGCAGCACGGTCGTCGCACCGGTGCCGACCGACGGCGCGATGACGGCCGCGATCAGCGCGTCCTCCGTGCGCTTCTGATAGCCGGTCACGTCGAAGCTGAGCCGGTTGTTGAACAGCTTAAGCTCGAAGCCACCCTCGAACTCGGTCGTGCGCTCCGGCTTGAGGTTGTCGTTGCCAAGTGCGTTGTTCGTAAGCCCCGGTGTGTCGGTGCCCTTGATGTTGATGGCGTTCGCCGAAATGGTGCGAAGTGCATCGTTCGCGCCGGGCTGAACACCCGCGGCGCCGTACGCGGTGCGGAAGCGCAACGAGTTCATCCACTCGATCTGCGGGAAGAAATCTTCGTCGCTGATCAGCCAGCTGGCGCTCAGCTTGGGATACCAAACGCTCTGGAAGTCCGTACCGAAGGCGCTGTTCTGGTCCGTGCGAACCGCGGCCGTCAGGAACAGGCGATCGCGGAGCGCAACCGCCTCCTCGACGAAGAAGCCGAGCGTCTTCGTGAGCGTGGTGGCTTCGCTGAGGTTGTCCTTCGTGATGACCTGTGAGCAGGTCTGCGCTCCCGGCGGGAGCTCGGAGCCGCCGCATTGGCCCTGGTCGAGCTGATAGTTCACATATTGCGCGCCGAGCGTCGTGCGGGAGTTCAACCACGAGAGCGGGTTGAAGTTCGCGCCGCTGGTCAGGTCGAGCGTCGAGTTGCGAATGTTGGTCCGCGCGTTCGCCTTGAAGCCGAGCCGGTAATTGGACGTGATGGGCGGACCCTCGCCGCGGAACAGCAGGTTGTCGTCGACGCGGTCCGTGAGGTCCGTGCCGAACGTCAGACGCGTCTGGTTCCAGGTGAACGGACGCCACGTGGCGTTCGTGCTGCCGATGAAGCGATTGACGTTCTGGCCGGTCTTTTCCTGCCAGGTGTAGCCCGGCGTCCACGCGCGATAGCCGTTGAGCGGCGTGCCCGTCGTGGCGACGGTGCCGTTTGCCTTGAAGCCCTGACCGCCGAACGCCTGCGAGCCGATGCCGGCCGTTGCGTTCGACTCGAGCGTGTAGCGCTGGTTCAGGTTGATGTAGCCGACGTTGAGCCCGAGATCCAGCTTGGAGCCGACGTTCCCGTTGACGTTCAGGCGGGCGGTGTTACGCACGAGCGCGTTCGGACGCTTCGTCCACTCGCGGACCGGCACCTTCTCGGCAGCGAGGCGGCGCTCTTCGAAGGGCGGCAGCTCGAGCACGCCCGTCTCTTCCTCACGCTCGCCCGAAACGAAGTAGCGCATCGCTTCGCTGCCGGCGGACAGGTTGCCACCAACCTGGTAGCGGTCGCCCGTGCCAATCGGCGTCGCGTCCTTGTCGAAGAACGGGCTGTATATACGAACGCTATCCGGCAGGCACGTACCAGCGGAAACGATCGGCAGCGTGCATCCCGCGGCGCTTCGCGCGGCGCCCGTGACGGCGTCCTTGCCCGTCATCGTGTAGTTCCACGGATATGTGTTGCGGTCCTCGAGGTAGCCGCTTTCGCCGTACACGTTCCAGCGCGCCGCGCCGGCGCGGCCCTTCTTGGTCGTGATGACGATGACGCCGTTGGCTGCGTCCGTTCCGTACAGCGTGGCGGCCGACGGACCCTTCACGATCTCGACGTTCTCGATCTCGTCGGGGTTCAGGTCGCCGACGCGGCTGGCGTTGTTACCGCCTGTGCCGAAGCCGGAGCCCAGGTTGCTCGTCATGCGAATGCCGTCGATCACATAGATCGGCTCATTCGAAAGACTGAGCGAGCTCTGGCCGCGAATACGGACGCGCGCGCCCGTACCGGTCTGCGTGCCGCTCTGCACCGTCACGCCGGCGGTGCGGGAGTTGATCAGGTCCTCGATGCTGCGAATGGGCGCCTCGGAAGCCACCTTCGCGGCGTCGATCTGCGAGATCGAATTGCCAAGCTCCACGCGACGCTGTTCGCCCGTGGCGGTCGTGACGACTGGCGTTAGGCTGATGGCGACCGCACTGATCGTGAAGTCGACCGTCGCTTCGGCGGAGTCGGAGACCGTCACCGGCTTCTTCTGCTCACCATAGCCGACGCGAAGGACGCGAATCTGGTGCGTCCCGGACGGAACGCCGCGGATGGTGAAGCGTCCGTCGGGGCCCGTGAGGCCTCCGAGCGTCGTCCCAACGACCTGCACCTGGGCCTGGCCGACAGGCTGCTGGTTCGCGCCGTCCGTGACACGGACCGCGACCCTGCCTCCCTGGGCCTGGGCGGTCCAGGCTGTGGCAGCTAGTGCCACCGCCGTTCCCGCCGCCCATCGAACGAGCTTCGACGGGGAAGGTCTCATTCTGACTCTCCTGAGTGATGGGGAAAAGGCGACCCCGCCATCGACGGCCGGTCGCGAGGGAATCGATTTGAACGATTCGGCTGCCATGACCCGCTCGCTGTCGGTGACCAGGCGATGTGGGTGTGACGAACCGTCGTTGGGGCGTGTCAAAACGCTGAAGGAGGTTACAGTTGGAGCATGTCCTAGTCAACGCCTCGGCCGTGGCGACCTGTGAGGAATCGGTGAATGGGGCGCGGGGGACGGTAAGTGGAAGTACGACCTGCCGGTCCAATCGTCCGGACAAACAGAGAGAGGGGTTCGACTCTTGAGTCGAACCCCTCTCATTGGTATGAGACGTGACTAATCCGTGACGAACCGAGTCTCCTCGCCGAGTCCCGGAGCGAGCGGTCGGTCCGCTACCGTGATTCCCAGGCGAACCCGGTGGCCATTCGCTCGAGCCGGCGCGGGTCCTTCGGCGTGCGGCCATCCACGAGACGAAGCACACTCGTCCCGCCCAGGCTCGGTCCGTACCCGCGCGTGGCGAGGTCGTCGACGCCGTCGCCGTCGCCATCCATCGCGTAGAGCGCCTCGTGCCCGCGGAAGCGATAGTCGCGCAGGCGAAGCGGCGTCAGCGAGCCAGCATCGTCGAGCAGGACGACAGTCTCACGGACCCACTCGTACTCTCCGGCCCACAGGGTGGCCATCACGACCACTCGGCCGCGCGGAAAGCAACCCGCTGCGGACGTCGAGCGTGACTTGAGCGACTTCATCAGCCGCTCGTATGGCGGCCGCTCCGTTTCGCGGAGCGCCTGCTCCAGAGAGTCGCGCACCAGCTTGACGCGCGCCTCCAGCTCCGGCGAGAGCGGCCCGCGCACGCATGCGGTGTCCGTCAGCGCTTCGGACGCCGAGTCGACCAGCTGCGCTGTCGCTGGCAACGGCTCGACCGTGGCGGCGAGCGAGTCGACACGGGGCGTCGTGGCCACCGTCGCGACGATCCGCCCGTTCCAGGTATCGAACCCCGTGATCGTGGCATCGTCCGCCCCCCAGGGCCCGCGCAAGCGAAAGCGGGTGCCCGTCGGAAAGGGCGTCCGCGCCTCGACGGCCAGCTTATAAGCGGCGAGCCTCGCGGGATCCCGTCGCACCTCCATGTCCACTCGGCCGATGTCGACGAGCATGCGCTTTCCGCGCGCCGCTGCGAGGAACCAGCTTTGCGTGACCGGTGGGAAAACCAGCTTCTCCGCGATCGTATCCGCGAGCGGTGGAATCTCCCGGGGGCGCGCCCGCGAGCGCGGCCGGATCCGCCGCTGCGTGGCAGCGAGCGCGCTGTCGATCGATCCCTGGAGGCTGCCGACGCCCGTGCTGAGCGCCGTGTCCGTCGGTGGACCGGAGACTGGGGACTGCGGACCCGACGAGGCGGCTGTCGAATCCGCAGGGGTGCCATCCGCTCCCTGGCCTCGGGCACCCGCGTCGCGACCCGAGCATGCCACGGATGCCGCCAAGACGAGTACTGTGGCCGCAACGATATGAACGCAACGACTTACGCCGAGGCGCTTACGCGAGTGAATGCGAAGCAAGAGGTCGTGATGTCGCGCCACGTTTGCCATAGCTTTGTTGCCGAATCCCATCCGCAGTCCGTCGTCCCGTTTCCCGTTTCCCGTTTCCCGCTTGATGATACACCAGTTCGCGTACAGCCGAGCGTCGTCCGACGACGACGCGGAACGCCAGCTCGCCGCGCCCAACGCCGTGCCGCTTGGCGGCGGCACCGACCTGCTGGTGTGCATCCGCGAGAATCTCACGCATCCGGATCGGCTCGTCGACCTCACTCGCCTTCCCGACGCCCGCGCCCTGACGTGGCGGGATGACGGCGGCCTGCGCGTGGGTGGATCGGTCCAACTCGCGACGCTCGCTCGTGACGCGCGCGTGCGGGAGCAGTTCCCTGCCCTCGCCCAGGCCTGCGAGAGCGTCGGCACGCCGGCGCTTCGCACGATGGGGACGATCGCCGGCAATCTTTGTCAACGGCCGCGCTGCTGGTACCTGCGGAGCGGCATCGCCTGCCACAAGAACGGGGGCGACACGTGCCCCGCAGCATCGGGCGAGAACCAGTATCACGCGATCTTCAGCGGCGGGCCGTGCTACATCGTTCACCCGTCCGATGCGGCGGTGGCGCTGACGGCGCTCGACGTGGTGGTGGAGATCCGCGGGGCGTCGACCGTTAGGCAGGTACTCATTGGGGAGTTCTTCGTGCTGCCGAGCGAGCGCCTGGACCACGAGACGGTGCTCGTGGCGGGCGAGTACGTGAGCGCGCTCGAGATCCCGGGCGCGTCCGCGGGCGGTGTGCAATCGTACGAGAAGGTGATGCAGCGGGCGTCGTGGGACTTCGCTCTGGTGTCGCTTGCGGCCGTTCGGCGCGTGGACGGTGGAGTGAGGCTGGTACTCGGCGGAGTGGCGCCGAAGCCGTGGCGGGTGTCGGAGTCGGTGGAGGAGGACGTGGCGTCTGGTGGGCTGTCGGAGGATGACATCGCGACGTTGGCGGAGCGGGCGCTGTACGACGCGCGGCCGCTGTCGAAGAACGGCTACAAGGTGGAGATGGCGGCGGCCGTGCTGCGGCGCGGCATCGCGCGTTTGGCGTAGGTCTCGTCCATCAGGCGGCGAGGGCGGGTCGCCCGCGGAGCCACCGTGGCAGGACGCCCGCGATTCGTTCGAGAAACTCGGGCAGGCGCCCTTCGTTCGGACGCCTGAGAATCAGGACCAGCGCCGGGATGTAGACGCAAACGAAAACGGCGATCCCGTTGTTGTGAAAGAACGCTCCCATGTCCTTTTTCGGCGCGAGCGCGTAATACGCGAGAGCGAGATCGGTCCCGATCACGAGCGCGTATGTCTCGAAGCGCGTTCGGGCAACCGCGAACAGCGGGAGCGTCTCGTACACGAACGGCGACTGCGGGACGACCGCCATGACGGCGAAGAGGCGGGCTTCCGGCCGCCGCCAGCGTATCAAGGCGAGTAGCGCGACGACACCCGCGGGAGATCGAAATGGCGAGGAATGTATCCCCGTTCCGGACGTCGGCGTGCTTCCGAGAGCCGCCAGCCAACGTTGCGGCCAATCGGGCATCACCAGCAGGCCTAACGCCGCAAATGCGAGCATGGCGAGGGCCGTCTGCCACGTGGGTCGGTACGCCAGCACAGCGAGGCCTATGTTCGGCTTGACGGCGCCGAAAGCAGACAACGATGGTGCGAACACGGCCGCGGCGAGCAGCATCGACCATTGGCCCTGCACCGCCCCGTGCGCGAACGCGGCGCTCAGGAACAGCGGCAGGCGTTCGTACGAGCGGCGTGTAATGACCCACGCGAGGATGGCGCTCGTTACCCCCGAGAACAGGGCCGTCGCGACGTCCGATGCGACAAGTGTGAAAGGTACCGCGGCGAGGAACGCGGGCAACGGATAGAACGACCCCTCCTCATAGGGATTCTGCCCGTTGAGCAGTGCCTTGGCGGCCAACCACGTCCAGTGGAAATCGGGAGGGGCGCCGAACGCAACGCGGTGCGTCGCGAACCAGGATGCGCCCGCGGCGAACAGACCGATCCCGAACGCGATCAGGAAACGCCGCAGCCGGCCGGGGGGCGCGCTGTTCTCATCCGACGTCACGATGGACGACGTCGGCACGCCTAACGCGACCCCGGGCTGAAGGGAGCGCCGACGCCGCCACGCGTGGTCGGCGCCGTAGGGGTGAAGATGCGCTGCATGATCGGCAGGTCGATGCTGAGGAGCGTCATGATCAACAGGGCAGCCAGGACGACCGACGACATCAGCGCCGGCTCGCGGTACAACTTCTCGGGATTCTGCGCCGCACTGTTTTCCTTGAGCGCCACGTGCAGATAGACCGCCATCACGAGGGCGATCGCGGGAAATGCCAGAATGAGCTCCAGGCGATACCGCATACAGAAAGCACCGAAGAACAGCATGGCGGCCGCCGCGTAGAACATCACCGACACGAGCAGGCGCTCACTCGTGAAATACCGGAAGGACCTGCGATATGCCGCGGCGCGTCCGGCATCGGCGATGTTGCGATACTCGGCGAAGCGCTTCAACGCCATGAAGTAGCAGCCAATCATCCAGTAGCTGAGCAGCAGGGACGCCGGCGCCACGGTCACACTGGTCACGATGAACCACCCGGCGAGCATCCGAATGGGGTTGTTCACCGCTTCGCTCAGCACATCGACGTACGGCAAGTCCTTGCTGCGGACCGGCGGAATGTTGTAGACACATCCCATGACCCATAGTGCGAGCACGGCCACCGTGAACCGACCCGAGACCGTCCACGCGAGCGCTGCCCCCGCGGCCATCAGGACCAACCATTGGACGTAGCCGAGTGGGACGCTCACGCGACCGGATGGGACCGGCCGACTCTGCTTCGTCGGGTGGTGTCGATCGTACGGCGCATCGATCAACTCGTTGAGCGTGTAATTGCTCGACGCAATCAGGCACACCGAAATCAACCCGATGAGGATTCGCCAACCGAGCCCCGATCGATCCACGAACGGGTCGGTGCCGAGCGCAACGACGATGCCCGGCAACACGAACACGTTCTTGAACCAATGATCCACGCGCGCGATCGCGACGTGACCGCGCCAGCTGGCGCGGCCACTCAGCGAACCGGTGCGATCGCGGGACGCGGTATCAGTCATCGTCGAGGTGGAAAGGCGAAGAGTCGCTGCGCAGTCCGAGGCGTGCGCCAGAAACGGAATGTCGCACGCTTCCTCGTTCCAGACGAGCGGGCGCGGCCGGGCGTTGCGCTACGCCCGCTGTCGCTCGGCTCCCGTGCTGCCGGATCTCGGCCTTCGATCGTCTCTCGACCATGACCGAGAACGTCGCGGCAGCACCGCGTCCTGAGCCCGCGAGTTGGCCGACCGCGGTCCTCATAGGCCTCGTCGCCGGTGCACTGGCAGCCGCCCTGGTCCTCGTGCGCGGCACAACGTCGCCGACGGTATCCGACTTCGACCAGCTCTGGCATGGCGCGCGGGCTGCCTGGGCAGGCATCAGTCCGTACACCGCTGTCGGCCCGGGCCGGGCGTTCGACTGGGACTACCTGTTCTACCCCATGCCGGCGGTCATCGTCGCGATGCCGTTCGCGCTCGCTCCGCTGCTCGCGGCCCGAGCGTTGTTCGCCGCGGCCTCGGCGGCGCTGCTGGCGGCCGCGTTTGTCCGCAACGACCGGGCGAAGCTCGTGACACTATTGACCGCCCCAGCCCTGATCGCCCTCGCGCGTGGTCAGTCCTCCCCGCTGCTGCTCGCGACAGCCTATTTCCCGGCACTCGCGTGGCTCGGTGTCGCCAAGCCGAACATCGGGATGTCGCTGGTCCCGGTATCGCGAAACCTACGGACGACGATCCTCGCCGGCGCCATCGGCGCCACGTTGATGACGGTCGTCTCCTTCGTGCTCGAGCCGACGTGGGTCGCTCAGTGGCGAGAGGTGGTTGCGCGAAAAACGGACAACGCGCCGGCCGTCCTCCGCTTCGGCGGCTTTCTGATTCCGCTCGTTCTGCTGCGTTGGCGGCGACGCGAAGCCTGGCTGATCATGTTGCTCGCGTGCATTCCCCAGACACCGAGCCTGTACGACGCCGTCCCGTTGTTCGCGGTGCCCATTGGTCTCCGCCAGTGCACCGCGCTCGGGCTCAGTGCGAACGTCGCGTTCCTGGCACTCGTCACAGGGCTCGGCTTCGCCGCCGACGCCACGTATGGCACCCGCGTGACCACGCTCTCCGTGCTCTTCATGTATCTTCCAGCGGTGGGCATCGTGCTGACTCGTCCCAACGACTCCGAGCCCGCTACGGTACGCGAACGGTTTACACGCGCGGATCTTCTGCTCGTCCTGCTCTTCGCGGTGAGCTCGTTCTTCGCGATCTGGGGCACGATCGCCAAATACCGCTGACCGCGCGCCATAGAAACCTCTCGCGATCACTCGCCAACTCGCACGACGGATCGGGGCACAATGCGGAAGACGTGGGCGATCATCCAGCGGGAATACCTCGAGCGCGTGCGCAGCCGCTGGTTCGCGATCGCGACGATATTCGGCCCATTGCTGTTCGGCGCCCTGATGTATCTGCCGGCCTACGCGGCGATGCGTCGGGCGATGCGGACCGCGTTCGGACGTGACGCCGTGACCACCGGACAGGGTGGCTCGATCCCGCTGGCCACGGCGCTCGCCGAGCTCGTGCCCGACGCGGAGATCATGCTGCTGGGCGTCGAGGAGCCGGCCTCGCGCATCCACGCGCCCGGCGAGAGCGAAGGCGACCACCAGCGGTGGACTCATGAGAAAGTTGGCTTTGATGTTCTGGTGGACGCGCGCCTCGAAGTTACGATTGCCGCTCAGCACACTGGCAGCAATCAAATCATTCTTGGTGACTACTTCCTCAATGCGCGCTTCGAGCGGCCCCGAGTTCCCAATGCAGGTGGTGCAGCCGTAACCAACCAGCTGAAAACCTAACCGGTCGAGGTAGGGCTGGAGTCCGGTTTTTTCCAGGTAGTCGGTAACAACACGTGAGCCTGGAGCCAAGGACGACTTGACCGTCGGTCGTACCGTTAGACCTTTTTCCACCGCCTTGCGTGCTAACAGGCCGGCGGCCAGCATGACACTTGGATTTGATGTGTTTGTACACGACGTAATGGCGGCGATCAGAACGTCCCCGTGGCCCACATCGGCACTTGGTCTGTT
>Ga0207643_10001430_pt1 | contig 13700 bp, 13 predicted proteins | sample KBSMisM62_FD_184313 | JGI IMG/M metagenome (GOLD analysis project Ga0207643, IMG submission 184313) | Miscanthus rhizosphere microbial communities from Kellogg Biological Station, Michigan, USA - KBS Miscanthus M6-2 (SPAdes) (version 2) | ecosystem: Host-associated > Plants > Roots >...
ACGCGGTGCCGTACGCAATCCGCGCGAGTGGCGAGGATGGCCTCGACGTCGTTCGTACGAAGCGGGCCGGCGACCTCGACATCAACCAGAGCTCGCCGGTCACCATCGCGATGGCGTTGCAGCGTTCAACGCGCAGGCGCACCCTGCAGCGCGGCGATCCGCGACTCGATCGGCGGATGCGACGCGAACAGCGCCGACACGGTGCCACCGCCCGCAATGCCGAACGCTTGCAGGGCTTGCGGCAACTGGCCGGACGAGAGACCGCCCAAACGCCGCAATGCGTGCACCATCGGCTGCGGACCAAGGAGCCGCGCGCTGCCCGCATCGGCGCGATATTCGCGCCAGCGGGAGAACCATGCGACGATCAGGCTCGCGAGAATGCCGAACACGACCTGGCACACCATCACGGTGATGAAATAGCCGGGGCCCGTTCCGCGCTCGGTGCGGAACACCGTCCGATCGACGATCGAGCCAACGATACGCGACAGAAACACGACGAACGTATTGACTACACCCTGGATCAACGTCAGCGTCACCATGTCGCCATTCGCGACGTGTGACAGCTCATGGCCGAGCACCGCCTCGACTTCTTCCTTGTTCATCGACTGCAGAAGGCCGGTCGACACGGCGACGAGTGCTGAATTCTTGAACGCGCCGGTTGCGAACGCATTCGGCTCGCCTTCATAGAGCGCGACTTCCGGCATCGCAACGCCGGCCGCGGCGGCGAGCTTGCGCACCGTCTCGAGCAGCCACGCCTCGGCCTCGTTGCGCGGCGTTTCGATCACCTGTGCCCCCGTCGTCCATTTCGCGATCGACTTCGACATCAGGAGCGAGATGATCGCGCCTGTGAAGCCCACGACGATCGAATAGACGAGCAGCTGCCCGTACTGGAAGCCCTGCCCGGCCATCACGCGATCGAGGCCGAAGACCTTCAGCACGACCGATAGCACGAGCACCACCGCGAGATTGGTCGCAACGAACAGGATGATTCGCTTCATGGACACCTCGACAAGGATCGTCTTCCCAATATTAGCGCTGACATCGGCCGGCACAAGGCGCGATGCGGCGTGAAGTGCTGCGAACGACGTCTCAGGCGGGCTTCTTCGACCAGGAATCGCGCAGCGTCACCGTGCGATTGAACACGGGACGCTCGTCGCGCCAATCGGCGACATCCTTCACGAAGTAGCCCGTCCGCTCGAACTGGTACCGTGCGTCCGGTGCGTCGCCGAGCACGCTGGGCTCGACCTTCGCGTTCGACATCACTCGGATCGAGTCCGGATTCACGAACGTCGTGAAGTCCACGTCGTCGCCTTGCGACTCGGGGTCCGGAACGGTGAAGAGCTTGTCGTAAAGCCGCACCTCGCACGCCACGCCGCGCGCCGCGGACACCCAGTGGATGGTGCCCTGCACCTTCCTGCCATCGGGGGAGTCGCCGCCGCGCGTGGCGGGATCGTACGTGCAGCGAAGCTCGACGATCTCGCCGGCGTCGTTCTTCACCACCTCCTGGCAGGTGATGAAGAATCCATAGCGGAGGCGCACCTCTCGGCCCGGCGCGAGACGGAAGAACTTCTTCGGCGGATCCTCCATGAAGTCCTCGCGCTCGATCCAGAGCTCACGCGAGAACGGCACCTTTCGCGAGCCGGTGAGCGGAACGTCGTGCGGGTAGTACGATGCGTCGAGCTCCTCGACCTGTCCTTCGGGATAGTTCGTGAGCACGACCTTGATGGGATCGACGACGCACATCACGCGCGGCACGCGCATGTTGAGGTCGTTGCGCACGGCGTGCTCGAACGTCGCGAGCTCGGTGCGCGCGGGCTTTCGTGCGACACCGATGGTATCGCAGAACGCACGGATGGCCTCGGGCGTCACGCCGCGCCGGCGCAGTCCCGCGAGGGTCGGCATGCGCGGGTCGTCCCATCCACTTACGTGTCCTTCGTTCACCAGGCGAAGCAGCTTCCGCTTGCTCACGACGGTGTAGTCCAGCTCGAGGCGCGCGAACTCGATCTGCGTGGGTGGCTTCTCGAACCCGGCCTCGCTCACGAGCCATTCGTAGATGTCGCGATTGTCCTTGAACTCGAGCGTGCAGAGCGAGCGCGTGATCCCTTCGATGGCATCGCTCAGTCCGTGCGCGAAGTCGTAGAGCGGATAGATGCACCATTTGTCGCCGAGCCGGTAATGCGATGCATGCCGGATCCGGAGGAGCAGGGGATCGCGCATGATCATGTTGGGATGCGCGAGATCGATCTTCGCGCGCAGCACGTGCGCGCCATCGGGGAACTCGCCCGCCTTCATCCGGCGCAGCAGGTCGAGATTCTCTTCCACGGAGCGACCGCGATAAGGACCGGGCTTCCCCGGCTCGGAGATCGTGCCGCGATTCTCGCGAATCTCCTCCTCGCTCTGTGAATCGACGTACGCCTTGCCCGCCTTCACCAGCGACTCGGCGATCTCGTACAGCTCGTCGAAGTAGTCGCTCGCGTAGCGCTCCTCCGCCCACGTGAAGCCGAGCCACTGCACGTCCCGCTTGATGGCCTCGACGTACTTCATGTCCTCGGTGAACGGATTCGTATCGTCGAGGCGGAGATTGCAGCGGCCGTCGAAGTCGTCGGCGAGTCCGAAGTTCAGGCAGATGGACTTCGCGTGCCCGATGTGCAGGAAGCCGTTCGGCTCTGGGGGAAAGCGCGTCGTGACCGGGCGCCCGAAGCGGCCGGTCGCGACGTCGTCCTCGACGAGCTCGCGGATGAAGTTGTTGCGGGGTGTGGTTTCGCTCGACACGGAATCAGGAGGCAAGGGCTTGCCTGAATATAGCCTGGGATGACGCTAACTTCTTTGAGCCCGACGGCTTACGGAATCTTCGACGCTCGTGTCGATTTTGACGGGTCTCGTTCGACGTGGTAGTGAGGTCTTCGACCTCGCGGCACGGACACGAACCCGAATTCAGGAGAGGACGATGCGCTTCATGATCATGGGGATGGCGACGAAGGACTCGGAGGCGGGTCCTCCGCCGAAGCCGGAAGCGTTCGTCGCGATGCAGCAGTACAACGAGGCGGCCGCGAAGGCGGGTATCCTCCTCGCCGCCGAGGGACTCACCCCGGCCTCGAAGGGTGCGCGCGTGAGGTTCAGCGGCGACGAGCGCATCGTCACCGATGGTCCGTTCGCCGAGTCGAAGGAGGTCGTCGCGGGCTTCACGATCATCCAGGTGAAGTCGAGAGAAGAAGCGATCGAGTGGGTGAAGGGCACGCCGAACATCTTTCCGAACGGCGAGGCGGTGGTCGAGATTCGCAAGCTGATGGACGTCGAGGATTTCGGCGAAGGGTTCACGCCGAACGAGGAGATCGCGAAGGTGAAGTACTAGCTGCCCCGCGCCACCCACTCGACTCACGCCATGCGACCACTTCGCTATTCCATCAACGTCACGCTCGACGGCTGCTGCGATCACCGTGTGGGCATCGTAGACGAAGAGCTGCATCGTCGCGCCGCCGAGAACCTCGAGCGGGCCGATGCCCTGCTGTTCGGCCGAGTGACGTACGAGATGATGGAGTCGGCGTGGCGTGCGCCGGCGCCGGGCGAAGCGAGGCCTGATTGGATGGAGCCCTGGATGGAGCCGTTCGCCCGAACGATCGATGCGATGAAGAAGTACGTCGTGTCCAGCACCCTCGATCGGGTGGACTGGAACTCGGAGCTCGTGCGCGGAGATCTGGGGGAGGCCGTGCGGCGGCTCAAGCAGGAGCCGGGAAAGGGACTGCTCACCGGAGGCGTGACACTCCCGTTCGCACTGGCGGAGCTGGGCTTGATCGACGAGTACGAGCTCGTGGTGCATCCCCGGATCGTGGGCCACGGGCCGACGCTGTTCGCGGGACTATCGAAGCACCTCGACCTGAAGCTCGTGAGCCGCCTCGAGTACGCATCGGGAGTGGTCGCGATGCGGTATGTGCCGAAACGGTAGCCGTCGCGAACGCTCCTTCGAAGCAATCTCCACTCAACGACAGGACCATCGCATGTCGAAGCTCGTCGCAGTCATGTCCATGTCGCTCGACGGCTACGTCGCCGACCGCAACGATGGCGTGGCCGAAGTGTTCGACTGGTACATGGATTCCGGGGACGTCGAGTTCAACACCGGTGGGTCGGACCCGATGACGTTCCGAGTCTCCCCGCCCAGCGCCGAGCATCTTCGCAGCCTCTGGTCCGAGCTCGGTGCCGTGCTCACCGGCCGACGCACGTTCGACGTCGCCCAGGGCTGGGGGGGAAATCACGCCTGGGGTCCGGCGTTCGTCGTCACCCACGACGTCCCCGACGGATGGCCGCGGCCCAACTCGACGGTCCACTTCGTGACCGACGGCCTCGAGAGCGCCGTGAGGCAAGCCAAAGCCGCCGCTGGCGCGAAGTCCGTCGCGGTTCACGGCGCCGACACCATCCAGCAGCTCCTGAATGCCGGCCTTCTCGATGAGATCAGCGTCGACGTCGCCGCGCTGTTTCTGGGCTCCGGAGTTCGGCTGTTCGATCACCTCGCGGGCACACCAATGGTCCTCGGCAGCCCGACGGCGATCCAGGGTGTCGGCGTCACGCACCTGCGCTATCCGGTGCGGAAGGCGTAGTCGCCAGCGCCGCGAACGCCGCGTAGAACACCTCGTCGGGCATCAGCTCCGGCGTCAGGAAGCGCTGGAACAACAGCCCCTCCATGAGCGCGTTGATCACGCGGACCATGAGCTCGGCCGGCATGGGAAGGTCGTCGGCCGCGAACACGCTCTCCATCCACGTCGCGCCGGCCGCCAATCCCCTCGCCATCTCGTCGCGGAAAGACTCGCGCACGTTCTCGTGGCGCAGCGCGTACGCGCGGAAGGTGAGTGCCCCGACCGCCGCGGGGCGCCGGTCCGGAATGGAGGCGAGCACCGCCTTGGCCACGGCGTGCATCAGCTCGGCGAAGCTCGAGCCGGGCGTGAACTCGGGCTTGATGGGAGCCCACTGCCGCACGGCCAGCGCCATGAACAGCTCGTCGCGATTCCTGAAGTTCCCATAGATCGCGCCCGTGCTCATGCCGGCACGCTCGGCGACGTCCTGGAGGGTCGTCTCCTCGAATCCCTTCTCCCTGGTCAGGGCCAGCGCGGCGTCCAGCAGGGCGGTGCGGGTGCGGTCCCGCTTGTTGCCCTTCGGCCGGCGTCGCCCCGAGCCTGATTTCGATCCGGTCGTCGAAGGATCGGACACAGCACTCCCCCCTTGCTTATTTTATAGACAAGTTATTTTATAAGCTCATCCAAATCCAGTGGAGCTACGAGATGTCCTCAGTCGACCGCGTGGAAGCCATGCTGGGCCGGATCATCGGCGCCGGCGAGCTGGCCGGTGCGGCGACCCTCACCTGGCGCGACGGACGGGTCGTGCAGTTCGCCGCCGCCGGCTCGCGGGACATCGCCGCCGGGCTGCCGATCGAGCGCGACACGCTGTTCCGGATCGCCTCGGTCTCCAAGCCGATCACCTCGGTCGTCGCCCTGACACTGCTCGAGGAAGGGCGCTTCGCCCTGGAAGATCCGATCAGTCGCTGGGCGCCCGAGTTCTCCGACATGCGCGTGCTGCGTGATCCGGACGGGCCGCTGGACGAGACCGATCCCGCCGAGCGGCCGATCACGTTCGAGGATCTGCTGACCCACCGAGGAGGCCTCACCTACGCCGCCTTCCGCCGAGGCCCGCTGGCTCGCGCCTACGAGGACGCGCTCGGCGGCGAGATCGACAGCGCGGTGGCGCCCGATGACTGGATCGCCGGGCTGGCCTCTCTTCCGCTGATCGCCCAACCGGGGGCGGCCTTTCACTACAGCGCTTCGACGGATCTGCTGGGTCTGCTGCTCGCCCGGATGGAGGATGCGCCGCTGAGCGAGGTGATGGTGCGCCGCCTGTTCGGCCCCCTTGGCATGTGCGACACGGGATTCACCGTTCCCGCCGATCGGCGCCACCGGTGCGCGAAGTTGTACGGCTTCGACGACAGCGGACGGCTGGCCGAGCGGAGCGTCGGGCCGGGCGGCGCATTCATGGCAGAGCGTCCGGAGGGGATGGCGTTCGAATCGGGCGGGCAGGGACTCTGGTCGACGGCGGACGACGTTCTCGCCTTCGCGCGTCTGTTCGTCGGCACAGGTACGGTCGACGGCGTCCGCATCCTGACGCCCGAGACGATGGCGCTCATGACGGCGAACCGGCTGAGCGAAGAGCAGCGTGCGTCGGTTCGGATGTTCGGCACGCGCCTCTTCGCCGGGCATGGCTTCGGGCTCGGCGTCGCCGTGGTCATCGACCCGAAGAGAGCGGCGGCCACCATCTGCAACGGCGCGGTCGGCACCGTGGGCTGGCCGGGCGCTTTCGGCGGATGGTGGCAGGTCGATCCGATCGCGCAGTCGGTCATGATCTTCCTCGCCCACAACGCCTTCGAGCCGGCGCAGCTGGCGAAGGGTTTCGGGCTCGGTGTCTACGGCGCGATCACGGAGTTCCATGCGACCGGATCGGGCGCGGCGTAGGGATCCGCGGGCCCGATCGTGAAAGGTTGCTGAGCATTCGGTCCAATATCGACTGTGGGTGGCAAGCGGCGAGCGTGAGCTGTCGCAACCACCCCGGACATGTGGACCTATCTCTCGCTCGCCCTGCTTCTGCAGGCCACTCCTCGTTTGGAGCCATCTGCCGCGCCCGTGCGGACCGTCAGCTCGACCACGAGCAAGGAACCGTCGCGCGGCAGCGTGATCGAGGCCGCCAACAACGCCGTCATCGGCTTTCTCGGCACCTGGCGCAGCGCCTGGCACTCGACCGGCCACGCGGGCGGCTACGACAACGACGATGTCCGTCTGCGTGACGTCCACTGTCACTGGGACGGCAGCTTCAAGGGAAGCACCAATCACGCGTTCACGCCGAGCGTGATTCATCATGGCAGCCGGCGCTCGATGTGTCCGAACTGGTATCCCACCGACGAGGGGGAGAAGCCGGACGAACGCCTCGATCGTGATGCCTCACTCGGCCCCGCGCTGCGCGAGCAGGTGCGGCAGGCGCGTGCCTTCCTCATCGACTCGCTCGCCGCGCTCGCCGAGCACGCGCCGAACGATCCGTGGATCGCGGGGCAGCGCGTGCGATTCCTGGTCGACCAGGGGCAGACGAAGGAGGCCGTCGAGCTGGCGCGTCGCTGCTCGGCTGGTGCCGCGTGGTGCGCGAAGCTCCTCGGCTTCGCGCTCCATTCGGCCGGAGACTTTCGCGGTGCGGACGCGGCGTTCGACGCGGCGTCCGCGGCGATGTCGCCCAAGGACCGATGCGAATGGACGAGTGCCGAGCTCCTGCTCGACGGCGAGGGCCGATCGGCCTACCGCCGCATGAATTGCGACGAGCGTCTCGCCGCGAACAAGCGGATCTGGTGGATGTCGACGCCACTGTTCGCCGATTCCGCCGCCGACCGTCGCAGCGAGGACTACGCGCGCAAGGTGATGATCTCGCTGCACGCCGCGCTGAACTGGGACGAACGGTACGACTGGCGCGAACGCTACGGTGGCGAGGCGGTAGCGGAGATGCTCGAGCGGTACGGGTGGCCCGCCTTCTCCGCCTACGCCGGCGACGTCGAGGAGCGGAGCCACGCGAGCTGGATGTTCTTCTACGACAGCACGCGCACGGCGACGGCGGAATATCCGCAGGACCGGATTCATCTCCTCCCCGTATGGAAGGCGGTGACCGATCCATTCAACGCGCCGGCCAGTGCGTGGCAGCTCAACATGCCGGCGATCAAGGAGAACGAAGAGGTCGTCGCGCAGTGGTGGCCCAACGAGCACTACGCGCCAGCTCGCGGCCGCATCGTCCAACTGTCCGACCAGACCGTCATGCTGCGGCGCGACGACGGCGCGCTGCTGGCGACCGCGTCGGAGCTGCGCCTCAACGGCAAGGCGATCAACGCCGACACCGCGGCCGCGGTGCTCGTCCGCACCACGGCGCCCGACTCGATCCAGCGTCTGGCGCGGCACGCCGCACGCAACGCGACGTCGATCGTTCTGACGGGACGCATTCCGGCAGGACCGGCGGTCGTGGGCACGGAGGTGCTCGCGCCGCGCGGGGAGACGTCGGTCAGGACGCGGTTCGGCGTCACGCCACCGGCTGCGCTGTCAGCGCTCAAGCCCGGCGAGGCCGCGATCTCGGACCCCGTGCTGCTCGCGCCAAGCGAGTCGGCGACCAGTGCCGAGGGCGCGCTCGACCGGATGCTCGGCTCGACCGTGGTGCGGGCGAAGAAGATCGGCCTGTACTGGGAGACGTACGGCTACGCGCCCGGCGATTCGGTGGACGTCGCGTTGATCGTCACGCGGACCGAGAAGCTCAGCGCATTTCGCCGCATCGGCATGAAGCTGCGCATCGCGCACGACCTCAACGGCACGGTCGCGGTGCGCTGGAGCGAGCCGCAGGCGGGTCACGATGCGTGGTCGATTCCGTCGAAGGTGCCGATCCAGGCGCGCGTGGTGACGCTCGACCTCTCGCAGCTCGAGCCGGGACAGTACACGGTGCAGGTGCAGGCGGGGAGGAAGGGCGAGGTCGTGGCGCCGGCGAAGCAGGGCGAGCCGAACGCCGCGCTGCCGCTCACGGCGAGCCGGACGTTCGTGCTGGAGAGGCCGTGAGTCCGGGGGTCCGGACGTCCGGAAGTTCGGAAGTCCGGAAGTCCGGAAGTCCGGAAGTCCGGAAGTCCGTTCACTTCTCGCGCTCGTAGCTCAGTCCGACGACTCCGGTCTGGTAGGGAGTCACGCTGGTCAGCTTGAACGTCGTGTACACGCCCTCCGGCAGCAGTCGCTTGCCGCCGCCGAGGGCGAGCGGGTAGAGCAGCAGGTGCAGCTCGTCCACGAGGTCTTCCCTGAGGAGCGCGTGGACGAGCTGACTGCTGCCGTCCAGCATGATGTTCTTGCCCGGCTGTGCCTTGAGCGCGCGCACCGCGTCGATCGGGTCGTCGCGGATGATCGTCGTGTTGCGCCACGTCGGCTCCTTCAGCGTGCGTGACACGACGTACTTCGCCGGCGCGTTCATCATGTCGCCGAACGGGTCGCCGGCGGGCATCGGCTCGAAGGCGGCGGCGTGGGTGACGTACGTGCGCCGGCCGAGGAGGAAGGCATCGACGTCCTTCATCATCGTGCCGAAGCTCGCGCCGATGGCATCGGTCCAGTACGGCCAGGTCCAGCCGCCGTGCTCGAACCCGCCGTCGCGGTCCTCGTCCTTGCCGCCGGGTGCCTGGATGACGCCGTCCAGTGACATGAACTGGGACACGATGAGCTTTCTCATGGGAAGTGCTCCGTGGTGAGCGATGAGTGATGGGGCGTTCCGGCTCGTGGTCGCCGAACCGATTCATCGAGACGTCGAACGAGGCGCCTGCAGATCGACAGCCGCGCACGCGGATCGGAGCCCGGCCGACGGCCGAGCTCCGCTGTTCTGGCGCTGAGCGAAAATGTAGGTCCTGTTCGACTGGGCGCTGGCGACGTTCGTCGTCTACCCAGCGCGGGCGAGCGCGACGGCGACTACGACGCGGGCTCGAACAGCTCGACCGGGTTTCCGTCGGGATCTTCCACCTGGATCTGCCGGCCACCGGGTCCCGTCTCCATCGCGTTCCGGAAGCGCAGCCCAGCTTTCTTCAGCTTCTCGATCCACGCCGGCAGGTTGCTCACGCGCAGGACGACGCGATTCCATCCGCCGGGTCCCTGGACGCGTCCGTCGGGCATCGGACGAGAGCCCGATGCGCCTCGACTGCTCAGCAGCAGATCCAGCGGGCCGAGCACCAACTTCGCGAACGCAGGCAGTCGCTGATGCTCGAGCCGGAAGCCGAGGTGTCGCGAATAGAACTCCGCCGAGCGGGCGACGTCCCTCACCTGATATCGCACGCCGTGAAATCGCACTTCGCTCGGTCCATCGACCAGCGGGGTCGATTCGTGCTCATCCGCGGTCGCGGTTCCTGCCCGTTGTATCGTCATCATCCACTCCGTCCGGCCGCGGGCCGATTCAGGATCGGCGCCGCTTTCGCGTGAAACGGCACTCTGCTGTGACTGCGAACGGCGAGCGCACCGGCGAGGACCAGCGCGACGCCCGAAAACGCCAACGCCTCGAAGATCGCGATCCCGTCGCTGACGCTGGTGCGCACGCGCGGCAGATGCACGATCCAGAACCACGAGAAGATCATCAGCCCCGCCACCAGACCTGCCGCCGCCGCCGTGCGTGAGAACAGGAGCCCGACGCCGCAGATGAGCAGCAACACTCCGGCGAGCTGACTCCACAACACCGCGTTCCCCGGGAACCACGCCGGAATCAGCGTGACGACGAACGCGAGATACTTGAAGTGCTGCATGCCGGCGATGATCAGAAAGATCGCCAGACAGTACCGGCCCATCCTCACGAATGGGTCGGTCGCATTCGCGACGCGCCGCCACCCTCCCGTCGCTGCTCCCTGGACCGGCGGGAAGGTAGCGGCGATCGCGAACGAGCCTCCGACGAACGTCAGCGCCTTGCCCGCCTGAGTCCAGCTTCCGGCGAGCAGCGAATCGGCGACGACGATGGGCACGTGCCGAAGCAGCGCCCACACGAAGATCAACACACCGAGACCCAACGCGGCCGGTCGTCCCCAGCGGCGAAGCAGGACGGCCAGGCCGACCAGCATGACGACGACACCCGAGACGTACACCCACGCCAGCTCGCCCGGGATTCCGTCGGGCCAGGCCGGTGCCCGGCCCGTGACGAACTCCCGGAAGACGAAGTGCTCGGCGCCGAGGCCGAGCAGCGCGAGACCGAAGAACGATCGTCCGACGGAGATCAGTCGAGCGCCGACAACCTTCTCGTCGAGCATGCTCATCGACCGATCGCTCCGAAGAACGACCGGACGTCGGAGGCGTACACGTCAGGGACCTTGTGAGCCGCGAAGTGGCCACCGTGATCATATGTATTCCACCGCACGATGTTCTTGTGGTCGCGCTCGGCGAACCGCCGGATCCCATAGAAGTCACCGCCGAACCCGGCGACGGCGAGCGGACACGTCGTCGGCTCCGTGGACCGCGAAGCGTGGGCGTTCTCGTAGTACAGGCGTGCGGCCGAGGAACCTGTCCGCGTCAGCCAGTAGGTCATCACGTTGGTGAGCACGAAGTCCGGATCGAGCTCCTCGCCGAGCAGCTGCGCGAGCCACGCCAGCAGCCCGACGGGCGAATCGTCGAGCGCGTACCCGATCGTCTGCGGCTGCTGCGCCATGACGACGTTGAAGCTGAACTTGTTCTCGTAGAACCACTGCAGGGTCTGCAACTGCGACTGCTCGTCGGGCCCGAGGTCCTTCATCTCGGCGGGATCGCCCGACGGAAACGAGAACAGCTGCGTGACGTGCACGCCGACGACGTGCTCGGCGTCGATGCGGCCGAGCTCCGGACCGATCATCGATCCCGCGTCGTTGCCGACGACACCGTATCGGTCGTAGCCGAGTCGCGCCATCAGCTCGGCCCACGCACCGGCGATCCGCAGGTTGTGCCAGCCTCGCTCGCGCGTGGGGCCGGAGAATCCGAAGCCGGGGAGCGAAGGGATCACGAGGTGGAAGGCATCGGAGCGACGCATCCCGTGCGACACGGGATCGGTCAGCGGCCCGATCACGTCGAGGAACTCGACGATCGACCCCGGCCACCCATGCGTGAGGATGAGCGGAAACGCATCCGGCTCCGGCGAGCGCGCGTGCAGGAAATGGATGCGCTGACCGTCGATCGTGGTCTCGCACGGGTCGTACTGATTGAGCCGGGCTTCCCACTTCCGCCAGTCGTAGCCGTTCAGCCAGTGCTCGACGAGGTGCTCCACGTATGCGATCGACACGCCGTAGTCCGAGCCCGCGCCGACCAGCTCGTCGCTCCAACGCGTCCGCTCGAGGCGCCGGCGCAGGTCGACGAGGTCGTGCTGGGGGACTTCGATTCGCGACGGTCGGACGACCTGCTCGGTGATCGACATGCTGCTTGCCACGACAGCCTCCTGGTTTCCTCCGTGCTCGGTCTCGTGCGGCCTCTCTCGCGCAATATCCGGCCGATCGGTAATTTGGCCATCGCCATTTTGCGCCCATTCGGCATAGCCACTTTGCGGACCGTCGAGGTAATCCGTGGCGACGCTGCATCTTCCGCTCGACCGGAACACCGGCGTGCCGATCTTCCGACAGATCCACGACGGGCTGCGCCGCGCCATCCTGGACGGCCGCCTGCGGCCGGGGCAGCGCATTCCGTCGACGCGAGCGCTCGCGACCGACCTCGGCGTCTCGCGGCTGCCGGTGTTGAGCGCGTACGACCAGCTTCTGCACGAGGGGTATCTCGTCGGCAGAACCGGTTCGGGCACGTTCGTCAGCAGGAACATTCCGGACGATCTGCTGCGGTCGCCGGCGGTGCGGCGCGCGGCGCCGGCACCGGCGCCGCGGCCCCGCACGAGCCTCCGTGAGCGCGCGGTCCCCAATCAGCCGTCGCCGACGAGCTGGAGCCTGCCCATCGTGCCGTTTCAGGTCGGTCTCCCGGCGCTCGACCTGTTTCCGCACGCGGCGTGGGCGAAGTCGGTCGCTCGCCAGCTGCGCGCCGAGACACCGGAGCAGCTGGCGTACAGCGACCCGGCCGGCCTGCGCGCCCTTCGCGTCGCGATCGCCGAGCATCTGCGCGCGTCGCGGGCGGTCCGATGCGTGGCCGATCAGATCCTCATCGTGCCTGGATCACAAGCGGCGCTGCGAATCGCCGCGGCGACACTGCTCGAGCCGAACGACCGCGTCGCCGTCGAGGAGCCGGGGTACTTCGGCGCCCACCGCGCGCTGCGAGCCGCGGGTGCGCAGCTGGTTCCAGTGCCGGTCGATGCGGAAGGACTGCACGTCGCCACGCTCCAGCGGCGCGGCGCGAACATCCGCGCCGTGTACGTGACGCCATCGCACCAGTACCCGTTGGGCATGACGATGTCGGCCAGCCGCCGATTCGCGCTGCTGGAATGGGCGGCGCGCAACGACACGTGGATCCTGGAGGACGACTACGACAGCGAGTTCCGCTACGTCAGCCGGCCCGTCGGCGCGCTGCAGGGGATGGATGCGCGCGATCGGGTGATCTACACGGGCACGTTCAGCAAGGCGCTCTTTCCCGCCGTGCGCGTGGGATACGTCGTCGTCCCGCCGACGCTGTGGACGAGGTTCATGCAGTCGCGGTTCGCGTTCGACCTGTTCATGCCGACGCTCTATCAGGGGGCGCTCGCCGAGTTCCTCGAGGAGGGACACTTCGCGCGGCACCTGCGCCGCATGCGGAGCGCGTATCTGGAGCGACGCGATGCGCTGCTGCGCGGCCTGGCCCGTCACTGCGGCGATCTGCTCAGCGTCTCCAATTCCGACGCGGGGCTCCACGTGACGGTGATGCTTCGCGACGGCGTCGACGATCAGGACGTGGCGGCGCGGCTGGGCCGTCGCGGAGTCGCGACGCTCGCGCTCTCGAGCAGCTACGTGGGGCCGACGCGGCGACAGGGGCTGCTGCTCGGATTCGGCTGCGGTGAACCTCGGCGACTGCTCGAGGCGACGCGTGTGCTGGGGGATGTTCTGACGGAGACGGTGCGGTGACTCTCGGAGGGCGCTGCCGTACCGGGTGCGCGCGGACTACGCGCGCGGACTACGCGCGCGGACTACGCGCGCGGACTGATCGCCGGCCGTCAGGTCAGCCGCTAGCAGCCCGCGGCGTCGGGCGTCTTCGGCGCCCAGAGGCCGA
>Ga0207643_10001433_pt1 | contig 13677 bp, 12 predicted proteins | sample KBSMisM62_FD_184313 | JGI IMG/M metagenome (GOLD analysis project Ga0207643, IMG submission 184313) | Miscanthus rhizosphere microbial communities from Kellogg Biological Station, Michigan, USA - KBS Miscanthus M6-2 (SPAdes) (version 2) | ecosystem: Host-associated > Plants > Roots >...
GATGAAGCCGCCGGCGTAAGGCTTGTTGCGGCTGACCGAATAGCCTTGGCCGCGGAGCGTCGATTCGATCGTCTCCACGACCGCAGCCACGCAACTCGTGCCATAGCGGTCGCCCAGCACCACGTCCGCGCGAGGACGCTCGTCCTTGGAGCCCGCGGCCGACGGCATGGAGTGACAGTCGATCAGGACGGCGGCGCCGAAATCCCTGTGAACGCGCGTGAACAGGCGGCGCAGCGCGCGGTGGTAGGGCTTGTACAGACCCTCGATGCGCCGGATCGCGTCATCGACCGGGATGCGCTGGCCGTAGATCTCCTGGGCGTCGCCCACCACGCGGGCCACGGTGCCAAGCCCACCCGCGACCCGCATCGAGCGGGTATTGGCGAAGGAGGGCAGGCGGCCCTCGAACATGCGGGGATCGAGCTCGTAGGGTTCGCGATTGACGTCCACGTAGCAGCGTGGAAAGTGCGCCCGCATGAGCGGGTACCCGCGCTCCACCACGCCCAGAGCCAGCTCGTCGACGAACGAGTCCTCGGAGCGGCGCAAGGTCGTGACCTCGAGCCGCGACGCCGTGAGAAAGGCGCGCGGGTATACGCTTCCGCTGTGGGGGGAATTGAATACGACCGGCCCACGCCACTGGGCCGGTTCGATGATCTCGAAAGGCGGATCGAGTTCGTCGTTCGTTTCGGACATGACGAAAATGGCTGGCCTCACCTGACCGGGAGCGACTGGATGCGCCCCTGATGCTTTTGTGCACCACTTATCGCTGGAAACACGATATTGTCCATGGGCGAGGGCGCAGCGCCGACCGAACGGCGCAGGGGTTCACCCGTTATTTACCCGGCATCCCGCTTATGGATCGCCGGGAAACAAGGGGCGGGGGATAGCTCACCACCCCCAGTGGGCTGGAAGATGGCGAAGATTATCCTTGCCGAGGACGACAATGACATGCGGCGCTTCCTGGTGAAGGCGCTGCAGAACGCCGGCTACGACGTGATCTCGTTCGACAACGGGCTATCCGCCTATCAGCGCCTGCGCGAGGAGCCGTTCGAGCTGCTGCTGACCGACATCGTCATGCCCGAGATGGATGGGATCGAGCTGGCGCGCCGCGCCTCCGAGCTCGACCCCGACATCAAGATCATGTTCATCACCGGCTTTGCGGCGGTGGCGCTCAACTCGGACTCGGCGGCGCCGAAGAATGCCAAGGTCCTCTCCAAGCCGGTGCATCTGCGCGAACTCGTCAGCGAGGTCGGCAAGATGCTGGCCGCCTGAGGGCCTGCGGACGCAGCCAGCGGTGCTTGCCTCGCCCCGGGGGAGCCGATATGACCAAGGCCCGCCGGCGAGCGGGTTGTGCGGGCGCGTAGCTCAGCGGAAGAGCACTACCTTGACATGGTAGGGGTCACAGGTTCGATCCCTGTCGCGCCCACCAAAATTTCCCCGCGAAAGCCTCGCGCGCGAGGACGCCACTAACGACCTCAGAGCTGGAGCGGCCGCCGCAAGTATTGGCCGCGTGCCGGCCCGACGACCTCGCCCTGATGGTAGATCAAGGCGCCGCGCAGGAAGGTGCTCTTCACCCGACCGCTGAGCTCCTGCCCCTCGAACGGCGAATAACCCTGTTTGGATTCCGACTCGGCCGCGCGAACCACAAAGCTTTCGTGCGCGTCGACCAGCGCGATGTCGGCGTCGAACCCCGGTGCGATATCGCCCTTGTTCAGCAGGCCGAACCGCCGGGCCGGGTTCCAGGCCAAAAGCTCGGCCATGTGATTGTAGGACATGCCGCGCTTGCTGCCCTCGCTTACGACGCCCGGGAGCAGATACTCGGTGCCGCCGAATCCCGCCTTGGCGAGCCAGATATCGGTCGGGTCGTCCTTGGACCACTTCTGCTCGCTCGAACAGCAGGCGTGATCGCTGACGATCCAATCGATCTTGCGGTCGAGCACCGCTTGCCATAACGCCTCGACGTCCTCGCGCGGCCGGATCGGCGGATTGACCTTGGCGCGCACCGCGCATTCGCAGTCGGTGTCCAGCAACAAGTGTCCCACCGTGACCTCGCGCCGGAACGCGATGTGCGGAAAGACCTGCTGCATGGTCCAGGCCGCGTCCACCGCCTTGCGCGAGCTCAGGTGCAACAGGTTGATGTTGAGGCAATCCGTTTCATTGGCGAGATAGGACGCGATCCAGATCGCCAGCCCCTCGGAGTGCGGAGGGCGGGCGGCGCTGTAGGCATGCAGCCCGGTGAGCTTGCCCTCGCGCTCGACGATCCTGGTGTAGGCGTTGAGGATCTCCGCGAGCTCGCAGTGCAGGCTGACGCTGACGTAATCCGCAAGCTTCGGATGCTGCGTCATCAATCGCCGGGCGGAGCGCATGATGAATTCGAAATGCGCGATGTCGTAGCGTTCCTCCGGGCCGATCATGAGAAAATCGTTCTGGGCGTTCGACCGCCCATGCAATCCGTAGCCGCCATAGAACATGAAAATCTTGAACGACGTCACGCCATGATCGACGGCGAGATGCTCCATTTCGTCGATGTGCTGCGCCTCGATCGGAGCGACGTGGTAGCCGTAGTCGACCCAGAACCGCCCGTCGGACTGCTTGAAGACTTCGGGCATGAATGCCCGGTACGGACCGCCGCGGTTGAGATAGTACTGTCCGGTCCGGATGTAGTTGAGGCTCGACGTCACGCCGCCCATCGCCGCCGCCTTGCTCTCCGAGACGGCGTCTTGCGCGAGGGGCTGATAGATGCCGACATGCATATGGGCATCGACGCAGCCGGGAAACGCCAGATAATTCTGGGCGTCGAAAATCTCCTTGCCTTGCTCGGCGCGGATGTCCGGGGCAATCCGATCGATCTTGCCATCCCTAACCGCGATGTCGAGGCAATCGACCGACGTCTTGTTCGGCCGCACGACGCGGGCATTCTTGATCACAAGGTCAAATGGCTTATCCATCCCGATAGTTCCCTGCAGACGTTACTCGCGGTCGTCGCGATGACGATCGAGCCGAATCGCGCGAAGCCGCGCCACGGCCGAGCCATATCACCGGCGGGCGTCCGTGCTCTCGCCGGCCGGCTGAATCCGTGTTTCGTAGCGCTTGCCGAGCGCCACCATCTCCGGCGTGCCGATGAGAGTGTTGAGCTGTTCGAGATCAAGCATCCTGGAGCGGAACGGCTCGGTCGTGCCCTGCTTCGCCAGCGATGCATAATACTCGCCCGCCGTCCGGGCGAGCGCACGCGCGATCCCGCCGGGAAAGATTACAAGCGAGAACCCGATCGCCTCCAGCTCGGCCGCGGACAACGGCGGCGTCTTGCCGCCTTCGACCATGTTCGCCAGCAGCGGAATCCCCGCGCCCAAGCGCGAAGCGATGCGCGCCAGATCGTCGCGCGTCCTCGGCGCCTCCACGAAAAGGACGTCGGCGCCGGCAGCGCGGTAGAGTTCGGCGCGTTCGATCGCAGGCTCGACGCCTTCCACCGCCACCGCATCGGTGCGGGCGATGATCAGCGTCTCGGGCGAATGACGCGTATCGACCGCCGCGCGGATCTTGCCGCACATCTCCTGCGCCGGGATCAGAGCTTTTCCATCGAGATGGCCGCAACGTTTTGGAAAGTCCTGGTCTTCGATCTGTATGCCACGGGCGCCCATCCGCTCGAGGCAACGAACCGTGCGCGCCACGTTGAGTGCGTTGCCGTAGCCGGTGTCGGCGTCGACGATGAGATGGGCGTCGACCCGATCGCGGATCAGCGCGAGCGTATCGGCAACCTCGCTCATGCTGACCAGACCGATATCCGGCCGGCCGAGCCGGGTATAGGCGATGGCGGCGCCGGAGACATACAGCGTGCTGAAACCTGCTTGCGTGGCGATCAGCGCGGTGAACGCGTCATAGACACCGGGCGCCACCACGATCGGCTTCCGGTTCAGGCGAGAGCGCAGCGTTTCCGCATCGGCCATGGCTACATTCCGAGATAGGTGCGCTTGAGATCGGGATCGTTCTTGAGGTCTGCCGCTTTTCCCTCTAGCACGAACATGCCGTTGTCGAGGATATAGGCGCGCTCGGCCACCTCGAGGCTTTGCACCACATTCTGTTCGACCAGCAGCAGCGCTGTTCCGTCCGCGTTGATGCGCTTGATCAGGGCGAACAGCTCTTCGACCAGGAGCGGGGAGAGCCCGAGCGACGGCTCATCGAGGATCAGGAGTTTTGGCTCGGCCATCAGTCCCCGGCCGATGGCCAGCATCTGCTGTTCGCCGCCGGAGAGCGTGCCCGCGCGCTGGCTCTGCCGTTCGGCGAGGCGCGGAAAAATCGAAAACACCTTGCTTCGGTTGGGCTCGCGCCGCGGGCGACCGCGGCGATAAGCGCCGAGATCGAGATTTTCGCGCACGGTCATGTTGGGGAAAATGCGCCGGCCCTCGGGCACGTGAATGAGGCCGTGCGCGACGATCGCCGCCGGCCGCTCGCGCTCGATCGCGGTATCCGCAAATCGGATGGCGCCGCTCCATGGCCGGACCAGGCCGGAGATGGCCTGGTTCAATGTCGACTTTCCAGCGCCATTGGCACCCAGCACGGCGACGATCTCGCCCTGCCGCACGGTGAGATCCACGCCCCGCAGGATTTCGGTCGTGCCGTAGCCGGCGTGCAGGCCCTTCACTGCGAGGATGGGTTCAGGCATCGGCGGTTCCCGCTGTCAGCATTCGGCCGGCCGCGCCGTGGCCGAGATAGGCCTCCACGACGCGCGGATCGCCCGCGATCGCTTGCGGCGCGCCCGCCGCAATGATGCGTCCCTCGGACAAGACGAGCACATGTTCGGCAAGGCTCATGACGGCCTGCATGACATGCTCGATCATGACGATGGTGATGCCGCGGTCGCGAATGGCCCGGATCATCGGCACCATATCGCGGATCTCGGAGGGGTTGAGGCCGGCCAGCACCTCGTCCAGCAGCAACAGCCGCGGCTCGATCGCCAGTGCGCGCGCCAGCTCGAGGCGCTTGCGGCCGGCAACCGTCAGCGTCGCGGCAGGCCGGTCGAGCAGCTCGCCCAATCCCACCGCGCGCGCCACCTCGCCGGCGGCGGCGAGCGCGTCGGCCCGCGCCGGCCGCGACAGGTGCGAGCCGACCGCGATGTTCTCCCGCACGTTCAGGGTCGTGAACGGCTGCACGATCTGGAATGTGCGGGCGATGCCGCGCCGCGCCAGCCGATGCGGCGGCTCGCCGGTGATATCGACGCCATCGTAGACGATGCGGCCCGCGCTCGGCGGCGCAAAGCCCGCAATGATGGAGAATAGCGTGGTCTTGCCGGCGCCATTCGGCCCGATCAGCGCGGTGATGCATCCGGCCTGCGCCAGGAACGATGCCCGATCGAGGGCGAGCAGGCCGCCGAAGCGCTTCGATACCTGCTCGACACGCAACAGCGGCTCAACCATGGCCGCCGCCCAACGATGCAGGTGCCGCCCGCCTGAGGGACCGGAGACGGCGCTGCAGGTCGAGAAGAATGCCACTGATGCCGCGCGGCGCGAACGCGATGACCAGGATGAGGACGCTGCCATAGATGACGAGATCGAGGCCCGGTGCATCGCCGGTCATGAGCTTGGTGAGCTCTCCGAGGGTCTTGACCACCAGCGCGCCCAGGAGCGGGCCGAAGACCGTGCCGATGCCGCCGATGATGGGAGCGAGCAGAGCCTCGACCGAGATCCAGGGCCCATAGGCGATGCCCGCATCGATGAACAGGAAATACTGGGCGTAGAAGCAGCCGCCGGCCGCGGTGATCGCCGCCGAGATGGTCATCGCGAGGAGCTTGACCATTGTGGTGTTCACGCCGAGCGCCTGTGCGGCATCCTCGTTTTCGCGTAGGGCGACAAGATACGCGCCGAAGCGGCTGTCCTCGATCATCCGGATGAGCACCAGCGACAAACCGACCAGTGCCAGGATGATCCAATAGAACGGCGCGCGGCTCTGGAACTGGAACGCCTCCGGACGCAGGTCGAGCTTGATCAGCGTGCCGACGCCGGCGCCGGTGATGGGGGCGACGCTGGCGATGATCCGCAGCACTTCCGCAAAGGCGAGCGTCACCAGCGCAAAATAGGAGCCTTTCAACCCCGACCGGAAGCTCAGCGCGCCGATCACGGCCCCGACCAGGGCCCCCGCGGCAATGCCGATCAACAGGCCGAGCCACGCGTTGATACCGTACTGCACCTGCAGGATGGCGGTCGCGTAGGCGCCGGTGCCGAAGAAGGCGGCATGACCGAACGAATACTGCCCGCCATATCCGCCGAGCAGGTTCCAGCCTTGGCCGACGAGCGCGATGAGCAGCGCGACCACCAGGAAGTTGAGCACGACGTTGGACGAGGTGATCAACGGCACCGTCGCCAGCAGTGCCGTGACGATGAGGATCGGCGCGAACCCCCTCATGCCCGCTCCCCGAACAGGCCGCTCGGTCGAAACAGCAGAACCAGGATGAACATCGCGAAGATGCCGATCTGGCCGAGCGACTCACCGAGGTAGAGGCTGGACAGGCTCTCCACCACGCCGACGAACAGGCCGCCGATCAGGGCACCCGTGACCGAGCCCATGCCGCCAAGCACGACGATGGTAAAGGCGATCAGCACGAAGGCGTTTCCGGCCTGGGGATTGACGTAATAGGTGGGAATCAACAGGCAGGCTGCGATCGCGAGGCAGGCGGTGCCGAGCCCGAACGTGACCGCATAGATGTGCGCGACGTCGATGCCGACGAGCTCGGCGCCGCGTTTCTCCTTGGCCACGGCGCGAATGGCCTTGCCGGTATCGGTCCATCGCATGATGAGCCAGAGCGCCAGCGCAACGGCGACGACCACGATGAAAGCGATGACGCGGGGCACGGCGAGAAACGCTGTTCCGACTTCAACGACGTCGAAGGCGTAAGGCAGGTTGATCGTGCGGGTATCCGCGCGGAACGCGTAGAGCAGCGCATTCTCGATCACCACCGCGAGGCCGAGCGTCACCAGGAGGATGTTGCGATCCTCCCCGTGCGCGGCCGGACCGATGACGAAGCGTTGCAGGGCATAGCCCAACAGGAAAAACAGCGGCGTGAGCCCGAGCGCCGCGACGTAGGGATCGAGGCCAAACAGCTTGTGCGCAAAAAACGCCGCGAACATCGCGGCGGTCAGCAGCGCGCCGTGGGCGAAATTGATGATGTGCAGGACGCCGTAGATCAACGTCAGCCCGAGCGCAATGAGCGCGTAGACGGCGCCGGTCATCAAGCCGTTGAGCACCGCGGGAACGAGGATGACCGATGACAGCATGGTGGACGGACAGGACGGCGCCGCGCGGCGCCGTCCGTGGAGCCGGCCTCGTCAGGCTCGCGGCATCGGAAACACCGGCTTTGCCGACGCGAACGCGGCCGGGAAGATCACCTGGATGTCGTTGTTGATGACCTGGGTGTTGACCGGCGCGGCGCCCTGGTTCTGTCCGTTGACGAATTTGGTCGGCCCATACGGCATGACGTGGCCGGCAAAAGTCGAGCTTTCCAGCGCGCCGATGATCTTGGCGCGGTCGGCGCCGCCCGCGCGTTCGAGCGCATCGGCGAGCAGCAGCACGCAGGAATAGTTCATGTACACCTCGTAGGTGTAGAACTCGCCCTTCTCCTCGATCTTCTTCTTCAGCGCGAGCGCCTTCGGGTTCTTCGGATCGAACCAGTGATTGCAATCCATGATGTATTGCGCCGCCTCCGGGAATTCCTTGACGAACTTGTACGACGAGGCCGCGCCGCCGAGCACCGAATACATGCCTTTCGGGCGCACACGCTGCTGCTGCATCGTGCGCGCCAGCAGGACGTACTCGTTGTAGTAGTTGGCCGGAATGACGAGATCGGGGTTCTGCGCCCGGATCTTGAGCACGACGTTGTTGAAGTCGCGCGTCGGCGTTGGATGCGCAATGGTCTCCAGGATCTGGAACCCGCGCTCGGGCAGTTGCGCGTTCAGGAGCTTCGCGAGACCTGCGCCGAACGCCGAGTCCTCGTGCACGATCATGACCGTCTTCGCCGCCTTGTCGGCCTGATCGTTGATGGTGACCAGATTGTCGAGTGCGGTCTTGGCGATGACGCCGAAGCCCGGGCCGAACCGGAACGTGTTCTTCAGCCCGCGGGTCACGATGGCGTCGACCACGCCCACGTCCACGATGTACGGCAGGTCATAGCGCGCCGCGGTCTGGCTGGCGGCGAGGCAGATACCGCTGGCGTAGCCGCCGACGATGGCCGCGACCCCGGCGCCGTTCATCTTCTCGACTTCGGCATTGCCGCCTTCCGGCGTCGACTGCGCGTCGCCCAGCACCGCTTCGATCTTGGCGCCGCCCAGCGCCTTGATGCCGCCGGCCGCATTGATCTCCTCGATCGCCATCACGGCGCCGATCCGGCCCTGCTGGCCGGAATAGGACAGCGCGCCCGAGACCGGATGCAGCACCCCGACCTTCACCGGCGCGCCTTGCGCGCGCAGCACGGCCGGGGCGTGCAGGACTCCGGCCGCCGCCGCGGCGGCGCCCAGTGTCGTCGATTGCAGGAACCGGCGGCGGCTCACGGCCAACAACTGACGAGACATGCGTTCCTCCTGGGTGCTGACCGGCAAGACTAACATTGGTCCCTGCGGGCTTCTATATTATCCGGACTCACGCGGGGACTGACGAGGAACCGTATCCGGGCATGAACGACCCTCGCACCCTGATCGACAAATTGTGGGCGGCGCACGAGATCGTGCGCCGCGAGGACGGCGAGTCGCTGCTTTGGGTCGATCGCCATTATGTGCATGAAGGCTCCTTCCACGCATTCTCCCGGCTGGCCGAGCGGGGTACAGGGGTCGCCGAGCCCGCGTTGACCTTCGCGGTCGCCGATCATTACGTTCCGACCCGCGGCTCGCGTCACGATATCGCCAATCCCGAGATCGCGCGCATGGTGCGGCAGATCGAGGAGAATGCGGCGAAGCACGGGATCAGGCTGTTCGGACTGGACGACCCGCGGCAGGGCATCGTGCACGTGGTCGGACCGGAACAGGGACTGACCTTGCCGGGCCTGCTGATCGTCTGCGGTGACAGTCACACATCGACGCACGGCGCGCTGGGCGCATATGCATTCGGGATCGGCGCCTCCGAGGTCGCGCATGTGCTGATGACGCAGACCATCTGGCAGCGGCGGCCGAAAACCATGCGGATCACCGTCGACGGCCACGCTGCGCCTGGCGTCGCGGCGAAGGACATCGCGCTCGCCATCATTGCCCACATCGGCGCCGGCGGCGCAACCGGCTGCGCGGTCGAATATGCTGGCCCCGCGATCAAGGCGCTGTCCGTCGAAGGTCGGCTCACGCTCTGCAACATGTCGATCGAGGCCGGTGCTCGTTGCGGAATGATCGCGCCCGACAATGCAACATTTGCCTATCTCAAGGGCCGTCCCTACGTGCCGGATGGCGCGGATTTCGAAAGCGCCGTTGAAGCATGGTCCACGCTTACAACCGACGGCGATGCACGGTTCGATCGGGAGGTCGCCCTCGAGGCTGGAAATATCGCCCCGATCGTGACCTGGGGCACCAGCCCCGAGGACGCGCTGCCGATCGATGCGAGCGTACCCGATCCGGCGCGCGAGCCGGACGAAGACCGCGCCAGATATCTGCGCGAGGCGCTCGACTATATGGGGATCGCGCCGGGCCGAAAGCTAACCGAGATCGCGGTCGATCGCGTGTTCATCGGCTCCTGCACCAATTCCCGTATCGAGGACCTGCGGGCCGCCGCCGCGGTGCTTGCGGGACGGACCAGCAAGGTGCCGGGTTTGGTCTCCGCCGGCTCATCGCTGATCAAGCGTCAGGCGGAGGAGGAGGGGCTCGACCGCATTTTCCGCTCGGCGGGTCTTGAATGGGGCGAGTCCGGTTGCTCCATGTGCGTCGGCATGAACGGCGATCTGGTCGCGCCCGGGGAACGTTGCGCGTCGACGACCAATCGCAATTTCCGCGGGCGGCAAGGTCCGGGCGCTCGCACGCACCTGATGTCTCCGGCGATGGTGGCGGCTGCTGCTGTCACCGGACGGCTGTCCGATGTGCGGCCGCTCCTCGCTGGTCGCAAGGCCTGAGGCGGCACGATGGACAAGTTCACGCGACTGACTGCGACGGCCTGTCCGCTCAACGTCGCGAATCTGAACACCGACCAGATCGTTCCGGCGCGCTTTCTCAAGCGGCCGCGCTCGGCCGGCTTTGGGGAGGCGCTGCTGCACGACCTGCGCTTCGATGCGCAGGGCCACGAGCGGCCGGACTTCCCGCTCAACCGGCCGGCCTGGCGTGGCGCCCGGATCATCGTGGGAGGACGCAATTTCGGCTGTGGCTCCTCGCGCGAGGGCGCGGTCTATGCACTCTACGACTACGGCATCCGCTGCGTGATCGCGCCGTCGTTCGGCGACATTTTTTCCGGCAACGCGGTGCAGAACGGGCTCCTCACCGCGCTCGTCTCGGACGAGAACGCGGCTGAGATCATGGCGACGCTGACCCATACGCCCGAGCTTGCGGCGACGGTCGATCTCGAGCAGCAGACGATTTTGTGCGGGAACAGGAGCTACCACTTCGCCATCGATCCGGTCTCCCGCACCCGTCTGCTCGAGGGCCTGGACGACATCGCGCTGACGGCGAGCTATCGCGACCAAATCGCGGCGTTCAAAGCGAGCGATCAAGGCCGCCGCCCCTGGGCCACGCCCATCGTCAGGCCTACGTCAACGTAAGTTGCCGGGGTCAGGCATGATCATATTGAGAATGGCGGTCTTACCGGCCCGGATGGAAGCGAGCGCCTCCTTCAAGGCGCCGTCCAATTCATCGGGGTTCTCGACGCGCTTCGCGTACCCGCCGACCATGGCGGCGGCTTCTTCGTAGTTCACACCCCTGATGTTGACTCCGTAGTAGTCCTTGGTCGCGATCGACGTGCCGGACGGATAGAACTTGTCATGGAAGTACTGCATCGCTGCATATTTGGCGTTGTTGAACACCAGAATCAGCAAGGGCAGCTTGTGCTCGTCCGCGAACGCGATGGCCGGAACGACAGGATTATACATGAAGCTTCCGTCGCCGATCGTCATCACCACGGTGCGCTCCGGGAGGGCGAGCTTGACGCCCAGGGCGTAGCCCAGCCCCTGGCCCAGACCGCTCGGAGCACGGAAGAATCCAAACGGGTCGTTCCAAATTGTGTGCTCTCGAATTGCCGCCGCATGGACGATCGTTTCATCGACATAGATTGTGTCGGCGGGCATGCGCTCACGTAACGTCTTTGCAACCAATGGAACGGTGATCGAGCCTGCATCAGCGGCCTTCTGCTCGGCTGCAATCAACCGTTCGCGCCATTTGACGTGTTCGGCCTGCCAGCGCGTCCGGCGTTTCGCCACCATGGCCGTGTCGTAATCGAGCTTGCGCAGGGCCTGAACGAGAAGCTCGAGCGTTATCGCCACGTCGCCCTCGAGGTAATGTCCGGCTTCCATCACCTGGTAAACCATGTGGGCCTTGAGCGGGTTCTTGCCGAGCGCCACGATCGTCGCGTTCTTCGGTGCGTTGCTTGGGGGGTACCAGGGCGAGCGGCTCTCGACCAACAGCGCAAGATCCGTTTCTGTGAGCAACGGGGTGATATTCGCACCGAGGTGAAGGTCGTGAGATTTCGGAAAGTTGGCGAAGAACGCGCCCGGCGATTCAACCACCGGGATAGCCAGCAGCTCAGCGAGTTCTATCAGCGCATCAAATGCCTTCTGATCCGGACCGGCGTTCTCGACCGAAATGATCGGGCATTTCGCATTCGCAAGCAGCGCCGCGATTTTCTCGATATCTGCCGATGTCGGTCGAAGTTTTGGTGCCTGGGGAATCTTTCGTAGCTGCTCCGGCCGCAACCATTCGTGCAGCATCGTTTCCATGGAAACGCCAATGTAGGTGGGACCTCTCGGTGTGCGCTGCGCCACCTCGCCAACGCGAACGACGCTTTGATAGAGCGTCTCCGGGGACGGCGCCTGCAGTGCCCATTTGACCACCGGCTCGAGCAGCCGTTGCGGTCCACCGACGATGCTCAGGTTTCTGTACCACTGCGAGCCCGGATCGAACTCCGCTTCGCCATAGCCGGCCGACTCGCCCGACATCACCAGCATGGGCGTTTCCATCGCCCGCGCGGCTCCGATCGCCATGGAACCTTGCAGCAGGCCGGCGCCGGCGTGGAGCAGAACGGCCTGCATCCGGCCCGTGATGTGCGTGTAAGCCGCGGCCATAGTCACGGCGATCGTTTCGTGGCCGCAATCCAGGTAAATCGGGCCGGCAGCGCCGCTTTGCTTTTGACGCGCCATCGCCTCCCAGAACGAGGGCCATTCGGATCCCGGAGAGGAAATCACATATTCGATATTCAGATTGCGGAATGCTTCGAGGATGGCTTCGCCGCCGTCGTGATAATTTTTCAAGTTCGGTTTCTCCGGGGATCGGGAAGAGTCACGCCCTGTCGCCCCAGCATATCAAATGCATTTACCGGTATGAAATAGTGAGCCGCAACGGCATGCTGTGCTTAGATGGTCGCAAACGCCTGCAAACGGCGATCGGCGATGGGAGGACTTTCAATGAATGTGACGAGGAGACGCATCCTTTCGTACGGCATGGCTGCCGGGTGGCCTGTTCTGGCTGCGCCGTACATTTCCCGCGCCGCCGAAGCCTACCCGGCGCGCCGCGTGACGATCATCAATCAATTTGCTCCCGGCAGCATTTCAGACGCCGCGGCCCGTCTCATTGCACAATCGCTGCAGGATCAGCTGGGGCAACCCTTTATCGTGGAGAACAAGGTGGGAGGCGGTGGTCTGGTCGCTGCTACGGCCGTTTCGCGGGCATCTCCCGACGGCTACACGCTGCTGGCGACGGCGAGCTCATTTCATTCCGCCGCAGCGCTCTACAAGGAGCTGCCGATCGATCCGCTGAAAGACTTCACCCATATCGCTCGCATCGGCAGCTATCCCTCGTTCATCGCGGTGCGTTCGAGCCTGCCGGTCAATTCGATCCAGGAGCTCGTCGCTTACGCCAAGAATGCACCCGGCAAGTTGACCTACGGCCATGGCAACAACCTGGGGCAGTTGATCGGTGAGACATTGAAGCGTCGGACCGGGATCGACATCGCTCGTACCGCGTATCGCAGCAACCCGGCGGCGATGACGGACCTGGTCGGCGGTCACATCGATATCATGGTCCCCGATCTCAACACCGGGATGCCCCACGTCCAAAGCGGGATGGTGCGCCCGCTCGCCGTCTTCACCAAGGAACGCAGCGCATTTCTACCCGACGTGCCCACGCTCGACGCAACGGTGATGCCGGGATTTGAAATTCTGGCCTGGGGCGGGCTGTCCGGGCCGGCAAACCTCCCCGACGATGTCGTTGTCGCGCTCGAGTCCGCGGTGCAAAAAGCGCTCATGAATGCCGAGATTCAGAACCGCTTCAAAGCATCGGGCATCGAGAGTTTCTGGGGCGGGCGGGCGGAGTTCGAAGCCTATGTCCGGGCCCAACTGGCCAACTGGACGGCATTGATCAAAGAAGCTCGCATCCAGCCCGAGTAGCCAGCGGAGGCGTTCATGGACCTGCACCAGATCGACTGGGAGAATATTCCATGGGAGCCGGTGCGCGAAGGGATCACGCGCAAGGCATTCTCCGGCAACGGCGCGACCGTGGCGCTGAACAGGCTCATGCCCAAGCA
>Ga0207643_10001434_pt1 | contig 13676 bp, 12 predicted proteins | sample KBSMisM62_FD_184313 | JGI IMG/M metagenome (GOLD analysis project Ga0207643, IMG submission 184313) | Miscanthus rhizosphere microbial communities from Kellogg Biological Station, Michigan, USA - KBS Miscanthus M6-2 (SPAdes) (version 2) | ecosystem: Host-associated > Plants > Roots >...
ACTCCGGCTTTGCCGCCTGATGTGAGATACCGTCTTCAAAATCAAGAACCGATCCTGAAACTTGACTCCATCCACTCCGGCTTTGCCGCCTGATGTGAGGCGAGGCTCTGCCTCGCCGTAGCGGATTCCTGAAGGTTTGGGCTAAGCCCCTGGTTCGGGCTCTGCCCCGGTTATGGCCGGAGGCCGAACCGGGGGCGCAGCCCCATTCGGTATCTTAGAATTTGACGGCGCGGCAGAGCCGCGCCTCACATCAGGCGGCGAAGCCGGAATGGATGGAGTCAAGTTTCAGGATCGGCTCTTGATGATCAAGACGGTAATCTCATCGGCGGCGAAGCCGGAGCGATACGCGCCATAGACGACATCGCGCCCGCCCCCAGACAGCAGTCCTACGACGCCAGTGCAAATATGAAATGATTAATATCAATGATCGCATTATCGAGACTGGCTGCGTCGCAGGTTCCACAGTCCGCGCGCAGCGAGGAGGACGGAGAAGATCGTGGTCACGCCGATCGCGAGGAGCGTCCAGACCCAGAAGAATTTTCCGCCGGAGTTGGCGATCCTGCCGCCGACAAGTCCCACTCCCCTCATATGGATGTAGGGAATGGCCGACCCAAGGAGCGACGCGATGAGTATTATGATGTACCCGGATCGCCGTCCAGCGAGCACCAGCGTTGCGTACAGCCAAGCCACCACGATAAGTATCCCGGTGTAGTGCCTGGGCCCTCCCGGTTCGAACCCGCGGACGATGTCATCCGTCAGGTGAAACGTAAGGAGGAGGATCGAGAGCAGAGACGTGATGGTTAACGTTAGGTTCTGTTTCATTGGCGTGAGCGTACAGACTCTGAACATCTAAGTCACCACACGCTGTAAATGAATTGTAAAAAGTTGTATCCGCAGATTACGCAGATTCATTTTTGTCAATCTGTGTAATCTGTGGATGGGAGAATCGGGGTGCTGTCATTCGATGAAGCGATAGCCGAGCCGGTGAACGGTGATGATGTGCTTCGGCGCGGACGGGTCTTGTTCGATCTTCTGACGTAGCTTGGCGATATGGTTGTCGACCGTACGAGTGACCGGGCTGCTAACATATCCCCAAACTTCATCGAGCAGTTGATCGCGTGTGACGATCTCACCTCGACGCCGGATCAGGTAGCGCAAGATCTCAAATTCGCGAGCTGAAAGCTCCAACGCTCGCCCGCCTTTGCGCGCCGTATATTTCTTAAAATTCAACTCCACATCGCCAAAGGTAAAATGATCGATTTCGACGACCTGTTTTGAAGCCCTTCGCAAATGTGCCCTGATGCGCGCGAGCAGTTCCTTGATGCTGAATGGTTTCGTCACATAGTCATCTGCGCCAACTTCCAGGCCCACGACCTTGTCAGTTTCCTGACCACGAGCAGTCAGCATAACGATTGGAGTTTCGATCCCGCGTGTGCGCAAGGTGCGGCACACGTCTATTCCGCTCATCAAAGGCAGCATCACGTCGAGGAGAATGATGTCAGGCTTCTCAGTCGAGGCCTTCTCCAGGCCTTCTTTCCCATTGCGCGCCACAGAGACCTCGTAGCCTTCGTACTCACAGCTATCTTTCAGCCCAATAACCATGTTGGGTTCGTCTTCGATTATCAGGACTTTGGCCAACTGTTTTCTCCTGTGACTAAACCTTGGGCGCCAGTGGAAGAAGAATCGTAAACCGGCTTCCTTTACCGACGTCGCTTTCGACGGAGATGGTTCCTTTATGAGATTCAATAATGTGCTTCACCAGAGATAAGCCGAGGCCACTACCCTTTACGTCATGGACCAGCCCGTTGCCCACCCGGTAAAACTTCTCGAAAACCTTTGCCTGTTCAGCGCGTGGAATGCCAATGCCGCGATCGGCTATCTCAATCGACAGATCGGACCCGAGCGTTTCCGTTTTGATCGAAAGCTGCTTCACCTCGGCCGAATATTTAATGGCATTATCAACCAGGTTTGAGATCGCCTGCGCCATCGCATCGCGATCAATTAAGACTGACGGCAAATCAGGTTGTATGTTTGTTTGAACGTCAAAGCCGGAATTGACGATCTGATAGCGATAGCTGGAAAGCACATTCTCAATCACTTCGGCCATGTCACCGTCGGCAAAATTATACGTTTTCCGTCCGGCCTCGATTTTTGAAAAGTCGAGGATGTTATCAATCACTTTGTTCAAACGCAGGCTTTCATGACGCATGATCCGGTAGTACTCGGTCTTCTTCTCTTCACTGTTCACGCGACCGAGTTCGAGGATTTCAGAAAACAGGCTGAGCAGCGACAGAGGTGTCTTTAGTTCATGCGAGACATTTGCGACGAAGTTTGATTTCGCCTGCGCCAGACGTGCTTCGCGATCAGTTGCGCGGATGGTAAGTGCTATACCGAAGAGTAAGACGAGTAGTACCAGTACAGTTGCTCCGGCACTATGCAAAAAACTGTTGCGCGCGAGGTCATCGAGGTTTGAGTTTTTTAATCCGACTGCTGCTCTCCAGTTGGAGAACGGACGATCAAAGTTGGCTTCAAGAAAGTATCCGTTTCGAGCCGCTCCATTTGAAAAAAGTACCCGGCTGTTGTCGTCGGTAATCGTTAAGGCTAAGTCTGATGATGAGGCAGTGTTCTGGTGATATATATTTAGGGTCTTAGCTACACTGCCGGCAATCAAGTCATCGCTGACAAAAGCATCGGTTAATAAAACACCAACAAACTCTCTTTTGGTTGAATCATTCAACGGATAAAAGAGGTATTTTCCTTCCGCGAACAAATACTTGCGATTAGTGTCAATAAAACTTTGGGCCAGCCGCGCTCTTTCAAATACAGAAAGAATGTCGGGCTGGATATTTTTGTTGTGCTCATCGCTTCCGTAGCCGAACGCAAAGATCTCTTCGATCTCAGGATGCGTACGTTTTACGTTTGCGAGGTGTTTTAGGATCTGTTCCGCAGCTTCAGGGGACGAATACTTGATGCTGCCGATCGGCTCCAGGGTTTGAGCTGCGACGTCTTGCAAACGCTGTTTCATCTGGTGCTGGACAATCGGTAATCCCTGTCGCAGGTTGTCCTTGAATGCGCCCTTGGTTTTGTTCTGGAGTTCCGAAAGCGATCGATACTGCAGATACGTCAACCCCATGACGGGAAGAAACACGCCCACCAACGCCAGTATCGTCAACTTTTTTCTCAGCGATAGCTTGCTGATCGCATCTCGGAACATCCCACGCGATAGCATACATCGAAGCCTGCCATTCGCTCGCCCCGGAGTTGTAAAAAGTTGTCACCGCGTAGGTGGGACCTTGATCAGTAGTGCGTCAGTTTGAATTTCAAACAATTACGCCGAAGGCGTTGGCTAATTTCAGCCCAGGGTTGGAGCGCAGCGCAGCGACAACCCTGGGGATTAAAAGCTAAACAACGTACAAACCCTGAAAGGGTTAGGCATGTGCTCTATTAACCCTTTCAGGGTTGGACTGGATTTCGAATCCATTAACCCAGGGTTGTCGCTGCGCTCCAACCCTGGGCTGAAATTAGCCAACGCCTTCGGCGTATTGTTTACACTCTGACGCTCGCCCCGAAATCGACATCAGTTGTGTCGCCGCTTCGCAAATAGCCCGAGTCCCATTAGCGATGTCACCAGCAGCATTACTGACGCTGGTTCAGGAACGGGTTCAGGAATAGTAATCGTTACAGTTCTTAGTTCGTATCTAGGGTCTCCAGGGGCAATGATAATAAAGTGGTACACCGCAGGGCCGCCAATGTTTTGATCAATCGTAAAAAGCGGATTCCCGTCCCGATTGTCCAAAAACGTTCCGTGAATAGAGAAGCCTGCAGTGCCTTGTAGATCGAAAGCGAGCGGCATGCCATCAGGAATAGCCGGCGAGGTGCCGCCCATATTGGCCTGAACATTCCCAAAACCCAGATCCAGACCACCCGAAATACTGGAAGAAAAAGTGACTGTCTGCCCTGCTACTGCGAGAAACGGATCACGAAAAAATCCGCCTTCAGCTCCGCCCTGGATGTTGTAGATTTTGCCGGTGGCCGGGTCGATTCCGGTCAGATTAAAAACGATCCCTCCTGCGCCAAAGGGACGCCCGCCCGTGATCGTGCCACCAATAATCGTGAGGGCCGGCACAGAATCGGCTCGAGCAATCGCTGGTATCAGAAGAAATGGGATTAGAAACAGAATTCGAAGAAATCTGGGCATAGGACCTCCCTTGGTCGATTGAAGTGCTGAAATTGCTGGGACGGTTTTATTCTATCTTAATGTCGCGGATTTCGGTTGTTCATCATCTTTTTGTAAACTCAACAGTAGCATTGACCATTCGCAGCTATCGTTAGTGCCTAATTTAAAGACGGAGAACATAATAAACGTGGATATTGAGACTGGATCTGCCGAGACTTCACCGGAGTCGCGGCCCTCAAATTTTATTAGAGACATCATTATCGAGGACATCAAGAGCGGTAAATATGAAGGGCGGGTACAAACTCGATTTCCTCCGGAACCAAACGGCTACTTGCACATCGGCCACGCCAAAGCCATCTGTCTCGATTTCGGATTGGCGGCAGAGTTTGGCGGCAAGTGCAATTTGCGTTTCGACGATACTAATCCCTCGAAAGAAGAAACAGAGTACGTTAACGCCATCATGGATGATGTGCGGTGGCTGGGCTTTCAGTGGGACGGGCTCTACTACGCCTCTGATTATTTTCAACAACTGTACGAATGGGCCATCCAGTTGATTAAGGCCGGAAAAGCTTACGTGTGCGATCTCAGTGCCGACGAGATTCGCCAGTATCGCGGCACGTTGACCGAGCCGGGAAGGGAAAGCCCGTATCGCAACCGTTCTGTTGAAGAGAATCTCGATCTGTTTGAGCGCATGAAAAAGGGAGAGTTCCCGGACGGTTCGCGAACGCTGCGCGCCAAAATCGACATGAGCTCTCCAAACCTTAATTTCCGCGATCCGGTCATGTATCGAATTCTGCACATGGCCCACCATCGTACCGGTAATGAGTGGTGTATTTACCCGATGTACGATTACGCGCACGGGCAGTCTGATTCGATCGAGCGCGTAACGCACTCCATGTGTACTCTGGAGTTCGACAATAATCGTCCTTTATATAACTGGTTCATCGAACAGCTTGGCATATTTCCTTCGCGGCAATACGAGTTTGACCGGCTGGCTCTCACGCACACGCTGCTTAGCAAACGCAAGCTGCTAAAGCTCGTTGAAGAAGGACATGTCGATGGTTGGAATGATCCACGTATGCCAACGCTCACGGGCATGCGCCGGCGCGGTTATACCTCGACAGCCATCCGCAACTTCTGCGCGAGTGTCGGCGTCTCGAAGACGAATGGCATTACTCAGTTACAACAGCTCGAATACTTTTTGCGCCAGGACTTGAATCGAATCGTTCCGCGGGTGATGTGTGTGCAGAAACCTTTACGCGTGGTTATCGAAAACTATCCCGACGACCAGGTGGAAGAAATGGATGCTATCAACAACCCCGAAGACAGCACCGCGGGAACGAGAAAGATTCCTTTTTCAAAGACGCTGTATATCGAGGAAGATGATTTTCGTGAAGACCCGCCGAAGCAGTTTTACCGGCTCGCTCCTGGTCGCGAAGTGCGTCTTCGTTATGCTTACTTAGTCACCTGCACAGAGGTCATTAAAGATGACAGCGGCAGGGTTGTTGAGCTGCGTTGCACTTACGATCCGGCTACACGCGGCGGTAACACGCCTGATGGTCGAAAGGTGAAGTCGACTATTCACTGGGTGTCAGCGGCGCACGCTTTGCCGGCAGAGATTCGTCTCTACGACAACCTTTTTAGCAAAGAGGATCCGAACGACGTCGAAGAAGGACACGATTTTACCGAGAACCTGAATCCTGATTCGTTGCAGGTAATGCAAGATTGCATGATAGAACCGAGTGTCCGAGACGCAGAGCCCGGGACTAAGTATCAGTTCGAGCGACTTGGTTATTATTGCGTCGATCGGGATTCCGCGGACAAGCCCGTGTTCAATCGGACCATTGGCCTTCGCGACACCTGGGCAAAGATTGAGAAACGCGCAAGCGCGTGAGGGTGGTGCCCTAAACTTCAACTCTGGAATTCCCGGCTTTTTGGGCGTTTTAACATATGGATTCCAGAATGAGCGCTGATTAGATTATGACTACACATATTTTCTCGTCTGTTCCGCGTCCTCTGCGGATTGGTCTTCTAATGATCTCCACGTTGCTGCTGCTGGCGACGAGTGTTGCCGCGCAGCAGCCGTCGATTTCCGTCCGCGAGGTCGCCGTCGGCGAAGGAAACTCCGGTACGACGCAGGCGACGTTTGTCGTCGCGCTCTCGGGCCCAGCTTCGCAGCCAGTTTCGTTTTCCTTTGCCACAGCAAATGGCACGGCGACGGCTGGTTCCGACTACGTTGCCACTTCCGGTGGTCCAGTAACTTTCGCGGTTGGGGAAGTCGAGAAACCAGTTGTGGTCCTCGTCAATGGCGATACTGTCGATGAGACGCAGGAGACGTTTTTTCTCGACATCTCGAATGTCCAGAACGCAACCGTGAGCTCGAGCCGGGGAAATGGATTCATTAATGATGATGACGGCCCCACTATTAGTATCAATGACGTCAGTATTACCGAAGGCAATTCCGGTACGAAAGCGGCCACCTTTACGTTGACTCTCTCTGGTTCGAGTGTTGAGTCAATCGCAATCCGAGCAGTTACATCACCGGGAACAGCAACCGCCTCGACCGATTACACCTCCGTTAACACAGTAGTTATCTTTAACCCTGGGACAGTAACTCGCACTCTTGACGTTACGATCGCCGGCGACACTAATCCGGAGTCGAATGAAACGTTCTCGGTAAATCTCAGCGATCCTTTCGGTACGACTATCGCGGATGGCGCAGGCGCAGGCACGATTCTCGACGACGATCATTTGCTTATGCTGGAGGAATCAGGCCCGACTCCACAGCAGGCGGCAGCTTTCGAGTCGTTGATTCACACTAGAGATCCCTTCCGGGTTGAGAGTGTCGTCGACTGGTTTAACCTCCCGGCTGGTCAGAACACGCTTGTGGTGATCTTCGCTCAGAACCTGAGATTGAATCAGGGTGAGACTGCATCTGACGTAGTCGTGAACCTCGTCGACGCTAATAACCAAAACTTTGATGTACCTGCCGCGGACGTGCGCGCAGTACCGAACGTTGATTTCACCCAGGTCGTGTTTAGACTACCCGACACTCTGGCGCCCGGCACTTGCAAGATAATCATCAAGGCACACGGGCAATCGAGCAACATGGGAACGATCCGAATTACACCATAGAAATATTCCACTTCTTCCTGAACTCGCTTATCATAAGTCGAGTTATGAAGAATCCATTTAGCGAAAGAAAGCCGTGGTCGTTGGCGACTAAGCTCGGCGTTGCCGTTATAACTTTTGCGATCGGAATCGGCGCGTATTGGGTCACGACTTTCAGAGCTCCAAAGCCCGCAACGCAACAGCCCACTCAACAACAACCTCCTCCTCAAGCCTCCTATGAGAGTGCAGATCCCGGCACGCTGAGGGCCAACATCCTCGAGGCTAAGGCCAGGGGCGAAAACACGGTCGAGATCGTGGTGATTGGGTGCGGTTGGGACGTTGGCAGGCTTTGGCAAGCGCTCTCCCTCGACTCGGTTGTTCTCGCTGAGCTTGTGGGTAAGAAGACCTATGCGGATACATGGGGTCTTCATACATGGTACAGGTTTAAGACCAAAGAGACCCTCGTGGAACACCGTCCTCCTCGTCAAAGCGATTGGATGTTTCAGGGTGGTGCGCCATCTGACATGCTTCCGATCGCGGAAGATGAGTTCCTGATTCAGGGATCAAATGGCCGGCTGGAGATCGACGGTGTTACAGTCACACAGTCTTCAAACGGAGCCTGGTATTTGGAAAATCAAACGTATCTTCTGTTTTTATGGATCGACCCTTCAACACGAACAGCCATTTCCGCCGGTACTGATGCGCATGGCGTCTTTCTTGTCGATAATGACGGAAACCTCAGGTCATACGTCGATAATGACTATCCATTGAAGACCGATCTCGCCAAACGGTTTAACAATTCCGTCAATAACATGCGCCAGGCTTTAAAGAAGTAACGCAGCCTTCGACCGGCGAAAGCTGTTGCATTATCGCAATGCGCTCGTGCCGGTTAAACAACCCTTTCATAACGTTATCGCATGTGAGTGGTAACCAACCACACTGAGCGTAGCTGTGTAATTAAGAGACTACTGTTCAGTCTTACTGCGTTCGCTTGAGGCTGCGTGTATCACTGAACGGTAATGGAATACAACAAGGGAAGGGAAGATCAAAGATGACAAAAATACTAAGAGCACTCGGTGCGGCGATGCTCTGTCTGGGACTGCTTTCATCAGTCAGTATTGCGAAGCAGGAACAGACGATGCCGTCCAAGGAAACGAAGAAGAAGGAACCAAAGACAGACACTACTACCATCAACGGAACTGTAGCCGCGGTTACTGATACGGCCGTAACGATCGTTGACAGTCAGAAGGCTGAGCACACCGTGGCTGTTACAGCCGACACGAAAGTGACCAAGGCCGGCAAGGATGCAACTCTTGCCGATGTGAAAGCCAATGACGTAGTTGCAGTCGAAGCGAAAAAAGGTGACGACAATACGTGGACGGCGGTAAGAATCTCGGTGACTTAAACCGCTGGAATAGTTGTCTCATCTCAAACTAGTAGCGTCTGTCTTCGCTACTTTGCTATAAGTGAACGACGAGTTGTGAATTTCACAGCTCGTCGTTTTTCTTGTTCGTAACTCCCAATCACTCTCACACCTCATTCGGCATAGCCCAGTAGGAACTCCAGACCCAGAACCACAAACGTAGGCAGTTCGTGTCGATCTGCTTACCAGGTTACCAACCGCTGTTCGCCAGCCGCCGCCAGGTCTGATTGCTGGCGAACCATTGCACAGGAAGGAGCAAAGAGGATGAAGAAGTCGAGGTTCGGAGTTGTTACTAAAACACTGCTTGCATTTACTGCTGCGCTGGTTGTCCTGACTATTTCCATGACAACGGCAACGATGACGCCGCTTAGCGAAGGATTTGAAGCAGGCGGCAAGACTGCCTACGCCGCCGGTAACGTAACGCTGGGCACCGGGTCGTGGTTCATGGACGATGCGCTGACCGGCAATCTCTCCACTGACAGAAAGACAGGTAATTTTTCCGCCCGCATTCGGAACACCGGTCTTGTGCACATGAACTTCAATAAGACTGGCGCGGGAACTGTTTCTATTCAACACGCAGTGTTCGGCACCGATGGTTCAAGCACATGGCAGTTGTGGTCGTCAACAAACAATGGGAGCACCTGGACTCAAGTAGGTGGGACCGTGACGACCAGTTCGACAACACTTCAGACAGCAAACTTTACCGTCAACAACGCCAACGCAATTCGCTTTGAGATCAGAAAAGTCTCCGGCGGCGCCAATCGCATCAACGTCGACAATGTCCAGATTGGTGATTTCTCTACACCAGCTCCCAGCGAACACCTCACGATGGGAAATCCAAGCAACGCGGTTACCAACGTGAATCAGCCAAACAATTATCTTATGGAGAAGCCGCAGTACTCGATGTCTTACAGTCGTGATAACGGTGGGCCAAACTGGGTGAGCTGGCACCTGGACACTTCGTGGTTGGGTAGTGCGCCACGCCAGGATGATTTTCGCGCGGATACGACTCTGCCAACCGGTTGGTATCGAGTTCAAGCGACGGATTATTCCGGCTCGGGCTTTGATCGAGGCCACATGTGCCCGTCAGCGGATCGCACGATCACTGTCACGGCCAACTCTGCCACTTTCTTGATGACAAACATGATTCCGCAGCTTCCTGCTAACAATCAGGGTGTGTGGGCCAACCTGGAAAGTTACAGCCGAACGTTGGTTTCACAAGGTAACGAGCTTTACATCATTTCCGGTGGGCAGGGCTTGCAGTTCTTCATTGCGAACGGACATGTGGCAGTGCCCGCGCAAACATGGAAGGTAATCATTGTATTGCCGGTGGGAAGTAATGACGTTTCACGAGTGACTACGTCGACGAGAACGATTGCGGTAGTTATACCTAACTCGGGAACGATTAACAGCGATTGGCGAACGTACCGGGTGAGCGTGGATCAGGTCGAGGCGATTACGGGTTTCGATTTCTTTTCCAACGTATCGTCTGGGATACAAGCAGTAATCGAGGGACAAGTCGATAATCAGTAGAATGGCTTCGCGCGAAAAGTCACTCTAGAACTCGTCACTGCGGCTTCGCCGCCTGGATGTGAGACCGTCTTTACAAATTACGCCTAGCTTGAAATTTGGCTCCATTAACTCCGGCTTTGCCGCCTGATGTGAGGCGAGGCTCAGCCTCTACAAATTAAGCCTAGCTTGAAATTTGACTCCATCAACCCGGCTTCGCCGCCTGATGTGAGGCGAGGCTCTGCCTCGCCGCTAGAATTCACCAAGAGATTTGGGCTGAGCCCTTGGTCCGGCCTTTGGCCCAAACTTGAGGGCAAAGCCCGCACCAGGGGCGCAGCCCACTCGAAATCTAAAGGTGGACGGCGAGGCATAGCCTCGCCTCACATCAGGCGGCAAAGCCGGAGTGGATGGAGTCAAGTTTCAGAATCGGCTCTTGATCTCCAAGACGGTATCTCACATCCAGCGGCGAAGCCGGAGTGGATGGAGTCAGTTTCAGAATCGGCTCTTGATCTTAAAGACGGTATCTCACATCCGGCGGCGAAGCCGGCTTACCGAAGCTGGTATTCGCGCATCTGCTCGAACAACGGCGTGAGCGTATCAATCTCGCATGTCTTTTCACTGAATGTGTAGGTTGTCTGGAAGTCTTCGTAGCTGCGCGCGCGCCATAGGCGGCCATCCGGGTCGATCACGAGTGAATGGCCGATGCCGCCACGAAATATTCGTGAGCCATCGGTACCCGTGTAGACCACGCAGGTCCAGGGACGCTCTGCCGGGTGAGCCGCCATGTAGCTCTCGATTTCGCGGACAAATTGCTCGAAGAGTCCGGCGCGACTACTCGCCGGCGCCCTGAGCGTTTCGCAGATGGCGCGAGCTAACATCTCATCGGCTGGCGAGGAGAGTACGCCCGACTAGGGATCTCCGTTCTGGGTCATCGCTCTCGCGCCATCATAGCAACTATGAAGACTTACGCGGTGAACGCCATGCCGACTTCGTAGGTGCCCGGTGTCGTGCGAAAAGCGATATTGAGTCGATTCCAACCGTTTATCGCTATGACCGCTAAAGTCAGATTCACCAACTCTGCTTCGCTGAACTGCGCTCGTGCCTGCTCGTAGACGTCGTCGGGAACTTCTTTGCCACTGAGTGTCGTGACAGCCTCCGCCCATGCGAGTGCCGCGCGTTCACGATCCGAATAGAACGGGCTCTCACGCCACGCTTCGAGCACGTAAAGTCGTTGCTCAGTTTCGCCGGCTGCTCGTAGATCTTTGGAGTGCATATCCAGACAGAATGCACAACCGTTGATCTGGGAGACGCGAAAGTACACCAGATCGAGCAAACCCTTCTCCAACCCGCTTTGTGACAGCGGTTTGTGCAATCCAAGCATCGCTTTCACCACGTTTGGTGTCGTTCCGAGAAAATCCAACCTTTGTTTCATTGCTGACTTCCTTTCAATTACAGTCACTATCAGAGGTGTCTTTGTCGGTAATTACAAAAGTTGTCTTCCTTTCAGACTGAATCTGAATTACCGCCTGGCCCTTGTTATTGCAGTGATTGAACTGGGCCTTGACTCGCTGTCCGGATTGATTGTCTTCGAGCACGAGCAAACATCCTTGTTGGCTAAGCGTGCCTGTGCCCGTCAATATCAATCCCCCCGCACCAGACTGCGCGAATCTGTACTCGCCGGTTGTCGAGTTGAACTGGAATGAATCTCCATTACCGTCGTCTTTGAAGCAAACGTCGAAGCTGGAAAACACGACTTTGGCGACGAATGCGTCAGACTGCAGACCTCCAAACGTAGTTTGGAACGCGCCGGTAGTGGTCGGAAAATCGGACGAAAAGGTCACCCCTGCAAGGTAAATACTTCCCGCCGAGTCAACCGATACCGAACGCCCGCTATCACCATTGCTGCCTCCAAAGTAGGTCGAGAACACGAGCGCCGCGCCGGTTGCATTTAATCTCGTGATGAAAGCGTCGTTGTTGCCTCCCGGAGCGCTCTGAATTGCGTCCGCCGTGGTGGGGAAATCGGCTGAACCGGTCAGTCCTACAATCGATGCATTTCCTGCCGTATCCAGCGCGATATCGTTTGCGAAATCGCTTCCGTTCCCGCCAAGATAGGTTGAGTAAATGAGGGCGTTTCCCGCCGCGCTCAATTCCGTGACGAAGGCATCAGTGCCGTCAGCCTTCACAGTCTGAAAAGCGCCCGGCGTAACAGGGAAGTTTGGCGAGTCGGTGCTGCCTGTCACGTAGGCGTTGCCTGCAGTGTTAACCGCTATGCCGTTGCCTGAGTCGACTCCGGTTCCGCCTAAAAAGGTCGAGTAGACAAGCGCTGTACCCGTCGAGTTCAGCTTCGTTACAAACGTATCCCAGACGGCGCCGCCGAAAGAAGTTTGAAACGCCCCGGGCGTGATTGGGAAGCCAGGTTCCGCTCGGCCTGTTACATAGGCGTTGCCCGCTGAATCGATCGCAATTTCGGACCCGGTATCGAAACCGCTTCCGCCTAAAAAGGTTGAGTAAACGAGCGCCGTCCCAGTCGCATTCAGCTTAGTCACAAACGCTTCGCTACTGCCCCCGGACACAGTCTGAAACGCGCCGGGTGTGGTCGGATAGTCGCCATTGGCTTGCCCGGTGATGTAGGCGTTTCCTGCCGAGTCGACGGCAATGCCGATACCTATGACCGGGCCGAGGTACGTTGAGTAGACGAGCGCCGTACCTGTCGCGTTGAGCTTCATAGCAAATACATCGAATTCGTCGGTGCCAACCGGTGTGGTCCTGAATGCGCCGGGCGTAGTCGGGAGGTCGCCCGATTCCGTCTGTCCTGTAATATACGCGTTGCCTGCTGAGTCTATAGCGATGTCATTGCCTGCGTCTCTGTTACTGCCGCCAAAGTAGGTTGAGTAGATGAGGGCTGTGCCCGTCGAGTTCATCTTCGTCACAAAGGCATCATCATTGGGGAAAATGCCGGCTCTCACAGTCTGGAAGGCGCCCGGCGTTACAGGGAAGTTTGTCGAGGCTGTGGTGCCTGTTATGTAGGCATTGCCCGCTGTATCGACTGCGACGCCTTCGCCGCTATCGGTGCCGCTACCTCCGAGGTAGGTAGAAAAAGCAAGGGTGGGGTCGATGACCAGTGGCTTGCTGCGATCATAATTTGCGATTTGAAACGCTATCTGATTCTTGTTTTTGATGAGATAACCGGTCGGTACAATTCGCCTGGCGTTGTCAATCTGCTGATAGACAACGGGCTTGCTCTGTCGAATCTCTCCCGCATCCGTGCGCAGTATCAGATCACCTTTATCGTCTATGCGCATGTCGGTTATACCTTCAAATCTGAGTGCTATGACGCCGGGATCCGTACCGGGAGAAACTATGAAATCGTATTCCAGAAGATTCTGGTTTCCATAAAAGACGAGGTCGATTCCGGGGTATACGCTGGAATACTTCACCTTCGCGTAACTCGGTACG
>Ga0207643_10001435_pt1 | contig 13676 bp, 11 predicted proteins | sample KBSMisM62_FD_184313 | JGI IMG/M metagenome (GOLD analysis project Ga0207643, IMG submission 184313) | Miscanthus rhizosphere microbial communities from Kellogg Biological Station, Michigan, USA - KBS Miscanthus M6-2 (SPAdes) (version 2) | ecosystem: Host-associated > Plants > Roots >...
TTCGTGTTCGTCAGCTTCTTTATTTTCTTCAAGATCGTTGACGCGCTCATTGGCAACCGCGTCTCGGCCGCAGTCGAACTCGAGGGCCTCGACGTCCCTGAGATGGGGGCGCTCGCGTATCCCGACTTCGTGCTCGGACCCGGTACTCCGCTCGGCGGTGGCACATCCATGATGTCGTCGGTGCCCGCTGGAGCGACCGCGCTCAAGCCTGCTCGCGGGGATGTGGGCTGAGGAGTCCCGCCGTGCGGCCGTCTGCGACGGCCGCACAACGGCGTCCGAGGAGGGCCATGAAGCTGATCAAGTGCATCGTGCGTCCGGACTTCGTGATCGAGGCGACGTGCGCGCTCGAGAAGCTGGGGGTTTCCGGGCTCACTGTCACCGATGTGCGCGGCCGGGGCCGGAGAACCAGGCCCGTCGGAGACTTTCGCGGCGTCGAATACGAGAGGTTCCTGCCGATGAGCATGATCGATGTCATCGCGCCTGACGACCTCGTGGACGAGATCGTGCAACTCGTCATCAATCACACGCGCACCGGCGAGTTCGGCGACGGTCGCGTGCTCGTGATGCCAATAGAAGAGGGGTTCTCGATCCGCACGCGTCAGTGCGGGGCGGCATGAACGGCGGCCGCCCCGCGTCAGGGGCTTCGCGAACCTGATGCCGCATTCGCTTCAAGTCCTTCTGCTGCTCGCGCTCGCTGTGGCAGCGGCCAAACTTGCCGGCACTCTCGCCACGAGGATCGGTCAGCCCTCGGTCTTTGGGGAAATTCTCGTTGGCTTACTGCTCGGTCCCACCGTGCTGGACATACTCGCGTGGCCGGTGTTCCTGCCGGCTGATTCGGCGAGTGGTCTCCCCACCAGCCTCGCCGCGCTGATGCGCGACCTCTCCGATCTCGGAGTGCTCTTGCTGATGTTCGTTGCAGGGCTGGAGACCGATCTCGGCGAAATGCGCCGCGTGGGCAAAGTAGCCTTCTGGTCCGCGACCGGCGGTGTCCTCCTGCCGCTCATCGGTGGCGCGGCCACGGCCGTCGCCTTTGGCTTTCCGCTTTACTGGGATGGCATTTTCATCGGCACGATTCTCACCGCAACCAGCGTCAGCATCTCCGCCCAGACGTTATTGGAGATCGGTGCATTTCGCTCGCGCGAGGGCGCAACCATCCTTGGCGCGGCAGTCATCGACGACGTGATGGGCATCGTCCTGCTATCGGTCGTGGTGGCGCTTGCCAAGGCGTCGGCGGCCGGCGTCGATCCAATGGAGATCGGCCGCGTTGCACTTCGCCTCGTGGTCTTCTTTGGTCTGGCGCTGGCTGCGGCGCCCGGGCTGCGTGCCGTGCTGGCCTGGGCGAGCCGGCTTCCCGTGAGTCAGGCCATGCTCTCCGCGGCGGTCGTCATCGCGATGTTCTACGCATGGGCGGCGGAGTATGTCGGACAGGTCGCGGCAATCACAGGCGCCTACATCGCAGGCGTGCTGATCGCGCAGACCGAGTTCAAGAAAGAGATCGACGGTGGCGTGCATCCCTTGGCGTATTCGATCTTCGTGCCGGTGTTCTTCATCGGCATCGGGTTACAGGCCAACGGTCGTGAGCTTGGCGATCGCGGGCTCTTTACCGTTGCTCTCGTGCTCGTCGCGATTGTCGCCAAGGCAGCCGGGTGCGCGCTCTTTGCCAGGTGGTGCGGCTTCACGCCGCGGCAGTCGCTGCGCGTAGGCGTCGGGATGATTTCTCGAGGAGAGGTCGGTCTGATCGTCGCGGGGTACGGACTTTCAAACGGACTCATCGGCACCGACGTGTTTTCGGCGTCGGTGATCGTCGTGCTGGTGACGACGATGGTGACGCCACCCTTGCTGCGGCTGGTGTTTCCCAGAGGGGCATCCGCGGCAACCACCGTCGAAGAGACTATCGCGCACATGCCGCACGTATCGAAGTAGCGACGCGTTCCCTGGTCACGTCTCGTGCTAGAGTAGCCCCCACACAGTCGCGTAGCGCTGGTGTACCGGATGCCCGGCGATGGCCGGGGAAGACCATGTCTTTTCGCATCATCGTTTCTTCTCTCGCCGCCGAGCGACTGTCAGCCGCACGTGATGTCCTCCGTGCGCGTTCTCCCAATTTGCCGACGCTCATCGTTGGCGCGTCGCGTGGCGCTGCCGATGATCTGGCGCGCGCCGTGGCCGTCGGCGTTCCGGCCACCTTCGGGTTGCAGCGACTGAGCCTGACGCAGCTCGCTGCGCGAAGTGCGATGGTCGCGCTCGCGATGGATGGGCATACGCCGAGCACCTGGCTGGGCGCCGAGGCCGTCGCGGCGAGGGCTGCGTTCGATGCCACACGACGGCGTTCGCTGAAATACTTCGCGCCTGTCGCATCGACGCCCGGTTTTCCACGAGCGCTCGCGCGCACGCTCCAGGAACTCCGGCTTGCAGGAGTGGATGCGAAGCATCTTCTGCGTGCAGCGCGCGGGGGAGCGGACCTGGCGGACCTGCTCGAGCGGGTCGAGGAGTCATTCGACCGTGCCTCGAGCGTCGATCGTGCTGCGCTGTTCGACACTGCCACCAACGTGATCGGGCGCGCACGTCCTGCGCCGCTCGTGGTCCTGATCGATCTCGCCGTCGATCGCCGCGCTGAAGTGGCCTTCATCGCAGCGCTGGTTGCGGGCGCTCAGACGGCCTTCGCCACGATGCCCGGCAGCGATCGGGAGGGCATCGCACGACTCGAAGCGATGGGAGGCATCGTGGAGGATCGCCCCGGAGATGGAACGGGCGATCTGGCCTGCTTGCGTCGATATCTCTTCAGCCCGGACACGTTGCCTTCCGAGAGAAGGCTGGACGGCTCGCTCGAGTTCTTCTCGGCACCGGGCGAGGGTAGAGAAGCCGTCGAAATCGTCAGACGCATCCTGCGGGAGGCTCGCGCCGGCGTGCGCTTCGACGAGATCGCGGTGCTCGTGCGATCACCGCAGAACTACGTCGGACTGATCGAGCACGCACTGCGGCGCGCAAAGGTGCCGGCGTGGTTCAGTCGCGGAACTCGCAGACCGCTGACGTCCGGGCGGGCTTTCCTCGCCTTGCTCGCGTGCGCGTCCGAGCAACTGTCAGCATCCAGATTTGCCGAGTACTTGTCGTTCGCCCAGGTCCCGTTGGAGAGTGAGAAGAAAGAGGGAGCCTGGGCGGCGTCGCAGGATGAGGCGTTCGGGCGCGTCCAGTCTCCAGTCGAGGAAGACGATGCGGTTTCGGATCCCGGGTCCACAATCCCGGGTCCCGGATCCCGGATCCCGGATCCCGGATCCGTTTCCGTCCTCGCGGGAACATTACGCGCGCCGTGGCGATGGGAGGCGCTCATCGTCGATGCGGCCGTTATCGGTCGCGATGCGACGCGCTGGAAGCGTCGGCTCGACGGCAAACGCGCAGAGATCGAGCGGCAGATTCGCGAAGCCAAACGAGAGGACGGCGGCGACGAGGCCAGGATTGCCGGGCTGAGGCAGGTTCAGGAGCAACTGAACTACTTGAAGTCATTTGCCCTGCCGATCGTCGAAGAGATGGCCTCCTGGCCCTCGTCGGGCACCTGGGGCGAATGGCTGGACAGGTTCGAAGCGCTCGCACCCCGAGTGCTCAAGTCTCCGGCGCACGTGCTGCGCGTGCTTGCCGATCTTCGTCCGATGGGCGAGGTCGGGCCCATCGATCTGCTCGAAGCGCGGCGGGTGCTCGCCGAGCGGCTGCTGACGATGGAGTCCGAGCCGCCGGCGCATCGGTACGGGCGCGTCTTCGTCGGGACGCCAGAGCAGGCGCGGGGGCGAACGTTCCGTGTGGTCTTCGTTCCCGGCCTTGCAGAGCGGATGTTCCCTCAAAAGCCGCGCGAGGATCCGATGATGCTCGACGGCATGCGCGAGGCCGTCGATGTCGCGCTGCCGACGCAAAAGCAACGCCTGGCGGCGGAGCGCCTTCTCCTGCAACTTGCCGCCGGCGCCGCGTCGGAGCGGCTGCACGTTTCGTATCCGCGTATCGAATTGAGTGAATCGCGGGCGCGGGTGCCGTCGTTCTATGCGCTCGACGTGATGCGCGCCGCGACCGGGCGAGTGCCGCATCACGACGAGCTCGAGCAACGCGCGCGCGAGGCTGGTGACTCGACGCTGGCCTGGCCGGCCCCGTCAACGCCCGACGAGGCGATCGACGATCAGGAGCACGACCTCGCCGTTCTGCGGCGGCTGCTCGACGAAACGAACCCGGACGCCGTCAAGGGGCATGCGCATTACCTGTTGAAGCTGAACGAATGTCTGCGGCGATCGGTTGTTGACCGGTGGGCACGCGGACAGCGTCGCTGGTCGCCGAACGACGGTTTGACCCGCATTCAGCCGTACACACGCGACGCGCTCGCGAGGCAGCGTTTGAGCGCGCGCTCGTACTCGGCATCGGCGCTGCAACTGTTCAGTGCGTGTCCCTATCAGTTCGTGCTCTCGGCGATTTACCGCCTTCGTCCCTTCGAGCAGCCGGAACCGCTGCAGCGCATGGACCCACTGACACGCGGCAGCCTGTTTCATGAGATTCAGGCGAGCTTCTTTCGGACGCTTCAGTCGAGATCGGCGCTGCCGATCACCACGGCAACCGTCGATTCCGCTCGTGCCGTCCTCGACGATGTGATCGAGCAGATTGGTGGGCGCGCGCATGACGAACTCGTGCCCGCCGTTGAGCGTGTGTGGCAGGACGAGCTCGCGACGATCCGGCGCGACCTGCACGCATGGCTCGAGTATCTCGCTCGAGATGGCGAGGAATGGCTGCCGATCTACTTCGAGCTCGCGTTCGGGCCGGTGCCGGGTGAGCGCGACGAGCACAGCATGCGGGGGGACGTTGTCATCGATGGCCGCTTCCGGTTGCGCGGCGCCATCGATCTGATCGAAGAGCACATGCAGACGGGCGTGCTGCGGATAACAGATCACAAGACAGGCCGGCGGCCGGACCGAATCGACAAGGTCTTGATCGGCGGCGGCGCGGTCTTGCAGCCGGTCCTGTATTCAATGGCGGTGGAAACGGCGCTCGACCGCGTCGTGCACCATGGGCGGTTGTTCTACTGCACGTCTACCGGCAGCTTCTCCTCGCACCCGATTCTGCTCGACGAGCGTTCGCGTGCTGCCGGCCTCGAGGTGCTCGAGGTTGTCGACCGCGCCATCGAAACCGGATTCCTTGCCGCGGCGCCTACGGAGGAGGCGTGCGATCGCTGCGACTTCAGGCCGGTGTGTGGGTCAGACGTCTTCCGCCGCGTCGCGCGCAAGCCGCCGGAATCGCTCGCCGATCTAGCTGCGCTGAGGAGTCGTCCGTGACGTCTGACGCTCTCGCACGAAAAGCGATCGAAGAGGCCATCGACGAGACGCTGGTTGTCGAGGCGGCGGCGGGGACCGGCAAGACGACGGCGCTGGTAAAACGGATCGTCCGCGTTCTGGCCGAAGGCCGGGCCGATGTTCGCGAGATTGTCGCTGTCACGTTCACCGAGAAGGCGGCAGGTGAGCTGAAGCTGCGCCTGCGGCAGCATCTCGAAGAGGAGCGGCGGAATGCGGCATCGCCCGGCATCCAGCAGCGACTCAACGCAGCCGTTCAGAACCTCGAGGAAGCGCACGTCAGCACGATTCATGGATTCTGTGCGGACCTGCTTCGCGAGCGGCCTGTCGAAGCCGAGATCGATCCGCTCTTTCGCGTGCTGACGGAGGGACAGGCGGAGCGCGTGTTCAACGAAGCATTTGCCACCTGGTTCCAAGCTGTCCTTGCGTCGCCACCTGAGGGAGTGCGTCGCTCGTTGAGAAGAGCCAGCCGCAACAGCCGTTCCGGTGATGCGGACGAAGACGGACCGACCGAGCGTCTTCGCCGTGCGGGTTTCTCGCTAACGGAGTGGCGCGACTTCCGCGAGCCGTGGACGCGCGAGCCGTTCGATCGGGCTGACTCAATCGCGCGCCTCGTCGACCTCGTCCACGAGCTGGCCGATCTCTCAAAGTCGCCGTCGTACGCCGGTGACAATCTCTTCCTCGACACCGAGCCTGTTCGGCGGCTGAGCCGCGACCTGAAGCGCATGCCACCGGCCGCAAGCGAGGAAGCGCTCGACGAACTGGAGTCGCTCCTCGTCGAGTTGCGGAAGAACCGCGACGTCAAGCGCGCACGGAAGGGAAGTGGACCGACGTACGCCAAAGGCGTCACACGTGCCCAGGTGTTCGATGCGCGCGACCGGCTGATGGCGGCGCTCGACGACTTCATGCTTCGAGCCGACGCCGACTTGTCCGCGCTGCTCCACGAGGAGCTGCTCGGTTGTGTCGACATGTACGAGGCGCTGAAGACGCGCGAGGGCTCGCTTGATTTCCTGGATCTGCTGGTTCGCGCGCGCAACCTGGTGAAAGGGAACAGGGAAGTTCGCGCGCACTTCCAGGGCCGCTTCCTCCGGATCTTCGTCGACGAATTTCAGGACACCGATCCGTTGCAGGCCGAGCTCCTGCTGCTGCTGGCGGCTGATGATCCGAATGAGACGCGCTGGCAGCACATCACTCCCGTCGCCGGCAAGCTCTTCATCGTCGGCGATCCGAAGCAGTCGATTTATCGCTTCCGGCGCGCGGACGTGGATGTCTATCGACGCGTGTGCGAAATGCTCGTCGAGCGAGGCGCCAGGCCAATCGAGCTTCGCAAGAGTTTCCGCAGCGTTCCCAATATCCAGCATGTCGTGAACGCGGCGTTCGCATCGCTGATGGACGGCGATCGAGACACGCACCAGGCCCGGTATGTCGCGCTCGAACCGGATCGCCAGGATCACCCCGGGCAGCCTTCTGTGGTCGTTCTGCCGGTGCCGGAACCATACGGCCAGCGATTCATCGCGGCGCGTGAGATCGAGCGCTGCCTGCCGGATGCCGTGGGCGCGTATATCGACTGGCTCGTGAACAAGAGCGGCTGGACGGTCACCGAGCGCCACAACCGCGATCAACGGGTTCCGCTCGAGGCGCGTCACATCTGTATCTTGTTTCGCCGCTTCGTCAGCTTTGGTGAGGACATCACACGGGCGTACGTCGAAGCGCTCGAGGCGCGCGGCGTCAAGCATCTCCTGGTCGGCGGCAGGGCGTTCCACGATCGCGACGAGATCGAAACGCTGCGCGCGGCGCTGATGGCGATCGAGTGGCCTGACGACCAGCTCTCGGTCTTCGCGACGCTGCGTGGCGCGTTGTTCGCGATTGGCGATGAGGAGTTGCTCGAGTACCAGCACATCGCAGGCAGGTTTCACCCCTTCAGAATCCCTGACACGCTGCCATCCGGACTCGAGCCGATTCGCGACGCCCTGAGTGTGCTGCGCGCGTTGCACGGCGAACGCAACCGCCGTCCGGTGTCCGACACGATTACGGCACTGCTGGATCACACCCGCGCGCACGTGGGGTTCGTGCTGCGTCCGGGAGGTGAGCAGGCGCTGGCCAACGTCCTGCATGTTTCCGAGCTTGCGCGTCAGTACGAACTTGGTGGCGGAATGTCGTTCCGCGGCTTCGTCGAGGCGCTCCGGGAAGCCGCGCAGGGAGGTCAGGCCGCAGAGGCGCCGATCCTCGAAGAGGGCAGCGACGGCGTCCGGCTGATGACGGTCCACAAGGCCAAGGGGCTGGAGTTTCCAGTCGTGGTGCTCGCGGACATCACCGCTCGCCTCACACCGTGGGACGCGAGCCGGCATGTCGATCTCGATCGCGGTCTGTGTGCGCTTCGAATTGGGGGATGGTCGCCGAAGGATCTGAACGACCACAAAGCGCTCGAGGTGGCGCGCGAGCAGAAGGAAGGCGAGCGCGTCGCGTACGTCGCGGCCACTCGCGCGCGCGATCTGCTCATCGTCCCCGCCATAGGCGACGAACCCTACACCGAAGGGTGGGTCTCGCCGCTCAACTCTGCGATCTATCCGGCCGAGACCGAACGGCGGGTCCAGCAACCGGCGAAAGGCTGCCCGGCGTTTCAGAGCAAGGACACGGTGCTGCAACGCCCGAACGGCGATCCTGCGTCACGTTCAACGGTATGTCCGGGGCTGCATCAGCTCGCGAGCGATCCGTCTCGCACGGTGGTGTGGTGGTCGCCCGAGTCGCAGGTCTTGTCTCTGAAAGTTCAGGCACCATTCGGTCTGCGCCGCGACGATCTCATCGTCAAGGACGTGCCGCCCGAGGTGCTTCGTCGCGGTCTCGACACGTATCAGACCTGGAAGGCTGGCCGTGAAGCGGACGTGAGCGCAGCGAGCCGGGCGTCGATTGAAGTCCTCACCGCAACGAAGGCGGCCGCGGCTGCGGACCTTGCCCATCTCGACGATACCGCCGTGATGATCGTGGACGGCAATAGCGGTATCGCGCGACCCGGAGGCACGCGATTCGGGTCGCTCGTCCACGCGCTTCTGGCGGACGTGCCGTTCGGCGACGAAGGCCGTGCTGCACTCGCTCGGCTTGCAGAGGCGCACGGCCGTATCCTGGGTGCGACGTCAGAAGAAGTCGAGGCCGGGCGCAACATTGTTCGAGAGGTGCTCGGGCATCCCGTACTGAAAGCAGCCGAGCAGGCCGCACGCGAGGGACTCTGCTATCGCGAAATGCCGGTCACCTACCGGCTGCCGTCGGGCGTGCTGGTTGAGGGGTATGTCGACCTTGCGTTTCGGCAGGGATCGTCAATGGTGGTAGTGGACTTCAAGACCGATCGTGAGCTCGAAGGCGCGCTCGAGCAGTATCGGAAACAGGTGTCACTTTATGCCAGTGCCATTGGACAAACGGCCGGGTTACCGACAAAAAGTGTCCTGATGCGCGTGTAAGTCCGCATAAACATTGGATGGGCCCTTCTGGCGCGCATGTTGCTCCCGATAAAATGCGGAGGCCGGGCCAATGGTGATTCGATTCGTAGAGTCCGTTCGCGTTCGAGTGTGGGGCAAAGAAATGAGCAGCTTCCGGAAGGGCGAAGTTCACGCTGTTCCGACCGCTGTAGCCGGTGTGCTTCTGGCGCAGGGTTGCGCGGAGCCGGTTGAGGACGCGACAGCGCGCGCGACCGCGATCGCGAGTTAATCGATTTTACCAAGCCGCCGATCGAGGTCGGCGATCGCTTGCTCGAGCATCGCGCGATGCGCAGGTGCGCACGCCTGCTGTAAATCCGCCAGGGCGCGCGTTCGAGCGAGCATCAGCGTCGCACGTTCCCCGCGACGCTGAGCCTCTTCCGCGCTGAATGGCGCCGCGGCCGACGGTTCTGCCGCGGCCGCTTCCTGTTGCGATTCGACCGACTTACTCTCCCAGCCCCTCGCCACTTACTTTCTACTTTCCACTTTGCACTTCTATTTGGCGTGCGCAGCCGCACGTTCCGCAGGGGCGACGGCCATCAGATCGGCGTGAGCCGACATGTGGTTCTTCACGATTTGCTCCGCCTGTGAGACCGCTCCGCTATCGCCCGCGCGATACACCGCGTTGGCCTCGATCAGTTCCTTCTGCGACGGCGGCGTGGAGTCCACGCTGTCGTAGATCGCGGCCACCGGACATGCGGGAACGCAGGCGCCGCAGTCGATGCACTCATCGGGATGGATGTAGAGCATCGAGGTCGTCTCGAATTCGGGTTCGTCTTTTCGAGGATGGATACAGTCGACCGGGCAGACGTCGACGCAGGCGGAGTCCTTCGTGCCAATGCACGGGTCGGTGATGATGAACGGCATGTCAGTCAGCTTATAACGAAACTGCGCCCGAAACGACCAGGCCCCTTCGCTCATCGGGCGCGAAATTGAGCCGGAGCCGAAATTCCCGCTTGAGGAGCAGCAGGTTCATCGCCAGTTGCACGAGGACGGCTGCCGCCGAGATGTACCAGATCCACTTGAGCGCAAACCCCGGCGTCTGCGCAAGCAGCAGCACCGGAATCGCGACGATGAGGATGCGTGCCGCCGAGGTGATCAACGACGGCATCGTGTTGCCCATCGCCTGAAACATGCTGGAGCTGACGAAGATCACGCCTGAAGCGACGAAGTTGAACGCGACAATATGCAGATACTCTTCGCCGACGCCGACCGCCGTCGTGTCCGCGGTGAAGACGTGCACCATCGCGTTACCCCAGAGCCATACCGCACCCGCGAGCACCAGCATCGCCGCCGCCGCGATGCCCGCACCGGTTCTGAATGTTTCCTTCACGCGTGCGGATTGCCGCGCGCCGAAGTTCTGGCCGGCCACCGGGCTCACGGCGAAGCCGAGCGCCACGACCGGGAGGAAGCATGCCTGCAGGATTCGGATGCCGATGCCGAACCCCGCCTGCGCCGCGGCGCCGAACGGCCGCGACACGGCGTAGACGATCATCATGTAGACGGCCATCATGGCGAACTCGGCGCCCGCGGGCAGGCCGATCTTGAGCATGTCGCGCCACAAGGTGAAGCGCGGCGACCAGTCGCGTGGCGTGAACTTCAGATACGAGTCGGCGGCGAAAAAGTACAGCGTCATCCACACGACGCCGATCGCGATGGCGACAAGCGTCGCGATCGCTGCACCAGCAACGCCGAGCGGCCGGCCGAAGCCCCATCCGAACACCAGGACGGGCGCGAGCACGATGTTGATGATCACCGTTGCGGTCTGCACGATCATGCCGGGACGAAAGTTGCCGGTGCCTCTCAGCGCGGACGCCATCGCGATGAGACCGAACTGCAGGGCCATTGCCGGGATGAACCAGACGAGGTAGTCACGCGTGAGCAACCTGGTCGCTTCGTCCGCGCTGAACGCGCTGGCGTACGGATTGATGGCGAGAAAGGCGACGGCCAGGAAGGCGATCCCAACCACCAGCGACAACACCTGCGCCTGGTTGAATACCAGGGTCGCATGCGCCTGGTCGCGTCGGCCCGTCGCGTGCGCGACGAGCGTCGTCGTGCCAACGCCGAGCATTTGCGTGGCCGCGAGGACGATGAAGGTGAGATTGCCGCTGATGCCGACTGCCGCCACTGCCGCGGTGCCCAGACGGCCGACCCAGTACAGATCGACAAGGACGTAAAGCGTCTGGAAGATCATGCTGACCAGCATGAAGCTGGTCGTTCTCAGAAGATGCCCGGTCAACGATCCCGTGGTGAGATCCTGCACAGCCGCCTCGCGTTTGGCGCATAGCTTACCTTGACCCCTTGGAAATCTGTGAGATAGACTGCGAGCCCGACTGTGCACAACGGGTCCCCGCCAGCTCCGATCCTCGCGAAACATTCCACGATCAGAGGAAACTTCCGCGTTGAACGGCGCAATTCGTCAAGGTAATGTGTGCCGACACTGCGGGGACGGCACGGGCGGCCTGCGGCCGTTGCGTTTGAGGAGGCATATGAAACGCGTGTATGGGCTCGTCGCAATCTCGATCTTCTTCATTTCATGTACACAGGCGCAGTCGCCCGCACCCGCGGCCTCAGCGCCCGCAGCCAAGCCGTACGGCACGCTCGCGCAGGTGATGCGCGGCATTCCGTTCCCGAATTCCAACATCATCTTCGACACGCAGAGCACCGATCCCGCTGCCGCGCAGAAGCCGCCGGAAGCCGGTGCACCCGCGTCACAAACCTTCGGTGGTGTTTACGGCGGCTGGCAGGCAGTCGAGAACGCGTCGATCGCGCTGCAGGAGACCGGCAACCTTCTTCTGGTCCCCGGGCGCATGTGCGAGAACGGCCGTCCGGCCCCTGTCGATCAGGAAGACTTCAAGAAGTGGGCGCAGGGGCTGATCGATGCCGGCGCTGCCTCCTATAAGGCCGCCCAGTCCAAGAACATGGACCAGATGGTCGAAGTGAGCGGCACGGTCGCCGATGCGTGCGCAGCCTGTCACGAGAAGTATCGCGACAAGGAAGACCTCAAGATGCGCTGCATCCCGTAAGAGAGGACCGCGGACCTTTCGAGACCGAATGGAGATCTGATGCAGCCGGTGCACGACCTGTTCTTCTGGGTGAGCGAACTCCCGACCAGCATAGCGATCCGGGAGTCTTTGCTCTTTTCTCCGTACTTGACGGTGGCCCACGTCGTCAGCATGTGTCTGTTCGCCGGGCTGATCGTGATGATGGATCTCCGGCTTCTGGGGATCGGAAACATGAGCACGCCGTTCTCGGAACTCCAGAAGCGGCTGTTCCCATGGCAGATGCTGGGGATGGCAATGAGCGCGGTCACCGGGCTCACGCTCGCGTACTCCGACCCGATGCGCTTCTACGTCAACATCTTCTTCTGGACGAAGATGCTGGTGATGGTGCTGGCAGGCATCAACGCGATGGCGTTCCACTTCATCACGTACAACTCCGTGCTGACGTGGGACACGAGGGCTTCGACACCGTTTGGAGCCAAGCTGTCGGGTGCTCTTGGGATGCTGCTGTGGGCGATCGTCATCGTCTCCGGACGGCTCATTCCGTACAACTGGTTTCAGAACTAGTCGCCTTCCCGGACGCGGACGCGGCAAGTCGAGACTAATTAGGAGTCGAGCGAATGTTGGAAGGCTTCTTCGAGCAGATGGGCCAGTGGCCCGTCAGTCAGGCGATTGGCGCCTCGATCTGGATCTATCCGACCATCCAGGCGATCCACCTCGTATTCCTCGCGCTGTTCGCCGGCGGGATGATGATCACCGACCTGCGGTTGCTTGGCTTCGGCATGCGATCGAAGACCACGGCGGAAGTGGCTCGGGATGCGCGCCCGTGGATGGTGGCGGGATTCCTCGGTCTCGTGGCGACCGGGGTTCCTCAGCTGATGCAGAACGCCTCGCGTGAGTACTTCAGCGAGTTCTTCTGGTACAAGATGTATCTGATCGCGTTTGGTCTGATCTTCCTGCTGACCGTGCGCCGAAAGATGATTCAGGCCACTGAAACGAGCGCAGCCTCGAAAGTCGTGGGGCTTATCTCAATGGCCGTCTGGACCGGCGTCACTATCAACGCCCGGTTGATTGGACTCTTTACTTAGCCCGGGTTTCCGGAACTTTCCCGAGGCCTGCCGCGACCAGGAAACCGCCGAGGGAGACTGCGGAAACCGCCACGAGGCCGATCACAATCCAGATCAGCCACCAGCCGGCGATCGTGCCTTTTTCCGTGGCGACGGCCATCGTCGGTACCATGCGCGTTCCCATCACGACATTCACCAGACCAAGGGCAATCACGACGAGTCCTGCCACGAGCCACACGTTTCGATTCATTCCTGCGAGTCTCCACAATTAATCGTTGAACGTTCTTTGATTGCTGATCTTTGATTCGTTGGCGATTGATGATCGTTGATCGAGGATTGCCAATCTCCAATCAAAAACCTTCAATCAACAACGAATCGCCAATCGCCAATCATTAATGTTCTAGTTGCCAGGTCCTGCGCCACGACCGGCTGCGGGGATGATTCCTCCCGGGCCAGCCTCGCCGATTGGTTGTCCACCGACGCCGAGGCCGTCCTGCACGGGACGACGAGGACGGATGACGCCGCGTTGAGCGTCGGCTTCGACCTTCTGGTCTTCTGCGCGTTCCGCACCGAGCGACTGCCGGATCGCATAGTTGCCTTCGTGGCATTCGTAGGGCAACAGCGTTCCGCCGTCGAGCGGCGTCAGCGGCAATGAGAGCGTGAACGGTCTTGCGTAGGTTACAGGGTCGTCCACAGTGATCTGGTACTGGAGGATCTGATCCGCCACGCGTTTGAACCGCTCGGTGATCTTCATCTTGTCGCTGTGGCGAAGGCCGTTGCCGTTCGGACCGATGCTGGTCCTGTCCGTCAGGTTCGTCGTTTCGACGA
>Ga0207643_10001438_pt1 | contig 13665 bp, 12 predicted proteins | sample KBSMisM62_FD_184313 | JGI IMG/M metagenome (GOLD analysis project Ga0207643, IMG submission 184313) | Miscanthus rhizosphere microbial communities from Kellogg Biological Station, Michigan, USA - KBS Miscanthus M6-2 (SPAdes) (version 2) | ecosystem: Host-associated > Plants > Roots >...
GGTACACGAAATACGCGGACGCGAACGTGCCCGCCACCGCGCTCGCGCCCAGAGCCAGAGGCCAGGTCTGGCCGAGGCTCCGGCTCCATCCCGCCGCCATGGCCGCGAAGACCCCGGCGTGCACCACGTTGTCGCTCCAGAAGTCGAGCAGGCCGCCCCAGCGCGACTCCTGGAACTTCAAGCGCGCAAGCTCGCCGTCGCACCCGTCGAGGATCGAGTGGAGAAGGAAGAGCAGAGCGCCGGTGGTCTCGCTTGCGGCCGTGGGCCTCAGGAAGAACGCGGCGCCGACGAGGCCGACCGCAAGGGACACCAGCGTCATCGCGTTGGGCGACACCGAAGTGCCGGCAAGCCGACGGCTCACCGCGAGCGAGATTTTCCGTTCGAAGTGCCGCGACATGAATCCCTCGGTCTCCTTGACGAGGCTCGCGAGCAGATGGCGCTCGGCGCCGCGGAGATCCGCTCGAGAATCCACGGTCACGCCGGCTTCGGGAGCGCCGGCGCGGAGGGCCTCGAGGTCCTGGACGGAGACGACGACGTTCCAGGGCAGGACGAGCGCTTCGGGCGGCGCGTCCGCCGCCATCTCCATCGTCTCGGTCATGTGCACGGCGGCGCCCTCGAGCGCGGCGCGGATCCCGGCAGTGGCCCCGGCGACGGAGACCGAAGTGAAGCCCGCCCGCCGCGCGGCGAGGACCGTCCGGCGAATCAGAGGAAGCCCGAGGAGGGGCGTCTCCGGGGGGACGTCGTTTTCGGCCGCACGGCTTTCCGCCACGCGCGTTTCCCCGCCCGATCCTCGGGGCGCGACGAGAGCGAGCGCTCGGGTCAACGCCGCATGCGCTCGATCGCCAGGGGAACGCCTCCCTGACGGCTCGATTCGCGCGAGAGAGACATCACGTTGGCGCAGAGCGTGGCCTCGGCGAGGTTGCGGCCCCGCCACTTTTCGTCGGCGATCTCGTCGAAAAAGCCGTCCACGACCCCGGCAAACCAGTCCGGGTGGTGCGAGCCGTCGGCGATCGAAGGCACGCTCCACTCCTCGACTTTTTTCGCTCCGTCGACATCCAGGAGCGCGAGGCTTCCGCCGTCGAGCCGCAGAATGCCTTTCGTGCCGAAGATCTCGACGCGGTTCGCGCGCTCGCTGTCGGCCCACGTCAGGAAGATCTCGGCCGTGGCCGTGGCGTACACGAGGAAGAGGTCGACCGTATCCTCGACGGGATACTCGTGGTGCTTGCGTGTCTCGAGCCGGGCCGCCACCGTGCGCGGCGCGGCCGAGAGCCAGGCCGAGACGACGTAGAACGCGTGCCAGCCGTGGTCGGTGAGGATGCCGCCCCCGGACTGGACGGGATCGAGACGCCAGTTCTCGGTGTCTCCGACGGCCGCCGCGGGCCTGTCGCGAAGGGTCTCCCAGCGAATGCGGCGGATCTCCCCGAGGCCGCCCCGCCCGATGACCTCGCCGATGCGGACGAGCGCCGGCGCGTGACGCCAGTTGTGGACCGTGTAGAGCACCCGCTCCTTCTCGGCCGCGAGGGCAGGCAGGCCGCGCAGCTCTTCGGGCGAGCAGACGAGAGGCTTCTCGCACAGGACGTGGAGACGGCGCGCCAGCGCCTGGCGGACGATCAGGGCATGCGTTCCGGGAGGAGTGCAGACGTCGACGAAGTCGAGCGATTCTCCCGACAGGAGGTCCTCGGCGGTCGAGTACCAGCGGCCCTGGGGGAACGACTCGAGGAAGGCGTCGCGGCGCTCCATGCGCGCGTCGGCGGCCGCGACGATCGAAACGTCGGGCCGCGCCTTCCAGCCGGGCGCGTGGCCGCGCTCCGCGACGTGCCCGTACCCGAGAAACGCGCCCCTCAGCATTTGCGGCCGATGCCCGTCAGGCGAGCTTCCAGTCGCGGGCCACCGCTCCGAGCGCCTCATCGAGGATGTCGAGGCCCTCGAGCGCCGTCGCTTCGTCGATGTTGAGCGGAGGATTGAGCCGGATGACCGGCGTGTACGACATCGCCACGAGTCCGCGACGGAGACACTCCTGGAACAGAGCCTTGGTCGTGTCCTTCGACACGAGCTCCTTCGTGCGGCGGTCCTTCACGAGCTCGAGGCCGAGAAGGAGACCCTTTCCCCGGACGTCCCCGATGATCCGATGCTTCTCCTGCATGGCCTGCAGCCGGGACAGCATCGCGGCGCCGACGCGCCGGGAGTTCTCGACGAGATTCTCCCGGGTGATGATCTCGAGCGCGGCGAGTCCCGCGGCGGAGGCGAGGGGGTTCCCGCCGTAGGAGGAGGAGCTGCCCGACGGATTCGACCACGGTTTCGCGGCGGTCAGCCCATCGGTCGAGACCACGGCGGCGAGCGGGAAGCCGCCGCCGATGCCCTTGCCGCACGTCATCACGTCCGGGACGACGCCGTCGTGGTCGACGCCCCAGAATTTCCCGGTCCGCCCGAAGCCCGTGATCATCTCGTCGGCGATGAAGAGCGCGCCGTTCTCGCGGGCGATCGCCTGGACCGCCGGCAGAAAGCCCGGCGGGGGGATGACGTTGCCGGCGGTGCCCTGCATCGGCTCGACGATGACGGCGGCGATCCTCTGAGCCGACTGGTTCCTGATCACGTCCCGTGTCTTCTCGGCGCAGGCGATGCCGCAATCCGGATACGTCAGGTTCAGGGGGCAGCGATAGCAATAGGCGTAGGGGGCCGAGTACATACCCGGGACGAAGGGGCCGAGGCCTTCCTTGAAATCGCCCCACAAGAGCGGCAGCACGCCTCCGGTCTTTCCGTGGAAGGCTCCCGAGTAGCCGACGAACTCGAACTTCCCCGTGACCGCCTTCGCGAGGCGGAATGCGGCCTCGACCGCCTCGGAGCCGCCCGAGAAGAGCTGGATCCGCGTCAGGCCCGGAGGCGTCACGCTTCCCAGCAGATTCAAGAACTTCGCGCGGACCTCCGTCGTGAAGCTCCCGAAAGTGAGCCGGCTCGCCTGCTCCTGCAGCGCCTTCACGTAGTGCGGGTGGCAGTGGCCCACGGATCCCACGGCGATGCCGGCGATGAAGTCGATATACGCGTTGCCGTCGGCGTCGTAGATGCGGCTGCCCTCGCCCCGCGCCATGGCGAGGCCGGAGTAGAGGGCGAAGGACTGGAGGCCCGGCGCCATGTGACGCTGCTCGAGCTCGACGATCTCCTTGGAGCGCGGGCCGGCCTCGACACGGCTGCCGACGCGGTTCATCGCGACACTCCGATCGGCACGGCGGCGCGCGAGAAGCGCACGGCCAAGAGCGCGGCGATCTTTGCGGCGGCGACGGAACGGAAGAGCGCGAAGCTCGGCCAGGCGTTCAAATCGATGACGGAGATGGCCCCGTCCTGCGAGACGATGGCATCGCCGCCGTAGACCTCCAGCCCGAGAGCGGCCGCGGCCCGCGAAGTCGCCCCCGCCAGGGACTCCTCATCGAAGGGGTAGCGCTCGAGCTTCTGATCGCGGTGGTAAAACCACTGGAACCACGACGGTCTCGCCGCCTCCTCCGCTCCCGCGAGCGGGATCACCTCGTAGCGTGGGCGCAGGAGGAACTCCGCGATCCGGGTCGTCGAGTCGCTCATACGTCCGAGTCCGGGAAGGAGGCTTTCCGCTGCTCGATCCACTCGTCGAGCTCCTCGCGGATCGCGTCGTCGAGGGGTGGCGGCTCGTACTCCGCGAGCGCGCGCTTCCACTGCGCGTTCGCACGCTGCGCCGCGTCGTTCGCCCCTTCGGACTCCCACTGCTCGAAGCTCGAGTTGTCCGCGACGGGAGAGCGGTAGAACGCGCTCTCGAAGTTCGCAAGCGTGTGTGCGTGCCCGAGGAAGTGCGTCCCTGGCTCGTTCGTGAGGAACGCGTCCAGCGCCTGTCCGTTCTCCGAGAGGTCGACGCCCTTCGAGAAGGCGTGCCACATGCCGAGCTGGTCCGCATCCAGGACGAACTTCTCGTACCCCATGGTCAGCCCGCCCTCGAGCCAGCCCGCAGCGTGCAGGACGAAGTTCGTGCCGGCGAGCAGCGTCGGCTGCATCGTGTTCGCGGACTCGTAGGCCGCCTGGGCGTCCGGAATCTTCGCTGCGGTGAGCGCTCCGCCGGACCTGAACGGCACCCCGAGCCGGCGCGCGAGAGCGGCCATGGTGTAGAGGACGAGCGCGGGCTCCGGCGTGCCGAACGTCGGCGCGCCCGACTGCATCGACATCGAGCTTGCGAAGGAGCCGAGCACGACCGGCGCACCCGGCCGGACGAGCTGGACGTAGGCCATGCCTGCGAGGGACTCGGCGAGCGTCTGTGCGGCCGTCGCCGCGACCGTCGCCGGGCTCATGGCGCCGGCGAGGATGAACGGCGTCATCATTACGGCCTGGTTCGCCTCCGCATACGCGCGCGCGGCGCCGAGCATCGTCGAGTCCCAGACGAGCGGTGAGTTGGCGTTGATGAGGCTGAACACGACCGTGCTCTGCTCGACGACGTCGGCGCCGAAGACGATCCGCGCCATGTCGACCGTGTCGCGAGCGCGCTGCGGGTGCGTGACCGAGCCCATGAACGGCTTGTCGCCGAGGATGAGGTGGGCCGCGACCATGTCGTAGTGGCGCTTGTTGACGGGCAGGTCGACGGGCTCGCACACCGTGCCGCCCGAGTGGTGCAGCCAGGGCGAGGCGTTCGCGAGTCGCACGAAGTTCCGAAAGTCCTCGATCGTCCCGTACCGGCGCCCGTTGTCGAGATCGCGTACGAACGGTGAGCCGTACGCGGGCGCGAAGATCGTGTTCGCGCCACCGAAGACGACGCTGCGCTCGGGGTTCCGTGCGAGCTGGGTGAATTCGCGCGGCGCCGTCGCCTGCACGAGCTGCCGCGCGAGGCCCCGAGGGAAGCGGACGCGCTCCCCGTCGACCTCGGCACCGGCGTCGCGCAGGAGTGTGACCGCGTCGGGCGCGTCGCGGAAATCGATTCCGACCTGCTCGAGGATCGTGTCCGCGTTCTCCTCGAGGAGCGCGAGCCCCTCGTCCGAGAGGACCTCCACGGGAGCGAGCGTTCGCGTCAGGTACGGGACGCTCTCGACGACGGCATGCAGACGCGCCGCCTGCCTCGCCGCTCGGCCTCCTGCGCGGCGGCTCATGGTGTCGGCCTCCTCTCTCGCCGCCTCGGCGGCCTCCCGGTCTTCGCGGTGCGCCGCTCGGGCAGGCGCACGGTCCGAGCCAGGCGCGCGTAGGGGTCGACGTCGTGCGGGATCGCCATGGCGTTCACGAAATGCTCCTGGAAGCGCGGCTCGACGGCGGTCTCGATCTTCTCGACGCGGCGGACGACGTCCTCGATCTCGGCTCGGGCGCCGCGGTTGAGGAGTGCGATCCGGGCGCCGGTTCCGGCGGCGTTCCCGGCGGCCGTGACCCGCGCGGGATCGCAGTCGGGAACGAGCCCGAGGACGAGCGCGTGGACCGGGTCGATATGGGTTCCGAAAGCGCCGGCGAGTCGGATCCGGTCGACGCGCTCGATGCCGTAGTGATCCATGAGGAGCGTGCAGCCGGCGTGGAGTGCGGCCTTCGCGAGCTGGATCTGGCGCACGTCGTTCTGCGTGATCACGAGCTCGGGCTCGCCTCGCCAGAGGACGTACGAGAACGTCCGCCCGTCCGGGACGACTCGCGACGAGCGCTCCGCGAGCGCACCGTCGATCGTGCCGTCCGTCGTCAGCACGCCGGCGAGATGGAGCTCGGCGATCGCCTCGATGATCCCGGATCCGCACACCCCTGTGACCTGGGCCTCGGCGAATCCCGCTTCGTCCGACCACGCGTCGTTCCCGATGACGCGCAGGCGAGGCTCGAGCGTCTCGGGATCGATCCGCACGCGCTCGACGGCACCCGGCGCCGCTCGCTGCCCGCAGGAGATCTGCGCGCCCTCGAATGCCGGACCGGTCGGGCTCGAAGCCGCGAGCAGACGATCGCGATTCCCGAGCACGATCTCGGCGTTCGTGCCCACGTCGACCACGAGATTGACCTCGTCTCCGAGGTACGGCGCCTCCGAGAGCAGCACCCCTGCCGTGTCCGCGCCGACGTGGCCGGCGATGCACGGGAGGACGTACGCGCGCGCGCCCGGGTGCACGGGGATCCCGACGTCCCTCGCCGGGAGGCGAACCGCCTCGTCGACCGCGAGCGAGAACGGCGCGGCGCCGAGCGGCGTCGGGTCGATGCCGAGCAGAAGGTGGTGCATGATCGGATTGCCGACGAGGGTCACCTCGAGGACGTCGCGCCGGTCGATCTCCGCTGCGCGAGCGAGCTCGGCGGTCAGCTTCGCGAGACACCCGCGCACGGCTCTCGTCAGCTCCCGCTCGGAGCCGGGGTTGAGCATCACGTAGGAGACGCGGCTCATGAGGTCCTCGCCGAACCTGATCTGCGGGTTCATCTCACCGGCGGAGGCGAGTACTTCTCCCGTCGAGAGGTCGCAGAGATGACCGGCGACCGTCGTCGAACCGACGTCGAACGCGATCCCGAAAGCGCGGTCGTGGAGCCCCGGCCAGATCGCGGTGATCGTGCTCCCGTCGTGGACCGCGACCGTCACCGAGCGGTCCCTTTCGCGCAGCGCCGGCTGCAGCTCGGTCAGCACGTGGGCATCGGGCTCGAGCCCGTCGATGCCCCACTCGGACGCAAGTGCCGTCTTCAGCCGCCGGAGGTCGCCTGCGGACTCGCCGAGCTCCACCTCGGCCAGCTCGACGTAGTACAGCCGGACCACCGGGTCGAGCTCGATCGGATGTGCGTCGGCCTCCTTGCGAACGACCTGGCGGTAGAGCTGGCTCTCGGGCGGGACGTCGACGACGAGATCGCCGGCAACGCACGCCGTGCACCCGAGCCGGCGTCCTTCGCCGAGACCTCGCTCGGCTGCATAGCGTGCCTCCAGCTCTCCGGCGGGCGTCAGGTGGGCCGCTCCGGAGACGATGCCGTGCTTCGCGTGCTCCCCCTCGGAGACCTCGATCTGGCAGCGGCCGCAGATTCCCCGGCCGCCGCACACGGAATCGAGGTCGACGCCGAGTCGCCTGGCCGCCTCGAGCACGGTCGTGCCGTGCTCGAATCGGCCCCGCCTGCCAGACGGCGTGAAGACGACGAGGGCGTCGCCGGTCGTCATCCGGCGGTCGCTCTCCGGCGTCCCTCGCGGCCACCGCGCCGGCCGCGCGGTGCCTCCCCGCCCGGCGAGTCGCCGTTGCGGGCGATCCAGTCGGCGCAGTGATGGTCGTTGCCGAGCAGCACGTCGGCCGCCTTCACTGCCTGGAGCATCTCGGAGTGGAGCGGGCTCGTGATCGCGGACGTGAGCCCGGCGGCCATCGCCATCGGGAGGAAGGCAGCGTTGAGCGCCGTTCGGTTCGGAAGCCCGAAGCTCACGTTGGAGGCGCCGCACGTCGTGTTGACCCCGAGCTCCTCGCGCAGGCGGCGGACGATCCGGAACACCTGCCGCCCCGCGGTGCGCACGGCACCGATCGGCATGACGAGCGGGTCGACGACGACGTCTTCTCGGCGAATTCCATGATCCTCGGCGCGCGAGACGATCGTGCGGGCGACCTCGAAGCGCACGTCGGGATCGTCGGAGATGCCCGTCTCGTCGTTCGTGATCGCGACGACTGCCGCGCCGTACTTCGCGACGAGGGGGAGCACGGTCTCGAGCCGGTCCTCCTCACCCGTGACCGAGTTCACGAGCGCCTTGCCCTGGTACACGGCGAGACCCGCCTCGAGCGCGGCGACGATCGACGAATCGATCGAGAGCGGTACGTCCGTCACCTGCTGCACGAGCTCGACCGTCTGCGCCAGGATCGCCGGCTCGTCCGCGAGCGGGATCCCCGCGTTGACGTCGAGCATCTGCGCGCCGGCCTGGACCTGCGCGAGTGCGTCGGCGACGACGGTGTCGAAGTTCCCCGTCGCCATCTCCTCGGCGAGCTTCGCTCGACCGGTCGGGTTGATCCGCTCGCCGATGATGACGAATGGGCGGTCGAAGCCGATGACGACCTCGCGCGTCGCGCTCGATAGGAGCGTTTCCGTCACGAGTCGCGTCCATCCGCGCCGACGAGCCGCTCGAGGGTGTCGTCGGGATAGGCCGCCTCGAGCCACGCCGCCTCCTCGCCGACCTCGGCCTCCAGGTCGTCGCCGCATTCGCGCGGCTCGCGCCGCCACTCGGCGAGGTATGCGTCCGTGCCGATCAGGCCGGCGCGCATGGCAGCCGCGTCGATCGCCTCCTGGAAGCGATCCGACAGCTGTGCGCGCGCGGAGCGGCGGCCCTCCTTGGCCGTGACTTGAGCGGGGATGTCCCGCCACCAGATGACCGTCAGCTCAGGCAGCGGCAGGCGCCTCCACGAACCGTGTCAGCGAGGGCACGAGGTCTCCGTACCCGGTGCGGCGCTCCTCGTACTCGAGGCCGAGACGCTCGGCTGCGGCGCGAGCGCGGACGCGCAGATCGTCGTCGTCGGTCTGCGCGAGGTAGAGCAGCCGCCGGTAGTTCCCGAAGTACTGCGAGAGCAGCTCCGGGTGCCGGTCGAGCCCCAGTCCGCGGACGACGATCGCGTCGAAGTGCCGGGCAAGGAAGTCCGTGAGGTAGAAGGTCGCCGGCTCGGCGTCGTGCAGGTGCTCCCAGGCCGCGTTCCCCGTGAGGAATCCGTAGCAGTGATCGCCAGGAAGTCGCTCGACGCCATGTCGGTCGAGGACCTCGTCGAGGGCTCCTCCGGTGCCGCAGTCGGCGTACGCGACGAACACGCGCTCGTAGCGGCCCGCGATGTCCGCGAGCTTCGCGTCGACGGCCGGCGCGATGCGCTCGGGGCGCGAGTGGAGCTTCGCTGGGAGGCAGCGAACGGTGACGTTCTGCCACCCGTTCAGCTCGATGACGGCCAGGACCTCGCGCGCGAGCGCCCCGCACGCGAGCACGAGCACCTCGCCCTGCGCAAGGTCGGAATCCGCGAGAGCGGATTCCGACCGCGCAACGAACCTTGGGGGGCGCGCGGCCTCGAAGACGCGCTCCTCGTCAGGCTCAAGCAGTGGCAGCAGCACGGCGAGCCATGACGAGAGCCTGGGCGGTCTCGGCGGCGACGGCTGCATCGCGACAGTACGCGTCCGCACCCACGGCCTTGCCGAAGTCCTCGTTCAGCGGCGCTCCGCCGACGAGGACGATGTAGTCCTCTCGGATGCCCTTCTCCTTCAGTGTGTCGATGACGACCTTCATGTAGGGCATCGTCGTCGTGAGGAGGGCGGACATGCCGAGGATGTCCGGCTCGTACTCCTCGAGCGCGGCGAGGTAGTTCTCCACCGGGTTGTTGATGCCCAGGTCGTGCACCTCGAAGCCGGCTCCCTCGAGCATCATCGCGACGAGGTTCTTGCCGATGTCGTGGATGTCCCCCTTCACGGTCCCGATCACGACCGTGCCGACGCGCTCCGCGCCTGTCTCCGCGAGCAGCGGGCGCAGGATCGCCATTCCGGCCTTCATCGCGTTCGCCGCGAGCAGCACCTCGGGGACGAAGAGGATGCCGTCGCGGAAGTCGATGCCGACGATCCGCATCCCCTCGACCAGCGCGTCGTTCAGGACCTTGTCGGCTCCCCAGCCGCGCTCGAGCAGGATCTCGGTGCCCTCGACGATCTCGTCGGCGAGCCCGTCGTAGAGGTCGTCGTGCATCTGGGCGACGAGCTCGTCGTCCGTCAGCGTCTTCAGATCGAGGGTGTCGTCAGCCACTTCTGGAGTCCGTCGCGGTTCCGTATCGTGGAACGATGCTGTATCGTGGAATTCTAGGAGATCGTAGACCATGGTGCAATCGCTCGAGCGCGCGTTCGCCATCCTCGACGAGGTGGCACAGAGACCGGCCGGCGTGACGGCGATCGCCGAGCGCGTGCGCCTTCCGAAGTCGACCGTCGCCCGTCTGCTCGCGACGCTCGAGGACGTCGATGCCGTCGAGCGCTTCGAAGGGTCCCGCTGGCGGATCGGGCCGGGTGTGGAGGCGTTGACGGCGGTCGCTTCGCCCGAGCGGAGCCTGGTCTCGGCAGCGCGGCCGTTTCTCGTCGACCTCGTGGCCGAGCTCGGCGAGGACGCGGGGCTCGGGCTTCCCGACGGCAACGAGATCCACTACGTCGACCAGGTCGAGTCGGACAACCCCGTCCAGGTGCGCGACTGGACGGGAACGCGCGCGCCGATGCACGCGGTGCCTTCCGGGTTGGTGCTTCTCGCGGAGTGGCCGCAGGACGCGCTCGACGCGTATCTCGCGGGCGAGCTCGCCGGGCTGACCCGGCGAACCGTCACCGACCCCGCCGAGCTGCGGGCGCGGCTCCTCGACGTGCGCGAGGCGGGTCACGCATGGGGCCTCGAGGAGTTCGCCGAGGGAATCGACTCGGTCGCCGCGCCGATTCGCGACGCGCGTGGGAAGGCGGTTGCCGCCGTCCACGTCCACGGTCCCTCCTACCGCTTTCCCCGGGCTGGGACGGAGGCTGCCGTAGCCGACGCGGTGGTCGCTGCCGCCTCCGGAATCAGTGACATGTCGGCCGCCCGTTGACCGCGTCCCTGTGGCACGATCCGACGGCCGTGGACTCGAGTCGGCTCGCCGCGTTTCCGACGTTCGCCGATCTTCCGGCTGCCGAGCTGGACGAGCTCGCGGCTGCTACGAAGGTCGTGGAGGTCGATGCGGGCACGAATGTCGTGACCACCGACGACTACGGAACCGCGCTCTACTTCATCGAAGCCGGCACGGCTGACGTCGCGACCGAAGGCGGAGGTATGGAGTCCCTCGGCCCCGGCGACACGTTCGGCGAGATCGCACTCCTCCTGACGGGGCAGCGGACGGCGACCGTGGTCGCACGCACACCGATGCAACTCCTCTCCATCTCCGGACAGGACTTCGCGAGCATCCGGGAACGCGTGCCGCAGGTGGAGAACGCGCTGCGTCGCCTCGGGCTCGACCGCGCGCGCAGCTAGCCGATCAGACGATCGCAGGCTCGTGCCGGTAGAACGGCACGTCCTTGGGCGGGAGTGCTGTTCCCTTGACGAGGTCCGCGGCCTTCTCGCCGATCATCATCACCGGGGCGTAGATGTTGGCGTTCGTGACGAACGGCATCACGGACGCGTCGACGATGCGGATGCCCTCGAGGCCGTGCACGCCCAGCGTGTCGGGATCGACGACCGACAGCTCGTCGATCCCCATCCGGCACGTGCACGAGGGGTGCAGGGCGGTCTCGGCGTCGCGCGCGACCCAGGCGAGGATCTCCTCGTCCGTCTCGACGCCGGTGCCGGGTGAGAGCTCGCCGGCGTCGTACTCGGCGAACGCCGGTTGCCCGAGGATGTGCCGGGCGCAGCGAATCGCCTCGACCCACTCGCGGCGGTCCTGCTCGGTCGAGAGGTAGTTGAAGCGGAGCGCAGGATGCGTGAGTGGGTCGCGCGACGTGATGCGCACCGATCCGCGCGCATCCGAGTTCATGGGGCCGACATGCACCTGGTAGCCGTGCTCGTTCGCCGGCTTCGTGCCGTCGTAGCGGATTGCGAGCGGGAGGAAATGGAACATCAGGTTCGGGTACGCGACGTCCTCGTTCGAGCGCACGAACCCGCCCGCCTCGAAGTGGTTGGTCGCACCTGGACCGCGATGGAAGAGGAGCCATTCCAGCCCGACCCACGGCCGGTTCCGCCACTTCATCGCGGGCGCGATGGACAGCGGCTTCGTGCACGCGTGCTGGACGTACACCTCGAGGTGGTCCTGGAGGTTCTCCCCGACGCCGGGCAGCGCGTGCACGACGTCGACCCCGACCGACTCGAGGTGCGCGGGATCTCCGACTCCCGACAGCTGGAGCAGCTGCGGGGAGTTGATCGCACCGCCGCAGAGGATCACCTCGCCCGCCGAGATGTGCTCGATCCCACCCCTGTACCCGACGTCGACACCCACGGCGCGGGCGCCGTCGAAGAGGACGCGCAGCACGAAAGCTCGACAGCGGACTTCGAGGTTCGGGCGGTGCCACACCGGGTGCAGATAGGCGCGCGCCGCGCTTCGTCGCCGCCCGTTGCGAATCGTGCGGTCGAAGGTGCCGAATCCCTCCTGGCGATAGCCGTTGACGTCGCTCGTCCGCTCGTAGCCGGCCTGCGTCGTCGCCTCGAGGAACGCGCCGAAGAGCTCGTTCGTCGCCAGCCCGCGCTCGAGGACGAGCGGTCCGCCGGCGCCTCGGTACAGGTCCGAGCCCGCGACGCAGGTCTCCATGCGCTTGAAGTACGGCAGGCAGTGGGCGTAGCTCCAGCGCTCGAGTCCGGGCTCGGCAGCCCACTTCTCGAAGTCGAGCGCGTTCCCGCGCTGGAAGATCATCCCGTTGATCGAGCTCGACCCGCCGAGCACCTTGCCGCGGGCGTGGGCGACGCGGCGTCCGTCCATGAACGGCTCGGGCTCCGAGGCGTAGCACCAGTCGTAGCGACGGTTGCCGATCGGGAACGAGAACGCGGCAGGCATGTGGATGTACACGTCCCACCACGAGTCCGGACGGCCGGCCTCGAGCACGAGCACGCGAGTCGCGGGATCGGCGCTGAGCCGGTTCGCGAGCACGCAGCCGGCGGAGCCCCCTCCGACGATCACGTAGTCGTACGTCATCTCGCCTCGATGTTCTCCAGGAGCAGCGTGGAGACGTCGGCGACCCGGAGGTCGCCACCTGTCTGACGGACGCCGTCGTCGAGCATGACCGTGCAGAACGGACAGGCGACGGCGAGCGTCTCGGCTCCGGTCGCGGCGGCCTCTCGAGCCCGCTCCTCGTTGATCTGCGTGCCGCGTTCCTCCATCCACATGTGCGCGCCACCGGCACCGCAGCAGAACGTCTGCTTGCCGGCGCGGGCCATCTCGAGCGGCCGGCCGATTCGCCCGACGAGCTCGCGCGGTGCCGCCAGGACGTCGTTGTGGCGGGCGAGGTAGCAGGAGTCGTGGTACGTGATCGTCTCGCTGCCGGCCGCAGGCGACAGACGCCCCTCGCGGACGAGCTCGGCGAGGAGCTCGGAGTGGTGCACCACCTCGTACCGTCCGCCGAAGTCCGGGTACTCGTTCCCGATCGTGTTGAAGCAGTGCGGGCAGCTCGCGACGATCTTCGTCACGCCCGCCTCGTTCAGTGTCTCCACGTTCGCTTGCGCATAGGACTGGAACACGTACTCGTTGCCGGCGCGGCGCGCCGGGTCGCCTGTGCAGGACTCCCGCGGACCGAGGATCGCGACGTCGAGACCGGCCGCGAGCAGGAGCTTCGTCGTCGAGATCGCGGCCGTTCGCGCCCGCTCGTCGAACGACGCGGCACAGCCGACCCAGTACAGGATCTCGGGCGCCGGATCGTCCGGCTCGAGCACGCGGACGTCGAGCCCGTCCGTCCACGATGCGCGCTCCGTCTGGGGCTTCCCCCACGGGTTCCCGTTGCGCTCGACGTCGCGCAGCATCGTCTCGAGGTCCGTGGGCGGGTTGGAGTCGACCATGACGAGGCTCCGCCGCAGGTCGACGATGTGGTCGACGTGCTCGATCGAGACCGGGCACACCTCGACGCAGGCGCCGCACGTGACGCAGTCCCACACGACCTCGTCGGTGACGGCCGTCGGGACGAGCGGCGAGAGATCGCCGCCGGAAAGCACTGCCGGTCCGTCTGCGAAGAGCTGGTCACGGATGCCCATGACGAGGAGCTTCGGCGAGAGCGCCTTGCCGGTCGCGAACGCCGGGCATGCGTCCTGGCAGCGGCCGCACT
>Ga0207643_10001440_pt1 | contig 13646 bp, 10 predicted proteins | sample KBSMisM62_FD_184313 | JGI IMG/M metagenome (GOLD analysis project Ga0207643, IMG submission 184313) | Miscanthus rhizosphere microbial communities from Kellogg Biological Station, Michigan, USA - KBS Miscanthus M6-2 (SPAdes) (version 2) | ecosystem: Host-associated > Plants > Roots >...
AACCGGACTTTATTGAAGCCCATAAATAGGATTCTCGCCGAGCGAGAACGACAGATCGAAGGTCGTCTGCAGGAAGCACAAATGATGACTGCGGAGACGGAAGAGAAACTCAAGAAGTATAACGACGCCCTGCACGAGGCCAGGGTTGACGGCTACAGGCTTCTGGAAAAAGAACGAGCGGAAGGCCTCAAAGAGAAAGACGAAGCAGTTCGACTCTATCGCGAAGAGACGTCGCGAGAGGTTCAGCAACGAATCGAGAATACGCGACGACAGGAAGAGTCGGTAAAGAAAGAACTCGAGGCACAGGCAGGCGCCATCAGTAGTTTGATAAGTACTCAAATACTGCGTCGACCCACTCAGTAACCTGGTCGACAACCTCCGAAGAAAAACAATGCTGTTACTTGCGTCTGGTGGAGAATGGAGGGAGTGGTTGAACGCGTGGTTCAACTACCCCGGGCTTGAGGTCTGGAAGTTTTTGAACCTGGCTATTTTTTTAGCCGCGGCCATTTTCGTAAACCGTAAATGGATAAAGATCAACGAAATGCTCTCGGCGCGACGCGGTGCTATTCAACAGGAGTTGTTGTCTGCTCAAACTGAACGCGAACAAGCGTTGGCCCGCGTGGCCGAAGCGGACGATCTGCTAAGCCGCGTTGATGAGCACGTCGGCGCGATCCACAAACAAGCGACACAGGAAGCAGAAGCCGAGCGGAAGCGACTGGCCGAAGCGACAACCGGCGAAAAGGAAAAACTCAAACAGCAAGCGCAACGAGAGATAGAAAGCGCGAATAAATTGGCCCGCAAAGAACTGCGTCAATTCCTCGCGGCTAGAAGCGTCGAGCTGGCGCGCGAGTCAGTGCGACGGCAGATGCGACCAGAGGACGACACGCTCTTAATAAAGGAGAGCATTGGTGATTTGAGGAGGACCACGGTTTGAGCCTGCAAACGATTGCACGCCGCTATGCTACTGCCCTCGCAGATGTGGCCATCGATCGACGCGAAGAGCGGGAGGTCCAGAAAGAGTTGGACCAGTGGGCGGCGATGATCGAAACCCACTCGCAATTGAAAGAAGTCTTTGCGAATCCCACTATCATCTACGACCACAAACGAAAGGTCCTGGAAGATCTGATTGCGCGCACTCGCGTGAGGGAAACAACGGCGAGCTTCCTGCGGGTCTTGTTGAAAAATCAGCGTCTCTCGCAGTTGGGAGCAGTAGCTGCGCGGTTTGGCCTGATTCTCGACGAGCGTGGAGGAATGGTGGCGGCACACGTTACGACAGCGAGGCCGATCCCCGAAGAATTGAAAAACTCGCTACACGAAACATTGGCGGCTGCAACTGGACGCAAGGTGCGCTTGAGCTTTAGTACAGACGAAACCATCATCGGTGGTTTAGTTGCACGTGTCGGCTCAACGATATTCGACGGTTCAGTGCAAAGCCATCTTGATCGACTAGCAGCGGAGATGGCAGGTCAATAACATCCACAGATTACGCAGATTGTATAAATCAAATCGGTGTAATCTGCGGACAAAGAGGAAATTATGGACGAAATCAGAGCCAGCGAAATCAACGAGATCATTCGCAAACAGATCGAGAACTTCGAAACCGGAGTAACGGTCATGGAAGTCGGAACGGTCATCAAGATCGGAGACGGGATCGCGGAGTTGCACGGCCTCGAAAAAGTAATGGCCGGTGAGCTGCTCGAGTTTCCGAATGACGTTCGCGGTCTGGCATTGAATCTTGAAGAAGACAAAGTCGGCGCCGTGTTGTTTGGTGACTTCCAGACGATCCGGGAAGGGGATCTCGTAAAGCGTACCGGACGCATCATGGAGGTGCCCGTGGGCGACGCGCTTATCGGACGCGTGGTCGACTGCCTCGGCAATCCGATCGACGATGCTGGTCCAATTGTTACCGACCAGTACAGTCCGGTTGAGCGCATCGCTCCCGGAGTGGTAGACAGGCAACCTGTGAAGGAACCACTGCAAACAGGTCTCAAGGCTATCGATGCGATGGTTCCGATCGGTCGCGGCCAGCGCGAGTTGATCATCGGTGACCGCCAGACCGGAAAAACGGCAGTCGCGGTCGACACGATCATCAACCAGAAAGGCAAAGACGTAATCTGCATCTACGTCGCGATTGGTCAAAAGGCTTCGACGGTGGCCCAGGTCGTGAAGACGCTTCAGGATTTCGGCGCGATGGACTACACCATCGTGATCAAGGCGACGGCTTCGGATCCGGCGGCAATGCAGTTCCTGGCGCCTTATTCCGGTGCGGCGATGGGTGAGTTCTTCCGCGACAATGGCCGGCACGCACTAACGATTTACGACGATCTTTCCAAGCAAGCCGCGGCGTATCGCGAGATCTCTTTGTTGCTGCGACGTCCACCGGGCCGCGAAGCTTATCCCGGCGACGTCTTTTACCTGCACTCGCGCTTGTTGGAACGTGCCGCAAAACTCTCCGACCTTAAAGGTGGCGGTTCACTGACGAGCTTGCCGATCATTGAGACGCAGGCCGGCGACATCTCCGCGTACATTCCGACCAACGTGATCTCGATCACAGACGGTCAGATCTTCCTCGAAGCCGACCTTTTCAACAGCGGCTTCCGTCCCGCCATCAACGTGGGCAACAGCGTTTCGCGTGTAGGTGGTTCGGCACAGATCAAAGCCATGAAGCAGGTCGCGGGAACGCTTCGTCTCGACCTGGCCCAGTTCCGCGAACTGCAAGCGTTTGCGCAGTTCGGTTCTGACCTGGACAAGGCGACACAGGCCCAGCTCGCCCGCGGACGGCGGCTCACGGAGATCCTGAAACAACCGCAGTATCAACCGGTGGATGTAGAGAAACAGGTGCTGGTGATCTGGGCCGCGACCAACGGTTACACTGACGATATCGCAGTGGAAGACATTCGCCGGTTCGAAATCGGCCTGCTGAAATTTATTGAGAGCTCGCGCCCGGGTCTGCTCTCCGACATCCGAGAGCAGAAATCGTTGACTGATGACATCAAGGCCGGTTTGAAGCAGGTGCTGGAAGACTTCAAGATCGAATGGCAAAAAGAGTCTTCGACGCCAACAGAGCTACCGACGGCTTCGATCAGGCCCTCTTCGAGCGCTGCCGCTTCGACTACTTAACGAATTAAACGATGCCGAACCTTCTGGACATTCGCCGGCGCATTAAGTCGGTAAAGAACACGCAGCAGATCACCAAGGCCATGAAAATGGTCTCTGCCGCGAAGCTCAAACGCGCGCAGGATCGCGTAGTGATGGCGCGTCCTTTTGCGAACAAGATGGGAGAGGTTCTGGGCGAGCTTGCCAGTCGAACCGATCAGGATTTTCATCATCCGCTACTCGATCTGCGCGGCGATCAGCGTTATCTGCTGGTCCTGATCACGGCTGACAAAGGTTTGTGTGGCGGGTTTAATACCAATCTCACGAAGGCGGCGCAGGCTTTCATTCGTGAGAATCCGGACAAGAACATTGAGATCATGGCCATCGGTCGAAAGGGCCGTGACTTTTTCCGCAGCCGGCACGCGACGATTACGAGCGAGTTTCTTGGTTTGACGGGAAAAGGCCGGGTCGAGTTTTCGGAAGCGCTCGAGGTGGCCCAGGCCATCATCAAGGAGTACACCGAAGACAAAGAGATCGATAAAGTCTTCCTCATTTACAACGAGTTCAAGTCGGTACTTTCACAGCGCGTGGTGCTCGAACAGTTGCTGCCGGTTTCGCGCGCCGAAGCAGGGCAGGAAGAAGAGAAGTCTCAGCAAGCTGCAAGTCTCGCCGATTACATCTACGAGCAACCGCCCGAGCAGATGTTCACCACGCTCCTGCCGCGTCTGATTCAAACGCAGATCTTTCGTGCGTTGCTGGAATCGGTTGCGTCGGAACAAGGCGCGCGCATGACGGCGATGGATTCCGCGTCGAAGAATGCGAGTGAGCTAATCGACAGTTTGACGCTCAACATGAACCGCATTCGCCAGGCTGCGATCACAAACGAGATCATCGAAGTCGTTTCCGGCGCCGCCGCGCTCTAACCTGAAACGATGATTAACCACAAAGACACCAACACACAAAGAAAGAAATTTGTGCCTTGGTGTCTTTGTGGTTAAGTACTATGCGCAGGTTTCTAAGTCGCTACCTTCCGCTTGTCGCCTGGCTCGCTTTTATTTCTTACGCTTCCACGGCCAGTTTCTCCGCCAGCAACACGTCACGCATTATCGGACCACTGGTGCTCTGGTTGTTCCCAAACACGAGCGCGGAAACGCTTGCCACCATCCAGTTCTTCACTCGAAAGATTGCGCACTTCACCGAGTACGCGATTCTCGGCTTCTTAGCCGCGCGTGCTTTTCGTACCTCGCCGAGCCCCGCGATTAGCCGGCGCTGGTTCTGGATCGCCGCGGCGCTGATCATCGTTTACGCCTTAATCGACGAATATCACCAGAGTTTTGTTCCTAGCCGGACCGCCTCCATTTTCGACAGTTTTATCGATATGTCGGGCGGCCTGGCTGCCCTGATCTTCCTTCGCAAAAGGGCCGCGGTTTTCGCTGATAAACACTGATCTGTATAATCAGGTCAAATCTGCTCAGAGTGAGGCCAAAAATGGGAATACTTGATCGCCTAAGCCCGACGTCACAATTCATCGAAGTCATCGAATGGCTCGACGACTCACCAAACACCCTCTTGTACCGCTTTCCGGTTAAAGACCAGGAAATCAAAAACGGAGCGCAGCTCATCGTCCGCGAATCGCAGGCGGCGGTTTTTGTACACGAGGGACAGATCGCCGATCAGTTTCCCCCGGGCCGTTACACGATCGATGGCGGCAACACGCCGATCCTCTCAAAGCTCGGCGCCTGGAAGTATGGCTTCAACTCGCCATTCAAAGCCGAGGTTTACTTCGTCAATACCAAGCAGTTCACGGATCTGAAGTGGGGCACGCCCAATCCGATCATGATGCGCGATACTGACTTCGGCATGGTCCGTCTGCGCGCCTTCGGGATCTACTCCATGCGCGTCGCCGATCCGCAGGCGTTCATCAAGGAGATTGCGGGGACGAGCGGGCGGTTCGTAACGGAAGATGTTGAAGGTCAACTGAAGCGCACGCTGGTGAGCGGCTTCAGCGATGCGCTCGGCGAATCGAAGATCGCGGCGCTCGATCTGGCGTCAAATTATGACGAGCTCGGCAAGTTCATACGCGTCAAGCTCAATGAAGAGTTCAAAACTTTCGGACTCGAGTTGACCAAGTTCGTCATCGAAAACATTTCGCTGCCGCAGGAAGTCGAAGCGGCTATGGACAAGCGCACTTCGATGGGCGTGATTGGCGACGTCGGACGTTACGCGCAGTTTCAAGCGGCTGATGCGATGCGCGATGCGGCGCAGAATCCGGGCGGCGGTGCGGGCACGGGTGTTGGACTCGGCGCCGGCTTTGCGCTCGGAAATGCGATGGCTGGTGCGATGAGCGATGCGATGAAGCAGTCGAAAGAAGGCGGCGGTGGTGCAGCTGCTACTCCCGCCGGCGTGCCCTGTGCGAAGTGCGGTCATCAGAATGCGCCCGGCGCGAAGTTCTGTACGGAGTGTGGCGCCAAACAGGGACCAGCCACGTGCGCGAATTGTCAGGCTGAGCTGAGTCCGGGCGCGAAGTTCTGCAACGAGTGCGGCCAGAAGCTTTAGCCACAGATTTCACGGATAAACGGATTATCCACGTATGTTCAAAGGGTTGACGCGTCCACGCCGGGTTGTGATCACCGGAATGGGGTGTGTCACACCGCTCGGAATCGGGCGCGACGCCTTTTGGAATGGATTGATAACCGGCAAGAGCGGCGTCCGCCGGATTGAGGCTTTTGATCCTTCCAGTTTTCCGGTCCAGATTGCCGCGGAAGTTCCTTCATTCGACTGGCAGTCACAACTCAATCCAAAAGATCGCAAACACGTGCCGCGCACGGTGCCGCTCGCGCTCGCGGCCGCTCGTGAAGCGTTGGAAGACGCGAAACTCTTTACTAATGATTTATCACTGCCTGAGCGTCGTGCGTTCGGTGTAGAGCTCGGCACCGGCGGCGGCGGTCTCGCCTTCACAGAACAGCAATACGAATATTGGTACGTTGGTCCAACCAACAAGGCGAGCGTCTACACGATTCCCGCTTCGACGCATGGTGGACTATCGAGCGAGTTGTCGATGGCGTTTGGCCTGCGTGGTCTGTCGCACATCGTTTCGACCGGTTGCACCAGTTCAACGGATGCGATGGCCTATGCGGCGCAGCACATCGCACTCGGTCGCCAGGACGTAATGCTCTCCGGTGGCGTCGATGCGCCGATAGCGCCGGGCATTCTCGCGGCGTTCAATCTCATGACGGTGTTGACCAACGATTGGAACGACGAACCGCATCGTGCTTCGCGTCCTTTCTCACGCAATCGATCCGGCATCGTGCTCGGCGAGGGCGCGTGGATTTACGTGCTGGAAGAACTCAAACACGCGACTGATCGCGGCGCAAAAATTTATGGCGAGATAACCGGCTACGGCTCCACTTGCGATGCTTATCATCGCGTTCGTTTGGCTGAAGACGGTGATGAACCGGCGCGCGCGATGTGTTTGGCGCTCGAGGATGCCGGCTGCGATACAAAAGACGTCGACTACGTTAACTTGCACGGCACGTCGACCTTGCTCAACGATCGCATCGAGACCAGTGCTTTGAAGCTCGCGTTTGACGGCCAGGCCGCGCGCATTCCGATGTCCGCTACGAAGTCGCAAATCGGACATCCGCAAGGCGCGAGCGGTGCTGCCGGCCTGAGCGCGGCGCTGTGCGCGATGCACACAAACAAGATCCCGCCCACGATTAATCTCGACGAACCTGACCCTGATTGTGATCTCGACTATGTCCCCAATGAAGCGCGCGAAGCGAGCGTGAGGATTGCACTTTGCAATTGTATTGGCTTTGGCTCGAAGAACAGCGCGCTGGTGGTGCAAAAGCTCGATCGTTGATCAGCGGTCCATATGTTTCAAAAATTCAAGCAGCGCAGTCAACGGCTCGAATACATCGACACCGGTGATTACACAGCGGAAGAGTATGAGGGCTGTATCGGGGAACTACAGTTCGTCAACCGCTGGATGGGTGACGCGCATAGTCTTAAGGTCACGTTGCTGCGCGAGATTGAAGCGCAGGGGTTAAAGAGTTTCTCCGTGCTGGATGTAGGAGCCGGTTCCGGAGAGTTGCTGCGCGTTGCGGCGGTATGGGCCAGGCAAACTGGTCGACAGTTGCGTGCGGTGGGGCTGGAGTTGAACGAGCGCATGGCGGAGTCGATCATTGAGGAGTCGAATCGTTTTGACGAGATTGGTTCGGTGCGTGGCAATGCGCTGGAGCTTCCGTTTCCCGATGCGCAGTTTGATTACGTGATCTGTTCGCTGTTCACGCATCACTTTCTTGACGAGCAGGTGATCAAGATTCTTTGTGAGATGAGTCGAGTAGCGAGGCGACGGATATTTGTTATCGATCTTCACCGGCATCCGATCGCGTATTTGCTTTATACGACGATCGGGAAGTTGGTTTTGCACAATCGTTTGTTGCGACATGATGGGGCGCTGTCGATACTGCGGAGTTTTAAAGTTGAGGAGTTGCGGGAGTTGGCCCAACGCGCTGGACTGCGTGACATTTCGGTGGAGCGACATTTTCCCTATCGCCTGGTGTTGAGCGCCACCGACCGCGCCACCGTTCATCTGCAGGAACCGGAAATCCGCGCACACAGAGCGGCATGACAGTACGGCGAGCGGGGGCAAGCCCCTCTTCCTGACTTGTTCTTTTTGAGGGGCGCCCTTTCTTTTAAGGTGCCTTGGAGAAGAACCAAGTCAGGAGGAAGAACAAGTCAGGAAGAGGGGCTTGCCCCCGCTCGTAGAGCACAGCAATGAATGTGCATAAGAATAGCTTCGACGTGATCATTGCGGGGGCGGGGCCGGCGGGGTCGAGTGCCGCGATTCATCTGGCGCGCAGGGGTGTTCGCGTGCTGCTCGTTGAGCAGAAGAAGTTTCCGCGGGCAAAGTTGTGCGGGGAGTTTATTTCTCCCGAGTGCCAGAAGCACTTCGAGAATCTCGGCGTCGCGGAAGCCATGTCCACCTCTCAACCCGCCACCATCACCGAAACCGTCTTCTACTCAACGGGCGGTCATCACATCACCGTCCCAAGCAGTTGGTTCGGCGGGTCCGCGGCGCTTGGCCTGAGCCGCGCCGTCATGGACAACGTGTTGCTCCGCAGAGCTCAAGACTGCGGCGTCACTGTTCTCGAAGGCATGAGCGTCACAGAACCTCTACTTCACGCCGGCAGCGTCCATGGCATTAAGGTAAAAGAGAACGAATACCTCGCGCCGCTAACAATCGACGCCACGGGCCGCGCGCGCATCCTCACAAAGAAACTTCACCGCACCGAACAAAAGTCAAAACCAAAGCTGGTCGCATTCAAAGCGCACCTGCGCAACACACGCGTCGCGCCCAACGCGTGCGAGATCTATTTCTACCCTGAAGGCTACGGCGGCCTGAGCACCGTCGAAGGCGAGATCAGCAATCTCTGCTTCATCATCTCCGCGGAACAAGTAAAGCGTCATTACTCAAACCCCGAACTCGTCATGCGCGAGATGGTGATGAAGAACCGGCGCGCGGCTTACACGCTCGAGGAGGCACAACCGGTATCCGAGTGGCTGAGCGCCTCGTGGGAACGCTTCGGCCGGCAACAACCGTGTCCCGCGAAAGGCTTGCTCACCATCGGAGACTCAGCAGCCTTCATCGATCCTTTCACCGGCAGCGGCATGTTGATGGCGCTCGAGAGTGGCGAACTGGTTGCTGATGTCATAGTTCGTAATAGAAAAGCACCTTCATTAGTAACCGCTGAATACGCCTCCGAGTACATCCGAAAGTTCGATTCTCGCCTGCGGATTTCCGGCTGGCTGCGACGCGCGGCTTTCAATCCACGTCTAGCCGGGCTGGGCATCGGTATCTGCGGCGCCAGCAAACACTTTCGAAGCCGAATTGCGCGCGCCACTCGCTCACCAAAACGCGACCACCACACGCCCTTGCGCGCGGGTTAAACTGCTTGCCACGTTGACTCTTTTAGAGTAAAAAGGCTCAGCCAGTGCTGGTCTCTCTGTCACTGTTGCTCCCACGAATCATGTTTACTGGCAAGCTAAGTAAACCAAACGAGTCTTTGTGACCGCGCGAATTCCAGAGCCGCGAATAACAACGAAGGAGAAATGACGATGTTTATATCGTTAATGCCCCGGCTTATCAGATCATTTCAAATCCCCGCTTTGTTAATGGTCTTGCTTCTCGCTGCCCACGCGGCTTTCGGACAGGCGCAGTCAAACGCCGCCGACATCCAGGGTCTTGTAAAAGACTCCACCGGCGCGGTTGTACCTAATGCAGCTGTGATTGCGCGCAACCCGAGCACGAACTTCACGCGCGCGGCCGTCACTAACGACGAAGGTGTTTATCGCATCGTCGCCGTGCCACCCGGCGACTATGAATTAACCGTTGAGGCAGCAAACTTCAAAAAAGCTGTAGTGTCAAAGGTTACGGTTACGATCGGGCAAGCGGCTCAAATTGACGACATTACGCTCGAGCCGGGACAGGTTAGCGAGAGCGTTACCATTTCTGACGCGACCACGGAAATAGTCGAGACTTCCAAAACCGCCGTCGCCACCACCATCGATCAGCAGCGAATCAACAATCTCCCGATCAACGAACGGAACTATATAAACTTTACGCTGACGACTTCGACGGTCGGACGCGACAATGGCCGCCCGATTGGACCAGCGCCCACGACCGGCTTGAACTTCGGCGGCCAGCGTGGTCGCTCGAACCTCGTCCAGGTCGATGGCGCGGACAACACGGACAACTCCGTAAACGCATCGCGCTCAACTGTCAGTCAGGAAGCAGTGCAGGAGTTTCAGGTCGTCACTAATTCATTTGCGCCCGAATTTGGTCGTTCGGCAGGCGGCGTGGTTAACGTTGTCACCAAGTCAGGCACGAATGATTTGCACGGAAACATCTTCGGCTTTTTGCGTCACCGCAGTTTCCAGGCGCGCAATGCTTTTGCGCCCATCGAAGATCCGCCGTTCACGCGCGCGCAGTATGGCTTCACTCTCGGTGGACCACTCGATAAAGATCGAACGTTCTTCTTCTTCGCTTTTGAACAACGACGACGCAACGAGTCGGGCTTCTTTACGAGCGATGTAGTCGCGAACCTTACATCCAGCGTGACGATCGCCGGCCAAACTTTCAGAAATCTTTCGCCGGCACAGGTAACTTACATTAATCAGTTGCTGGGAGCAGGCGCTACCGCCCTGGCCGTTCCGTATGCATTTCTCGCGTCGAGCGGCGGTTCAACCGCGCTTACCGGCTCGAACCCACTCGTGGTCTTTCCGGGCTTGGGCGCATTGACTCCCATCCCGGCAGGATCGACTGTTGGTGGCCGCTTCCTGCTTTCGAGCGCGCCTGTGCCGGTAAACACGACCAACGCCGCGGGCCAGTTCATCGCGTTCAGGCCACTGAATAATCTGCAAAGGGTCTTTCCGATTACGGACGACACCACGTTCAACTCGTTCCGCCTCGATCATCTGATCACAAATAACCATCAGTTCAGTTTCCGGTTCGGCTACAACCCGAGCTTGATCACCGGTCTTCAGGTCGAATCACAAAACCAATCGCTGGGCCAGAATGATTTCTCACGCACAGGCATTCAGAAGCTGCGCGATTTTTCGGCAGTCGCCACACTGACTTCGACGCTTTCCAACAACGTTGTAAACGAACTGCGTTTCAACTTCGGCGAGCGCCGCGCGACTTTCAAATCGCAGAACGGCGATGCAGTGGCGTTCAATATTTCCGGCACGGCGTTCATCGGTCGCGAACTATTCTCGCCAGTTCAACGCACAGAAACGCGCTATGAGTTTACGGATAACGTGAACGTCGTTCATGGAAGCCATAACTTCAAATTCGGCGGCGACATTGCTTACATACGCATCCCACAAGCGATCTTTGAGTTGAACTTCGCCGGGCTGTTCAATTTCGGCGGCCTGGGCGCATGTACTTTGGTATCCGCGCTGTGTACTACGCCGGGATTGCCTCCGCCGCCGGACTTCACGTCGGTGCAGCAGTACGGCCTGGGATTCCCGGCCAACTTTATTCAAGGCTTCGGAAATCCGGTAAGCAGCATTGGCAACAAACCGCTGGCGTTCTTCGCGCAGGACTCCTGGAAGGTACGTCCAAACTTAACTCTCAACTACGGTGTTCGTTACGATTACGAAGTGACGGAACAGATCCCGACACTTCCGCTCCGCGATCCGTTATCCGGCATCAACCTCTCAGCCGCGGATATTCTGGCGGCGCAGGATGCGATGGGCGTGCAGCAAGGTTTTCCGCGTGACAAGAACAATTGGGCGCCGCGACTGGCGGTGGCCTGGGATCCGTGGGGCGACGGCAAGACGTCGATTCGCGCCGCGTTCGGTCTCTTCTACGACCACCCGCTGCTCGCGATCTCATTCAACTCCGACATCGCCGACGCCGTGCAACAGCAGCAAGGCATCCTCACGCCGGGTAGTCCGGCCCAAACGTCTCTGCTCAACGCCGTGCAGGTTTTCCAGGGTACTGTCTGTCCTCCGGGTGGACCAGCCACACCGATCTGTCCTCCGGGCGTTGTGACTCCTGGCGTCGCGGTGGGAGCGCAGTATCAGTTCGGCAGGCAAAGGTTCAACGATCAGACCTTCCCGGGTTTTGGACCAGTGCTGCCGTTCACGTTACACGTGCAGAAGAACTTTGAGTACGCGTACGCCAATCAAGGTAACTTCACCATAGAGCGCCAGTTGACCAAGGACATGACGCTTACGGGAAGTTACATCTACGTCGGCGCGCATCACTTGCCGCACCCGCTGGACGTCAACGCTCCCCGAACCGATCTGCAAATCCAGAACTTCAGACGCTACGCGAATCGCAACCCATCGAATACGACTGAAGCCGCACTTGCCACCTCCGGTCTCTTCCCGGCTCTGGCGCCGGGCACCGTCTTCGCGAATCCGTTGTTGCCGGGCGACAACCTTGTCGTCATCGTTCCGGGAATGATCGTTCTGTCGCCAACACGCGGCAGAATCATCTCACCGGCGATTGCAAACTTCTTCCGCCCGAACGCGCCGAATTACTTCCTGGCCCAGGCAGCCAGCGGTGGTCTGGTTACACCGGCCGTGCTGAATTCGCAGCTCGCCGGCACCCTCCGCACGCCGGGCACGATCACTCCTTTCGGATCGATCAACGCGCAGACGTCGGATGGCAACTCCGTCTACAACGCTTTGAACGTGGACCTGAAGAAACGCTTCTCGAATCACTTCCAGTTCCTCGCTTCGTACACGTGGTCACACTCGATCGACGATTCGTCTGACCTGCAAACGCTCTTGTTGCCGCAGGACAATCGTAACTTCGGCGCCGAGCGCTCCGACTCGCTCTTCGATCAACGCCATCGTTTTGTGTTCAGTGGCGTGATCGCTTCGCCGAGCAGTTGGGCCAGCGAAGGTGGAATTCATCGCGCGCTGTCAAACTTCACGATCGCGCCAATCTTCGAAATCTCCGCGGGCCGTCCGTTCAACATCCTGAGCAACCAGGACACCAACAACGACCAGTCGAATCAGACGGACCGGCCGGCGGTGCGTGATGACGGAACGCTGTGCGTCCCGGGCGCCGTCATCCCCGGCACGACAACCCTCTGCACGCCGCTTATTACGGACGGAGTGTTTACGAGCGGAAGCCTGGCGCGTAATTTCGGCGTGACGCACGGTTACATGTCGCTGGATCTGCGTCTGGCGAAACTGGTTCCACTTGGTGAGCGCGTGAGGCTGGAGTTGATTGCGGAAGGCTTCAACCTCTTCAACCGCTTCAACGAAGCCGCCGCGTCGCCCTTCGTCGACGACGTCCGCGCCTTCAACCAGCGCGCCGGCAACGGCCGCTACTACAGCCGCCCGACCGCCGCCTTCGACTCACGGCAGTTCCAGTTTGGGCTGAAACTGAACTTCTAAAGGCCGCTTAACCACAAAGGCACCAAAAGACACAAATTGAAAAAGTTTGTGTCTTAGTGCCTTTGTGGTTGGAAATTCCGACAACTCCCCGTCCGGTTCCAGCATCCGAAGCTTTGTTTAACCACCCTCTCCCGCATACAATCGTGTCCATTATGTGTAGACATATGCTTGTTCAACGTTTTATTACTGTCGGTGCTATTTTTCTGCTGACTGCGGCAGCTATTCAGGCGCAATCGACCCGACCACGACGCGCGAACAAGCAGCCGGCACAAACAACTAAAAAACCCGCTGACGAGCCATTGCTGCGGCCCGAGCCGGCCCCGTCTCCAACGGCACGGCGAAGCAGTTCCAGCGACTCGCTGCTTGACGTGCAGCCCGTGCGACCGGTGGCAAATACCGTAGCCTCCGCGGACACGAAGCATGCATACCTGCTGCTCGAGCAGAAACAGTTTGCGGCGGCGGCGAAGGAAGCAAAAGAGCTCACTGTTGCTTACCCCAACGATCCGGAAGCCTGGAAGATCGCGGGCTTTGCGGAGTTGAATTTGAAGCAGTACGCGGAGGCAGCGAAGGATCTCGAGAAGGCAGTTGAGTTGCAGCGGCGTGCAAAGCAGGAGGATCCAAACACCGAA
>Ga0207643_10001441_pt1 | contig 13644 bp, 7 predicted proteins | sample KBSMisM62_FD_184313 | JGI IMG/M metagenome (GOLD analysis project Ga0207643, IMG submission 184313) | Miscanthus rhizosphere microbial communities from Kellogg Biological Station, Michigan, USA - KBS Miscanthus M6-2 (SPAdes) (version 2) | ecosystem: Host-associated > Plants > Roots > Rhizosphere...
TTGTTGATGAAACGGCCGCGCGCGGGTTTGACGCCGAGAGTTTCAAAGAACCCGCCGGTGACTTGTCCGATCTGAAATTGGACTGGTTCGCTCTGGCCCGTGTAGGCCAGCGGTTGCATGACCATGCCGCCAAACCGGCTGAACGTCTTACTCTGGGCCTCGACATCGGCGAGGTCAGGCGCCGACTGGTTCGATCTGAAACTGATCAGTCGCGCCGGATCGTCGTAAGGCAATGGTCGCAGCAAGACCGCGTTGATGACGCTGAAGATGGCGGTGTTGACGCCAATGCCAAGCGCGATTGTGATAACAGCGATAGCCGTGAAAGCAGGTCGCTTCAACAAGCTGCGCAAACCGTAGCGAATGTCTTTGATTATTGAATCCATATCGAAACCAATCCATCCACAGATCTCACAGATTATTTTTTCTGTGTAATCTGTGGATAGCTTTCATTCATATCGAAGCGCCTCAAGCGGATCGACCTTCGTCGCGCGGCGCGCGGGGATGTAGCACGCAATCAGCGCCACCAGCAGCAGCACCAGCGTGATCGCCACGAACGTCAGCGGATCGTTCTCACCAACACCAAACAAAAGACTTCTCAGCAAACGCACTAACGCAAACGCCGCCACCAGCCCCAGCACTATGCCAATGCCAATCACTGCCATTCCCTGCCCCAGGATCATCTTCAACACATCGCCGACCTGCGCTCCGAGCGCGATGCGAATGCCGAGCTCGTGCGTCCGTTGCGTAACTCCGTAAGCCGTAACGCCGTAGATACCAGCCACCGACAACAGCATCGCCACCGTGCTGAATAGTCCTAATAGAAAGAGATTGAAACGCGGCTGCGTGATCGACTCGCTGACGACGTGGTCCATCGTCTTCACACTCGACACGGGAACGGATTTGTCGACTTCGTTCACGATCTGTCGCAGCGAACCACTCAAACTCGCAGGCTCGACACTCGATCGCACCACGAGCGACATGTTCGGCCAGAGCTCCTGCAAAGCCGAAAAGTACAGCTCAGGAGCCGGTTCCTCGCGAAGCTCAAGACTGCGAACATTCGCAACAACACCGACTATTTCCCACCAAACCGGCTGCTGGTTACTGTCAACATTTCCGAAAGTAATCCGCTTTCCAACCGGGTTTTCGTCCGGGAATATGTCGCGCGCCAGTTTCTGGTTGACGATCATCACGCGCGGAGCATTTCCGTCATCGCGATCCGTGTACGCGCGGCCCTGCATGACAGGAATACCCATAGCGTTGAAATAATTCGCACTGACAACTCGATAGTTCACACTCGGCCACTTGTCGGGAGTGGTAACGGGCCGGCCTTCAACACGAAATCCCGACGTTGGTCCTTTATCCAACGGCAGCGTGTTGATAATGCCCGCGTCCTGCACACCGGGAACATTGCTGAGCTTTTCGAGCACCTGGTTATAAAACCTCATGCCGTCGGCATTGGTGCGATAGTTTGGTCCCGCAGGCGTCAGCCGGGCAGTCAGTACCTGTTGCGAGCTGAACCCTGTGTTGACTGCCTGCAGATGCATGAAACTTCTGAATAGCAAACCCGCGCCAACCAGCAACACAACCGACAACGCTACCTCAACCACGATGAGCGCCTGTCGAAATCGACTCTGACGACGACTTCCCGATGTTCCGCGGCCTGTTTCCTTGATCGTGTCCTGAACGTCGGCACGCGAAATCTGCAAAGCCGGCGCGAGGCCAAAAAGTATTCCGGTGAGCACAGACGCCACGAACGTGAAGCCGAGAATGCGCAAGTCAATGTGAATTTCATTCAAGCGCGGAAAATCCGTGGGCAGGAGTTTTGTGATCGCGGCCAGTCCCCAAAACGCGATCAATAGACCAACAGCGCCGCCCGTCAACGCGAGCATCGTGCTTTCGGTAAACAACTGGCGCATCACGCGCCAGCGCGACGCGCCGAGCGCGGTGCGAATCGCGATCTCTTTCTGTCGTGAAGCGCCACTGGCAAGCAGCAGGTTCGCGACGTTCGCACAGCCGATCAGCAACACAAACGTCACGGCGCCGAGCAGCAGCCAGAGCAGTTTGTTGGTATCGCCGACGACGTGTTCGTGCAGTGAAACAACTCGATTGAAACGAACATTGTTTGTGTCGGCATATTGCTGTCGCAGCCGTGCAGTGATCGTCTCCATTTCCCCCGCGGCCTGTTGCTGCGACACGCCCGGTTTCAACAAAGCGACGGCGGCGAGGTAGCCCATGCGACGCGTTTGCGTCACGTCCTGGCCGGGGAACAACTCCGGCACGAGCCGTAGCGGCGGCAACCACAGTTCGGTTTTATCAGGATATTGGAAACCGGGAGGAGCAATGCCGACGACGGTGTAGTTCATGCCGTCGAGCGTGATCGGTTTTCCTATCAGTGTTGGATCGCCGGCAAAGCGTCGCTGCCAGAGCGCGTGACTGACAACCACTACCGGTGCGTGTCCCGCCTGTTCGTCGGCGGGAATAAACAAACGGCCATACTGCGGCGTGATTCCGAACACGTCGAAGAAGTTTGCATTCGTTTGCGCGAGATCGATTCGCTCCGCTTGATCTGAGAGGGCGAGGTTGGTGGTAGTGGTTTTGATCGCGGCGAGATGTTCGAAGACGGTGTTCTGCGCGCGCCAGTCGAGGAAGTTCGCCGAAGTTATCTGGCCTCGTTTGCCTTCCTTACCGAATTCCTGAATCGCGACAATGCGCTCCGCCGTGCGATACGGCAGGCGCCGCAACAACACGCTATCAACGACGCTGAAGATCGCGGTGCTCGCGCCAATTCCCAACGCCAAAGTGATCACCACGATGGCCGTGAAACCCGGATGCTTCCACAACCCTCGCGCGCCATAACGGATGTCTTTGATGATTGAATCCATTTCTTTAAATCCATCCACAGATTTCGCAGATTATTTTTTCTGTGTAATCTGTGGATAGCCTTTCATTCGTAACGCAGCGCCTCCAATGGATCGACCTTCGTCGCGCGTCGCGCGGGGACGAAGCAGGCGATGAATGCCACCGCCATCAACAATGCCGCTACCACACCAAACGTAAGCGGGTCCTTCTCCGTGACACCGAACAGAAACGACGTCATCACACGCGTCAAGGCATAAGCGCCGCCCAAACCCACGACAACTCCAACGAGCGTCAGCAACATCCCTTGCCGCACCACCAGCTTCAACACATCAAACTGTTGCGCGCCCAATGCCATGCGCACACCAATCTCGTGTGTTCGCTGTGCGACTGAGTAAGACATCACGCCGTAAATTCCCGTCGCGGCGAGAATCATCGCCAGCGCCGCAAAGAGTCCCAGCAACGTCATGTTGTATCGTGGCGCGGCGACCGATGCGTCAAGCCAATCCTTCATCGGCTTCACAGCCGCGATAGGCTGGTCCGGATCCATTGCCTGCACTTCTTTGCGCACACTACCGACAATGCTCAACGGATCGTTCTGAGTGCGAATCACAACGTTCATCCGGCCGCTCTCACGAGTCGGGAAATACATTGCCGCGGCCGGTGTAGCAGCCAGCGAGGTATGACGAATGTCGCCGACGATGCCCACGATCTCGTAAGGCTCGCCGCGCAGTCCGGTAATGAGCCGTTTGCCCAGTGCTGCTTCATTCGGAAAAACGGAATTGACGAATTGCTGACTAACGATGATGACTTTGTCAGATTGTCGGACTTCCTGTTCGGAGAAATTTCTGCCGCGCAGCAAAGGAATTCGGAATGAACTGAAGTAGTTCTGATTAACGCGACGAAACTCAGCGAAACTCCGCTGATCCGGTGAAACAGGTGGCCGGCCTTCAACTATGTAAGGCATGTCGTTGGATTGACCGCTGAGAGGAAGTTCGGTCACGAAACCGGCGGGTTCAACGCCGGGCAAGTTGCTGAGGCGCTGCTCGAGCTCTTGAAAAAAGTTCGAAGTCTTCTCGGGTGTGTTGTATTTGTTTCGGGAGAGGGTGACGCTCAGTGTCAGCACATTCTTTGGATCAAGACCCGGATCGACTTGCTGTAGCGCAATCAGGCTCCGCACCAGCAAGCCCGCGCCAATTAACAACATCACCGCCACTGCACTCTCAAACACGACTAGCAAACTGCGGGTTCGATTTCGCAGCGGTCCTTCAGCGCCACCTCGCGCACCCTCTTTCAACGAATCGATGAGGTTTACTTTCATCGTGCGAAAGGAAGGCGCCAGGCCAAACAGCAATCCGGTGAAAAGAGAAACGAGCAAAGTGAAAGCCAAGACTGTCGCGTCGATTCTCACATTCGCGGTCGGTGGCAGATTGCCCTCGCTCAAACTAACGAGCACCTCAACTCCCCACGCCGCGAGCACTGCACCCAATGCGCCGCCGAGAACCGACAGCAACAAACTCTCAGTAAGCATCTGCCGCACGATACGCAGCCGGCTCGCGCCCAGTGCCGTTCGCAAAGCAATCTCTTTTTGCCTCGCAGTCGCACGCACTAACAGCAGGTTGGCAACATTCGCGCAGGCGATCAGCAGCACGAAACCAACCGCGCCGAAAAGAATGAAGACCATGGTTCGACTGCCGCCGACGAGTTGTTCGCGCAAAGAGACGAGACGCAGGCTCCAACCGCTGGTGCTGTCGGGAAACTGCTCCTCCAAAGCGCTCGCGATGATATCGGTGTCAGCTTGCGCCTGGGCCAGGCTGACGCCTTCTTTTAGTCTCCCGATGGGCCGGATAAAATGCGCGAAGCGCATTTTCATCTCCGGATCAGAATCGAAGTTCATCGGCACCCACAAATCAGCGGCTTGCGGCAGACTTACGTCCGCGCCCATTACGCCAATTACCAGGCGCGGTTTGTCGTCGAGGACAATGGTCTTGTTGATGATCCCCGGATCGCCTCCGAAACGCCTCTGCCAAAGCGCGTAACTGAGCACCACCACCTGATCCTGACCAGGTTTTTCGTTGTCGAGGGTGAAGCCGCGACCGAGCGCCGGCGCGATGCGAAACGTGTCGAAGTAGTTTCCGGTGACGATCGAAGACATCAGACGTTCCGGGTCACCGCCTCCGGTGAGATTTACAGGCACAGCTCCGACGCCCGAAGCCGCAAACTGTTCGAACGTTTTGTTTTGAGAACGGTAATCGAGAAAGTCGGCTGGTGATACACTCGCGGTATTAATGCCGTTGCGAATGCTGGCCCACACCCAGACGAGTCGATCGGGATCGGGATACGGCAGCGGCCGGATCACGACAGCATTCACAAGACTGAAGATCGCAGTATTGGCTCCGATACCGAGCGCCAGCGCGATCAATGCGATAGCTGTGAAGCCGGGACGCTTCAACAAGCTGCGAAACCCATAGCGAATGTCTTTGAAGATTGATTCCATGATGAGCAATCAATCCACAGATTTCACAGAGTAGTTTTCTGTGTAATCTGCGGATTGCCTTTCATTCATAGCGCAGTGCGTTCAAAGGATTCACGCGGGCCGCGCGGCGCGCAGGCAAATAGCCCGCGAGCAGAGCAACCAGCGTCAAAACAACCGCTGCCGTAATCAGCGTCAACGGATCAGTCGCGCTCAGTCCAAACAATTGCGACGCGATCAAACGCGCGCCTAGTAACGCGGCTGGCACACCAATCAGCAACCCCGCCAACACGAGATAGAGCGTCTCGCGCAACACCATCCACGCGATGTTGCCGCCGCGCGCGCCGAGTGCCATGCGGATGCCGATCTCATTTGTGCGGCGCGACACGCCGTGGGCCATCACGCCATACAAACCGATGCACGCCAGTATCAAAGCGAGTGCGCCAAAGAAGCTGACCAGTTGCGCGATGAGGCGCTCCTGGTTCAGGTTATCGCGCAGTTGTTCGTCCATCGTGGTCACGCCAAAGACGGGCAGCTTGTCGTCGATCTGGTTGATCATCTGCCGCACTTGCGGCGTGAGCGGCGTGGGGTCTGAAAGGGTGCGGATGTGGATCGTGCAGGTGTAAGCACCCTGCTCCTGGATCTGAACAATCGGGCGATAAACAGCCGGTTCGGGTTTTTCGCGTGCATCCCCCGACTTGATGTCACCCACAACGCCGACGATTTCGACTTGAGCGCCGCCGTCAGTCTCGTCGCCAAACGTGAACGAACGTCCAATAGGGTTCTGGCCCGCGAAATAGTGTTCGGCGAATGTTGAATTAACGACCGCGATTCTCGGTGAAGAGGCCGTATCGCGTACTTCGATCTCACGGCCACGCAACAGCGGCATGCCAAGCGTTTCCGCGTATTTCGGTCCCGCTAACAAGTCCTGCACAACCATGTCTTCACCGGGCTGCGGCGTGTATCCCGGGATACTGACGCTGCTGCTCCTGCCGCTACCGCTCATCGGCGCGTATGTCGCCATCGACACGTTGCGCACTTGTGGCAGCGAACTTAAACGTTCGATAAGTTGTTGATAGAGCGGCGCGAGCTCAGTGACTTTGTATCCGGCGAGACGCGGATCGATCCCGAGCAGCAGCAGGTTGTTGCGCTCGAACCCGATGTCTTCCTTCTGAAGCTTGACGAGGCTGCGCGCGAACAATCCCGCACCGGTGAGCAGGACCATCGAAAGACATACCTGGAACACGACCATCAGCGACGACAAACTAATGCGCAGGAAACCGCTCCTCATCCGGTTCTTTTCTTTCATCGCGGATGACAGGTTTGTTCGGCTCGCTTGCACGGCGGGAATCAGTCCAAACAAAAGACCGGCGATGATCGACACGCCCACGGTAAATGCCAGCACGCCTGCATCGGGCCGTGTATCAAGCGGCGAGGTCTTCGCAACCAGACTGACGAGCACGGTCACGCCCCACTGGGCCAACAACACGCCGCACAGTCCACCGACCGCAGCGAGCAGCATGCTTTCCGTGATCAGTTGACGAACGATCCGCCAGCGCGTTGCGCCGAGCGCCATGCGCAGAGAGATCTCGGCTTTGCGAGAAGCTGCACGCGATAACAAAAGACTGCCGACATTGGCGCACGCGATCAGCAAAACCATGAAAACGATGATCATCAACATCCGCAGCGGCTCCGAATAAACCCTTCGCAGGCCGGAGATGCCGCCTTCGCCTGAGACGAGCGTGACGTACGTGTTTTGAATACCTTTTTTTCGTTCTTCGGTGAGTTGGCTACCGGCTTCTTCGGTCAGGTGTTGACGCAGCGCCAGGTTCACGCTTGCCTGCGCCTGGTCCATGCTCACGCCCGGCTTTAGCCGGCCCACAGGCAAGAGCCAGTAGGCTTGCTTGTTGGTGAGAAACGATTCGCGTAGCTCGATCTGCGGATGGAAAGAGAGTGGCAACCAGATATCAGGTGGGCGGCGCACGCGCGTACCAAAGAACTCCGGCGGCGTGATGCCGACGACGGTGAAGCCCGTGCCGTTGATGATCAAGTTTTTGCCGACGATGGTTGGATCGCTGCCAAGCTGTTGTTCCCAGTATCGATGACAGAGCACCGCGGCAGGAGCGGCGCCGGGCTTGTCGTCTTCCGGCGTCAGCACGCGTCCTCGCATCGCGCGCACGCCGAGCAGTGAAAAATAGTTACCGCTTACAAGGTGACCCGACGCGCGTGCGGCCGCGCTGCCCGGCGTATCCGTTTGACGCACACTGAGACGGCTTTCACCACTGCGTAGCGCGGCGATGTCCTGGAACGACTGATTGTGATCGCGAAAATATTCGTAGGACGCATATGAAAAGCGCTCCCACTCGCCGGTTTGCGGGCTATCTTCGAGCGACGTTCCCTCGCTGGCGGTGTCGTTGAAGAGCACCAACTCCTCGGGCTTCTCCACCGGAAGCGACTTCAGCATCACTGCGTTGATCAGCGTGAAGATGGCCGTGTTGGCGCCGATGCCGAGCGCGAGCGTAAGCACTGCGATCGCAGCGAACGCCTTGCGCTTCAGCAACCCTCTGAACCCATAGCGAATGTCTTTGAAAAGTGTTTCCATGATTTATAAGTCCTATAGGTCCTATATGACCTATTCATATCTCAGCGCGACCAGCGGATCGACCTTCGTTGCGCGTCGCGCCGGCAGGTAGCACGCTACAAACGCTGCTAACAGCAGAAACGCCGAAACCGCACTGAACGTCAGCACGTCTGTCGGCTCAACACCCACGAGCATCTTCTCCAGGAAACGCGTGATGGCCCATGAGCCGGCCAAACCGATCACCATCCCGAGCAGCGCCAGCTTCATTCCGTGTTTCACCACCAGCTTCAACACGTCGACGGTGCGCGCGCCCAGCGCCATGCGAATCCCGATCTCCTGCGTGCGCTGCGTAACCGCGAAAGCCATCACGCCGTAAATCCCGACTGAAGCAAGCAACAACGCCACGACCGCGAAGATCCCTAACATCACCGACGAGAATGAGTAGAGCGCCACTGACGACGATCGCACTTCCTGCATCGTCTTCACGTCGAACACCGGTTGGTCTTTGTCGATGGCCCACACCTGTTGTCTCAGCGCGGGCGCCAGCGATGACGGTTCGACGCTGGTCTTTGCCACCAGCACCATTCCGGTCCAGGCATCCTGTGCAAGCGGCAGGTAATACTCCGACTCGATTGGAATATTCAGCTCATGCTTCACGTCTCGAACCACGCCGACGATCTCCATCCACGGCGCTCGCTCAATTGGTTCATTGAACCGAATGCGTTTGCCGATGGCGTCCTCACCGGGCCAGTGCTTGCGCGCAAGTGTTTCGTTGACGATGACAACCGGCGTCGCGCCCGCCTTGTCCTGATCGGTGAAACCACGACCACGAACGAGGGAGATGCCCATCGTGCGAAAGTAATCAGGCGATGCAACGCGATAACGACCTACGTACTCATCTCCCGGCGCCGGTTCGGGCAGACCTTCAACTACATAAGTGTCGGAAGAATTTGAGCCGCCCAGCGGGAGAAAATTGACCACCGCCGCGGACTCGACGCCGGGATTTGCTTTCACGCGTTGGACCAGGTCCTGGTAAAACGCTGCTCGCTGCGATTCTTCTTTGTACTTCGCCACCGGCAATACAAGATTCATCGTGATCACGTTGTCAGGATTGAAACCGGGATCGGTTTTTAGGAGTGCCAGAAAACTGCGGCCCAGCAACCCCGCGCCGACGAGCAACATGAGGGAGAGTGCAACTTCAAGAACAACCAGCGAACTCCGCAGTCGATGCGAGCTGCCGCTCGTTTGCCTGCTGCCTTCTTTTAAAGAGTCGTTGAGATTCGGTTTTGAAACCTGAAGCGCGGGCGCGAGGCCAAACACGATGCCGCTAAAGACCGAAAGCCCGAGCGTAAACAGCAACACCGGAAAGTTGATACCCAGTTGATACCAACCCGGAGCAAACCTTGCCGCATCACCCGGATTGGCTGCGCGCAAAGCATCGATACCCCAGAAGCCGATCAGCATCCCAAGCGCGCCGCCGATTAACGCGACGATCACGCTTTCAGTGAGCAACTGGCGCACGATGCGCCAACGGCTTGCACCCAACGCAGTTCGCAGAGCGATCTCTCGTTGCCGTCCAGTCGCGCGCGCCAGCATCAGGTTTGCAACGTTTGCGCAAGCGATGAGAAGTACGAAACCGACGGCTGCCATCATGATCCAGAGCGCAGTGTCGTAGAGCCGCACGGTGTCGGCGACGATCGGGAAAACGGTCGAGCCCCACCCCTTGTTGGTCTCGGGAAACTGCTGCTCGAGCCGCGCCATGATGTTGTCGATTTCTGCTTGCGAGCTCGCAATCGACGCGCCGGGTTTGAGTCTGCCGACGACGTAGTAACCATGACTGCCGCGGCTTTTCATCAACTCTGGCGTCATCGGCAAAGGCGCGTAGATCTCTCCGCCTTTCGGAAAGTTGAAATGTTCCGGCATGACGCCGACGATCGTGCGCACGACGCTGTTGATGGTGATCGTTTTGTTGAGAATGTTCGGATCGCCGCCGAAACGTCTTTGCCAGAGGCTGTGCGTGATGATCGCGACCGCATCTTTGCCGGGTTGGTTTTCTTCGGCGAAGAAATTACGGCCCATGATCGGCTTCATGCCGAGCGCGTCGAGATAATTAGCCGTAACCATGAAGCCCTGGATGCGTTCGGGCGGATCGATACCGGTGAGGTTCGCGTTCCACCAACGATAGAGAGCGAGTTGTTCGAATGATTGCGTCTGCGACTGCCAGTCGAGATAGTTCGCGACTGTGACTTCGTTGTGCATGACGCCGCGACTCGGAAACTTGTCCCAGATGGCAACGACGCGATCGAGCTCGGGAAATGGAAGTGGTTTCAGCAGAAGCGCATGAATGGCGCTAAAGATGGCGGTGTTCGCGCCGATGCCGACCGCGAGCGTGATGACGGCGATGAGAGTGAACCCGGGCCGCCTCAAGAGATTTCTTAGTGCGTACCGGATGTCGCCTAAAAGACTCTCCATGATTGCCCTCCTTTGAACCACCAAGGCACAAAGGCACAAATTAAATTAGTGTCTTCGTGCCTTCGTGGTTAAATTTCTTCGGTAACCATCACCATCAACGTGGCGTCGTCTTCAAAATCATCGGCGCAAAAATGCCTGACCTCGTTCAAGATCATTGTCCGCAATTCAGCGGCGTTGCTGCCGCGATAAGAGCGCAGGCACTCCTGCAAGCGCTGTTCGCCGAACTCTTCGCCTGAAGCATCACGCGCTTCAGTCACGCCGTCAGTAAAGAGCAACAGCTTGTCGCCTTCGCGAAGCTGGATCTCTTGTTGGTTGTAACGCGATTCGCAAAAGGCGCCGATAACCGGACCACCTTCATCCAGCCGGATGCACTCACCGTTCACGCGCATCAACATCGGTGGATTGTGACCTGCGTTGGTGAACGTCAGTTTTTTAGTCGAGACGTCAAGGTCGCCGTAAAAACAGGTGACGAATTTTCGCAACGGTGTGTTGCCACACATGATGCGGTTGAGCTTCGCGCACAACTCGCTCGGCGCAATGTTTTCGGAAGCCAGGGACGTCAACACCGCTTGCATGTTTGACATGAGCAACGCTGCCGGAAAGCCTTTGCCCGCGACGTCCGCGACACACAGGGCGGCGTGCGATTCGTTTAATTTGAATGCAGCGAGATAGTCGCCGCTCACGTCATGTGCCGGCTGCCAGGCGCTGGCGAGATTGAAGCCTGGAAGATGCGGCATTCGACGCGGCATCAATCCGCGCTGAATCTCGCGGGCTTCGTTCAGTTCGACTTTCAACTGGTGCTCGCGATTGTGCTCGCGCCGGCGCACACGGCCTTGTTCGATCTGCGTCCGCAGTTTTCTGATTAGATAAGAGTTCTCCCACGGCTTCTGCACAAAATCGCGCACGCCGAGGCGCATCGATTCGACCGCGAGATCGACGGTGGCCCAAGCGGTCATCACGACAATCGGCAGATCGTCGTCGAGCGCCTGAATCCGCGAAATGAGATCGAGACCTTCTTTGCCCGACGTGGTATCGCGTGCGTAGTTGAGATCCATCAGCACGAGATCAAACCTCTCCTGCTCGATGGCTTTGAGCACTGCGGCGGGGGAGTCGGCGGCTTCGGTTTGAAATCCGGCGCCTTTTAAGAGCAGCCGTAGTGCAGCCAGGACGTCCGGTTGATCGTCTGCGATGAGCGTTCGTGGAACCTGTACTGCTACCGTATTCACGACTTACCTGCTTTCCTTGTAGAGGTGGCCCTCCGTGACCACCCCAGTTTTCGACTTCCCGCGCTGGGGTGGCCACGGAGGGCCACCCCTACAGACACACTGGTGACGTCAACGTGGAACCCTCATTTGGTCCACGTTCAGTTACTAACCTGCGAGCAACTACAGGGATTAAAGTTTGAACCGTCAGGAGACAGGAACCTGGGCAGCTAGTAAGCCGCTCCTGTCTTCTGCTCCTGCTGCGGATTTACGATCCAGCCGTCTTCCAGCTGAATGATCCGGTTGCCATAGGCCGCATTCGTTTCCGAGTGCGTTACCTGGACGATTGTTGTGCCTTCGTCGTTGAGGCGCTTGAACATGTCCATGATCTCTTTGCCCTGGGCCGAATGAAGATTTCCAGTCGGCTCGTCGGCGAGGATGATTCGTGGACTCGCAACTACCGCACGAGCAATGCCTACTAGCTGTTGTTGGCCACCTGAAAGCTGAGTCGGGAACAGATCTTTCTTGCCTACCATCTGAAAGCGATCGAGCGTGTCGCAAACGATCGACTGCCGATCCTTTTTGCTCACATCGCGATAAGAAAGCGGCAGCTCGAGGTTTTCGAAAACGGTTTGATCGTCAAGCAGGTGATAGCTTTGAAAAACAAACCCGATGTTCCGATTTCGCAACGCGGCGCGCTTCTTCCCGTCCAGTTTGTGGACCGGTGTGTCTTCGAAGTAATACTCACCGCTCCACGACTGGTCGTGCATGCCCAGTATGTGTAACAACGTCGACTTCCCTGCTCCCGACGGACCCATGATCGATACAAACTCACCCGGCTTGATGTCGAGATCGATCCGGCGCAGCACGTACGTTCTCGTTGGACCGTGGGGAAAGGATTTTTCGACGCCCCGCAAACTGATCATGAAATAGCTCCGAAGCCGCTTTCAGCCAACTCTCGTTTCGCTTCCCGAATCTCGCGTCGATCCGCTCCTGCTTCTTCTTCCACGATCAAGCCGTCGAAGAGATGGATGATACGATCGGCGTGTTGCGCGTAGCGCGGGTCGTGCGTAACCATGCAGATGGTGGCCCCGGCGCGGTGCAGTTCACGCATCAGTTCCATCACCGCTTCACCATTGGTCGAGTCGAGGTTTCCGGTCGGCTCGTCCGCGAGCAGGATGCTCGGCTGACCGCCAACTGCACGCGCAACCGCGACGCGCTGCTGTTGACCGCCGGAGAGCTGGCTGGGCAAGTGTTTCGCGCGATGCGCCATGCCGACTCGCTCGAGCGCTTCCGTGGCGCGCTTCTTACGTTCGGAGGAGCTCATGCCGCGATAAGTCAACGGCAGCTCAACGTTCTCGTAGACCGTCAGGTCGCCGATCAGGTTGAAGCTCTGGAAGATGAAGCCGACTTCGCGGTTTCTGATCCTCGCTCGCTCTGAAAGTGAAAGGTTCTCTACTGGATGACTGTTAAGGATGTACTTACCATCAGTCGGTGTATCCAGCAGGCCAAGAATTGAAAGCAGAGTTGATTTGCCGCATCCCGAAGGTCCGGCGATGGAAACGTATTCACCTTGTTTAATGTCGAGGTGAATACCGGAGAGTGCGTGTGTTTCAACCTCGTCTGTGTAAAAAACTTTCTTCACATCAGAAAGGTGAATCAGAGGCTCGGAAGAACTCATCATGCGCTCCTTAAGGATTTTGTGTACACAATCTTATTAACTGAACACCGCGAACCGGACTTCTCTGACAATCCCTCAATTTTTTCCCGCAAAGGCGCCAAGGCGCAAAGTTTTATTCAAGAAACAAAGGCTTTCTTTGCGCCTTTGCGCCTTTGCGGGAAAAACTCTTACCTAATCCGGATCCGGTTATAACTATCCAATGCCGAGGTATCGGAAATGATCACCTGCTCGCCTTCGCGCAGGCCTTCGAGAATCTCGATAGTGCTGACCGAGTTGCGCCCGAGTTTCACAGTCCTGCGCTCGGCCTCGCTGCCGTCAGGAGTCAGCACAAACATCCCGATAGTTTGTTGTGCCTGCCCAACTGCCGGCCTGCCCACCT
>Ga0207643_10001442_pt1 | contig 13642 bp, 8 predicted proteins | sample KBSMisM62_FD_184313 | JGI IMG/M metagenome (GOLD analysis project Ga0207643, IMG submission 184313) | Miscanthus rhizosphere microbial communities from Kellogg Biological Station, Michigan, USA - KBS Miscanthus M6-2 (SPAdes) (version 2) | ecosystem: Host-associated > Plants > Roots > Rhizosphere...
ATGAGCGGCACTGATCCGGATGGCGACGCGCTGACGTTCACGTGGGATCTGGGCGACGGCACGACCGGCACGGGCCCGACGCCACCGGCCGGCCACACGTATGTCGACGACGGATCGTACGACATCATGCTGGCCGTCGCGGATGGGCGGGGCGGCGTGGATACCGCACGAACGACGGCGACGATCGCGAATGGATTGGCGTTGCTCGGCTTGGCTGCGCCCTCGGAAATGTGAACAATCCCCTCGCCCTTTGCCGGGCGGCGTCCGATCACATGCGACGGCCCCGCCCCGGGCCTCGCGGAGCGTGAGCATCCCGGATGCTGAGGATTCGGCGAGGCTCTGCAGCAGAGCGGGAAGGCCGAAGACGTCGAGATCTCCCTGCAGGCTCGCGGCCGGGCCATCGCTCACGACGGAGGGACTCATGACGGAGGGAAAAGAGCCCGACGTCGACGAGGACGGGGCCGGCCCCGTCGCCGGAGGCTTGTCCCACGCCTGGATCGCCCGGGTCGCGGCCCTTGCCGCGTCCTTGTCCGGGAACTTCGCGATGATCTCGTCGAAGGCTTTTCGCACCGCCGGCGTCGGCGTGCCGGAGAGGGCGTCCACGAGATGGACGAGACTCTGGTCGTTCTGGCGCAGCGTCAGGCCCAGCACCTTGAACGGGAGGCTGGCCTTCACGAGCTCCAGGATCTGATCCACCGTGGCGTTGTCGTCGGAGAGGTTCTGCGATCCGAGCTCGGCGAGCCGCGACATCGTGTCGCCCAGCGGGACCTGCTTTTTCGCAGCGTGCTCGATGAGCGTGCGCCGTGCCGGCCGGGAGGGAAGGCGCGCGAGCGTCGCCGCGGCGCGGTCGAGAAGAGCCCTCAGCTCCTTCGCGTCGTAGGGAGCGCCCTCCGGTTTGATGAGCATCGCTTCGATGTCGTTCATGAGCTGGGCGAGCCCGATCTCGGCCTTCTCGTCCTTGTGCTGACCCAGGGCGGCGACGGCTTCCTTGAGGACGACGAGCGGCACGCCGAGGCGAGCGTGCTGGAGAACGACGTCGATCTCGGCGTCGACCGGTGCGGCGTCGGGCCCCCGCGGGATCCGGCGCAGCAGGTAGAGGAGGTTGCGGCGGAAGTACCACTCCTCTTCGCCGACCGCCGGCCCGAGCGAGCGCGTCAGGCGCTCGAACGCCGCTTCGCGGGCGGGCGCGCCGTGGATCTCGAGCAGAAGGAGCATCAGGCGGCGGCGGTCGCGCTTCGTCTCGCCCGGCAGCGCTTCGAGCAGGCCCTCCGGCTGGTAGGCCGTGAAGAACTCCAGCACGTGGCGGAGCTGGTTCTGGTCCGAGGCCTGCTCTCCGAACTTCTTGAGCTTCTCCGGGTCGAGCGTCTCGCCCAACTTGCGCCGGGCGATCTCGGCGCTGCCGGCGTCCACCTTCTTCTCGGACACGAGCTTCTCGGCGAGGTCAAGCATCTGCACGGCCTGGGGCAGCGATCCCTCGTTAAAGCGTTCGACTCCCGCCTTGACCATCTGGTGGAAGCGTCTGGATGCCTCCACCGGATCCTCCGCATCCGTGACGATGCGCCGCATCGCGCCGATCGCTCCGGCTTCGTAGGCCGGGCCGGGAGCGCTCGCGCTCGCCGGGGGCGCGACCCATCCGGGCACCGACATCGAGAGCGCGCGGAAGAGATTGTCGGTTCCGGTCTCCACACCGAGGGCGTTGAGGCGCGCGAGCGCCTGTTCGAGCTCTTCCTTGGACTGCGAGCTCCGTGCGGCGAAGGCCAGGGCCTCGGACACCGGCGCCGGCAGGGGTATGGGACCGGCGCCGGCGTTCGGGCTCGCGCCCCCGCTCCTGGCAGCCGCCCCCGAACCGCCGGCCGCCGCCAGCCCGCCCGCGGCCTCGAGCCTCTCGAGGAGGAGCGAGACGCGCTTGAGACCGCGCAGGGCGTCCCCCGAAACCGCCGCCTCCCCGCCCGTTCCCGACGACCTGGCGGCGCCGGACGGTTCCGCGGAAGCACTCCGGCGACTCGCAGCGGCCGCCGCCGTCGAGGTCTCCATCTGCCGGTGAATCTGCTGCACCGGCGACACCGAGGCGGACGTGGTCGTCGTCTCTCCGAGGCGGCTCAGATTCTGCGCCAGGATTTCCCGATCTTCCGCGGGACAGATGGACATGACGATCGGCTTGAGCTGCCCGAGGTACGCATTCATCGGCTCGAGCGGGACGAGCTTGAACTCGCTCATCATGTGGATCTTCTTGAGGGCGTGGAAGAGGTAGTCCGAGACCGGCAGCCCGGCTCCGGCACCGCCCCGGTATTGCGCCGCCGTCCACGCCCGGATGGTCGGCATGACCGCCTCCGGGGGGTATTTCAGCAGCAGCTGGATCGAGTCCGCCACGACCAGCGGAGGCAGGCTGTCGGAGAGGTATTGCTGGAGCTCGAGGATCGCCTCCTGGAGCTCCGAATTGTTCGGCGGCTGCCCGGACATGAACTTCTTCACTCTAGGGTAACTCAATCGGCGGCCGAGAACTCCGGAAAGCCTCTGCCGTATCAATTCGGGCGGGTGAAAACGCTTCCATCGCATTCCGAAGAACGCTCCCTCTTCTGGCCCCTGCAGCTCGGCGGATGGGGCCTGTTCGGCGCCGGCATGTTCGCGGCCGGGGTCACGCACTGGCCGCTGGGCTACACGGCGGTCGTCAAGACGAGCCTGACCGTGTTCGGCTTCGCTTCCAGCCTGGCGCTCCGCGCCGCCTACCGGGAGCTCGCGCGCCGCGGCGTCCCCGTTCCGGCGATGGTGGCCGCCGCGATCCCGCTCGCCTACGGCGCCGCCGGCCTGTGGATGGCCCCGCACAACTTCGCCGTCGCCGCGTACTCTGCTCCCACCCACGCGGCGGCCGGGCTCGCGGCATTTCCGGATTTTGCCAACACGATCTATTTCTTCTTCGTGCTCCTCTGCTGGAGCGCGCTGTACTTCGGGATCCCGTCCTACCGGGACCTCGCGCGCGAGCGCGAACGACTGCTCCGCGCCGAAGCGCGCGCCCACGAGGCGCGGCTCTGGGCCCTCCGTCTCCAGCTGCAGCCCCACTTCCTCTTCAACGCGCTGAACGCCATCTCCACCCTGGTCGCGGACGGACGGCCGGCGGAAGCGAACCGGATGCTCGCGCGGCTCTCCGATTTCCTCCGCGCGACCCTCGAGCGAAAGGACGCGTCCGAGGTGCTGCTCGTCGACGAGGTCGCGTTCACGCGGCAGTATCTCGAGATCGAAGAGATCCGCTTCGGGGATCGACTGCGGGTCGAGGTCGACGTCGATCCGGCGGCGCGTGGCGCCCTGGTTCCCCCGATGATCCTCCAGCCTCTCGTGGAGAACGCGGTTCGGCACGCGGTCGTCCCGCGGACGCGTGGCGGCGCCATCGGCATCGTCGCGGTCCGGGAGAACGGATACCTGCGGCTCGACGTGCACGACGACGGCCCCGGCCCCGGACCCGCCCCTGGGGAAGAAGGCGTCGGCCCGGAGAGCAATGGCCGTCCCGGGCTCGGCCTCGCCAACACGCGCCAGCGTCTCGCGGAGCTCTACGGCAAGAATGCCGGGCTCACCCTCGGCGCGAGCGCGCGAGGCGGCCTGGCCGTCTCGCTCCGCCTCCCCTTCCGCGACGGCGCCTCGGAGGCCGCGTGACGCCCACGCTGTCGGCGGTCGTCGCGGATGACGAGCCCCTGGGGCGGCGGGGCATCGTCGCGCGGCTGGCCCGTTCGGATCGCGTCCGCGTCGTCGCCGAGTGCGCCGACGGACGGGAGACCGTGGACGCGGTCACGCGACTCTCCCCGGACATTCTTTTTCTGGACGTCCGGATGCCCGATCTCGACGGCTTCGGCGTGGTCGCCGCGCTGCCGAAAGAGACCCGTCCGCACGTCGTCTTCGTCACGGCTCACGACCGGCACGCCGTCGAGGCGTTCCGCGTGCGCGCCGTGGACTATCTGGTCAAGCCTGTCGACGACGAGCGTTTTGCCGAGGCTCTCGAGCGAGCCGTCGAGGCCGCCGGCCGCGCCGCGGGCGGCCCAACACCGGCGACCTCGACGGCGCCCGCTTTTCCGGTCCGGTCGCGGGGACGGGTGACGCGCGTGCCGCATGCCGACGTCGACTGGATCGAGGCGCAGGGCGACTACGCCTGCCTGCATGCTGGGCCGCGCGATTTCCTCGTCCGCGAAACGATGGCGTCCCTGGAGAGGCAGCTCGAGGACCGATTCCTCCGAATCCACCGCTCCGCGATCGTCAACGTGGAGCGGGTCCGCGAGCTTCGATCCTGCGAGAACGGCGACTTCCGAGTGATCCTCGAAGGGGGCGCGGAGCTGCGCCTCTCCCGGACGCACCGCGAGGCCGTCGCCCGTCTGACCGGGCGCAACGAGGTCGTCCGGCTGACCGGGCGCTAGCAAGGTTGCCCGGCTCACCGGGCGCTAGAGAGCATCGAGGTCGCCTCGCTCGAGGCACGAGCGCTCGCTCGAAATCTTCCCGAGCTTCCTAATACCCCCTTGACACGCCAGCGCAGCGGGCTTATGTAAACGATTACTGTAAACGTTTACACGAACAGGGGGCGCCGACGGATGCCGAGTTCGAGATGAGCGTGACGATGAAAGACGTCGCGCGGCGCGCTCGAGTGTCCGTCGCGACTGTCTCGCGCGTCCTCAACGGCAAGGGCCCGGTCCTCGAGAAGACGCGCACCCGGATCCAGACCACCATCGAAACGCTCGGCTACGCTCCCCACGGCGCCGCTCGCAGCCTCATCACGCGCCGCACCAACACGCTCGGCGTGCTGCTGCCCGACATCTACGGCGAGTTCTTTTCGGAGCTGATCCGAGGAATCGACGGCGCTGTCCGGAAGGCCGGATATCACCTGCTCGTCACGAGCTCCCACGGCGACCGCGGCGAGACGGCGGCGGTGTTTCGCGCGATGCGCGGGCGCGTCGACGGCCTGGTCGTCCTCTCTCCCGACATGTCCGTCCCTGCCGTGCGCGCGTCGATCCCGGACTCCCTCCCCGTCGTGCTCCTCAATTCGCCCTCCGAGGATTCGGGGCCCTTCGACCTCATCAACATCGACAACTCGCACGGCGCGGCCCAGATGGTCCGCCACTTCCACGGCCTCGGCCACCGCCGGATCGCATTCATCCGGGGGCCCCTGCCCAACGCCGACGCGGCCGACCGACTGCGGGGATTCCGCGCGGCCATGCGGGAGCTGGGGATGCCGGTATCGGAAGAACTGGAGTTTCCCGGCAACTTTCGCGAAGACGGCGGCTACCGGGCTGGCCAGCGGATTGCAGGTATGGCCCGTCCTCCGACGGCGATCTTCGCGGCGAACGACGCGATGGCCATAGGCTGCCTCGCGGCGCTGCGCACGCTGGGACGCTCCGTACCGGGGGACTTCTCCCTCTCCGGGTTCGACGACATTCCGATCGCGAGCTTCACCGCTCCCCCGCTGACCTCGGTCCGCGTCTCGATCGCCGAGCTCGGCGCGGCCGCGGCCGAGCGCGTCCTCCACGGCGTGCGCCAGGGCAACGCGCACAAACGGCTCCACAGCACCCTTCCCACGACTCTCGTCGTGCGCGAATCCACCGGATCCGCGCCCGCTGCCCGGGAAAAGGATCGATCGAAGGGAACTCGAGGAAGGAGGAAGGACGCATGAATCGACGTACGCGGCTTCCCCGGCACTCCGTATCGGGAGGGAATCGAAGTCTTCCGTTTTTCCTGTCGCTGGCACTGGCCGTCGTCTTCGCCCTGTCGCTGGGGAGTCCTCCGGCATTCGGACAGCTGACGACCGGCACCCTCCGCGGCACCGTCGCCGACGAAAGCGGCGCGCCCCTTCCCGGCGTGGTCATCGAAGCGACCAACGACGGGAGCGGCACGACCCGCTCGCTCGTGTCGGGGACGGACGGGTTCTACAACCTGATCCTCTCCCCCGGCAGCTACACGATCAAAGCCAACCTCGAGGGGTATGGCGCCAACACGCGGAAGGTCATCGTCCAGGTCGGCCAGACCCAGAACCTCGACTTCCTGCTCTCACTGCGCGCCAGCCAGGACGTCGTCGTCTCGGCGTCGGCCCCCGTCATCGAGACCGCGCAGAGCGAGATCTCGACCAACGTCACGCAGCAGCAGCTCCAAGTCCTCCCGCAGGACAACCGTAACTTCCTCAACTTCGCGCGCCTGGCGCCCGGCGTGACGACCAACAACGACCAGAACAACCAGGAGGTCCTGGGCGGCGCGCTCCCGGGCTTCAACGTCAACGTCTTCATCGACGGGACGAGCTACAAGAACGACGTCCTCAACGGCGGCATCGTCGGACAGGACTCCAGCCGCGGCAATCCGTTCCCGCAGAACGCCATCCAGGAGTACCGCGTCATCACCCAGAACTTCAAGGCCGAGTACGAGAAGTCCTCGAGCGCCCTCATCACGGCGGTCACCAAGTCCGGCGGCAACGATTTCCACGGAAATGGTTTCGCCGAATACCAGGACAAGGCGCTCGTGGCTACGGACGACTGCGCCGAGTTCGTCCGCTGCACCGGCGCACCCCGGAGCGAGACGTTCGAGAAGCCGGACTACTCACGCTGGCAGGCGGGCGCTTCGATCGGCGGTCCCATCGTGCAGGACCGCGTCCATTTCTTCGGCTCCTGGGAGTACAACGACCAGCAACGCAACGCCATCGTCTCCCTCGGGCCCCAGGCGGGCCTGCTTCCTCCCGACGTCTTCGCGCGGCTCGACGCTCAGACGGGCGTCGTCCCGACGCCCTTCAAGGAGAACCTGGCTTTCGGAAAGGTCTCCTGGCAGATCGCGCAGAGCGACGTCCTCGACACCTCGGGGTTCTACCGCCACGACAACGAGGTCAAGGACGTCGGCAACCAGCGGGCGTTCGAGTCCGGCACCGACATCATCAACAGCGTCTGGAACGCGCAGGTCAAGAACACCTACTTGTCCGCGAAGTTCCTCAACGAGACCACGATCGGTTACCAGGACTACAAGTGGAACCCGAGCTCGGTCGTGCCGAACATCGTGGGCCAGGACTATCAGCAGGCGCTGCGCATCGGCTCCGGCGACAACCTGCAGAACTTCAATCAGAAGCGCTTCTACGTCCGCGACGACTTCACCTGGCTCGACCTTCACGGCTGGGGCGACCACGTCGTCAAGGTCGGCGCGGTTTTCGCGGCCAACGACTACGACGTTCAGAAGACCGGATTCGGCATCCCGGTCTACCGCTTCCGCTCCGACATTCCGGCCGGCGACCCTTTCGCCTTCCCGTTCGAGGCCCAGCTCGGGTTCGGCGATCCGGATCTCTCGCTCAAGAACAACCAGTTCGGCATCTACGCCCAGGACGACTGGACGATCACGCCCCGGCTCACCGCCAACATCGGCCTGCGTTGGGATTACGAGAGCGACATGCTCAACAACGACTACGTCACGCCCGCCCTCGTCGACCAGCAGCTCTCCCCCTTCTTCGGGCCCGAGTTCTTCACCGACGGCACAGACCGGCCGAGATTCACCGGCGCCGTCCAGCCGCGCGTGGGTCTGGCCTGGGACCTGACGGGCAAGGGCGAGACGGTCCTCTTCGGCGGCTGGGGGCGCTACTACGACCGCGTCGAGTACAACGCCATCCTCGATGAGCAGTTCCGGCTGCAGTACTCGATCCTGACGTTCCGCTTCTCGGCGGACGGCCAGCCGCGCGACGGCCAGCCGACGATCATCTGGAACCCGATCTACCTGACGCAGGCGGGCCTGGAGTCCATCCTCGGCACGAGCCAGGCGCCCAAGCCCGAGGTCTTCCTGATCAACAACAACACCGACCCGCCCTACTCGGACCAGTTCAGCGCCGGCATCCGCCAGCAGTTCGGGCAGGTGGGCGTGGCGCTCTCCTACGCGGGCGTGCGTTCCCACAACGGTTACACGTGGATCTTCGGCAATCGCAACCCGAACGGCAGCTGCTGCATGCCGCTGTCGCCCGACTTCGGAAACGTCCTGCTCTCGGACGCCACGAAGGAGGCCTGGTACGACGCGCTCCTGCTCCAGGTGAACAAGCAGTACAGCGCGTCCTCGAGGTGGGCCGCGACCCTCGCCTACACCTACGGCCATGCGACTGCCAACGGCGGCGACTTCTTCACACTCGACTTCCTCGACGTCGCGGACTCACCGCGGCACCGCGCCCAGCAGGACCAGCGGCACACGATCGTGGTCTCGGGCATCGTCGGCCTTCCCTGGGACATGATGGCCACCACGTTGCTGCAGCTCGGCACGGGCACGGGCTTCACGATCCAGGACGCGACCAACGGCTTCGGGTTCGGCGATCAACTGATCGCCCTCTACGGAGGCTTCACGGACGAGACCCTGGGCGAGACATTTCCCTTCGTCCAGTGGGACATGGCGCTGCGCAAAGACTTCCCGGTCGGTGACGTGACGCTCGGAGTCCAGGCCTCGGTCTTCAACATCACGAACCACAACAACTACGGCTGCTTCGACGGATTCATCCCGCCCGCGGGGGACCCGCCGAATCGGAACTTCGGCACGCCGGACTGCCTGATCACGCAGCCGCGGCGATTCCAGTTCGGAGTGGGCGTGCAGTTCTGACACTCGCGGCCTGAACCGTGCTGCGCCGTATCGGCCGCATCGGCGAAGACGGACGGGCGGAGGGAGCTCCCTCCGCCCGGTCCTTCCCTCCGCTCCGGGCGGCCGCCTTTCTCTCTCTGCTGCTTCTGCTGGCGCTGTGCCGGCCCGCCGAGCGGGCCGCGCTCCTGCCGGCCCCGCCCCCACTGGAGAGGGGCGCCGAGGCGGTCGAGTTTCTGGATGTCCTCGAGCGCCAGACATTCCAGTGGTTCTGGGACCTCGCCCATCCGCGGACCCATCTGATCCCGGATCGCGCTCCGACGGAATCGTTCTCGAGCGTGGCCGCGGTCGGATTCGGGCTGACGGCCTACACGATCGGCGCCGAGCGCGGCTGGGTCACGCGCGCGGAGGCCGCCGACCGCGTCGCGATGACCCTGAAATTCCTCGTCGATGCGCCCGACGGCGACGCGCCGCGCGGCATGACGCGCTACCGCGGCTTCTACTACCACTTCCTCGACATGGATACCGGCGCCCGCTTCCGGGACGTCGAGCTCTCGACGATCGACACGACGCTTCTCGCCGCGGGCGCTCTCGCCTGCCAGAGCTATTTCGACCGCGAGGATCCCGTCGAGACGCGGATCCGCGCCGATGCCGATACGCTCTATCGGCGCATCGAATGGGACTGGGCCTCGCCGCGGCCTCCCGGAGTCTCGATGGGCTGGACGCCGGAGGAGGGGTTCCACAAGTGGAACTGGCACGGATACGACGAGGCCATGATCCTCTACATCCTGGCGCTCGGCTCTCCCACGCATCCCGTCGAGCCGGCCGCCTGGCGCGAATGGACGAAGACTTACAAATGGGGCACTTATTACGGAGAGGAGCACGTCAACTTCTCGCCGCTCTTCGGGCACCAGTACTCCCACGTCTGGATCGACTACCGCGGGATCCGTGACGCCTACATGCGCATGCGAGGCATCGACTACTTCGAGAACTCCCGCCGCGCGACCTATTCCCAGCGCGCGTACGCGGCCGCGAACCCGGGCGGCTTCGCGGGATACGGACCGGACGTCTGGGGCCTGACGGCCAGCGACGGGCCCTTGGACGGCGAACGCACGGTCCGGGGGCGCCCGCGGAAGTTCCAGGGTTACGCCGCACGGGGGGCGTCCCTCCTCCACGTCATCGACGACGGCACGCTCTCTCCGACGGCGGCGGCTTCCTCGCTGCCTTTCGCGCCCGAGATCGCTCTGCCGGCGATCCGGACGATGACCGCCCGGTGGGGAGCGCACGTCCGCAACCCCTACGGCTTCCTCGACGCCTTCAATCCGACCCTCGACGACCCCGCGATCGACTCGCCCCAGGGAACGATCGTCGACGGCGTCGGCTGGTTCGATCGCGACCAGCTCGGCATCGACCAGGGGCCGATCGTCGCGATGCTGGAGAACTACCGCTCGGAGCTCGTCTGGAAGACCATGCGCAAGAACCCCTACATCATCGCGGGCCTGCGCCGTGCGGGCTTCACCGGCGGATGGCTCGAAACCGCGCGCTGAGCGTCGGCGTGGCCCTGGCCGCCGTGGGCCTGGCCGCGCTCGCGTCGTGCCGCGAGAGGGTCACCGACCGCTCCCATACGGTCAAGTTCTGGGGCCTCGGCCGCGAGGGCGAGGTCGTGCGCGACCTCGTTCCGGAGTTCGAGCGGACGCATCCCGGCATCCGCGTCATCGTCCAGCAGATCCCGTGGACGGCGGCGCACGAGAAACTGATCACGGGCTTCGTCGGAGGCTCGCCGCCGGATCTGGCGCAGCTCGGAAACACCTGGATCCCGGAGTTCGCGGCCATCGGCGCGCTCGAGCCCCTCGGCGCGCGTCTCGCGGCCTCGACGAGGGTCTCCGCGGAGGCCTACTTCGAGGGGATCTGGAAAACCAATCAGTACGGCGGCGCGCAGTACGGGATTCCGTGGTACGTCGACACGCGGGTGCTGTTCTATCGGCCCGACATCCTCGCGGCCGCCGGCTACCCGGAAGCGCCGCGCACCTGGAGCGCCTGGCGCGACGCGATGGAGAAGATCCGCACGGCTTCGGGCGGACGCAACTACGCGATCCTGCTTCCGACCAACGAGTGGGAACAGCTCACGATCTTCGGCGTCCAGAAAGGCTCGAGCCTGCTCGCCGACGACGACACCCGCGGCGGCTTCGCCGGCCCGGCCTTTCTCGGGGCCGCCGAGTGGTACGTGGGACTGTTCCGGGACGGCCTCGCGCCCGTCGTCAGCTACACGCAGCTCGGCAATCCCTACCAGGAGTTCACCCGCTCCTACTTCGCGATGTGGATCACGGGGCCCTGGAACCTCGGGGAGTTCCGCCGGCGCCTGAAGACCGACGAGCAGAGGCTCTGGATGACGGCCCCGCTGCCCGCGCCCGACGGCATCGCGTGGCCCGGGCCCTCGCTCGCGGGCGGATCCTCCCTCGCCATCTTCAAGGCGTCGGCGGAGAAGGACGCGGCCTGGGCCTTCGCCGAGTACCTCTCCACGCCCGACGTCCAGTCCCGGTTCTACGCGCTCTCGGGTGACCTGCCCGCGCGACGCGAGGCCTGGGACGATGCGTCCCTCGCCGCGGACGTCAAAGCGCAGGCCTTCCGAGTCCAGCTCACGCGAGTCGAGCCGATGCCGCGCGTGCCCGAATGGGAGCAGATCGCCCAGAAGGTCGCGGAGGACATGGAGCCCGCGATCCGGGGACGCCTCGCGGTGCCCGCGGCCCTGGCGACGCTCGACGCGGACGTCGATCACATGCTCGAGAAACGGCGCTGGATCCTGGCCCACGCTTCCGAGCGGCGCGTCGAGGTCAAGAACAGATGAGCGCGACGACCGCCGGACGGGCCCGCGGCCTGCCCCACGAGGCCCGCGCGGCCGCGCTGCTCCTCGCGCCCGGCCTCGCCGCCATCCTCGTCCTCTTCATCGTGCCCATCATCGCCGCGTTCTTTCTGTCGCTCACCGACTTCGACATCTACTCCCTCGGCGACGCGGAGAACACCCGCCTCATCGGCCTCAAGAATTACGCGAACCTCCTGCGGGACCCGCTGCTGTGGAAGGCGATGCGCAACACGGCCCTCTTCCTCTTCGTCGGCGGCCCGCTGACCATGGGCATCGGTCTCATCGCGGCCCTCCTCGTGAACTCGAAGCTCGCTCGGGCCAAGGGCGTCTTCCGCACGATCTTCTTCGCGCCCTACGTCACGACCCTCGTCGCCGTCGCCGTGGTGTTCCGCTACCTCTACCACCCGCGGTTCGGCCTCATCGACCGCGGCCTCGCGCTCCTCGGCATCCCGCCGATCGACTGGCTGGGCGATCCCCGCTGGGCGATGCCGGCGATCATTCTTCTGGCCGTCTGGAAGAACTTCGGATACTCGACGCTGCTCCTCGTCGCCGGTCTCCAGAGCATTCCGGAATCTCTCTACGAAGCGGCGCGCATGGATGGAGCCGGCGGGTGGCAGCTCTTCCGCAGGATCACGCTTCCCCTGCTCTCGCCCACGCTCCTCTTTCTGGGCGTCATCACGACCATCGGCTACTTCCAGTTCTTTGCCGAGCCCTACGTCATGACCGACGGCGGCAAGCCCCTGAACGCGACGCTCTCCGTGGGCCTTCTCATGTACAAGAGCGGATTCCGCTGGTGGAACATGGGCTACGGCGCCGCGGTGGCGTTCGTGCTCTTCCTCGTGGTGCTCGGCCTGACGTCGATCCAGCTCAAGCTTCAGGGACGGCAGGACGCATGAAGAAGATCCTGCTCCACGCGGCCCTCGGCCTGATCGCCGTGGTTTCGCTCATTCCCCTCGTCTGGATGGTGTCGGCCTCGCTGATGCCGTCGGGCGAAGCCAGCGAGTTCCCTCCGCCCTTCTTCCCCTCGAAGCCCACGTTCGTCCACTACGGAGAGCTCTTCTCGCGCCTTTCGCTCGGGCGCGCAGCCTTGAACAGCTTCGTCGTGGCGGTGCTCGGAACGGCCGGGGTGCTGCTGTTGAACTCGATGGCCGGCTACGCCTTCGCGAAGCTCCGATTCCGGGGCCGCGACAAGCTCTTCCGGGCGCTCCTCGCCGCGCTCGTGATCCCGGCGCCCGTGGCGATCCTGCCGCTCTTTTTGATGCTGCGCTCGGTCGGTCTGGTCAACACCTACGTCGGCGCCGCCGCGCCGACCCTCGCCGGCATCATCGGGATCTTCCTCGTTCGCCAGTTCGCCCGCGCGATCCCCGACGACCTCCTGAACGCCGCCCGCCTGGAGGGCGCCTCGGAGTTCCGGATCTACCGCACGATCGTCCTGCCGCTGCTCTCGCCGGTGCTCGCGACGCTCGGGATCATCACCTTTCTGGGGACCTGGAACGAGTTCGTCTGGCCGCTCGTCGTCCTGACCGACGAGTCGCGCTACACGCTGCCGGTCGCGCTCGCGAACCTGGTCGGGGAGCATTCCGCCGACATCGAGCTGATGATGGCCGGCGCGGTTCTGACGGTCCTTCCGGTCCTCGTGCTCTTCCTGCTCCTGCAGCGGCAGTACGTCGAGGGCATCACGATCGGCGGGGTCAAGGAATGAGGAGCCTCGCCGCAATGCCGGCGGCTCTGGGGGTGCTGCTGCTGCCCATGGTCGTTCCCGAGCCCTCGCTGGTCACGCTCGACGCTTTCGACGGGATCGCCGGATGGATCGCGGCACCGTCCGAGGGCGTCTCCCTGACGCTCTCCCCCGACGCCGGCGAGGACGGCCGCGGGGCCCTCCGCATGGACTACGACTTCCGCGGTCATGGCGGCTGGGCCGCGGCTCGCAAGGACTTCCCGCGCGCTCTCCCCGAGAACTGGGCGATCCGCCTGCGTCTCCGGGGCGAGGGCCCTCCGCAGACGCTCGAGTTCAAGCTGCTCGATCCTTCCGGGAAGAACGTCTGGTGGTCGGTCCGCCGGGACTTCGCCTTTCCGAGCGACTGGACGACGTTGACGATCCGCCAGCGCCAGGTGACGTTCGCGTGGGGGCCCGCGGGCGGCGGCGTCCTGACCGAGCTCGGCGCGATCGAGATCACCGTGACCGCCGCGAGCGGCGGGCGCGGCCGCGTCTGGATCGACGAGCTCGCGCTCGAC
>Ga0207643_10001444_pt1 | contig 13637 bp, 12 predicted proteins | sample KBSMisM62_FD_184313 | JGI IMG/M metagenome (GOLD analysis project Ga0207643, IMG submission 184313) | Miscanthus rhizosphere microbial communities from Kellogg Biological Station, Michigan, USA - KBS Miscanthus M6-2 (SPAdes) (version 2) | ecosystem: Host-associated > Plants > Roots >...
CGATGGACCAGCACCTCGCGCCGCCGCATCGGCAAGGTTTTCTGAATACTGTCCAAAGCGATCGTAAACGCTTCGCTTCTTCGGATCGGAAAGCACGTCGTGCGCTTCCGACATCAGTTTGAAGCGTTCCTCGGCAGCTTTGTCACCCGGATTTACGTCAGGGTGATACTTGCGGGCCAGGCGCCGGTAAGCCTTCTTGATCTCATCGGGCTTGGCGTCGCGCTTGATGCCGAGTATTTGGTAATAGTCCTGCTTAGCCATGATGTTATTGCCGATTGTAAATTGCCGATTGAAGAAAAGGCGGAGGAAACGCTATCTCCGCCTCTTCAAATTGGCAATCGGAATTGGCAATTGCCTTACTTGTTCTCTTCTACGTCCACGTATTCAGCGTCGATGACATTGTCGTCGCCCGAACCACCGCTTGTCGACGATGATGCGCCGGCCGCTGATGCCTGATCGCCAGTAGCTTCCGCACCCGGCGATGGCGCCTGTTGATAGAGCGCCTCAGCAAGTTTGTGCGACGCGGTCTGGAGCTGGTTGAAAGCCTCGTTGAGTCGTTCAACTCCACCTTCCGTCAACGCTTTCTTCGCCTCCGCAATCGCCGCCTCAACATCGGCAGCAACTGCCCCGACTTTTTCGCGATTGTCGGAAAGCGTCTTCTCCATCTGGTAGACCAGACCATCGAGACGATTCCGAGCCTCGATCTCCTCGCGCTTGCGAGCGTCGTCAGCGGAGTGCGATTCAGCGTCTTTCATCATCCGGTCAATCTCGTCCTTCGACAGACCCGACGAAGCCGTGATCGTGATCTTCTGCTCGCGACCAGTTCCCATGTCCTTCGCCGACACGTTGACGATGCCGTTGGCGTCAATGTCAAAAGCAACTTCGACCTGCGGCATGCCACGCGGCGCCGGTGGAATACCGACCAGATGAAACTTGCCCAACGTGCGATTGTCGCCGGCCATTGGTCGCTCACCCTGAAGCACGTGAACTTCAACCGATGTCTGATTGTCAGAAGCAGTTGAGAAGATCTCCGACTTCCGCGTGGGGATGGTCGTGTTTCTTTCAATCAGCTTCGTGAACACTCCACCGAGCGTCTCGATGCCGAGGCTGAGCGGTGTTACGTCGAGCAACAGGATGTCAGTCTTCTCACCCGACAGAACGCCCGCCTGCACGGCCGCGCCGATCGCTACCACCTCGTCCGGGTTAACGCTCTTGTTTGGCTCCTTGCCAAACATTTCCTTGACGATCTCCTGGACTTTCGGGATGCGCGTCGAACCGCCGACAAGCACTACCTCGTCGATCTTCTTCTCATCGACACCGGCATCTTTCAAGGCCGTTTGAACCGGGCCTCTGAGTCGCGTCAGGATCGGGTCAACCAACTGCTCGAAACGCGAGCGCGTCAGCTTCATCGCGAGGTGTTTCGGACCAGACTGATCCGCGGTCACAAATGGCAGGTTGATCTCGGTCTCCATCGTGCTCGAGAGTTCGATCTTTGCCTTCTCCGCGGCTTCCTTCAAACGCTGCAAAGCCATCTTGTCGTTCGAGAGGTCGATACCCTGATCCTTCTTGAACTCGTCAATGATCCACTCGATTAGACGTTCGTCGATGTCGTCACCGCCGAGGTGCGTGTCGCCGTTGGTTGACTTCACTTCAACAACACCTTCACCGACTTCGAGGATCGAGATGTCAAACGTGCCGCCGCCAAAGTCGAATACTGCGATCGTCTCGTCTTTCTTTTTGTCGAGACCGTAGGCCAGCGCTGCGGCTGTCGGCTCGTTCACGATACGCATCACTTCCAGGCCGGCAATCCTGCCTGCGTCTTTTGTTGCCTGGCGCTGCGAGTCGTTGAAATAAGCAGGAACGGTGATTACCGCCTTTTCGACCTTCTGGCCGAGATAGTCTTCAGCCGACTGCTTCATCTTCTGCAAAATGATCGCCGAGATTTCCGGTGGGCTCCACTCTTTCCCGCCTGTCGAAATGCGCACGTCGCCGTTGCCGGAGCCCTGAACTTTGTATGGCACCTGCTTAATTTCTTCGCTAACTTCGTTGTACCGCCGGCCCATAAATCGTTTGATTGAATAGACTGTGTTTTCGGGGTTGGTTACCGCCTGGCGCTTGGCAACCTGACCAACAAGGCGATTCCCATCCTTGGTGAAAGCCACGACCGAGGGCGTGGTACGGCCACCTTCGGAGTTAGTGATAACGGTCGGCTCGCCGCCTTCCATCACTGCCACGACCGAGTTGGTTGTTCCTAGGTCAATTCCAATAATCTTGCTCATCTTTTAGTCTCCAAAACCTTCCTTGCTTAATATTCTGACCCGGCGCGAACCGCGCTCGGTTGTCTATGAGGCGCTAGCCTTGAACGCTCGCTCAATATAATACCTGAGTGCGTCCTTGTCAACTTTTCTTGAGTGCTTTGTCTTCGTCGCGGCGGTCTTCGTTTAGGAGTTTGGAGACGAAAAAGACGTAGTGGGCGCCTGAGAGGATGGAGAGGGTAAAAACAATGGTGTAGGTGGTGGGGAGATAGTAGCCGGTGCCGTACGGGAAGCTGGCGGCGAACATTATGGCGGCGATGGCGACAATCTGGACGGTGGTGTTGATTTTGCCCAGCATCGAGGGCCGGAAACGGCGAAAGCCAGTGACGATGTTGATGGCGGCCGCACCCACGAGAATGAATACGTCTCGGCTGATGACGGCCACAGTCACCCAAAAAGGGACAGGAAGATGTGACGGCAGCGGCTGTGGGAAAACCGCCCTCATCGACAGGACGACAAAGGCAGTGACCAGCATCAACTTGTCTGCGATGGGGTCGAGAATGGTTCCGAGCTGAGACTTCTGGTTAAAACGCCGCGCCAGCAGGCCGTCGAGGCCGTCCGTCACTCCAGCCAGAACAAAAACGGTCAGGGCGAGGATGAACCGTTGGTAGAAGAGCAGCGAGACAAAGACCGGAATCAAAACCATCCGGAATACGGTCAGGAGATTTGGGACAGTAACGATCCGGGAGGACATTCAAGGTTGGCCACAAAAAGCGCAAAAAAGCTGATTCAAACAGTTCGCAGTTCCAATAAAGAGATTTCAGGAGGGCATCCGTATCGAATGGGTAACACCACCGTACCCAGACCGCGATTAACGTAAATCTGCGTGTTTGCCAGGCGTCCGAGGCCTTTCAAATGGCGTTTGCGCGCTCCTCGTACGGTGCTGCGTTCGCCTCTGATCGCCACCTGGCCACCGTGTGTATGCCCGCTCAAGACCAGATCCACTGAAGCGCGCGCGGCGCGGCGGAGAATGATTGGATTGTGCGCGAGCAGGAGTTTCATCTCGTCGCTCCGTGCGCCTGCCAGCGCCAGCGACAAGTCCTCGAGCCCAACCATCGTATCGTCCACGCCCGCCAGCCAGAACGACGCGCCATTCTTTTCGAAGTGCATGCCTTCGTTTATCAGGACTGTGATGCCCTCGGCGCGGAAAAGATCTGTTAACAACGCGGCGTCGACCCAGTGGTCGTGATTGCCTAACACGGCGTAGACGCCGTACTTTGCCTTTAAGCGACCCAACATTTCGGCGCAGGGCGCTGCATAATGTCGTTCTTTCGAGATGTAATCGCCGGTAAGTGCGATGATGTCCGGCTGGAGCCTGTTTGCAGTGTCGACGGCGCGCTCGATCTGCTCGCGGCTTGAGAAAGGGCCGTGATGAATATCAGAGAGCTGCACAACACGAAAGCCGTCGAATGCTTTCGGAAGCCGGTTCAAATGGATGCGTTTATGCTCGATGCTGAGCATGTAGGGCTCGGTGAGTGCGGCACGAGCAACATGCGTCAGGCTAAGCGCCAGGGAGCGCAACGGCGTGTCTGGTTGTTTGGAACCGCCATAAGGCGCGACACGTCTGCGTTGGTTCCATCGAAGGGGAGTCGCCATATTTTCTTAGATGTTAATTTGGCGCCAACCTGCCGGGAGCGCCTCGTAGGGGGCGCATTATAGAGACCTCTACAGCGATAAGCAAATCCGCAAAACACTATTCGGTCACTTTGATGGGGCGCTCCCCGACTAAACAGCCGAAATGTGGCATAATCCGGCCACTTTGGAAGCTCACGGCCTGGACCCGGCGGTTCTCATCGGCATCGCGGTAATGCTCGTGGTCGCAAAACTTTGCGGCGAGATGTTTGAACGCATGCGGCAGCCGGCGGTGCTGGGCGAGCTCTTTGCGGGCTTCCTGCTCGGCAACCTCGTAATACTCGGTTTTACGCGGGCAGAACCGCTTAAGACGAATGAGACTGTGGCGGCGCTAGCCGAGTTTGGCGTGATCATTCTGCTGTTTGAAGTCGGGCTCGAATCCGATTTGAGGGAGATGATCGAGGTTGGCTGGTCGTCGTTACTGGTCGCGGTCCTTGGCGTCATTGCACCGTTCTTTCTCGGCTGGGCCGTTTCCGCTTATTTCATCCCGGACGAACCCCAACTGGCCCACATCTTCATTGGCGCTACTCTTTGCGCGACCAGCGTCGGCATCACTGCTCGTGTGTTCAAAGATCTCGGCAAGCTCAACACACGTGAGGCCCGCATTATTCTTGGCGCGGCAGTGATCGACGACGTGCTTGGGCTGCTAATTCTCGCGGTGGTAGCGGGAGCTATCAAAGCTGCCGGAACAGGCGCGGCGCTCTCGTTGTTCGACATCGGCGTGATCGCGCTCAAGTCAGTTGTGTTTCTGATCGGATCGATTGCTGTCGGACATTTCATGATGCCGCGGATGTTGCGTGGCGCAGGGCGTTTGGAAACACGCGGTGTTTTGCTGACGCTCGCAATTTCGTTTTGTCTGGTGTTGTCGTGGGCTGCAGCGAAGGTTGGACTGGCGCCGATCGTCGGTGCATTTGCGGCGGGATTGATTCTTGATGAAGTGCACTACAGACCAACCGGCGTCCGAAAAGAGCGTGACCTTCACGAGCTGTTGCAGCCGGTGAGCACGGTGCTGGTCCCGATCTTTTTTGTGTTGATGGGATTGAAAGTTGACTTACGACTCTTCACGCGTGTCGACATTCTTGGCCTAGCTATCGCACTGACGCTGGCAGCAATTGTTGGCAAGCAGATCTGTGCCTTCGGCGTTGTTGAGCGTGGGATTAATCGTCTGGCTGTCGGTTTGGGAATGATCCCGCGTGGCGAGGTTGGTCTGATATTCGCCGGCATCGGCGCTACGTTGATGTTGCCGTCGGCGACCGGTGAAAGTGTGCCGGTGATTAGCTCGGCGATTTTCGGAGCAGTTGTTATCATGGTCGTCATCACAACATTGATCACGCCGATTGCCTTGAAGTGGTCACTGGGGCGAGGTGTAAAGAAAAAGCGCGCGAACAAACGGGAGGGATAGACAATGGCAGCAAAGAAAGACCAGCACAAAGCCGGTACTCCATCAAAACCACGTGGACAGCAAACAGGGTTCGCGGGTAACCCGGATCAGAATCGTGAGGAGATGGAAAAAACGCCCGCACTGCGAGGACGTCGCAAGCAGGGGAATAAGATGTTTGCCGACTCTTCAGAGCAACACGTTGCCGCTAATGCAGCAACTCCGAGCACCAATGCTCCTTCGACCGTCGTGAACGTAGGCACTAAAAAGCACAGGAAAAACCAGGCTTGAGCCACGGATTTTCACGGATTTCATACATGGATTTTGTTTTAATTCTGCCAACTAAATAATCGGATTAGTGTCTATGTCGTCGATGGCGCCCAGTGACGACGATCTAATCAAACGCGCTCAAGCAAACGACCTAGATGCGTTTTGCAGGCTCGCTGAACGCTACGCGCGGCGCATCCATCTGCTTGCTTCTCACTACTGCCGCAACGCTCAGGACGCTGAAGATCTTTCGCAGGAAGTCTGGCTGAAAGCTTACCAGGCGGTCCGAACGTTTCGCTCTGATTCTTCCTTTTACACCTGGCTGCGCCGGATCACGATCAACGCTTTTCTCAATCATCGACGATCGAGTTTCTTTCGTCGTCGCGGACAGACAATGGCGGTGCAGTTGATGCCGCTTGATTCGGACACGCCGGAAGCGGTGTTCGAATCACGTTCGGATTCACCGGAAAATATTTACAACAAGTTGCTTTTCGAGAATGTCGTTAGCGCGCTCGCTGAGTTGACGCCGTCGCAGCGGCTGGCGTTTCTGCTGCGTCACTACGAGGGAATGACTTACGAGGAAATAGCCAACGCAATGAATTGTTCTAGTGGGACAGTAAAGAAGGGCGTGTCGCGCGCAATCGGAAAACTGCGCGCGCGGCTGTCGGCGGAAGCTGAAGAGCCGGAAGCACTGACGGAACGGAGTGTTTGTAATGCACAACTGTAAGGACACGAAGGAGCGATTGATCGAGATTGCGTTGGATGAGGCAGTGTTGCCGGCGGCGTTGAGCCGGTGTGACGAGTGCCGCGTGGAGTTTGAGGCGCTCAACGCAACGCTACGCGCGACGGCCCGATTGCGCGAGACGGTCGTGCCGCCGGGAACTTATTGGTCTGGTTACCATGCTCGGCTACGACAAAGACTGACGAAGGAATCTCCCGCAAAGGCGCAAAGGCGCCAAGAAAAGATTGTCTTTGCATCTTCCTTTGCGCCTTTGCGCCTTTGCGGGAGACTACTAGGAAAGTCTCTCAAGTCGTCCGTCCCTGTTCCGGTGCCGCTTGGCGTCGCGATACTCATTCTCTTTGCTCTACTTGCGATTCGACCCTCAGCAGCTCCGCCGCAGAGCCCAATCGTCGTTCACGTCCCCGTCGAAGTTCCCGTGGTCCAGGAAAAAACCGTCACGCAGGTTGTTTATCGAGACCGCCGCCGCACGCCGAAACCCACAAAGCGCGCCAGCCTCGCTCCTGGTCCTGAGAACACTTTCGCAAATCTCGCCGGTTTCAAACCAACCGACGAGGTCAAACTCACGGTCATCAAAGGAGGCATCCCGAATGAGAAGTAGGATCTGGATCCTTCTGTTGTTATTTCACTGTTTGGGCTTTGCAGTCTCGGCGCAAAATCCCGCCAGGCGACAACTCATCATGCAGCTTTCCAGCGGCGGCTTCGTCGCCTTCAAAAGCGAAACTCCCGGCAGCAAAGATTTGCCTGACCGCAAGTCGCTCGCAGCGCTGCTCTACGCACAGGCCTTTGCCGGCGAGAATCGCATCATTCATCGTGTCATCACCGACGCTGAGCAAAACGTCGTCTTTGGTTACGACCTTTGGGTGAGTGCCGATCCAATCACGAAAAAATTCAGCCTTGCGGTTCTCCCGGCTGACGAAGCATTTCGCAGGAGTTTTCTCAAAGACTTCACCCCACCGCGACCGAGTAGCGCGTTCGCCACGTTCCCGAAGTCAACCACACCGCAGACGCTTGACGACGGCGACGCCGTCTCGCTCGATCTGCTTGTCAATGCGGAATTGGGCGTGAAGATCGTCGACGTTGTCAGCGTCACTTTCGATCGCTCCACGCTGCGTGACAGTCATCCCGAATCAGCGCCTAAAGACTTCACGCTCGACGCGATTGCGCTCGGCGTGAAGAACTACAGCCTGCTGATCAACGGCAATCTGGTGAACAAGAGCAAGTCGAGCATCGGGTGTACGGGCGCGCTACTTTGGTTTTACGTGCCGGAACGTGGCCGTTTCATTTTCTCCCTCGTGCCGCGCGAAGGATACGACTTTGCAAAGATCGCGGTGCTTGACGAAAACAAGATCGAGTTTACGGTGAATGGCGAACGCTATGAGTGGGTTTCCGGCGCTTCCATCCTGCCTAACGGCGGCACGTGGAACCTGTGGGTATTGCACGACACCGGATACACGCCGCTGTTTGGCTCGCAATCGCCTGTTCCGAGGGCCGCAATAAAGAAAGCTCCGAACGTTTTTGAAAAGATCGAAGGAGCGCTTACCAAACAAGGTCTTGAGCTCACGGTGATACTCCCAACAGGAAAACCAGGAAAACCAGGAGCGCCTGACGTTCCGCAGCGCGTGATGGTCGGCGGCGCCGACAGCATGGAAAACCTATTGCCGAAGAGCCCTTAACCACAAAGGCACAAAGAACACAAATAAAAAGTTTGTGCCTTCGTGCCTTTGTGGTTAAGTCTTTTTCGCGGTTACTCGACGATCCAGGTGTCGCCGCTATTGATCAGCTTTTCCAGACTTCCCGGGCCTGACTTTGCAATCGCGGCCTCAATCTGGTCGTCCATCATGTCTTCGTACGTCGCGCGCTCGATGGCTCTGAAGATGCCGACCGGCTGCGGGAACTCGGGTTGTTCCATGCGAGCCAGCATGAACGCCACCGAAGGATCCTTCAGATTGATATCGTGTACCAGCAGATCGTTTTCAGTGATTCCGTTTTCACCGATGGTGACGACTTCCGGGTGCGCGCCGTTCATGCGAATTCCCTTGTCGCGGTTCTTCCCGAAAACCATCGGCTTACCGTGCTCGAGATAGAGCACGCGATCGGAACGGACTGTGCGCTCGGCGAAATAGTCGAATGCGTGATCGTTGAAGATGTTGCAGTTCTGATAGACCTCGATAAACGAGATGCCTTTGTGCTTCGCGGCTGCTTCGACCATCGCGCCTAGATGTTTGACGTCGATGTCGATCGACCGCGCGACGAAGGTCGACTCGCTCGCGATCGCCAGTGACAGCGGGTTGATCGGATAGTCGATTGTTCCGGACGGCGTCGACTTCGTCCGCTTACCGAACTCTGACGTGGGGCTGTACTGTCCCTTCGTCAAACCGTAGATACGGTTGTTGAAGAGAATGTATTTGATATCGAGATTGCGGCGGATGGCGTGAATAAAATGGTTGCCGCCGATCGACAGCGCGTCGCCATCGCCCGTAATCACCCAAACGCTCAGCTCCGGATTCGCGCACTTGATACCGGTGGCAATCGCGGGCGCGCGACCGTGAATACTATGAAAACCGTAAGTGTTCATGTAGTACGGAAAGCGCGACGAGCAGCCGATACCTGACACAAACACGATCTTCTCGCGCGGTATGCCGAGTTCCGGCATCACTTTTTGGACGTTGTTGAGAATGGCGTAATCGCCGCAACCGGGGCACCAACGCACTTCCTGATCGGAAACAAAGTCAGCCTTCTTCAGTTGTCCCGGCGGTGGCGCAATGCGTCCGGACACCGACGAGCCGGCCTCGCTCTCCGCTGAAACAACTGGCGTCAGCGGTTTATTTCCATTTCCATTCCCACTATGTCCGTTACTCTGTGTACTCATTATTTCTCCTGACTAGACGTTCCGAAAATTCTGTCCAGCGAAAGCTGGAAACCCGGGAAAAGATCTTGCGCCTCGAGGTAATCAGAGCCTGAAAACGTGGTGACATCCGAGGGCGATCTGTAGACGATTACCGTGCTGTGCTGCGGGTCTACGATCCAAACTTGCCTCGTACCAAAACTAAACCACCGTGAGATCTTGAGCTTCACTTTGCCGGGACGATCGCTGGGACTTAGGACTTCGACTGCGAGATCGGGAGGACCTAGCCAGTAGCCTTCTGTATCCCTTCCCTTCGCGAAATGCTCGTTTGAAATGAATGCCAAGTCTGGAGCCAGAACGGTGTCAGGATTCGACGTTAACTTGAATCCTATCTCCGTGAATCCTTGGCCCAATCCGTGCTCAACAATAAATGGTCCAAGATATATAGAAAGTTGGAAAGCAATCCGGCCGTGAGGCGATCCGGGTGGTGGCATCTTTTCAAGTTCTCCATTTATGAGTTCATAGCGAAAACCGTCGTCAGGCAGCTCCATGAGCTCCTCGGCGGTCATTAACGCTGTTGAGGTTGCACTCATCTTCTTACTCCTACCTACTTGCGCGTGTGAGGAACGCTCCAACATTACAAATACTCTTCAACCTTTCCAACAATCTCGCGGATCTGGAAGGGGCGACCCTTCACTTTCGAGAATGGCACCGCGTCGATTAAGTACTTCGCCCTGATCATCGTGCAAAGCTGGCCCAGGTTCATCTCGGGGATGATCACGGTTTCGAAAGCCGCCAACACTTCACCGAGGTTTCGTGGGAACGGATTCAAGTGACGCAGGTGCGCCGCTGAAACACTCTTGCCTTCGTGCTGCATCTTCTCAACAGCCGAAGTGATCGAACCGTAAGTCGAACCCCAGCCAAGCACCAGAACTTTCCCAGCTGGCTCGCCCATCACTTCAACCAGTGGAACGTCCACCGTTGCGCGATCGATTTTCTCCTGCCGCAACTTGACCATGAAATGGTGGTTCTCAGGATCGTAATTCACGTTTCCGGTGATGTGTTGTTTCTCGATACCGCCGACGCGATGTTCAAGTCCCGGCGTTCCCGGCAACGCATACGGGCGCGCGAGGGTTTCGGCGTCGCGCTCATACGGCATGAACGTCGCTGGATCGCTGGCGAACTTGACTTCGATCTTCGGCAGTTGGTCCAACCCGGGGATGGCCCAGGGTTCGGCGCCGTTCGCCAGGTAACCGTCCGAGAGATAAAACACCGGCGACATGTACTTGAACGCAAGCCTTACTGCTTCAATCGCCATGTGGAAACAGTCGGCGGGCGTGGCTGGCGCAACAACGATCGCGGGACACTCGCCATTTCGTCCCCAAACAGCCTGGAACAGATCCGCCTGTTCAGTTTTGGTTGGCAATCCGGTTGATGGTCCACCGCGCTGAACGTTTACGATCACGAGCGGCAACTCAGTCATCACCGCTAAACCAATCGCCTCCTGTTTAAGCGCGACGCCCGGTCCGGACGTTCCAGTCAATCCGATCTGACCGGCAAAACTGGCGCCGATCGCGGCGCAAACTGCCGCAATTTCATCTTCCGCTTGAAACGTCTTCACGCCAAAAGCCTTGTGACGCGACAACTCGTGCAGAATGTCAGACGCGGGCGTAATCGGATATGAACCGTAGAACAACGGACGACCCGAGATCTGCGACGCAGCAATAAACCCGATCGCAGTCGCTTCATTGCCGGTGATCTTTCGATACTTGCCGGGAGCGATCTGCGCTTTCTTGACTGTGTAATGAGTAGTGAAAACTTCGGTGGTGTCGGCGAAGTTGTAACCAGTCTTCAGCGCGATCTCGTTTGCCTTCGCCAGCTCCGGACTCTTTGCGAACTTGGCGTGAATCCAGGAGAGCGTGTTTTCCATCGGACGGTCGTAGAGCCAGTAGAGCACGCCGAGAGCAAAGAAGTTCTTCGAGCGATCGATCTCTTTACGCGAGAGCTCGACGTTGCCCTTCAGGGCATTCATGTTGAGCGTCGTGATCGGCAGTTTGTGTACGCGATAGCCGGCGAGCGAGTTGTCCTCCAACGGGTTCGACGCGTAGCTGGCGTACTTGAGGTTCTCAGGCGTAAAGCTGTCGGTATTGACGATCAGCGTGCCGCCTTCTTCCAGGTCAGCAAGATTTACTTTCAACGCCGCCGGGTTCATGGCCACCAGCACGTTTGGCTGGTCGCCCGGAGTCTTGATGTCCTGGCTGGAAAAGTTCAACTGGAATCCGCTGACGCCCGGCAAGCTGCCGGCTGGGGCGCGAATTTCCGCGGGGAAGTCAGGCAGCGTCGAGATGTCGTTCCCGACCACGGCCGATGTATTCGTAAACTGCGTGCCCGTCAACTGCATGCCGTCGCCCGAGTCGCCGGCAAAGCGAATTGTCACAGTCTCAACTTCTTCCAGGTTCTTCTCAGCCTGAATGACAGGAGGTTCGATAACAGTGCTCATTTCTTTTGTTTTTAAGGCCTTTCGAAAAATGATCGTCGCCGTGGATAGTATAGGACATATAGGTCTTATAAGTCCTATACGACTCATTTGAATGCCGACAATTCTTTGTCATAAGGAGACATCGCCGCGAGTTTGGCGATGATTTCGGGCAATACTTGCAAGGTGAAGTCGATGTCGGCGTCGGAGTTGTAGCGTCCGAGAGAGAAGCGGATCGAGCCCTGCGCGGCGGTGTAAGGGACGTTCATGGCGCGCAGAGTTGGTGATGATTCGTGGGTCGTTGAGTGGCAAGCGGAGCCGGTCGAGACACAGATGCCGGCCTGATCGAGATGCATGAGAATGCTTTGTCCGTCGACGTATTCGAACGAGATGTTCGACGTGTTGGGCAGACGCTTCGAGCGATTCGCTGCGCCGTTCAGACGCGCGTTGGGAATGTGTTTCAGGATCTCGTCTTCCAGACGATTGCGCAGCGTCTCAATCGGCACATGATCATTGTCTTCGTGCGCCAGGCGGCACGCGGCGCCGAGCGCGACGATGTTAGGAACGGCGGAGGTGCCGGCGCGACGGCCCTGCTCCTGACCGCCGCCGACGATGAACTGCGACAACGAAATCCCTTTGCGAATGTAGAGCGCACCGACACCTTGCGGCGCGTGCAGTTTGTGACCCGAAAGCGCGAATAGGTCGACTGCTGTGTTTTTCAAATCGATCGGGATCTTGCCTACGGCCTGCACGCCGTCGACGTGAAACACCGCCTCCGATTTCTCGCGCACGATGCGTCCGATCTCTTCCATCGGAAACAACACACCGGTTTCGTTATTGGCCAGCATGATCGATACGAGCGCCGTGTCAGGTCGCAACGCTCCGCGCAAATCATCGAGATCGAGCTCTCCGTTTGTGTCTACACCCAACGAGGTAACTTCGTAACCGTCATTCTCAAGTAACGGGCAGAGATTTCGCACTGCTTCGTGTTCGACCTGAGTCGTAACGATGTGCTTCTTCTGCTGCTGCGTGGCGAGAACACCGCGTATCGCCCAATTGTCGGATTCGGAGCCACACGACGTAAACACGATCTCGCTCGCGTCCGCCGCGCCGATCAGGTTTGCGACTTGTTCGCGCGACTGCTCTACCGCACGCTTCATCTCGCGGCCCAAAGCGTGCGCGGATGAAGGATTGCCGAAGACGTCGCTGAGGTAAGGCTGCATCGCGTCAAGCACTTCGGGTGCGACGCGTGTGGTGGCGTTGTTATCGAGGTAGATCATTTGTCGCAAGTATCTCCTGAATCAGTTGATGGCACGAACCGCAACCCGCACCGGCATTGCAAGCCCTGGTTACTTCGGCAACGGTCGTTAAGCCATGCTTTTGAATCTCGCGCTCGATCGTGCGTTCCGAGACAAAGAAGCAGGTGCAGATTAAGGCTTCGTCACCCAGCCAATCCTCGCGCGCGGCATTACTATAATCGCGAATCGCGTCCAGCATCGCTTCGCAAGCCATTTCGACGCATTGTGCATATGCAGGCGCCACGCACAAATTTTCGATTAGGGCGGCAGGGTTTTGTCCTACAACCGCAGCATCCGCAGTGGAAAGTCCCGTCACGTGCTCAGTTAACACCGACGCAGCGGCAACCAAAACCTCGCAACCAGCCGCGCGGAATCTCGCCTGTGACACCGCGTGAGCCTCGTCGACCTGTATCGAGAACCTCACGTGCGCGCCACAGCTCAACGACGCCGCACGCCCGGTAAAGCTCGGCTCACCCGCATCTCCGGCATTGCGCGGATTGAAGAAATGATCACAGAGTTGCACAGTTAATTTCAATCAGCTACGCTTCTCTCTTCAAAACTATGATTCTATCTCGACTATTATGACTGAACTAAATGAACAACTGATTCTCGACAGTCTGCGACAGATCAAAGATCCGGATCTACACAAAGACATCGTCACGCTGGGTTTTATCAGAGACCTCA
>Ga0207643_10001446_pt1 | contig 13632 bp, 3 predicted proteins | sample KBSMisM62_FD_184313 | JGI IMG/M metagenome (GOLD analysis project Ga0207643, IMG submission 184313) | Miscanthus rhizosphere microbial communities from Kellogg Biological Station, Michigan, USA - KBS Miscanthus M6-2 (SPAdes) (version 2) | ecosystem: Host-associated > Plants > Roots > Rhizosphere...
CGCCGCAGCAGCAGGCCCACGAAGGTCTCGGGGCAAGCGCCGAGTGCGCGCAGGCGGCGTGCGAGGGTCGTGGCGCGGGCGTCGAGTTGGGCGTAGCTGAGCGAGGTGTCGCCGCAGCGCAGCGCCGGGGCGTCTGGCGTGCGGGCCGCCTGTGCCTCGAAGAGCTGGTGCAGGCACACCCCCGGCAGCGAACTGTCACCCGTCTCGTTCCAGCCGTAGAGAATTTGTTGCTGTTCGGCGTCGGTCAGCAGGGGCAGTCTGGAGAGTTGCTGCTCCGGCCGGGCGACGATGCCCCGCAGCAGCGTCTTCACGTGTTCGCACATCCTTCTGATCGTCGCGGCCTCGAACAGATCCGTGTTGTACTGCAAGGAGGCCGAGAGCGTCTCGCCCGCCTCGGCCATGACGAGTGTCAGGTCGAACTGCGAAATCCGCTGTTCCAGGGCCACCGACTCCAACTCAAGCGCGCCGAGCTTCACGCGCGCGCCCGCCTCGCCGAGCGCGAACAGGGATATCCCCCGCTCGTCCGCCAGGGAGGCCTTCTGCAAGATGAACATCGCCTGGAAAAGCGGTGAGCGACTGGCCTCCCGTTCCGGCTGCAAGCGTTCGACCAGCAAAGGGAAGGGGTAATCCTGATGCTCGAAGGCGGCCAGCACGGTCTGCTTCGTCTGCTCGAGGAAAGACGTGAAGCTGCTCCGGCCCGAGAGGCTGCCACGCAAGACGACCGGGTTGACAAAGTAGCCGGTCGCGCCCGCCAGTCCGCTCTGATTGCGACCAGAGGTCGGAGAGCCGACCAGAATGTCTTCCTGTCCGGTGTAGCGATAGAGCAAGGTTTGGAAGGCCGCGAGGAGAGTAACGTAGAGCGTTGCCCCTTGCTCCCGGCTCAGATTTTTGAGACCCCGCGTTACCTCCTCGTCCAGCTTGAAGGTTTCGGAACTGCCACGGTACGTCTGTAGGGCGGGGCGCGGGTGGTCAACCGGCAACTCCAGAACGGGCAGTTCGCCGCCCAGTTGTTGCTGCCAGTATGCCCACAGCTTCTCACCTCTCGGCCCGGCCAGCATCTCCTCCTGCCGGCGCACGAAGTCCGCGTAACCGAAGGGGTTCGGGGGAAGCTGCGCCGGGGTGCCTGAAACCTCAGCCTGATACAACGCGCCGAGTTCGTTCGTGAGGGTGACCAGCGACCAGAAGTCCGTGACGATGTGATGTATCACGAGCAGGATGACGTGCTCTTTCCCCGGACGCGTAAAGAGACTCACGCGCATCAGCGGCCCCTGCTCCAGATCGAAGCGGTAGTTAGACTCCTCGACGAGGCGGCTGTTAAATTCCGCCTCGCTCAACGCAGAGGCGTCAATCTCCTGAAGGCAGACCTCCATGTAGTCGAAGACGTGCTGCCTCGGCTCATCCCGATTCACGCTGAAGGTGGTTCTCAGGCAGGCATGTCGATCCAGCAGCGACTGAAACGCGCGCCGCAGGGCCGCGGCGTCCAGACTCGATAGGACGCGGACGACCGTCGCGACGTTATAGGCTGCGCTGTCCGGCGCCAACTGATGGAGGAACCAGAGCGCCCTCTGCCCGTGAGAGAGCGCAAAGTTGGTGGACGAAGCGGCGGACATTGGCAGGTTGGTGGGCACTTCGACGCCGGCGGCGCGGGCGACCTGCGTTTGACGCGCGATCTCGGCGAGAGTCGGCCCCGCTAGAAAGCTCGTCATCGAGATCGACACGCCTAAGACGGCTTCAATGCGGTGCGTCAACTCGATGGCCGCAAGGGAGTCGAGCGCGTAATCCGTGACGGGCCGGTCGGTTGCGATGGCCGAAGCCTGAACCCCGAGTTTGGCTGCCACCTCTGATCTGAGCCACGCCTCAATCGCCTCCGCGCTCCGCATGTCCAGCTTCGTGGCGGGTGTCTCGTCCGCGCTCTGTGGCGCGGGGCCGCCCTCCCACTGCGCCAGGGCGTCGAAGCCGTTCGAGAGGAACTTTTCGCGGCAGGCGTGCCGTTGAATCTTGCCGCTCGATGTCTTGGGAATGCTCCCGGTCTTGAGCAGCACGACGGCATGCACCTGCACTTCGTGCTCGGTGGTGACGGCGTCGGTGATGGCGCGAACTATCTCCTCCTGCCCCTGCAAACGGCGGCGCGCGTTTACCTCCTGCGCTACGACGAGCCGCTCCTCGCCGTCCGCTTCGACGACGAAAGCAGCGCCGCTGCCCGGACGCAGCGCCGGGTGACTCTGCTCGACCGTCCGCTCGATGTCCTGCGGGTAATGGTTGCGGCCGCGGATGATGATGAGGTCTTTAATCCGTCCGGTGACAAAGAGGTTGCCGTCGAGCAGACACCCGAGGTCGCCCGTGCGCAGCAGCGGCTCGGCACGCCCGTCCCGGAGGTGTGACTGAAAGACCCGCACCGTCTCGTCGGGCCTGTTCCAGTAGCCCTGGGCCACGTTCGCGCCGGAGACGCAGATTTCTCCGATCTGACCGGGCGCGCACTCCGCCATAGTTTCCGGGTGGTAGATGTGGACCTTCTGCCCTGACGCTACCCGCCCGCAGCCGACCAGCGCGCGGGCACCTTCCCCGCCCTCCTGCACCTCGGTCAACAGGTTGTCTTGCAAAGACTCCGTCGCGACCGACTTGACGAGCGGCGTGTGCTGCAGCAGGTCTTCGCCAGTGACCAGCAACGTGGCTTCGGCGAGGCCGTAGCAGGGGCGAAAAGCCTGCCGGCGAAAGCCGCACGGGGCGAACGCCTCCGCGAAGGCGTCCAACGTCTCAGCGCGCACCGGCTCGGCGCCGTTGAAGGCCACCTCCCAACTGCTCAGGTCGAGCAGTTCGCGTCGCTCCGCGCCAATCTTGCGGACGCAGAGGTCGTAGGCGAAATTGGGGCCGCCGCTGGTCGTGGCGCGGTAGCGAGAGACGGCGGAGAGCCAGCGGAAGGGGTCTTGCAGGAAGGCGACCGGCGACATCAGGACGCAGCGCGCGCCCACGTAGACGGGTTGCAGCACGTTCCCGATGAGGCCCATGTCGTGATAGAGCGGCAACCAGCCGACGATGACGGACTGCTCCGTCTGCTTGAACGCCTCCTGAATCATCCGCTCGTTGTGCAGCAGATTCCCGTGCGTCACCATCACGCCCTTCGGCGTCGAAGTCGAGCCGGAGGTGTACTGTAGAAACGCCAGCGCCTCGCCCGTGAGTGACGGAGTGTGCCACTCGGCGGCCAGTCTGTCCGGGATGGTATCGGTGGCGAGCCAGCGCAGGCTCTTCAACTCCACGCACTCAGCAGTCATCGCGTCCACCTTCGCGAGCAGCGAAGAGTTTGTCAGCGCTAGTGACGCCTGCGCGTCCGCGGCCACAGCCTGAAGCCTGAGCAGGGAGCGATTCTGCCGCGGCGGGTAGGCGGGAACGGCGATAGCTCCGGCATAGAGACAGCCCCAGAAGGCGCTGATGTACTCGAGGCCCGGCGGGTAGAGCAACAACACACGCTCGCCCTCCACGCGCAGGGCTTGCAGCCACGCGGCGATGGCGCGGGCGCGGCGGTCTATCTGTTCGTAAGTGAGATTGACCTCGTCCGTCTCGCCGTCGGTCAGGAACGTGTAGGCCAACTGAAACGGGTGGCGCTGCACCCGTTCTTGAAGAAGCTGGATCAGGTTGGAATTCTTATTCATCTCTTTAGGTGGTTACGGTCGGTGAGAAGTATTCCATCGAAACTAAGGGCAACCGGGGGCGCGGGCGCACGCCTAACGGGCGAACAGTTCGGTCATGCCGACCTGAATCCGACGCTCCCCCTCGTAAGGTTTGCGGCCGTGCGCCACGAGAATGTTGTCGAGCATCAGAACGTCGCCCCGCCGCCAGGGAAAGCTCACGGTCTCTTGCCGGTAAGCTTCGCGCAGCTCTTCGAGGGTCTCCGGCTCGATGGCAGAGCTGTCTCCGTAGTAGCTGTTGATGGGCAGCTCGGACTCGTTCTCGAAGCCGCCGAGCAGGCCGTCTCTGATCGACGACTCAAGGGTCGAGACGTGAAAGAAGGTGGCGTGGTTGAACCAGACGGGCTCCCCCGTGCGCGGATGTTTGATTACGGCCGGGAGCACCGCGTGAGTCCTCAGGTGGTCGCCCCCGCTCCAACGGGCCTCTATGCCGTTGCGCCGGCAATGCTCCTCCACCGCGCACTTGTCGTCGGTCTGAAACGCCGTCGGCCAGTCCAGTCCGAAACCGTCGCCGTAATTGCGCACGTACATCCATCCCTTTTCGCCGAAACGTTCCCTGACCCTGGCCGAGATTCGTTGATAGACGTTCCGGCAATCGGCTACCGGCGTTTCGCCGCCCTGCGCGGCGGGCGTTTCGCAGAAGAAGAAAATCTTCAGGTTGAAGCTGCGTTTGTAGGAGTTTTCGTTGTGGACGAAGATGTGCTGTCCGGGCGGATAGTCGGTCGAGGTGTAGATGTTACTCAGCACGCGGCTGCGGGGCGAGCTGCGTTCGTTATACTCCAATGTCTCGCCCGAGACTGCGGCGATGAAGCGCTCGAACTCGGCAGTCGTCCTGACATTAAAATCGCGGAAGAGGATGCCGCCGTGCTCTGCCAGGCACACGGTGAGGTATTCCCTGCTCGCGGCCGCCCAGTCGATCAGATCAATCCCGGGGGCGGAAGGCGTGATCAGCAGAGGCAGCCTGCGCTCCGGGAAGAGGCGTGCGGCCCTGACCAGGCTCTCGCGTGACAGACTGACGGGCTTGCTCCGCGCCGCGGCGGGGCCTTTGATGCCGGGTTTTAAATCTCGAAGTGCTTTCATCTCTCTGTTCCTGCGCGGTGGGTCGCGCCTCGTGCGTGTTTGAAAGTGATGCCGGGCGCGTCTCGTACGCCCGGCCGGTTTGTTGCGGGTCTGCGTTGGCGCCTCTCGATCGGCGCGTCAACAGGCGCTCTCGGCCATGCTCATCCGGCAGCGGGCCGGATGTTCCCAGAGGTGCGCGACCTCTCCGAAGTGCTCCACCACCCATTCGTCCGAATAGATCGTGTCGAGGTAGCGTTCGCCGCGATCCGGGAAGATGGCAACGCAGGTCGCGCCTACGGGAATGCTCTCCTTCACCTGCTCGATGGCAGAGAGGACGGCGCCGGACGACCCACCTGCGAGAATCCCTTCCGTCCGGACGAGCTGGCGGCAGTTCACAATACAGTCGAGGTCTGAAACGTGAATGCACCTGTCGGCCAGCCCATCCTGAAATAGTTTGGGCCTGATGGCCGCACCGTGGCCGGGAATGAGGCGACGTGCTTTACGCGAACCGAAGATCACGCTGCCGACGGCATCGACGGCATAGACACAGGTCGGGAGGTTCCTACGGCGGATGTACTCGGCGCAGCCGCGCAGGGTGCCGCACGTGCTGGTCGCGCAGAAGAGATAATCAACCCCGGCGTCGAGCGCCGAGATGATTTCATACATGGTCTGATGGTGTGCGCCCGAATTCTCCTCGTTCGCGTACTGGTTGGGCGAGACGCTGTTTTCAATCGTGCTGAGCAGATGCCGCACGCGATCAATGCGTGCCTGTAAAAACTCGTGCGAGACGGGGTCAGGCTCCAGGATAACTTCAACTTCCGCGCCGAAGGTCTCCAGCAGCCGGATGTTCTGCCGGGTCGTCTTCACATCCACGACGCAAATAAAGCGCAGCCCGTAATAGGCGCAGACCTGTGCGAGGCCGATGCCCATGTTTCCCGAACTCGACTCGATGATGGTCGTCTCCGGCGTTATCTCGCCCGTCTCGATGCCGCGCTCGATAATTCTCCTGGCGGGCCGATCCTTGATGCTTCCGCCGGGGTTGAACCCTTCCAGCTTGGCGAAAACGCGGAACGACTCGTCATTGAATAACCTGTTCAGCCTCACTAGCGGCGTGTGACCTATTGTTGCCAGAACCCCGTTGTCCACAGTTCTCTCCTTCAATCTATGCGGTCGCCGCACACGGCAGGACAGTCCCCGGCGGTTGACCAAAATTTTGTCCGATTAGTTTGTGAGGAGTTGCGAGCCAGCGTCGTGAGGAAAGGCGGACCGGGCAGTCCGCTAAGAGGCGAGACCGTTGCCCAGCAACTCAATATATTCATCCGTCAGCAGCTCGATCGTGTTCTCGCTAAAATATGCCCGATCGTATTCGACCCTGTAGTTGATGTCACCGCTGAACGGGTCTACCGACAGGGCGTAGTTCAGCGGAAAATGAAACTTGTCGTGACCGCTGAAACCGAGCAGGCGCAGCCCGCCGTCCGACGGTATCTCTTTGACGTTATGGAAATGCAGGAAGTTGAAGGTCGCGAAGAACAGCTCTGTCTGCCGCAGGTCTTCCATTATCTGGAGCAACGGATAGCGCGCGTACGCCTCGGCGTTGATCAGCCCTTGCTGTACCGCCTCCAGGTGTGACGCCCGGTCGGGGGCGCTCGCCGGGCCGCAGAAAGGGATGATGTTCCAGAACAGTCCCATCGCCTTCAGCGGGTTCGACAGACGCTCCGACCTGCCGTTCGAGACGACGCCGACCGTCACCCGCTCCTGCCCCGTCAACCTGCCGAGCAGGTTCAGGTAGGTGCCCAGCAGGATGACCTTAACCGAGACGCGCAGATTACGGCTCGCGTCACGTACTTTCGCCGCGAGGGCGTCGTCGAATGTGCCGGCGAGGTTCGTCTGGGACGATGGCTGCCTCGTCGCCGTTCTCCTGGGCAGGAGCTCTTGGCGATGCCCGGCCAGATGCTTGCCCCAGAACTCACGAGCCTCTTCCGAAGCGATGATTTCGCGCTCCAGTGCGACGAACTCTTTGTATTCGCTGCCCGCCGTAGTCCGCTCTACCCGCTCCCCGCGTTTAAGGGCCGCATAGGCTTCGGCCAGCTCGGCGATCAGTTCCCGGTTCCCCCAACCGTCCGAAAGCGCATGATGCATCGACAGGAAAAAGCTGATCGTGTTTTCGGAGCGGATGAAGATGCGGCAGCGGAAGAGCGGCTCGCCGGCTTTTCTAACGTCGAAAAGGTTCTGCCGATCCTGATCGGTCGCCGACGCAATGTGCCGCTCCTGCTCGTCGGCGGTCAGGCTCCTGAGATCAATCTCCTCGACGGAGAAGGCCGTGCTCTTGCTGACAAACTGGAGCGGCTCGGGCGTTTTCCCGAAGATGAAGGTCGTCCGGAGGGATGAATGAGCCCGCACCAGTAGCTCAAGCGCCTGTTTGAAGGCTCGCACCGAGAGGCTTTCGTCCTCTATGTGGTAGCAGTGCTGAAGGTGGTAAACGCCCATCGCCTGCCGATCCTGCTCGTAATGAGTCAGCATCATCTGCTGCATCTTCGACGCCGGGTAGGCGTCCTCGGCGCCTACGGGCAGCGCGGCACTCACCTCGTCCGAAAGCTCTATTAATTCCAGCGGTACCGGCCCGTCGGGTCGCTCTGCAGTCTTGCCCTCGCGGATGTGCCGGGTGAGCTTGTGGACGGTCGGGTATCGGAAGATATCAGCGGCCGTGACGGAGAGGCCGGCGCGTCCCGCTTCGTGGACGATCTGGATAACGCGGATCGAATCACCGCCAAGGGCGAAGTAGTCGTCGTGGATGCCCACCGGCGTCACGTTCAGAACTTTTTGCCACGCGCCGACCAGAACGCTCTCCACCTCGTCGCGCGGCTCGACATACTCGACCTCCTGGCGCTTCGCCTCGCCGGGCAGCGGCAACGCGCGCCGGTCAATCTTCCCGTTCGGTGTCAGAGGGATCGAGTTCAGGACGACGAAGGCGGCCGGCATCATGTACGCGGGCAGACGCTCTTTGAGGTATTCACGCACCTCCTTGAGCGACAGCGAACGCGCCTGCGCGGGCACCAGATAACCGACCAGACGTTTCTCGCCCGAGGGCTCCTCGTTGACGACGACGAGGGCCTCCTGCACCGCCGGGTGCTGGTTCAGCGCCGTCTCGATCTCGCCGAGTTCCACGCGGAAGCCGCGAATCTTCACCTGATGGTCGTTGCGGCCGAGGAACTCCAGGCATCCGTCCGGCAGCCTGCGCGCGAGGTCGCCCGTCTTGTAGAGCCTCGCGCCCGGCGTCCGGCTGAAGGGGTTCGGCACGAACTTTTCAGCGGTGAGACTGGGCTGGTCGAGATAGCCGCGCGCGAGCCCGTCGCCGCCGATGTAGAGTTCGCCGGGGACCCACGTCGGCACAGGTTTGAGACGGGCGTCCAGCACGTAGACCTCCGTGTTGCGGAGCGGACGCCCGAGCGGGAGGATGGCCGAGAAGCGTCCCGGCAGTTGTCTCTGAACCCTGTAGGTGAGCACCCCGACCGTCGTCTCGGTCGGCCCGTAATGATTGAGGATCTCGCAATCGGGCGCCAACTGCTGGAGCCTCTCGACCAGCTCCCATTTGGACGCTTCGCCGCCCAGAACCAACTGCCGCCGCGGCAAAACCAACTCGGGCCGCGCGGACGTGAGCAGCGCCGTCAGGTGTGACGGCACAATCTTGACGCAGTCGATCCGGTGGCGGCTGAAGTAGTCGCCCAGCGCCGCCGCGTCAGAGACTCGCTCCTGCGCGATGACGTGCAGACAGCCGCCGTTGCACAGAGCGGGGAAGATGACGGTGTGGCCGAGGTCGGCGGCGAAGGTCGAGACGAGCGCGAAAGCGTCACCGGCTCCGACCTCAAGCGCGCCGCTGATGCCGTGGAGGTAGTTGAGTAACTGTCGATGCTCGATGCCGACGCCCTTCGGCGAGCCGGTGGAACCGGAGGTGAAGAGCACGTAAGCCAGATTCTCCACCCCCGCGCCGCCTTCGAGATTCTCCACGCTCTGACCGGCGCTCGAGGCGCCGTCGGAGTCGAGACAGACCATCCGCGCGCGGCCGGGCCGCAGGGCGGCGGCGAGGTGTTCCTGCGTCAACAGAACCTTCACCCGCGCCTCTTCCAGCATGAGCGAGAGACGTTCCGGCGGGAGCGCCGCGTCGAGCGGCACGTAAGCGCCGCCGGCCTTCAACACGCCGAGCATCGCGACGATGAACTCGGCCGAACGCTCGACGCAGATGCCTACGCGCGCCTCGCAGCCGACTCCGCACGCGCGCAGGTGGTGGGCTAGTTGGTTAGCGCGCGCGTTGAGTTCCGCGTAGGTCAGTCTGTGCTCCTCGAAAACGAGTGCTACCTCTTGCGGCCGCTTCTCCGCCTGCTCCTCGAACAGACGGTGGACGCACGTCTCGGTGGCCGGTTCCTTCCGCGCCCCGCCACCGGCGGCTGCGATCTGCTCGCGCTCTACTTCGCTCAGCATCTCCAGCTCGCCGATTGGAACTTCCGGATCGTTGACGACGCTTTCGAGCAGTTGCCGGAATTGCCCCGCCAATAGTTCGACGTGCTCTGCCGGAATTAGGCCGGCGTCGTAATGGAACTCCGCGGCGAGCGAATCCTCTTTTTGGAAGAAGGAGAGCTTGATCTTGAAACGGTCGGTGCAGGTGTAGCGCTCATTCAGCGAGAACGAAACGCCGGCGGCAGAACTCTTCGGCGGCTGTCTCTCAAAATCGAAAGCGACGTGGCAGAAAGACGCTTCCGCCTCCGGGCCGCCCCCGGTAACCTGCTCCCAACTAAAACAGCCCTGCCATTTACGGGCGGCAGCCACCGTCCGCTCCGTCTGCTTCAGGGCTTCACTGAACCGCGCCGACTCGTCGAGATTTGTCTGGACGGGCACGTATTTTGACAGCAGGCCCAGCGTGCCTCTGAGTTCTTCGTAAGCGCGCCCGTCGTCGGCGACGCCCACGACCAGCGCGGCCTGTCCGGTGACCCGCCGGAGCAGAACCTGCCAGCAGGTATTGAGGACAATGCTCGCCGAGGTCTCGTACCTGGCTGCGAGAGCCTCTACCTTTGCCGGCAGATCAGAGTCGAGCGTCAGAGTGAGACGGCGTGGTGTGAATTCCGCACCCGGCGGGCAGTAGGATTCAAAGGAGAGGCGCGGCATCTGCATCAGAGAAGACGCCTGCTGACGCCAGAACTCCTTGCCGGCCGCAGCGTACTCGGCTTCAAGCACCTGGTTCTGCCACTCGGAGAGATCGCCGTACTGCAACGGCTCTTCAATATCCCGTGACGCAGCACAAGCCCCGTAGCAAAGGCTGATCTCCTCGGCCAGATGGCCGAGCGCGGCGGCGTCGGCACAGAGCGCGGGCAGCCCGAGCATCAGCAGATGCTTGTCCGCCGCCAGCCGGAGGATAAACAGTCTGAGGAGAGAGCCCCCGGCGAGGTCGGGACCGCACTCGCCCATCTCGGCGAAGAGGGATTCGACTTCGGCCTCCTGCTCCTGCGCGCTGTAGGTGGACAAATCCAGAACGTCCGCCGCCGGCCCGTCACCTTCGTGGATGACCTGAACCGGCGCTGCGTCTTCTGCCGGAGTCTGAAAGGTGGTGCGCAGGATTTCGTGGCGTCGCACGAGCATCACCAGCGCCGACCTTAAAAGCTCAACGTCCAACGCCCCTTCGATCAGGATCGTGCATTGAGACTGGTAAGGCCTGCTGCCTGCATCCCGCTGCAACTCCCACAGGTGTCTTTGTTGAGGGGAGAGGCGAAAGCCCTCCACCAAGATTCCCGTCTGCATTCTTCCCGCTCCTGTCTCTCGTCCCCGGCGTCCGCTGCTACCGCTCCATCAGGCTTCCCTGCGTCTCAATCCCCTCAACTGCTGCAAGCTGGCCGTCCTGAACTCTTGCACCTGCGCTTCGCTCTGTGCGGCGCTGAGCTCGTCGAGTTCTGCGAACAACTCGCTCAGCGCGACGCCCGGCGATGCGACCGCGCGGCGCAGTATCGCGTTCAGATGTTCGAGCATGGAACTGATGGCGGCGGCGGCGAACAGCTCGTCGTTGTAGAGCATGACGGCGATCATGCCCTGCTCGGTCTCGGTCAACGAAAGGTTCAAATCCATGCGCGCAACTTCGCTGCGCATATCCGCATGGCGTAGCTCAAGATTGTCCAGGCGCAGGGATGTCGTCGGGTTGTTCTGCATCACCAACATCACCTGCACCAGAGGCATGTGACTGAGGTTACGTTCCGGAGCCAGCTCTTCCACCAGCTTTTCAAAAGGCACGTCCTGATGTGTGTACGCGCCGATTGAGACTTCACGCACCCGCCGCAACAGTTCGCGGAAAGTCGGGTTGCCGCCCAGGTTCGTGCGCAGCACCAGATTGTTGACGAAGAATCCGATGAGGTGCTCAATCTCCACGCGATTGCGACCCGCGACGGGCGTGCCTATCACGATGTCTTCACGCTTCGTGTACCAGGACAACAACGTCTGGAAAGCCGCGAGCACCAACATGAACAGCGTGATGCCCTCGCGCCGGCTCAGTTCCTTAAGCTGCCCGACGAACTCGGGCGGCAGTAACAATGTCTCCTGCCCAGCGCTGGAGTTCTGCACCGCCGCGCGCGGCCGGGCTATGGGTAAATCCAGCACCGCCGGCACACCCGCCAGTTGCCTTCTCCAATAGTTGAGCTGTCTCTCAAGCACCTCGCCCTGCAACCACTCTCGCTGCCAGACAGCGTAATCGGCGTATTGAACCGGCAAGTGCGGCAGACCCGGCGTCCGGTTGTGCGAGAAGGCTTCGTACAATTCGCCGACCTCGCGTATCAAGACCCCCATCGACCAGCCGTCGCCGATGATGTGATGCATCGTGAGCAGCACCATGTGATCCTGCTCGTCTATCTGGAGCAGGCTGACGCGCAGGAGAGGCCCCTTCGCCAGGTCGAACGGGCGACGGCCCTCCTCGACCGTCAGCCGCTTGATCTCCGCCTCGCGCTCGCCCGCAGCGACCTCTCTTAAGTCGAGCACACGCATGTTCACCGTCTCGGGCGCGGCGATAACCTGTACGGCTCGCCCTTCGACAACGGAAAAAGTGGTGCGCAGAATCTCGTGCCGCCCGATGAGCGCGCTTAACGTCTGCTCCAGCGCCTTCACATTTAGCTGGCCGATTAGACGCACCGCCGCGGGCATGTTGAAGAAGGCCGTCTGCGGCCTTAACTGATCGAGAAACCAGAGCCGCTGCTGTGAGAAAGAGAGAGGCAAAGCGGCGTCTCTCGCAACCGGTTTAATCGCCTCGGCGGCGACTTCGGCCCCTTCCCTGAGCGCTGCTTCGACGTGTTGCGCCAGCCCCGCCACCGTCGGTTGCTCGAACAGGTTGCGCACTTGTAGCTCCAGCTTGAAAGCGGCGTTCACGCGCGACATCAGAAGCGTCGCCAGCAGCGAGTGCCCCCCGAGGTCGAAAAAGTTATCGTGGATGCCGATCTGGCTGTTATGAACAACCTCGGCCCACAAACCCAATAGGACTTCTTCGACTGCCGTGCGAGGAGACGCAAAAGTCTTCCCGGAATCAACCTGCACCCGCGCCGCACCCGCCAGCGCCTTGCGGTCTACCTTCCCGTTGGCCGTCAGCGGCAGCGCCGCCAACTCGACGAACTCCCCGGGCACCATGTACTCCGGCAGCCGCCCCTTCAGGTAGGAGCGCAACTCCGCCGCGGTCGGGCTTGACGGGCTCGAGACCACCACGTAGGCCACCAGCCGCCGCTCCTCGCCCGTCCCCTCCACCGCCGCCACGCACTCGCGCACCCCGCCCTGCGCCCGCACCGCCGCCTCTATCTCTCCCAACTCGATGCGGTAGCCGCGCAGCTTCACCTGATGATCCACCCGGCCCACGTATTCCAGGCTGCCGTCTCCCAGGTAGCGCACCAGGTCCCCTGTCCGATAGAGCCGCCCACCACGCTCCCCACTGAACCGGTCGGGCACGAACCGCTCCGCGGTCAGGGCCGCGCGCCGCAGGTACCCACGCCCCAGTCCCGCACCCCCAATGTAGAGTTCCCCAGTCACCCCAACCGCCACCGGCTCGCCCCACCCGTCCAGCACGTAGAGCCGCGTGTTGCCCAGAGCGGTTCCCATTGAGACCATGCCACGACGCCGCGCCGTGACCTCGTCGCATTCCCATTCCGTCGCGGCAATCGAAGTCTCGGTCGGCCCGTAAGAGTGATGGAGCTGGGCCGTAGGCAGCACGCGCAGGCACTCCGACATCGTCTCCACGCTCAACGCTTCGCCGCCGCAGATCACGTATCGCACGCTCTTACAACTGTCCTCCGTCGCCTCTTCCAGAAACGCCTTCAGCATCGAGGGGACGAAGTAGAGACACGTCACCTCGTGCTTCATCACACACTCCGATAAATATTCCGGGTCGGATTGTCTGTCCGGGTCCGCCACGATGACCTGCGCCCCGACGCTCAGCGGCCAGAAGATTTCCCACACCGACGGATCGAAGTTCAGCGATGTCCTGAGCAGGAAACGGTCGTCCTCATCGAGCATGTAGGTCTCCTGCATCCAGCTAATGCAGTTGACGACGCCGCTGTGCGACACCATTGCGCCCTTCGGTCTGCCGGTCGAGCCCGACGTGTAGATGACGTAGACGAGGCCGTCAGGTGTGACCGTGCAGGGGAGGTTCTCGGAGCTTTCGGACGCGACGGCGTCGCGCGTAGTGTCGAGACAGAGCGTCGGGGTCGCATCGGGCAGTCTCGCCTGCAACGACCGCTCGGTCAGGACAAGCGTGGGCTGCGCATCTTCGAGCATGAAGGCGAGCCGCTCACGCGGGTAGTCGGGGTCGAGCGGGAGGTAGGCGGCGCCCGCCTTGAGCACGGCGAGCAGCGCGACGATCGTCTCGTCGGAACGATGCAGG
>Ga0207643_10001447_pt1 | contig 13632 bp, 9 predicted proteins | sample KBSMisM62_FD_184313 | JGI IMG/M metagenome (GOLD analysis project Ga0207643, IMG submission 184313) | Miscanthus rhizosphere microbial communities from Kellogg Biological Station, Michigan, USA - KBS Miscanthus M6-2 (SPAdes) (version 2) | ecosystem: Host-associated > Plants > Roots > Rhizosphere...
ACGCTGACCGGTGGCCTCATTCCGGCTGCGCCGGTCATGTTTGATCGCGATGATCGATTTCACGAACGCGCGCACAAAGCCTACGTCGAGTGGATGCGTACGCAACCGATTGCCGGCGTAGCTGTGTGGGCGCATACCGGTAGAGGGCTTCATCTCGATGCGGATACCGCGAGGCGGGTTATCGAAGATTGGCGCACGGCATTGCCCAACAAGCCCCTCATCGCGGGTGTGGGTCACAACCAGAAATCGAGTCCGAAGGAAGCGACGGAGGCGACTCTCGCAATGGCATCTTCAGCCGCTCGATACGGCGCAGACGCCCTGCTCGTATATCCGCCTTCCTGGCTAAATGACCACGAGTCGAGAGACTCGCTGATAGTCGAGCATCACGCGCGCCTGGCTGGTTTAGGTATGCCTCTGATCTTGTTCTATCTCTACGAGGCTGCCGGTGGAGTTCGTTACAGCTTCGACGTTCTGGATGCCTTGTTGTCACTTCCGAACGTTGCCGGCATCAAGATGGCAACTCTCGATAGTGTCATGACCTACCAGGATGTTGCCTGTCACATTCAGACTCATCATCCGGAAAAGCTTTTGATCACCGGCGAAGATCGTTTCCTCGGCTACAGTTTGCGCAGAGGCGCACGCGCTGCGCTCATTGGATTGGGTGCGGTCTGTTGCGACTTGCAAGCGGAACTTCTTACGTCACATTTGGAAGGTAACGCCGAACGCTTCCTCGAACTTTCCGACCTGATCGACAAACTGGCTGAAGTTTTATTTGTGCCACCGATGGAGGGTTACATCGGAAGAATCTTGTGCGCGCTGTCGAAACTCGGAGTTATTCCGCCTGAGGCAGCACACGATCCCTGGGGGCCGAAATTGACCGCCAGTGAAATCGACAACATCGGAGTCGTGCTGGATACGCTGATCCCGGTTGCACACATTAAATGATGTACTCGCTTATCAACGGAAAGCCTGAGATCGATTCTGCCGGCAGGGCGGCGCTTCTGCGCGATTACGAACGGTTTCGTGCCGGTCTACCTGATTCCCTGGAAGCGTATGTTCGGGACATCTACAAGATCGACCTGAGTAGTGAGTACGGTGATCACACGATAAAAAACCCTTTCGGCAAAGCATCAGGGCAACTGTCATTGAACATCTCGCAGGTGCGACGCGACTGCGAAGACGGACTTGGGTTCGTGGTGCTGAAGTCGATCATCGCCGAAGACGCTTCCGGCGCTCAGTCCATGAGCGAATGGGCGATCGAAGAAACCAGAATGGTGGTTGAGCGAATTGTTGGCAAAGACCAGAGCGAGGGTTGGACAGTTTCATGGAAAGGACGCGGCTGGTACGACACGTTTGACAAGTATCTGGAATTCTTTGACGAAGCCTTGTCGGTCGCTACGCCCGTTTCAGTGTTGGTGGTCCCTTCCTGCAAGTATCACTTGCCGAGTGCAGGTGAAGGAGAATGGAAAACCGGCGAATACGAGTACACAACCCGACGTTTGCTGGATGTTTGGCAACGTCATTACCGCAACGCTCCGATGCCGATTGAGAAGGACTTCAGCCCCACCCTTGCTGGTTCGGATCGTGCGGCACAGGAAATCATCATTCAGTGGTTAATCCGAGTCACCAATCTGATCAGGAAAGCAGCGTCTCCTGCTGCCATTAAGATCGGTCTGAAAGTTTTCAACGCAATTCTCGACGACGCATTCCAACTCGAGATGTTGCGCACGATAAATGAGAAATGTTCGGGTGAGGATGCGCCTGATTTTCTTGTCTACGCGAATCGGTTGTTCGATCCAAATCGTGAATTCGATGGTGTACGTGGAATTGCCTACGGCGGTCCGGATCTGAGCGCACGCAATCTGGCGGTGCTCAGGGACATGCGTCTACTCGAACACCAGGGAGTGATTCCCATCTGTAAACTGCCCATCAGCGCGACCGGCAACATCGTGTCCGGACGAATCGCGGCTGAGTATCTGTTGCGTGGTGCGAGTAGCTTTCAAATGCATACGTACTTTCAGTTGCCGAGCCGTGAATACAGCATGAAAACCGGGGGCAAAACTGCGCGGGCGCTATTTGAGCTTTGTTTTCACCCCGAGGAAGGATTACTCGCGTGGTTGCTTCATCTGCGTCGCGTGTTTGATTGGCCCGTCGATTGGAACATCAAGCAAATGGCGGAGTTTTGCATGGAGCCGTCGAATAACGTTTGGGCAGAGCACGCGTCAGCGTTGACGTAATTCGATGCAGGATTCATCCGAAGTCGAGATACGTTTGCTGCAGGAGTCGGACATCGCTGCCGCGATGGATTTGAAACGGTTGGCCGGTTGGAACCAAACGGAAACTGATTGGCGCACGCTTCTTCAGCTTGAAACAAATGGTTGTTTTGCTGCGGTGCTTGATGATCAACTCCTGGGGACCACAACAACGACAAGCTATGGAAGTCAGTTGGCGTGGATTGGCATGGTCCTGGTTCAGCCCGAAAAACGCAGGACAGGCATTGCGACGAAGTTACTACAAACCGCGCTCAGTTATTTGGAGCACAGAGTCTCGATCGTTAAGTTGGATGCCACTGCGGACGGTAAGTCTGTGTATGAGCGAATAGGCTTTGAAGTTGAATCTTTGATCGAGCGATGGAGCCGAAAAGGCGAACCCGTTAACTTTGAGCGACAGCCGGAAACAATCGATTCCGACACGCGTCGTGAGATCTTGCGGCTCGACGCCCAGGCATTCGGGGCCGATCGATCAAAGCTACTGAGTTTGTTGCTCACTAACACATGTGTTCGACCAGTGGTGACAAGAACCGAAGCAGGTTCTGTGACGGGCTATGCGCTCGCTCGCCCCGGCAGCAACGCTGCTTATGTGGGCCCGGTTGTGTTAGACCAGGGAAGCGATGCATCCGCTTTACTTGATCAGATCCTTGAGCAATTACATTCGAGTCCTGTGTACGTCGATCTCAACCGGAATTGGGGTGTGGGTCAGCGGTTGTTGAGCGAACGAGGTTTCGAAAAACAACGCGACTTGATACGAATGCGACGTGGGCCTGCGATACCAACGAGTCCTCTGGTGTTTGCGATTGCTGGTCCTGAAGTCGGGTGACATGAAATGGAGAACTATGGAGTCTAAGGCAGCAGTACAAGCCGGTCTCGCGCAGAATTTTCGCGCGGAGAATTTGAATGTCTATGTCTACGAGAATCGCCCGTCTATGGGTAAGGCGGCAGCCGCCGTCATTGCGGCGGAGATCAGACGCACGATCCAGGAGCGCGGCAGGGCAAACGTGATCTTTGCTTCGGCACCCTCGCAAAATGAATTTCTGGCTAACCTGGCTGAAGCCCCTGATATCGACTGGTCACGCGTCGTAGCTTTCCATCTGGACGAATATCTTGGAATGGATGAGCGAGCCCCGCAATCGTTTCGCCGCTTCTTAATCGATCGCCTGATGAGCAAAGTCCCGCTCGGAGAGTTCCACGGTTTACGCGGTGATGCACCCGATGGTGCCGAAGAGGCGAATCGTTACGCCGGACTTTTGCGAGAGAACCCCCCAGACTTCGCGGTGCTGGGAATCGGAGAGAACGGTCATCTCGCATTTATCGATCCACCCTTCTGTGACTTCAATGATCGGCAGGCGGTGAAGGTTGTCGAACTCGATGAAGTCTGTAGAAACCAGCAGGTTAATGACGGAGCATTTACATCCCTCGATGAGGTACCGCGACACGCGTTGTCATTGACGATTCCGACATTAATGGCAACTCCTAAACTATTCGCGATTGTGCCGGGTCCTGCTAAGCGGCATGCCATCAAGAACACGGTGGAAGGACAAATCAGCACGCAATGCCCGGCGTCGATTTTGCGGACGCATCACGACGCGCATTTGTTTATCGATCAGGATTCAGCAGAGTTTCTTAATCGTTAAGATTTCTCTGTGCAAGCTCTGTGTTCTCTGTGTCTCTGTGGTGAGTTTGAGCCAGGAATCACCAGCCACAGAGACACAGAGAACACGGAGAAGCCCAAGGAGACAGCATGCACAGTTCAGTTCACGTCATCGATTACGTGGTGCTTGTCTGTTACCTGTTTTTGATGGCCGGTATCGGCGCCTACTTCATGAGGTTCATGCGTGTGGGTGCTGATTTCCTGAAGGGCGGAAACCGCGTCGAGTGGTGGGTCGCGGGAATGGCTTCGTTTATGTCCGGGTTTTCTGTTTGGACATTCACTGGAGGCGCCGGCTTCGCATACCGGCAAGGCGTAATTGGCGTGTTCCTCATGGCTCTGGCCGTGCCGGCATTCTTCTTTGGTTACATCGTGTTTGCGCAAGCGTGGAGACGATCAAGAGTCACAACAGTTGTTGAATACATCCGGAGTCGCTTCGGCGACGGCAGTCACAAGATGTTTTCGTCGCTCACTGGTCCAAGCCAGTTGATGTTTGGATCGGTTCGACTCTTTGCCTTGTCCAGTTTCATGTCAATTGCTCTAGGCATTCCGGTCGAGTACCTCGTGATTATTTGTGGGCTGGTAGTCCTGGCTTACACGGTACTCGGCGGGTATTGGGCTGTGTGTTTCACTGACATGTTTCAGTTCATGTTCCTGTTTCCGATTGCGTGCGTATTAATGGTTCTCTCGCTCGCGAATGTCGGCGGCTTCAGTAGTTTCATTGCGCAGGCACCTCAAGGCTATTTCAATCCTTTGGCGGGCGAGTACGGTTGGCTGTTTCTGATCGTTTACACCGTTTCGCAAACGACCGGCTACAACAACTTCGGCAACGCGCAACGTTACTTCTGCGCCGACACGGAACAGTCCGCAAAAAGAATCGCCGTTCTGTGCATGGTGCTATTCACGATCGGCAGCGTGATCTTTTACCTGCCTCCATTAATCGCGCGCGTAGCTTTACCAGACCTTGGAACAACGGCGAACGGTCTAAAGCAGCCATCGGAAGCCGCATATATCGCGATGGGATTGCGTGTTCTTCCGCCGGGGCTGATCGGCGTGCTTTTGGCAGCAATGCTCGCGTCGTCAATGGCCTCGTTGTCAGCGCACAACCACATCATCACCGGAATTTTTGCAAAGGATATTTACCAGGGATACCTCCGAAAAGACGCATCCGATCGACACATGCTGACGGCGAGTCGCCTTACATCGCTTGGTGTGGGCCTGGTGATGATTTGTGTGGCGTTACTGTTCGCTCAGGGAGCTACCGGCATCTTCACGCTGCTTTTCATTCTTGAGTCGATGTTTTTGATTCCGCTTGGCTTGCCGCTGCTCTATGGGTTTCTCGCGAAGGGCGGACCGTGGTGGTCGGCAGTATTTGCTTACGTTGTCGGGGCAATCACCTCTTTGTTCGTTAACTTTTACCTCAACCGGTACCGTGGCATGGGGCTGAATGAAACGTACTTGATTGGCATCCCCGCCATTACCACGACTGTCGCATTCTTCCTTCCAGTGCTCTTGATTAAACCAGCAGGCGAGTTCGCCAAACGCGTCGATGCGTTCTTCGCAAAGTTGGCTACGCCGATTGATACGACGACTGAGCTCGGCGCTGCTGGTGTGTCAGGTCGGGGACAACTGGCGTTAGTTGGAAAGGTGACGACTGGAATGGGGTTGGCTTGTTTTCTGCTTGTAGTTGCGAGTTCGGCCGGTCGCGATCGGTTGATCGTAGCGATCTATGCAGTCGTGACGACGCTGGTGGGGCTGGCGTTCATGGTTACGGGTCGCACGCCACGCGAGAGAGTCGATGATGATCCGAAACCAATCGAGGTTGGGCCCGTTTCAATGATCGAGGAGTAAAGACGAAGAACCGCTCGAATCGAGGAGGTCTGAAATTGCTAAACCGCTTTTTCATCTTCGTGTGCCTGGTTGCTTTCGGCATCTCAGGTGTTAGCGCCTCAGCCTCCGTGCGTGAGATTTGGGCCGTGAACGATGGAGAAAAAATTGAGCGAGACGATCTCAATAATCAAAACAAGTCAGGAAACTCAACCTGGGATAATCACAGGATCAAAATCTTTGGCGCGCGAAACGAAATCATTGCATTCCAACTGATCGTAGAAGCCGACAAAGACGGTTTGACGGCACTTTCAGTTGCTCTGCCGGAGTTACGCCAAACACGTGGAACGGCAAGCATCACATATCTTGCTCCGGAGCCCGACCCTACGGTTTACACCAAACGCCCGATTCAAATCTTTTCCGTCAACTACATGAACGTCGAACAGGCGTCGCGTGCTGAGTGGGTGTACCAACAGGGATCGCCCGCAGCTCCTAAAGATCCCACCGGTTGGAAGCCCGTTCAATTGGTTCCGGAAAATGCTGCTAAGGGACGCGGTGGTTTCCCACTTCAGGTGCCCGCCAATTCCAACCAGGCGATGTGGATTGAGGTCTACACGCGCCGAGACCTGCCGGCAGGCATCTACAACGGAACTGTCGTCGTGACTGCGGATGGTCAGAAGCAGAGGCTTCCGATCGAACTGGAAGTCTTCGATTTCACACTTCCGGACCAGAACAGCATGCACGCGATGGTTTACTACGAAAGTCTCCAACCCAAGCTATATCAAGGTCGAGATCTCGACGCGGCGTATCATCGCTTCGCACATCGGCAACGCATTGAACTGGTCCAGGCGTACGACAAAGCGGCAGTTGAAGCAGCGCGCACGCGATTTGATGGGACGGACTTTTCCAGGGACCGAGGATATGAAGGACCGGGCGAGAATGTCGGGAACCGGATCATTCCGCGCACATTTTACGGTCCGGGGAAGATGTTTGATGAACGGGCCAGTGCATGGCGTGAAGCCGATAACTGGATCACTTTCCTTCGTGAAAAGTTTCCCTCTGCGATCACGTTTTTATACCTTCCCGACGAGCCCGGTCGATCTGAGTACAACTACATTCGTCAGCTCGCCGATAACATTCATTCCAACCCCGGACCAGGTAAAGCACTCGCCACGTTCGTCACCAAACATTACGTGAAAGAACTCGACGGCGCCATCGATATCTGGGATACCGGTCCGCTCGGCTATGACATCAAACGCGCCGCTGAAGAACGTGAACGCGGGCACAAGTACTGGATCTATAACGGTGGTCGTCCGGCTGCAGGCGCGATCGTGATCGATGCGCCTGCAACGGATCCCCGCGCCACGATCTGGGCCTGCTTCAAACATGGCGTCGACAACTACTTCTACTGGCATGGCGTGCACTGGCAACACAACCGGCAAAAGGTTGGCGAAAGAAAGCAGAACGTCTGGGCGAATCCAATAACCTTCGACAACCGAGGTCAGCCAAACAAACCAATTGACGATCAGGGATTCATAAATGGTGACGGTGTTCTCATTTATCCGGGTGAAGACAAGCTGCATCCGGAAGAGGATCGTGGAATTGCAGGACCGGTTTCCACCGTACAGCTTGCGAACCTGCGAAGAGGTTTGCAGGACCATCAATATCTGACACTTGCCCGAAAATTGAAACTCGACTCGTTAGTTAACGAAGTTCTCCAATCAGTGGTCCCCCGTGTTTTTTCCGACTCAGGTCCAGCCGTTGGATTTTCCGAAGCTGGAAATGACTACGAACGCGCTCGCTACAAACTCGCGCAAGCGATTGCGAAGCAGAGTGCGAAATAGCGGCGATGTTCTTCCAATCCATCCGATCGGAAAGCATCGTCATGGAATGCGGCGCTTTGACCTCGCGAACGAAGGAGAATTCATGAAACACCTCATAGCCACATTATTCCTGGTTGTGTTTTGCTGTACCTCAGCTTATGCCGTCACGTATCAAGTTGGCCCAACCAGGACATTCACGAAGTTGCAGGATGTTGCACCGCTTCTTAACCCAGGTGACCTGGTAGAAGTCGATGGAAACGCAACTTATCCTGGCGACCTGATATTCACCCGTCCGGGTACAGTCGTAAACAAGATCACCATTAGAGGCATCCGCGTAAACGGACTGCGTCCTGTTATCTCGGGCGGCACTAACACCGTCGAGTTTCGTTTGTCAGACCACTACGTCTTCGAAGGCTTCGATGTAACCGGCGGCAGCTTTCGAGGAATCTATCACCACGCTCATGACATCACGTTGCGCGATTGTGTTGTGCATCACTGTCCGGCCCACGGCATCCTTGGGGCCGACACTGACTCCGGTTCGCTTTTGATGGAGTACGTGGAGGTTCATCACTGCGGGAACGGAACCGGCCAGCACCCGGTTTACATGGCCACCGACGAGATCGCGCATCCCGGTTCAGTGTTTCGCATGCAGTATTGCTATCTTCACGATCAAAACGGTGGCAACAACATAAAGAGCCGCGCCGAACGCAATGAGATCTATTACAACTGGGTCTCGGGTGGTTTTTACGGTGAGATTGAGTTGATCGGGCCTGACCCTCACGGGAACAAGAACGTCAGCCAGGATACGGCTCGAGAAGACTCGGACGTTGTTGGCAACGTTTTTCAGCACATTGCTACGCAGGGCACGCGAATGGCGCGCGTTGGTGGCGACGGCACTGGCCACACCGATGGGCGATATCGGTTTGTAAACAACACGTTCATCCTGCGACAAGGTCAAGTAAGTCCGGGCGTCGAGATTTTTGAAGGTATTGAGAGTCTCGAGATGCACAACAACGTGTTCTTTCGCGTCGGCGGTGCGCCGATTGACAAGATCGTTTTGGAGACGCGCGTGCGTTGGGTGTCCGGCCGAGTCAGTACGGGGACAAACAACTGGGTGACTACCGGCTCCGCCATGATTCCGACTGCGTGGACTGGAACATTAACTGGCGCCAATCCGGGATTCACGAACATCAGCACTTTCGATGTTCGTCCGATCTCTACGAGCCCGCTTGTTAACACGGGCAACGGGGCGCCGCCGAGTCCGGCGGGGCATCCATTCATCAATCCATTGTTTCCGCCGGCGTTTGTGCCACCGTTACATACGGCTTTGGCCGTGGGGACGGCATCGGCGCGTCCGGTATTCGGGGCGATCGATATCGGAGCATACGAATTCACACCCTGAGCGCGTTGTGGAAGCGACAGATGGCAACCCATCCACAGATTACGCAGACCTCTGCGTAATCTGCGGACAGGTCCAATGAGCAACGAACGATGAAGCTTGCATTCTCGACATTGGGATGTCCCGATTGGGACATTACTCGAATCGCTGAAACTGCCCGGCGGCTTGGATACGACGGTGTCGAGTTGCGAGCTGTCAGTGGAAGTCTCGACTTGCTCAGCCGTCGTGAGTTCACAGCGAAAGAGATCGGGAAGACGAAGGCGTATTTCGAAGAACATGGTGTCGAGATTTGCTGTGTTGATACTTCGTGCACCTTTCATTCTTCTGATTCGGGCGAGCGAGCTGCACAAGTCGAATTGGCGTTGGCTCATGCCGAACTTGCCGCGCAACTGGGAGCACCGCTCATTCGAGTCTTTCCTGACAAGATTCAGCCCGGTGCGAATAGAGAAGAAACGCGCGACTTCATAGCCGAGAGTTTGCACCACATTGCACAGAGAATGCCGGCGGGTATTCAGGTTGGCTTGGAGACGCATGGAGATTTCGCGCGGACTGAAACTGCGACTGAAATTGTGAGGTTGGCGGATCATCGCCAGGTGAAACTGATCTGGGACGTGGCAAACTCCCTCGCCGCCGGTGATTCAATCAGACACGCTGCTCGAGTCGTCGAACCCTACCTGGCCCACGTTCACTTAAGAGACGCACGACCAACGACCAACTCGGAACACTGGCTGCCGGTGTTGGCGGGTCGTGGCAGTGTTTCATTCGCCGAGACGCTGGCCGTGCTCGAGATTTTGAATTACGACGGATACGTCAGTTTTGAATGGGAGAAGTATTGGCACCCCGAAATCGAGGAGCCGGAAGTTGCGTTGCCGGATTTCATGAACGCAATCAGGAAACTGCGAAGTGACACGACCAAATATTCTGGTGTTGGCAAGTGATGCGCTGTTCCCGCACTTTTTTAGCGAGAAGGATCAGCAGCGGCTCGATGAAGTAGCCGGCTGGACGAGATCTTCTCTCCGGGAAGATTCCCCAGTGTTGCGAGACCAAATCGCAAGCGCTGATGTGTTGATGACGACGTGGCATTCACCATTTTTGACAACGGAGATGTTGGGTGCTCGTCCGCGCGTGAAGCTGATTGCGCATTGTGGCGGCGAAGTGAAGTCGCGCGTGGCGGAGCCGATCTTTGATTACGTAACGATAACCAACGCCGCCGATCCGATGGCGCGTGGAGTTGCGGAAATGGCGTTGGCCCTGGTTCTGACTCTTGTCCGCCGGATACCGGAGTATGTCGCGGAAATGCGTAACGGAGTAATCAGAACCAACGAACAAGTTAGCGAAGGTGAAACCTTGCGGGGCCGCACGGTTGGAATCGTTGGATTTGGTCGAATCGGCCGCGCGCTCGCCGAGCTGATGAAGCCGTTTGGTGTCGAACTGTTAGTCAGCGATCCGTACGCGCAAGCGACGTCTGTTGCGGAACAGGGTGCGAAACTCGTAAAACTCGATGATCTTGTTCGCACGTGTTCAGTGGTCATTCTGTCGGCTGCGTTAACTTCTGAGACCAGACATCTGTTCGATGCACGACGGCTTTCTCTGCTTGCGGATGGAGCATATCTGATCAACGTTGCGCGAGGTGGCTTGATCGATACGGAAGCATTGTTGGTTGAGTTACGCACCGGGCGGCTGACAGCGGCGCTCGATGTTACGGATCCGCTCGAACCGCTTCCCAGCGATCATGAGTTGCGGAAGCTAACGAACGTCCTTCTAACTCCGCATATCGCTGCGGGCGGGATTGAGATGCGTCGAGAAATCGGAGCGTTAGCTGTTGATGAGGTCGTTCGTTTTGCTAATGGTCAGCCACCACTTAATCGAGTGACGCGAGAAATGCTCGCAACCATGACATGAGCACCACTTTGGTAGGAGTGAATCAGCTAATCGCTATCAAGAGCGTTGTTCTACATCGCGTTCGACTACCGTTTGTTGAACCTTTTCGCATTAGCAATGGAACGGTCGCAGAGAAGGACTCGATTCTTATAGAGATCACAACCGGCGACAGTATTGTCGGGTGGGGAGAAGCGTCGCCAATGTCTGGTTCGTTCTACTCTGGCGATACTCCGGAAACTTGCTGGCGCGTGCTCAATGAAGAATTGATTCCCCGGTTATTTGATTTACGTACTGTCGATCCACGTCAACTTTACCAGCAACTGCGGGAATTGCCGGGCGACGCGTTTGCCAAAGCAGGTATCGATGGAGCGGTTTGGGATGCGTACGCCAATAGTAAAGGAATGGCGCTCTGCGATTTGTTTGGAATAGATCGACGTCCTGTTCCCTCGGGCGTAGCGATCGGAATCTTCGATAGCGTTGACGAGCTGATCGAGCGGGTTCAGCGGTACGTTGGACAGGGTTATCAACGAGTGAAGATCAAGATCCAACCAGAGTGGGACGTCGAACCGGTGGCGGCGATAAGAGAGCGGTTCCCCGAACTTCCGTTGATGGTGGATGCAAATGCCGCGTACACGCTCGCCGACAAAGTGATCTTTCGTGAGTTGGATCAGTTTGGTCTGACGATGATCGAGCAGCCACTCGCAGCGGCCGCAATCGACGAAGCTGGTGAACTGCAGGCCAACCTGAAAACGCCTCTCTGCGCTGATGAATCCGCTGACTCATTAACATCACTTGACCGGTTGATACAGAAAAAGGCTGCGCAAATCGTCAACATCAAAGTGCAAAGAGTCGGCGGACTCAGCGAAGCGCTGTTGATGCTTGAGGCTGCGCGTGCAGCAGAATTGGCGTGCTGGGTCGGGACCATGCCCGAGCTGGGTATTGCATCGGCCCAGGGTCTGCACCTGGCAATGCACAACGGTTTTTCATTTCCGACGGACATTGAAGCGTCGAGGCGTTGGTACGCTGATGACATTATCGAGCCGCTGATTGACGTTGATGCGAATGGATTCATTGGTGTGCCAGTAGGAATGGGAAGCGGATACAAAGTGTCACTCGAGAAGGTGGAGCGATATTCGATTGCGAAGGCCAGTTTTACAGGATGTACATGATTATCAAGATTGACATGTAAATCATGACTAATCCTGTGAAAGAGGTGTTTATGAAATCCATATACATTCTAGTTTTGACCATTACGCTTCTGTTGACTGGTGGTATTGAGTCCGCCAGTGCCCAATCTTCGAAAGATGCGCCACGAGTTTGGGAAGCGCCGCTCGTGATTCCCACCTACGAGCTCAATCCTCCCAATCCATACCCGGCGCTACTCGATTCGCAGCGCCGCAAGTGGCGTCCCGTTTATCCATATCCATTTCTGGATTCACTCGGAACTCAAAAGACAGACAAATCGTGGAAAGCTGTTTACCTCGAGAACGAGTATCTAAAGGTTACTGTGCTGCCCGAGTTGGGAGGACACGTCTATCAAATCTTCGACAAGACACTTAAGCGAGACATTATCTATTCAAACCCGGTGATGAAATACGCGATGGTTGCCATTCGCGGAGCGTGGGTGTCTGGTGGAATCGAATGGAACTTTCCCGATGGTCACACGCTCACAACTGTTGCGCCAATCGACTACGTGGTCCGCACAGAACCAGACGGCAGTGCAGCCGTCGCGGTTGGCGATACAGAACGTGTGCAGGGAATGCAGTGGCAAGTGATCCTGAGGTTGCGACCCGGAAGACGCGTTCTCGAAACCGAAGTGACACTCAACAACCGGCGGGCAGTTCCAGGCCGGTACTGGTACTGGTCAACTGCAGGAGCCCCGGCTGCTCCAGATCTGCGTTTCAACTATCCGATGCGTGAAGCGTATCCACACGCGTTCTGGCCCGTCTTCAAGTTTCCCAAAGAGAAGGGAGTTGATATCGGCCGGTTTAGTGAAGTCCCAAATTTCCTTTCATTGTTTGCGCGCGATTCGAAGCGAGACTATTTCGGCGTTTATTACGAGCAATCGGATTGGGGTGTGGTTCACGTCGCCGATCATCGTGAGTTACCAGGTAAGAAGACATGGACATGGGGCACAGACGAAAACGGTGACATTTGGATCGATAAGCTCACCGATGGCGGTGGCCAGTACGTCGAGTTTCAAGGTGGGCGCTTCGAAACTCAGATGGAACACCAGTTCATAGCGCCTCATCGCGTCGAGCACTTCTTTGAATATTGGTTCGGCGTTAATCGGATGGGCGGTGCCTGGAATGAAGCGACGCGCGACGCAGCGCTGAGAATCAGTGAGCAGGACAAACGCGCGACTATTGTTATCGCCGCTAACGAACGATTCAGTCAAGCCGAGCTGACCCTGGAAAGTGGAGGGGGGCAGATACATTCCAGTCGTATTGATTTGGATCCCGCAAAGCTGTCAACCACCGCTGTCGATTTACCATCTGGAGCTGTGCGCAAACCTCTAACCATCACGTTGAAGAACCGCGACGGGCGAGTACTGCTTCGATATCGAACCGATTCGCCGGTAGACAACAATCCGGATTTCAGAGCCGCAACTCGTCCAATTCCGGATGCGAAGAACCCAACGAGTGCAGAACAAAGCTACGTTGAAGGTTTGGCTTTCGATAAGAAGAGTAAAGAGCGGGAGGCACGGGATGCGTATGCCGAAGCTTTGCGGCGCGATCCTGGTTTTGCACCGGCTCACATTGCCTTAGGTCTGTCCTT
>Ga0207643_10001449_pt1 | contig 13628 bp, 11 predicted proteins | sample KBSMisM62_FD_184313 | JGI IMG/M metagenome (GOLD analysis project Ga0207643, IMG submission 184313) | Miscanthus rhizosphere microbial communities from Kellogg Biological Station, Michigan, USA - KBS Miscanthus M6-2 (SPAdes) (version 2) | ecosystem: Host-associated > Plants > Roots >...
GCCGGGCTGCTCGGCGCCGGTCACCGCGAGCATTCCGAGCGCGCCCTTCTCCATCGCCCGGACGATGCTGTGATCGACCAGGAGGAAGCGGCCGGGCACCTGGACCTTCATCTCGACGATCGCCGCGCCGCCGGCCGGAACCAGGGTGGTCTGCACGTTCCGCGCGGGGGTGCCGCCACCCAGCGCGGCGTCGGTGTACACGGTGTCGAAGATCTCGCCGATCACGTGGAACGAGGAGATCAGGTTGGGCCCGCCGTTGCCCACGAAGAGCCGGACGGTCTCGCCCACGGTGGCCTTGACCGCCGCGTCGCCGAGCAGCGCGCCCATCTTGCCGTTGAACACCACGTACTCGGGCCGCTCCGCGGTCAGCTTGGCGGGATCGAGCGGCTGCAGGCCGGGGGCCAGCGTCTTGCCCTTGGTGTAGAACTCGCCCTGCATGACGTAGTACTCGCGGTCCACCCGGGGAAGGCCTTTCTCGGGCTCCACCAGGATGAGCCCGTACATGCCGTTGGCGATGTGCTGGGGCACGCTCGGCGTCGCGCAGTGGTAGACGTAGAGCCCGGGATTGAGCGCGAGGAACTCGAAGGCGCCTTCCTGACCGGGGCCGAGCTGGGTCACCGCCGCGCCGCCGCCGGGTCCGGTCACCGCGTGCAGGTCGATGGAATGGGGGTGCAGGCTCTTCGCGGCGTTCTTGAGCCGGATCTGGACCACGTCGTTGACGCGGACGCGCACGAACGGGCCCGGCACCGTGCCGCCGAAGGTCCAGAAGGTGTACTGCACGCCGTCGGCGAGGACGCCCGTCACCTCGGTGGTCTCGAGGCTCACGATCACCTTGGCGTTGCCGGGTCGGTCCACCGGCGGCGGCACGAGGGGGGCCGAGGTCAGGATCGCCGCCACCTCGGGCAGCGCGGCCTCGCTCGCCTTGGCGCGCGCCTGGCTTTGCCAGATCATCGCGCCGCCGGCCATTACGCCTGCCGCCGCCACTGCCGCTACCGCCGCCGCCATCGCGCGTCTCATGGCCGCCTCCTTGAGGATCAGTTTGACCCGAGCGGGGCGTTTGCAGTGCCGCCGTCGACGCCCGCCGATTCCCGGTCCATGTCACCAGGATGCGGGGTATCTCGCGGACCGCGTATGACGCCGGTCATAGAGAAAGGGGGCGGCACCGCCTCGGGGTAGGGCGCGGGGGGGCACCGCATTGCAGCCGTGGGTGATGTAGTGGCCGGACACCTCGGGGGCCAGCCACGCGATGCCGGCTGAGCCCAGCAGGAATGCCGCGACCGCGCAGAGCGGGTACGTCAACGGCACGAGCGGGCGCACGCTCGGCTCTCAGATGCGGATCCGCCCCAGGCCCGGCTCCCGCTCGTCCATCTCGTGACGGAAGCCGCGATCGTCGAGCTGCGGATAGAGCAGCAGGGGCCGGCGATCGTGGTGGACCTCCGGCCGGGTCCTCGGCGGCAGCTTCTCGATTGCCTCGAGCACCCGCATCCACGACTGCGGCAGCTCGAGTCCGGGGACGTCCAGCACTCAGTGAGGGGGACGGACGGCCCCGCTCACGGTGGCGAGGAGCGTCTCGAGCGGCCCGCCCGCCGCCGCGGCCGCCTCGCGCAGCGTGAGCTGAGCGCCGCAACGGTGGTTGATGCCCGATGCTTCAGGACGTCCAGCGCGCGCGGGCGGTGGGCGACGTCGCCCGAATGGGCGCGCCGCTTGCCGAGCCGTGATCACAGGCGCGGTGGTGGGCCGTGGTGGTCCTCCTTGGCTCCCACGCGATCGCGGCCGGGCCGGGACGCCTATGACGGGCGCCATAGGCGGCGAAGCGAGCGACGGCCCCTCGGATCCCGTCGTCGGAGCGACGTGACCGAAGGCTGGGGCTAGGGTGTCGAGCCGACGCTCAGCACGACGATCTCGATGTGATCGGCGCCTGGAGCGGCGACGATCTGTACGACGTACCCGTCGAGGCTCTGCCATTCGTGGAAGCTCCGCGTCTCCAGATCGGGCGGGGAATCCGTTCTGAGGCCGACGGCTTCGAGAGCGGCCTTGTATGTTTTGGGGGCGACGAGGGAGTTCAGGAAGGACACCCGAACCGTGGTGCTGTGCTCGTTCGCGAAGTCCACGTCGATCGTTGCGTCGTGACGCTGGTATAGACGCGAGTAACCGCCCATCGGAAGCTGGAAGTCTCCCGGCGGCACGGCCTGCGTGCGGACGGGCGGCCCCAGAGTCGCCTGAATTCCGGCTGCCGATTGCCGGAGTAGCGGGACCGCGTCAACGAAGCGGGTCGATGCCTGGTCCGATTGCGGAGTGGCCGTCAGCAGGCCGGCGAGCATGAACGCCGCGAACGTGCCCATGGTCTGTTCCCCCCGGCCTCCATCACTGCACGGGGCGGACCAAATGCTGCCTTCCATGACGGCGGGCACTTCCGACACGCCGCCTCCGGCACCCGGGGGTCTTCGAGCCTCAGGTGTGGCCCTCGCGCCCCACCGCACCAGTCTTCTGGCATGCTCGGGTCCGGGGGATACTCGCGTCCCGCCAGGGCGCACCGGGAGGGGCGAAAGGCGCTATGGTCGCCGACGGATTGACGCGGAGGAGTCACAGCCTCCGTTCGTCCGCCTCATGATGGATGAGCTCAGTGAGGCAGACCGGGCCACCGCCTGGGCGGAGATCAAAGAGGCACTCCGGCCGGTCGAAGGACCGGGCGGCTTCGTCGCGCCGAGTGAAGCCCTCATGGCGACCCGAGTCGCCTGATGGTCGCCGACGCCTAGGGCGCGGGGGACCGGGCGGCGGCCCGGCGCAACGCCTCCAGGGATCGGCGTACCCACTCCGGCACCTCGGGTAGGTCGGCGGCTTCCGCGATCGGCACCCAGCGCGCCTCGTCGTGCTCCGTCGAGAGCACGACCGCGTCCGTCCGGGCGCGGCAGTGCAGGACGACCGAGAGTGTCTCCACCCGCTCTCGTCCCCGGAGGAACCGATGCGCGCCGAGCTCGCCGAGCACCTCGACCTCGAGCCCGGTCTCCTCGCGCGCCTCGCGTCGCGCCGCATCGGCGGGGGCCTCGCCCGGCTCCACGCGGCCGCTGCCGGTCTCCCACTGCCCGGGCGCCTCGTCCTTCCACGCGTTCCGGCGCAGGAGGAGGACGTGGCGGTCGCGCTCGATCACGAAGCAGACGACGACGGGGATCGCGGCGCTCATGCGATGTTGCTCACGACGCCGCTACGCGGCGCAGGCGGGCCACTCGGAGGCGTGCTCCACCCGGTCCGCCGGGTCGAACGGGGGGTGGCGAGGGCGGCCGATGCGTCGGCGGACGCGGGTCGCACTAGCTGGCGTTGTTCTTGGCGAGCGCCTGACGGACAGCCTGCCGCAGGTCCTCCGGGCTGAACGGCTTTGATAGCACCGGCACGCGGGAGGCGGCCAGGAAGCCGGCGTAGTCCATGGAATGGGCCTGACCGGTGACGTAGATCATCCGGGGCATCGCCGAGCCGTGCCGGAGCTGCAGCGCCCAGTACAGCGCGGCCCCGTCCATCTTGGGCATCCGCAGGTCGCTCAGGATCAGGTCGTACTTCTTGCCGTCGCATAGCTGGAGCGCCGCGGCCCCGTCCGGGGCCACCTCGATGTCGTATCCGTGCTCGGCCAGCACGTCGGCGATCAGCTCGCGGACGTCCGGCTCGTCCTCCACGACCAGGACCAGGGCATGGCCAGCCATCGGCCTAAGTCTAGCAAATGCATAGGGAAACGGGGCTAACTTCCCGCCGGGCCTAGCGGGCCCGCGGGTGGACCAAGAGGGGATAGCGGCCCACCCGATGGCCCGAGACCAGCAGCTCGGTGACCCAGACCCCGGCCTGAGCCAGGTCGCGCTGCTCGAGACGATCGACCTGCCAGGTCCACAGCGCGCCCTCGCGCGACTGGTCCATGGGCTGGTCGCTGGTGCGCGCGAGCGCGCCGTCGGGGTTGATCCAACGCACCTGGATGGCGAGCATGCCGCCGGTCTGCTGGATGCCGTAGAAGAACGTCACCGGGTTCCGGACCGTGACCTCCTTCAGCTCGCGCGGCATGTTCCGGCGGAAGGCGGTGTAGAGCAGCGTGCCCGGGGTGGGCGGCTCGTCCGTGAAGTAGGCGAACTTCACGATGCTGGCGGCCTCGATGCCGGAAAGCTGCCGCGGCGGCGGTGTCGGCCGTCGGCTGGCCTGTTTCTCCTCCCGGCGAGATCGGCTGGGCACGGTCGTTCAGGACTGCAAGTCCGAGGCCATGCATAAGTCTAGACGAAATCGATCGAGTTGCCCAGCCGGGTCCCGATGCGCGGGGCGACGGCCCCGCGCATGCGACGAAGCGTGCACCTGCCGTCCACCCGACAACGGCGGTGACGGTGTCACGTCGCCTCCGTCCGCGGAACGACGAGCCTCGCGGCCGCGCGCGCCGCATGGGCGCTCGCGGACGTGCCTTGCAAGCGCGCGCGCGTGGCAAGCGGCTTGCGTCCGTGGGCACCGCCTCGAGGAAGGCAGCGATGAGACTGACGGCCGGCACGCTCGGTGTGATGCTCGCGGTGATCGTGTGGACGACGCCCGCCGCGGCGATCGACATCACCTTCGACGACCTGGTGAGCGCCGGCAACCCGTCGGTGGCCGCGGTCGAGACGAGCGGGTACCGCGTCGAGGGCCCCGCGCTGCACACGATCGACACTCCGGGAAGCCTCTACGTCGACAGCGGCTCGCCGATCTACCTGGCCCAGATCGACGGCCCGGCCGGCGCGGGCCTGACGCTCCGCCGCCTCGACGGAGCCGCGTTCGACCTCTACGAGTTCGCGGCCGCCCGCCTGTTCGTCTCCGCCTCCGACGGCCCCAACGCGTCCCAGGTCGCGCTGCTGGGACTCGGGGTAGGGGGCACGACCCTCAGCGCCACCTACGACCTGGCCGCGACCGGATTCACTCACTTCACGGTGCCGCCGACCTGGAGTCACCTCGAGGCCATGGACTTCCAGGGCCTGCTGGCCGGCGGAGGGCCGGGCGCCCTCGCCCTGGACGACGTGGGGGTCGGCTCCGGGCCGGTCACCGGCTCCGTGCCCGAGCCCGCCGCGATCGTCCTGGCCCTGACCACCGCCCTGGCGGTCGGCGCCGTCCTGCTGCGCGGCCGCTCCTAGCGGCCCGCTCCCTCCCGGGCGCCCCTCGCGGCCGCCTCCTGAGCCCGGCTCCCGCGGTCTGTTCCTTGACCGCAAGTATCCGAATGGTTACTATTGGGCCATCCCGGTCATGCCCACGGCCACCCGAGTCCGGCGCGCCGCGCCCGCCCACACCCGCGACCCCCAGCGGACGCGCGATCGCATTCTTGCCGCGGCCCTGGCCGAGTTCTCCGCCGAGGGCTTCGCGGGCGCCCGCGTGGCGCGCATTGCCCGGCGGGCCCGGGTCAACAAGCGAATGCTGTATCACTACTTCGGCAACAAGGAAGACCTCTTCCGGGGGATCTTCGATCGCAAGCTGGTCGAGCGCTCGGGCTGGCTCGCCGATGCGCCCGCGGACCTGGGGGCCAGCCTCGCGTGCTGGTTCCAGATGGCGTGCGAGGACAGCGACTGGATCCGGCTGATCCAGTGGGAGGCGCTCGGGATGGACGACGGCCCCGTGATCCGCGAGAGCGAGCGGCGCGCCGCGTTCGCCAAGGCCCTGACCGACCTCCGAGCGCGGCAGCATCGCGGCCTGTTGCCCGCGCAGCTCGACCCGGGTCACCTGCTGCTCGCGATCATGGGGCTCGTCGCGTTCCCGCTCGCGTTCCCCCAGCAGACGCGCATGGTGACCGGCCGCAGCACGGGCGATCCGGCCTTCCGATCCGAGCGCGCCGAGTTCCTCCGCCGCTTCGCGCTGGCCCTGACCGGGACGCGCCTGGCGCCCGCGAGGGCGCGCGCATGATCGCTCGGCGGCTGCTCGCGCCGGCCGCGACGCGCCCGGCGGCGCTCGCGCTGGGCGGCCTCGCCCTGCTCGGCGTGCTCCTCGCGGGATGCGATCGGCGCACCGACACCGCGTCGGCCAAGTCCGTGCCGCCGGCGGTGCCGGTGACGGTGGCCGAGGTGACCACGCGCGACGTGCCGGTGCAGGTCCGCGCCATCGGCAACGTGCAGGCCCTCGCCACCGTGTCGGTGCTCTCGATGCTGAACGGCGAGGTCACGAAGGTCCATTTCCTGGAGGGGCAGGAGGTCGCCGCGGGCTCGCTGCTGTTCACCATCGACCCCCGGCAGCTCCAGGCCCAGCTGCTGCAGGCCCAGGCCACGATGGCCCAGCACCAGGCGATGGTGACGCAGGCCGAGGCCAACCTGGCCAAGGACACCGCCCAGCTCGAGAACGCCAAGGTCGAGGAGCAGCGCTACAAGAAGCTGGTCGACGGCGGCTTCGTCGCTCGCGAGCAGTACGACCAGATCCGCACCACCGAGCTGACCCTCACCGCCACCCTCGAGGCCGACCGCGCCGCCATCGAGACCGCGAAGGCGCTGGTGCGGGCCGACGAGGCCGCGGTGGAGAACGTGAAGGTGCAGCTCTCCTACACCGAGATCCGCGCCCCGATCGCCGGCCGCACCGGCAACCTGCTGCTGCACCAGGGCAACGTGGCGAAGGCCAACGACGTGGGCAACCCCATGGTGGTCATCAATCGCATCCACCCCATCTACGTGACGTTCTCGGTGCCGGAGGGGCAGCTGACCGAGATCAAGCGCTATCGCGACATGGGAGACCTGCTGGTCGAGGCGGAGCCGCAGGGCGCCGGGGGCACGGTGGCGCGCGGCCGGCTGAGCTTCGTGAACAACACGGTCGACCCGAGCACCGGCACCATCCAGCTCAAGGCCACGTTCGAGAACAGCGATAACACGCTCTGGCCCGGCCAGTTCGTGAACGTGGCCCTCACCTTGACGCGTCAGCCCGGCGCGGTGGTGGTGCCGGCGCAGGCGGTGCAGACCGGGCAGAAGGGGCAGTACGTGTTCGTGGTGAAGGCGGACAACACGGTGGAGGCGCGCCCGGTGGTACCCGGGCCGCCCAGCGGCCGTGACCTGGTGGTGAGCCAGGGCCTCGAGGCCGGGGAGCGAGTGGTGACGGACGGGCAGCTGCGGCTGACTCCGGGCGCCCGCGTGGACGCCAAGGCCGCGCCCCCCGAGGTCCGGCCGGGCGGCACCGGGCCGGCCGCGCCCGCGGGAGCCACGACGCCGACGCCAGCGACCAAGACGGGCGGATGAGCACCGACCTCTTCATCCGCCGGCCCGTCATGACGACGCTGCTCATGGCGGGCATCCTGGTGTTCGGGATCATGGCCTACCGGCTCCTGCCGGTGAGCGACCTGCCCAACATCGACTTCCCGACCATCCAGGTCACCGCGAGCCTGCCCGGGGCCAGCCCGGACACGATGGCCTCCGCGGTGGCGACGCCGCTCGAGAAGCAGTTCTCCACCATCGCGGGCATCGACTCGATGACCTCGACGAGCGCGCTCGGCAACACCCAGATCACGATCCAGTTCACGCTCGAGCGGAACATCGACGCGGCGGCCCAGGACGTGCAGGCCGCCATCGCCGCGGCCCAGCCCCAGATGCCGCCCGGCATGCCCACGCCGCCCTCGTACAAGAAGGTGAATCCCGCCGATCAGCCGATCCTCTACCTCTCGCTCAGCTCGCCGACGCTGCCGCTCTACGTGGTGGACGAGTACGCGCAGACCAATCTCTCCCAGCGCATCTCCACCATCCCGGGCGTGGCCCAGGTGGGAATCTTCGGCTCCCAGAAGTACGCGGTGCGAGCCCAGCTCGACCCGAGCGCGATGGCCACCCTGGGCATTGGCATCGACGAGGTGCAGAAGGCCCTCGCCGACTCCAACGTGAACCTGCCCACCGGCACCCTGTGGGGCCCCAACCAGGCCTTCAGCGTCCAGGCCACCGGGCAGCTCACCAGCGCGGCGGCCTACCGCCCCCTGATCGTGGCCTACCGCAACGGCTCGCCGGTGCGGCTCGAGGCGCTCGGCCGCGTCATCGACGGGGTGCAGACCGACAAGGTGGCCTCCTGGTACAACGACGAGCGCGCGGTGGTGCTGGCGATCCAGAAGCAGCCCGGCACCAACACCATCGAGGTGGTGGACTCGATCAACCGCATCCTTCCCGCGTTCCGGGCCCAGCTGCCGGCCTCGGTGAACCTGAACACGCTCTACGATCGATCGGTCTCGATCCGGGGCTCGGTCCACGACGTGCAGTTCACCCTGCTGCTGGCCATCGCGCTGGTGGTGCTCGTCATCTTCCTGTTCCTGCGAAACGTCTCCGCGACCCTCATCCCGAGCCTGGCCCTGCCCATGTCGATCGTGGGCACGTTCATGGTGATGTACGTGCTCGGCTACACGATCGACAACCTGTCGCTGATGGCCCTCACCCTCGCGGTGGGCTTCATCGTGGACGACGCGATCGTGATGCTCGAGAACATCGTGCGCCACATGGAGGAGGGCAAGGGGCGCCTGGAGGCGGCCCTGGTGGGCGCGCGCGAGATCGGCTTCACCATCGTGTCCATGACCGCCTCGCTGGCCGCGGTGTTCCTGCCCGTGCTGTTCATGGGCGGCATCGTGGGCCGGCTGCTCCACGAGTTCGCGGTGGTCATCGGAGCCGCGGTCATCGTGTCCGGCATCGTCTCCCTGACCCTGACTCCCATGGCGTGCAGCCGCTTCCTGCGGCCGCCCCGCGAGTCGCACGGACGGATCTACGTCGCCTCCGAGCGCGTCTTCGACGGCATGCTGGCCCTCTACCGGCGCACCCTCCAGCTCGTCCTGCACCACCCGCAGTTCACCCTCATGATCTTCTTCGCCACCGTGCTCCTGACCGGCTACCTCTTCTACGTGGTGCCCAAGGGCTTCATCCCCAACGAGGACACCGGCCAGGTCTTCGCGTTCACGGAGGCCTCGCAGGACATCTCCTTCGAGGGCATGATGGACCACCAGCTGAAGGCGGCCGCCATCGTGGGCCAGCAGCCGTACGTGAAGCAGTTCTTCTCCGCCATCGGGGCCAGCGGCTCGAGCGTGGTCATGAACACCGGCCGCATCTTCATGCTGCTCAAGCCTTCGGACCAGCGGGGCACCGCGGACGAGATCGTCCAGGACCTCCGGAAGAAGCTCTCCGGCATCCCGGGCCTGAACGTGTACCCGCAGGTGCTGCCCACCATCCGCATCGGCGGTAACCTGACCAAGGGCCAGTACCAGTACACGATGCAGGACGCGGATCTGCAGACCCTCTACCGCGCGGCGCCGCTGATGTTCGACCGGATGAAGGGCCTTCCCGGGTTCCTCGACGTGAACTCGGACCTGCAGATCACGAGCCCGCAGGTGCTGGTGGAGATCGACCGCGAGAAGGCCTCCGCCCTCGGGGTGACCGCGGTGCAGATCGAGAACGCGCTGAACAACGCCTACGGGGCCCCGCAGGTCTCCACCATCTACACCCCCACCAACCAGTACTGGGTGATGATGGAGCTCCTGCCCCAGTACCAGCGCGATCCCGCCGCGCTCTCGATGCTCTACATCCGCTCCTCGAGCGGCAAGCTGGTGCCGCTCGGCACGGTGGCCAAGCTGACCCGGACCGTGGGGCCGCTCACCGTGAATCACCTGGGGCAGCTCCCGGCGGTGACGATCTCGTTCAACCTGCAGCCGGGCGTGGCCCTCGGCCAGGCGGTCGAGCAGATCCAGAAGGTGGAGCGCGACATGCGCCTGCCCGCCACGCTCAGCACCAGCTTCCAGGGGACGGTGCAGGCCTTCCAGCGCTCGCTCCAGGGCCTGGGCCTCCTGCTGCTGGCCGCGGTGCTGGTGATCTACCTGATCCTGGGCGTGCTCTACGAGAGCTTCATCCACCCGCTGACCATCCTGTCCGGCCTGCCGTCGGCGGGCGTGGGCGCTCTCTTGACCCTGCTGATCTTCCACCAGGAATTGAACCTCTACGGCTTCGTCGGGATTATCATGCTGGTCGGGATCGTGAAGAAGAACGCCATCATGATGATCGACTTCGCCATCGACGCGCAGCGCAACGGCAAGCCGGCCGCCGAGGCCATCTACGAGGGTTGCCTGCTGCGCTTCCGCCCCATCATGATGACCACGATGGCCGCGCTGATGGGAACCCTGCCGATCGCGGTGGGCGTCGGCGCGGGCGCCGACTCGCGGCGCTCGCTGGGCCTCGCGGTGGTGGGCGGCCTCATCCTCTCGCAGCTCCTGACGCTCTACATCACGCCGGTCATCTACCTGTACCTCGAGCGCTTCCGGGAGCGGGCCTCCCGCCGGCGCGCGGTCGTCGCGGACATGACGCCGCGTCCGGTCGCCTGATGACGGCCCAGTGACCGGGGCCGACGCCGCGACCGGTCCGCTCGCCCGGCTGGGCGCCGACCCGAAGGACCCCGACGCCGCGCTGCAGGCGGTGCGCTTCGAGCTCTACCGCGAGAACATCTACGGCGCGCTGGAGATGGTCGAGGCCGCGCACGCGGCGCATCCCGATCCCCGCTACGCCGACCAGGCCGCCCGCATCCGCTCGTGGCTCGGCCACCTGGCGAGCCGCGAGGCCTACATCACGGCCCAGGACGACCAGTACCGGCGCCTCCGCTGGCGGATGGGACTCAAGCTGATCGAGAAGCGCATCCGCATGCTGCTCGGGCGCAAGACCCGCAAGATGATCGAGCGCCGGGGCCGCGATCCGGAGTTCCAGGCCCTGGAGCGTGAGGTGGGTGAGGTGCGGCCGCGGCGAGTGCTCGACGCGGGCAGCGGGGAGGGGGGCGTGGCGATGGCGCTCGCGGCCCGGCATCCCGAGATGGAGGTCGACGGCGTGGAGGTGGCCGCCACCAACGTGCGGATCGCCACGCAGCTGAACCGGTTCGGCAACGCGCGCTTCCGCCAGGGCCTGGCCGAGGAGGTGCATCAGGTCTTCCCGAAGGAATCGTTCGACCTCGTCTACTCCTTCGCGGTCCTCGAGCACGTGCGCGACGTCGACGAGACCATCCGCTCGATCATGACCGTGCTGCGTCCCGGCGGCCGCTTCTGCTTCGTGGTGCCGATGCACGAGTTCCGCGCCCGCGGCCCCATCCCCGACTACGCCCCGGTGCACGGCTACGCCGACCACTGCCGGGTCTTCAGCGAAGGCGAGCTCTACCAGCGCTTCGGCCATCGGCCCAACTTCCGCCTGCAGAAGATCCCGGGGGCGTGGAAGCACGGCGAGCTGCCGGCCTGCTTCGAGCCGATCGAGTTCGGCTCGTTCTTCGTGGCCTTCGCGAAGTAGCGGGCGATGACGCAGAGGCGCCAACGTGGCGATCATGCGTCGTCCACCCGCAACATTCTCCGCTGTGCGTGCTAGTACACGGTGACCTGAGCGCCTCCGGGCGCCCGGTCATCTCGGCCATCGTCGTGGACGAGTCTCCACGTCATGGTGTACGTTCCGGGCTGGTCCGGAGCACGAACGGCAGCGCTGACAAGGACTCGCTGTCCGGGTTCGACGGCGCATGGAAGAGGCGTCCGGAGCGCCTGAGTCGTACCCACGCGTCCAGCCTCCTCGTGCCACTCGTACGTGACGGACGCAACCTCTGGCATCCGAGCCTTCCACGAAGAATCGGAGGCGTTCCGAAGGACAAGGCTGTGTGCCACCGTGCGCCCAACTCGCATCGAAGTCGGGTAAGAGATATCGAGCCACTCCGCACCCGAGGTGCCTCTCGTCCTTTTGGGGCCCTCCTCGAGTGTGCGGCGGTAGACGACGTAGTCGGTGTCCTCGCGGAATGGCAGACGGACCGCCGGTCGATAGTTCAGGGCGAACGCGCACTCGTCGAAGATTGCCTTCGCGACGGGCCAGGAGCCGGTGCCTCGTTCGATCGAGAAGACGTACTTGGGAAGATCGCGTATTGCCCATGCGAAATCATTGCTCCGGAGGTGCACGCGCGCGGCGGGATCGGTCAGACCGAGGAGGTCGATGGTGCGCAAGCCGGAGACATACGCGACGGCTCCAATTTCGAAGGCCACGACATTGTCCCCGGGCGCCGCGTGGTCCCGCAGCCATCGTCCAGCTACGACCTGAATCTTGTCGGTCGGGGTGCCTTCCGCGAGCCAAGGGGTCCACGCGACCAGGACGACGACGCAAGCCAATCCCAAGGTCGAGGTGGCCACGGCAGCTACCAGCCGCGCCGGCCAGCCGAGCGCGCGCGCGATCAGAGCGATTCCTGCCTGAAGACCCATCCAGAAGAGCAGCGCGATGACGACCGCGGGGGGGCCGTAGTACCAAGGGAAGTTTGGGACTCGGAGGAGCTCGTATCCGGTCAGGTAGGCGACCAGCCAAGCGCCGAGAGCCATACTCAACCATCGAGGTCTGATCAGCGCCGCGGAGGCGACTGATACGAGGTACAAGGTCGCGACCAAGGCCATCGTGCGGCGGGGGTGATTGCCGTAGCGGTCGACGGCCACAAGACGGGTGATGGGCAAGGCCTGGTAGGTGAGTGCAAGCGAGGTGATGCTGAATCGACCCGAGATGTCCGAGTCGTGGACCATCTTGGCACGGCCGCTCGTTGGCACGGGTGACCCGAACAGGGCGGTAGCCAGGATCAACCAGGAGATCAAGAGCGCTGCCCCGGGAGCCAGCGTGCGCCAGGAGGCGTGGCGGGCGAGAACGAGGAGCAGACCCACCACCACGAGAACTGCGGCCGCATCGAGCCGCGTGACAGTCGCGACTGCGGCCAGGGCGAACCCGAGCGCGCCCCAGCCGCGAAACGCGGTCCAGATGGAGGCTAGCGTGAGGGCCAGGCAGAACGGGGTCTCCATGCCTTCCCAGTAGTGCCAGTAGAGCTGCGCAACGCTTGCCACAAGCGCGACCACGACACCGGCGGGGAGAAGGTCGCACTCCCAGGCGATGCATACAACGAGGCAAAGAGCTATCGTGGTGGCGACGAGTCCGATCCCGATGCTCAGTTGAGGAATGCCGATGCCAAGAAGACCGCCCAGCGCAAGCAACAGTGCGTACAGGGGGGCCGAAGTTCCGAGGCTGGATCGATCGGTGAGGTTGAAGACAAAGCCATGTCCCTGCGCGATGTTTCGAGCGTACTGGTAGGTAATGTAGGCGTCATCGAGGCCCAGGCGCGTCTGGGTGACGTACGACGTCAGGATCGCTGCGGAGAACACAGCGACCAGTGCAATCGCTGCGATCAGGGCGCGGACGTCCTTGGCGCGCGCCAGCCCGGGCTGAGCAGTTACGGCGAGCAGGTCGGAGGACATCTGAACCTCCCTCCCCGTTCGAAGTACGGCCGGGCCAAGAGAAGATCGTCTGAGCAGCGGCCGGATCTGGCACCACGGACTGGCTGGAGGATGCTAGCACCACAGGCGTCACGGCTGATACAGTTCGTGCCCTTACTGTATTGCCATGACGGTCGGATCAGGTGCTGTCGAGACGTCAGACGGGGAGAGTGGGTCCGGTATCTCCCAGTCGCAAGGACCATATGGTGGCCGCGCGCTCACTCACCGGCCGTCGTCGGCGGTTGTCGGCCTGGTGCCGGGCTGCTATCATGCCGTCGTCAGCGCACCGCCGGCCCAGGGACCCCGTCGTCTAGCCTGGCCAAGGACGCGACCCTTTCAAGGTCGAGATCGCGGGTTCGAATCCCGCCGGGGTCACCACCCTGATTCTTAAGGGTGTTTTTGCCCT
>Ga0207643_10001451_pt1 | contig 13604 bp, 7 predicted proteins | sample KBSMisM62_FD_184313 | JGI IMG/M metagenome (GOLD analysis project Ga0207643, IMG submission 184313) | Miscanthus rhizosphere microbial communities from Kellogg Biological Station, Michigan, USA - KBS Miscanthus M6-2 (SPAdes) (version 2) | ecosystem: Host-associated > Plants > Roots > Rhizosphere...
AGTCGGCCGGCGAATCCATACGACAATGCGAGTTGTGAGAGTTTTATGAAGACGCTCAAGCGCGAAGAGATCTATGCTAACGATTATGTTGATCTCGAGGAGAGACTTGCTATGCCTGACCGCGATCAAAGGTCAAAACTTCATTCGTCCAACTCATCCTCGATACATCTCGGCGGCTTGCGCGACGTCAACAGCTTTCGCTCCTATCTGGCAAAGCTTAAGATTCACATTCCATGCGACGATAAATTGATCTCTGGTGATTCGTCACCACTCGGGCAACCGATCGATAAAAGTGGTATCCATCTCGGAAATCGGTTTGCAATACAACCGATGGAAGGTTGGGACGGCACGGCAGATGGCCGGCCTACTGACCTAACCTTTCGCCGCTGGAAACATTTTGGCGCCAGCGGTGCAAAACTGATTTGGGGCGGTGAAGCAGTCGCTGTTCGGCACGACGGTCGTGCCAATCCCAACCAGCTCGCGATTAACGAACATTCAAAAGAGGATCTCACTGCGCTTCGCGAAATATTGATTACGCAGCATCGATGTGTCACCGGCTCCGCCACCGATCTGCTCGTTGGACTTCAGCTTACTCACTCAGGGCGTTATAGCCGACCGAACGCTCACAACCGTCCCGAGCCACAAATCCTCTATCACCATCCGATTCTGGATCGGCGACTAGGCATCTCCTCTGACTATCCTGTGTTGAGCGATCAAAACATCCGAGACATTGTTGAAGACTTTTGTAAGGCGGCCGTTATCGCTCAGGATGCCGGGTTCGACTTTATCGATATAAAGCATTGTCACGGATACCTGGGCCACGAGTTTTTGAGCGCGCATACGCGCGAGGGAGACTTTGGCGGTAGCTTTGAGAACCGCACCCGGTTTCTGCGCGAGGTAGTGCAAGGTGTGCGCAGAGTGGCGCCTCGCCTGTTGATCGGTGTTCGAGTCTCTGCGTTCGATGCTGTTCCCTTTTACGCCGGCGTGATCGGAACAGGAATTCCGGAACCGCTGGGCAACCTGCTTCCCTACCGCTGGGGCTTTGGCGTTAGTACTGAAAATCCAACCGAGTACGATCTTCGCGAACCGGTGCAGTTCATGAGGTTACTCGCTCAATTAGGAGTGAAGCTGGTAAACATCTCCGGCGGCAGCCCGTACTACAATCCACACATTCAGCGACCGGCGTTTTATCCACCATCGGACGGTTATCTTGCGCCGGAAGATCCGCTATTCGGTGTTTGCCGGCAAATGGAAGTGACTCGCACACTCAAGCAGCAATTCCCCGACTTGATAATTGTGGGTTCGGCTTACAGTTACCTTCAGGACTTCCTGCCTCATGTGGCACAAGCCGCCGTCCGCGAAGGTTGGACTGACCTGGTTGGCCTGGGACGAATGGTGTTGTCGTATCCCTCTTTACCGATTGACATCATTAAGGGTCATGCGCTCCAGCGCAAAAACATTTGTCGCACGTTCAGCGATTGCACGACGGCGCCACGGGCTGGTCTTCCATCCGGCTGCTACCCTCTGGACCCTGAATACAAACGATCTGACAACGCGGTGCTGCTTAAAAAGGTAAAGGCGCAGAAGAAAGACGAGTGATGGGAATTGAGGAACTCAACAGCCGCGTACAACCACGTCGAAAGGTGAATGGCATCGCCGCTGCACTCTTGCCGTTCAATCCCGATGGAAGCATTGCTGTCGAAGCGTTCCAAAATCACCTCCGCGCAACGCACGTTGCCGGGCTGGGTAATGCGGTTAACATGGATACCGGTTACATCAACTACCTTGGCGAAGATGAACAGTTGCGGGTTCTGAAGTGGACGCGCGAGGCGCTTGGTCCAGGTGTAGAATTTGTCGCGGGTGCTTACATCGAGGGGCTCGATGGCGATGTGGTTTCACAATATCGGCGGAAGATTGATCAGATCATCGACCACGGCGGAACCCCAATTCTCTGTCAAACCGAGCGCCTTCACGGAAAAGAGTCACGCGAAAAGGTGGCGTGCTACCGAGCAATCTGTCATGGCTATCCTGCGATACTGGGCTTCGAACTGGGCCGGGTGTTCGCACCAAATGGAGAGATCTTTGACGACGCAACGATTCGCGGGTTGATGGAGATACCGGAACTGATCGGCTTCAAGCACTCGTCTCTCGATCGACGGAAGGAGTGGGAAAGACTGGCACTACGCGACGAACTGCGACCTGACTTTCGCCTTTACACCGGGAACGATCTCGCAATCGATATGATTGAGTATGGCTCGGATTACCTGCTGGGGTTGGCCACGTTTGCCCCGGAGAAGTTCGCTGAGCGCGATCGTCTTTGGGAGGCCGGCGATCCAGCGTATTACGGGCTGGCGGATGCGCTGCAACACCTGGGCAATGTCAGTTTTCGTTCACCTGTTCCGGCGTACAAACACTCGGCCGCGGTTTTCCTGAATCTCACCGGAAGGATTCCGTCAGACCGAACGCATCCCGATAGTCCGAAGCGTCCGTCATGGGAGGTGGATCTGATGCGCGAGTGCGCGCACCGGCTCAATGGTCCAGTTTGAGGGGGAGGATTCTCGCGCAAAGACGCAAAGGCGCAAAGGAAGACGCAAAGAACGAGGCTGGATTTCTTGGCGTCTTTCTTTGCGCCTTCGCGTCTTTGCGCGAGTATTCTTCCTATCGTGACCGAGTGCCCTGCCATAGCCCCCTCGTGAAGTCCGGGAACTTCACCGGCGCGCTTCCTTTCGCAACTGAGACTTGACTCAAGGGACCGGGCGCACTCCACGCGGCGGCGTCGTAGACATCAATATCCGGCTCGAGACCTTCACGCATACATTGGATCAGGCGGTAGCACATCAGATAATCCATTCCCCCGTGCCCGCCCAGTTTGCGCGCCGTCTCACCCTGGCTCTTCCAGAGTGGTGACTCATATTGGTCTTTGTACTTATCAAGCGTGGTCCAACCGTGTCCTCCCGCCTGCCCGTCAATAAATATCCGCGGTGGATAATCGCGGAAGATTCCCTTCGTGCCCTGAATCAGGTTGATGCGATCGTACGGCCGAGGCGTGCTGACGTTGTGCTGCAACATGATCGTGCGACCTAAAGCGGTTTTTACGATGCTGGTATTGTAGTCACCTGTCTTGTAGCTCTCTTTCCATTTCGGATCTCCTGCGGGCACGTGATCTTTGCGATACGCTTCCAGCCCGAGATGAGTCGAACTCATTGAAACGATGTGATCAAACTTGTCGCCGCGGTTGATGCTCATGTACTGCGCCATCGGTCCGAGACCATGCGTCGGATACAGATTGCTATCGCGAAGCGTGTGATGCCGTCGCCGCCACAGGCCCTCATCTTTGTTCTCAAACAGTATTTCGCGCAGATCATGGTTGTAGGCACACTCCCCGTGTACCAGATCGCCGAGCAGTCCGGCGCGCACCATGTTGAGGACCATCGTTTCTGAATCGTCGTAGCAGCAGTTCTCCATGATCAGGCAATGACGGCGAGCTGTTTCCGAAGCATCAACGATGTCCCAACAGTCTTCGAGAGTATAAGCAGCCGGAACCTCTGTACCGACGTGTTTTCCTGCTTTCAATGCTGCAAGCACCTGGGGAACATGCCATTCCCACGGCGTAGCAATGTAGATGAAATCGAGATCGTCACGAGACGAAAGACGTTCAAAATCACGTTCACCATTGGAATAGATCGCCGGCTTCTTCTGGCCGGCCCTTTCGACGAGCTGAGCCGCGCGCACACATTTCTCATTAACGACGTCACAGACGGCGTTGATCGCTACCTTGTCGATCGCCAAAAACTCGCCAAGCACATCTGTGCCACGGAGCCCGACTCCGACCATACCTATTCGGACAACATCACGTGGCTCAAACTTCACCCCGATCATCGTTTGCTGTTTCGAAGGAGGCGCTTCAATTTCGCCATTGGCAGTCGCGAACCTGCCTGCAGTAAGTCCCACACCAGCGACGCCGGCCGCTTTCAATAGTTCTCGTCTCGTTAGCTTTGAATGATCACTCATTTGGTACTCCTCCTTTACATGATTTACATGTTAATCCTGATAATCATGTCAATCCTGTAAAAACTGACTCTTGGAGCTGACGTCTTCCAATTTCCTTAATCCGTTCATCCGGCCATCTTTCGAGATAACTGTACTCGGGATGATTTGCTCTTCCTTTACATGGGTTACGCGCCGCGTTGTAGCAACAGATGAGAGACCAACGCGGGTTTGGACTACGATTTGCATCCGATCGATGAAGCAGGTTGGCGTGAAAAAAGAGCGCGGTCCCCGGTTCCATTTCACAGTAAACAAGTTCCAGATGTTTTAGCGCTTCGTTCACACGATCAACGTCCGCACCGGTTTGATCGCCGGTTTTGTTATGGTCAATTCGGCCCATCAGATGCGAGCCTCTTATCACTTGCAGACAGCCGTTCTTTCTGGTCGCGCTGTCGACAGCGATCAGGCAGCTTGCCATGTATGGAAACAAGCAAGTGTTCGAATACCAATAACCATAGTCCTGATGCCACTCCCACGAACCACCAACGAATGGTTCCTTTAGCATCATCTTGTGGTGATAGTGATAAACCTCTCCGCCCAGAAGCTGTTCCATTGGCTCAACGAGTCGGAGACAGCGGACGAATGCGCTGTAGATATCATCCTCCAGAGCGTCGGTTAACCACAGCTTGCTGGTAGTCGCATTCGCATCCTTACGTTCCAGGGCTTCGCGTTCCAACCTTTTGTCAGTTTTGCCGATTCTAATCAGGAGATCCATCTCTTCCGCGTCAAACAAAGCTTTCCGCATCAGATAACCATCGCGGTTGAATTGATTGATCTCGTTTTCCGTAAGCTGCGGCATAGTTGTTATTTTGGAACGCGCTGGTCTGTAAAAACGATCTCGCCCAAACGCGGCAAGCATTTCCTTCGCGCCTTTGCGCCTTTGCGGGAGAACAACTCTCTATTAAACAGCATCGGATAATTCCTCCGCTCTCGCGAACGGCCATTGTTGCGTATGACGAGACCACAGGATAAAACACACCACGCCAATGACAAGTGTCCCTAACCCGAACGCAATGATGGTCCAATCGGTTGTTGCAAAAACGAATGTCCAGCCGATCAGAGCGAGCAAATTCGGCAGCGGATAAAACCAAATATGATACGGACGAGGCAGCTCCGGCTCGTTTTTCCGCAAAAGTGATACGGCCGCAATTTGGCCTATGAACTGAATTAGAATTCGCGTAGTGATCAACGCATCGATCACCATTCCGAGTGAGAAGAAACTGCACACGATCGCTATCACTCCCAGGACGACAAGCGAGATGTACGGAAAGTTCTTCTTCGGATGAAGACGTGCGAAGATTTTAAAGAAGTATCCGTCAATTGCGGCGGCGTACGGCACACGCGAATAACCGAGCAACAGTGCAAACACTGACCCGAACGCAGTCCAGAGCACCATCGCTGTAAAGAAAGTGGCTACACCCTCGCCGTAGATCCTTTCCATGAAAATGGAAACGATGAAGTTGGATTCCGGATGCTTATCGGCCGGTACGAACTCGCGCCACGGCACAACTCCAATCACCGAAAAGTTTATGGCGATGTAGATCAGAGCAACCGCAATCACGCTGATGATTACAGAGCGCGGGATGGTTCGGCCTGGCTGCCGCACTTCGTCGCCGATGTAGCAGATATCGTAATAGCCTAAGTAATCAAAAATCCCGATTCGAGTTGCCGCGCCCAACCCGAGGAAGAATCCGAGCGAGAAATTGAAAGCACCCGGTGGAAAATCAAAAGCGATGCCGGCCTTAAAATTGAATGCGCCGGTCACAATTACCGCGAGCGTCGTCAGGATAGTTCCGATCCACAAACTGACGGTCAGCTTGCCGATAAAAGTAATTCGCCTGTAAAGCAGCGTGATATTCAGCGCACCGAGCGCCACAATCACGGCGAGCGACTGAATCCGACTAATATCTTTCCAGATGTAGCCAAGATATTGCGTAAAGCCGATGTAACCTGACGCAATCTCAAGTGGTCCACTGAGGATGAATTGCCAGATGAATAAGAATCCCATCAACCGGCCGAAAGTTTCACGCCCAAACCCTTCGCGTAAATAAACATATGAACCGCCCGAGCCCGGCATTGCAGCGCCCAGCTCACTCCAGATCATGCCGTCAGAGATAGTTATTACTAAGGCCACCAGCCAACCGAGCATTGCCTGTGGACCACCAAGCGTCGATAGCAGGAGAGGGATCGTAATGAACGGCCCGATGCCGATCATGTTCGTCATGTTGAGCGCTGTTGCTTCCAGTAATCCGAAGCGCCGCAACAAGTGCGGTTGTTCTTCAGGCAGATGGTTGTTTGCGCTCATTTGTTGTTCGGCACCTGGTATGAAACTCCCCTACCTTTCACTCTTGATTGGGCCGTCGCCATCCACGTCTTGAAATCCATGCCGGTGCCGCCCGCGAGCCTGGGATCTTCTTTGCTAAATCCGGGTTCGCGGTTGGGATCCGCCAACCCACCGACGGGTATGTCGTGTCCTCGATTGAAAAAGGTATTGTCGCGATGATCGAATCCACTCACCTTCACTCCTTGACCGCTAATCTGGTAAAGCATCGTCTCGTCAACAACACCCGAAAGTATGAAGATGTTATTTCTTATCGCCAGATTTTCGGTTTGAGTTAAACGGACGGAGCGTGCACAACCTTTCGCGGGACTATCAACCTCATTGCCGGGACGAATCAACACGACTCCGCGTTCACCGATGCCAACGAAAGTATTGTTCTCAATGAGTGCATCCTTTGCTGCCCAAATCGCAATCGGCTCGACGGGTCGCTCGCCTGGACGTGTCGAGACAACGAGATTGCTTCGTGCGGTCATGTCATACGATTCGTAGACTGCGAACGAGCAAGGGTCACCATAGCGACCGTCAATGAATAGATTTGGATCAGTTGAACCTCCGGCAAACGCCGCGCCAGAATTATCTACAAATACATTCGCCTCAATCAGGACACGACGGCCTCCGCCCTTCGAGACCACGCCGCGATGGCAATTCCTTATCAGGTTGCGACGCACGATCACGTCGTCACTGCATGGCAGATCTATGGCCGGCTTGCGCTGGTAGTTCTTGCCGTCGAAGAGATCGTTATCCTCTATCGTGATGTGATGCGACTGATTGAACTTAATTAGATACAGTCGATCGTCATCCTGCATCGGATCGTATGAGCCGCCGCATCCGGAAGGTGGGCATTCATAATGGATCCTGCAATTGCGAACTGTGATGTAGCTGGTCCAGAGGTCGCGGTTGTACCAGGCCGAGGTATAAGCGCCGGGCGGATCGTTTGTCTTCACGCGGTTAAATTCATCTTCAGGTTCAAACACGCTGTCCCCGTGAATTCCATTGCGTCGCAAATTCAACTTCTTGCCTGAATCGTCCCGGTAATAAGGATTCGGAAAGATGTCGAAACCATCAATCACGATTCCGCGCGCGAGATGAAAACGAACGTGATCGATAATGACTCCGTGCTTCGACTCGGCCCGTATTGTTAACGGATTTTGGGGATCGTAACGATAGATTCCGATAGTGTCTGGCCGACCAGAACTCCGCGGATGTGGATCTTCAGCCTGGAGTGGCTCCGCCAACGTCAGTATGAAGTCGAGTCCGCCCCACTTCTGTTGGCGCCCGGCTTTTCGATAGTCACCATTCTTAGCGATGATCGTGTCGCCGCTGGTTACGTGACCAAGCGCAACGCGCCATGATTTGAACGGATGATCGTAACTACCACTTCCTGTTTTATCGTCGCCGTCGAGCAGATGAACATAAACGGTTTTGGCTGACGCCAGCGTTGTGCAAAATGTAACTGCAAGAATGAACAGAATGACGCGCGCGGTTATCGTTATCATTGCCTGGGTCCCGACTCTGCCTGTTGCCAACGCCCATTGAGCATTACCCGCTTAACACGACGCATGTTCGAGATGTCTTTTAGAGGATCTCCTTCGACGATAACCAGATCTGCTAACTTGCCGGCCTCGACACTTCCCAGCCGATCCTGGATTCGAAAATAACGAGCATTGTTCATCGTGCCTGCGACGATTGCCTCCATAGGCGTTAAGCCGGAGTCGACGAGTAATTCGAGTTCCCGTTGATAAGCCCAGCCTCTTTTCGCGTGCGGTACATCCGAATGCGACCCGACCACGATCTTCGCGCCGGCCTTGTTCACGAGTCCCACAAACGCTTCCATCTGCTCAAATGCGTGGACGTGAAACTGTTTGGTGTCTTTGTCACCCGGTTGTCGCTCGAACACAGCCAGCGTCGGTGACACAAACACTCCTCGATCGACGATCAGTTTGAACAGTGATTTCGCCTGAGGAGTAGTGAGATCGATAGCGTTCCAAACCACGTAACGCCCTTCACGACGCGCGTTGTTATCACCCAGGATCGCTTGCCGGTATTTCTCAGCGTCACGTAATGGCAGTAAGGCAGTGCCAAACGATGTCGCATGTTCAATACCGTCAATACCGGCGATGATTGCGTCGCGAGCATCAACAATTTCGAGATGGCCCATAACCGGAACGCCTCTCGAATGTGCTGTATCGATCGCTACTTTGATCAGGGCTAATGGCAAACGAAAGTAAACCTTGATCGCAGAAGCGCCGTCGTTCACGAAATGATTCACGGCGAGTCGCGTCTCGTCAGCATCTCTAACGATGTACGAGTCGGCCGGGTAGGCCGCCGGAGGCGAATCGAGGTGTGGGCCACAAAGAAAGAGGCGTGGTATGGGAGCCGCAGCTTTTCGCGCCTTATCATAAGCCTCGATCCACTGTCCCGGATCTCGAATTGAGGTAACGCCATGAGACAGGTAAAGCGCGGGTAACGGATCATCGCCATCAATGTGAAAGTGTGAATCGATCAGTCCGGGCAAGAGCGTGAGACCTTTGGCGTCCACGATCTCAGCTCCGGGCGGGATCTTTACAGATGCTCGGTCGCCTACTGCTTCTATCCGCTCACCCTTTACGATAACCACCGCGTCTGAGACCGGCGGTCCACCGCGGCCGTCAATCAGTGTCGCACCGACGATCGCAATCACCGAAGTTTCTGGTGGGTTGGCAACCTGATTGATTTCGCGCAGTTGTGCATTCAGCAGAGCAGAACTTGCAAGCAGGACTACGATTGAAACAAAGGATTTCATAAGTCTCTTCTTTACAGGATTAGGCAGGATTTACATGTCAATCCTGTAAAAACTGATTAATTCGTGCCGAGGATGCGAAGCCGCAGCCTCCCATCCTTCTGACCCTGGAAAGGAATAAACAACACACCGGAGCTGTTGGCGGTCGCGATAAACGTTCCGCCCGGAACACCGTTGAAGAGACCACCACGCCAGTTCGCACGTCCGCCCGTCATTTGCAATTCGTATTTGGCGAGTGGCTTGAGACCGCTGATTAGTAAATGCGTTGTCTCTAAATTCGGAATCGTCACCTCACCTTCAGTAACCACATCCTGTGTTGTCGCGAATAAGGTGACTGTACCGCCTTCAATCAACCCGCCGATCAGGTTTACACCATCAACTAACTCCACTTTCGGCGCGCGCGGATCGCCCTTATCACCTATCTCGAGCACGTGAAGAAAGAAATCTTCCTTTGCCGGCTTTGCCGGAGAAACTTCCACTCGCCATGCGGCCGGCACTACTGCACGTGTGTTTGAACGCAGCAGCTTCTCGAAATCTTCTCCCCAGAACGTCTTCCACATCTTGCGCAAGTACGGATCGGTCGGCAGTGGCCCACCCGCTGGAGGATCGAGCGGCCAATTCTTCCCCGAGCCCCATGCGCCGCCGAATTCATCACCCGGAGTCCAGAACTCCCAACCGGATCCACCTCGCGTAACCACTTCTCGTTCACGCGGAAGCAAGGAATGAACACGCAGTCGTCCACCACCATCTTCATACGTGAATGTTGTTGCGTTTGAATAAGCGGTGCCACCGTATCCGATGTCTCTGCCCTTTTCACTCATCTGCGGCTTCGATACCCCGTGCATCAACCAGACTTTCTTAAAGTTGGGATCTGTAGTTCGAACTCGATCAAAAACCACCATCACGTTGTTGCCTGGGGTATAAGCAACCTCACGAGTGAACCGCTCCATCTTCGACGGTTGATACGCACGCGTTGCATTGCCGCGAGCATACACATAAGACCCGGGCAGGTTATCTGTAACTTCCATTCGACCCGTGTCCCACAAGTCGCGGGTTCGTTCAAAATCTTCACGGCTGCGCACGGTGTTCCAATAGCGCGACGAGTCCATTCGCTGGCCACCGTCGTTCGCAGCCGGCCAGAGATTCTCGGCCCAGAAAAACTTTTCTCCCGTCTGGTAAACGAGCATCGAGTTGTGCGCAATTGTGCGACGGTAGTAATTCAGGTAGTGAGGGCTTTCAGTATCTGTGTAGTCAGCGCCGCTCTCAGTTGCCAGATAGCCTTTGTGATAAATGACGAAGTGATTCTGATCGAGGTGATCGTGCTTGGCGAGGTAAGGACCGGAGTTGAACTCGATCCACGTTGAATCAGGTCCGAAGCCATCACGCATGATGAGATGGCCGACTCCCCGGAAAAAATAGGTTCGCGGGATCTCGGCTTCTGTGCTGTCCGCCGGATTCCGTGGCGTCACATCAGGGTCGTCCCAGAGAAACTGTGTGATCGGAACGCGCCATCTTGCTTGCGCCGGCCAGCCACTCTTTCGCAGCATCCACGCCGCGTAAGGATCTTTAAAGCGATTGACGGCGTAACCAAAGCAAATGTTGTCTTCCCATTCGAGATACGGAAACTCGTTATCGTCATCGCGTGCGCTGGTTCCGTCGGGAAGAACTTTGTAAAGATAAGTATCTGTGTAGTGGTGAAAGACGGTGTAACGGAGTGCGGGATCGCTATTACCGGTAGTCCTTAACAACTCAGCCATCATCGCAAGCGGCGCATAGGTGATGCGCTGATAGTCCATCGACTCGTGATAGCCGCCGTCCGGTGTGATGAAGTTAGTGAGATCGAGGATGTGATCTAAAACTGCTCGCGCGTGTTTCCGTATAGGAGCGGCGCGTGTTTCTACAGAAGGGTGACCCTCAATGGCGGTCAAAGCAAACAGCGCCAGCGTCAGGTAACGCACGGGATAGTTCTGATACATGGCCAGTTGCACGTCTTTCAGCGACTGGTCTGCCATCATCTTTTCGGCCGCTCGCAGGAGTTCACCGGCCACGCGATCTTTGAGTTGGGGATCAAAGCCTGGATAGTTATAGAGCCAGTCAAACGCGAGCGACCATTTCACAAATTCGGGATACGTGCGTGAGCCGACCAGATCGGGCGTGTGAGTCTCCTTAATTTTCTGAACGGCGCGCTTTGCGAAGGTCTCATCGCCGGTGAGGAGGTAGCTTACGGCCCAACCATCAATGTCGTCCGAGGGTCGCGCGCCTGCGTCGTATCGAGCACGCAGGATCTTGTAGCCGGTGAGTGGGTCTCGCTCGCCGATCAACATTCGCGGCCGGTTAATGCTCGACGGCGACTGGGCTTCTATTGCTGGAGTGAAGGCGGCTGAAATTATCAGCGAGAACGCCAGCACCAATAGTTTTTTCTCGCGCAAAGACGCAAAGGCGCAAAGCGCTGCCGCGTGTCTAAGGCTTTTCTTTGCGCCTTTGCGCCTTTGCGCGAGAAGTATTTTCTTCGCACAGAGGTCCCCGACAACATTTGAGTTCTTTTCGTGCAAAGCCAGTTTATCCAGTCTGTGATTAGTTATTTGCCGTAACAGTTCCGCGCTTCAATTCTGCAAGCTGTGAAATCGCGAGTTCATTTTGTGGATCCATCTTTAGTGCCCGCTCGAGCGCTACACGCGCTTCGTCGTTGCGACCGAGGGCTTTGAGGCCTGCACCTGCAAGCACAAAACGAATTGCGCCGCTCGGAGGCCAGGGCTCGGCTTCCAACATCTTCTGCTCATCGTTCAGCAACGCCAGACGGGAGTAGAGCTTTCGGGCTTCAGCAGCGCGCCCGACATGTTCCAAAGCAACCGCCTTGTAAAAATAGTTTTCGGACCAGGGCTCTTCCGGTTGCGAAGGTGGATTGAGTTCCTCAGTGGCAGCTCGCTTCCACCAACGTTCAGCTTCCTCACGTCGTCCGCCCGCTTCGAATTCACGTGCTGCTGCGACGTAAAACTGAGCCTGCGATTGCATGGCTGGTCTGCCCACGCCGAAGTTCCGCGGAAATTCTGTTACGGCAGCGAACTCAGCCGCCGCTTTCAAGTGGTCACCCGCATCTCGATACTTGCGCGCGAGACCAAGGTGGGCTTTACGGTAGAGACCCAGAGCCGCATCTTCACCTTCGCCTGATGTGAACGTCGTCTTACTTAGCAGTTCCGCCGCCTGGCTGTGACGGCCGGCGTCGATATACGCACCCGCCAATGCTTGCACCGCGCCGGACTGCGCAAGCACCACCGCAGGCGCAGACTCAAATAACTTGACGCGCCGGTCAGTCGCACCTAACTCCGACAGCAACTTGTCGAACTCGATGTATAAGCGATAGTCGCCAGGAGAGATCTCGATCGCCCGTTGATATTGAGCCGCCGCTTCGTCTTTGCTTTGCGCGGCGATCCACAACGCTCTGGCAAAGTTTCGTTGGGCAATCGTGTTGGTGGAATCAAGCCTTACCGAATCGCGCCACGCAGCTAGCGCCTCTTTGTCTCTATACTTCGATGCGAGCGCATTACCGAGATAATAAGCCGCACGTCCATCGTTCCTGTTTGCAGCGAAAGCGACACGCAGTACATCGATCTCTTCGACACGGTGTGGGAAGACAAACGCCGGGTCTTGTTTCATCGCCAACGCATATTGGGCCCGGGCCCGATCAGGTTCTCCATTCTTGTCGTATAAGTACCCGAGTGTGTAGTACAGCATCGGATGAATCCGCTTTTTGTCCACTGCGAGATTGCCGGATGGCCCGCTCTTGATCACATCTTCAAGAACCTGAATTGCATCTTGCCGCTGACCAATCGCTAAATAGTCGAATGTTAGTTCAAGCACCGCGTCGGGCTCGCGCGAGAAGAGATGCTGGAGTTGGTTGGCGGCAACTTTGGCCCTGACTTCATCACCCGCAGCCTTACTGATTGCGTATTGCTCGTGAACTGCCAGGTAATCGATTGGCAACTCGGTCACAACTTGATCGATCCGCGCACCGGCTGATTTGAGGTCACCGCTCAAACGCTCGGCAATAGCGAGCACTGTTCGCGCCTTCAGGTCTCTCGGATCGAGCGTTACCGCTTGTTGAAGGTGTTCCAGCGCCTGCCTTGTCTCGCCTTTCGATAACGCAATCTCACCAAGAATGTATCGGGCCAGGGACTCGCGATAACCCGAGCGCACCAGCCAAATCAAATGATCTTCCGCCTCCGAGGTTTGACCCAATGCACGCCTGATAAGGGCGAGGTAGTAATGCGCATCACCAGCATCCTTGTTACGGGCAAGTGCAGCTTCGAGGTGGTTCGCGGCGGTCGCGTATTCGCCGCTTCTATAAAAGGACAGACCTAAGGCAATGTGAGCCGGTGCAAAACCAGGATCGCGCCGCAAAGCTTCGGCATACGCATCCCGTGCCTCCCGCTCTTTACT
>Ga0207643_10001454_pt1 | contig 13592 bp, 11 predicted proteins | sample KBSMisM62_FD_184313 | JGI IMG/M metagenome (GOLD analysis project Ga0207643, IMG submission 184313) | Miscanthus rhizosphere microbial communities from Kellogg Biological Station, Michigan, USA - KBS Miscanthus M6-2 (SPAdes) (version 2) | ecosystem: Host-associated > Plants > Roots >...
CGAGGCGAGCGCGGCGGCGAGCGCGGCGGCTCGATCCCCGAACCCGTTCGCGTCCCGGCGCCCGTCGAACTCGGCGTAGACGGCGCCCGTCGAGTCCTTTTGACGGTCAGTGGGAACGACGAGAACGACCGAGTACGCGGTGGGAAGGACGAGGGGCTCGAGCTGCGTCCCGTCACCCCTGCCGAGCTGCGGCCCGGGCCGCAGGAAGAACGGGACGTCCACGCCTATGCGCGAGGCGACCTCGTGAAGCTCCTCGCCGGCGAGCGGCTGGTCGAACGCGGCGTTCGCGAGCAGCAGCGCCGTCGCCGCATCGCTGCTACCGCCCCCGAGCCCGGCGGCGACGGGAATCCGCTTCACGATGCGCACGCGCCAGCGCGGCTTGCGTCCGGACACGGAGGCGAGCGTCTCTAGTGCCGCACGGACGATCGTGTCCTCGGCGAACCCCTCGACGACGAGCGCGTCCGCCGCGTCGACCGAGATCGTGTCGTGGAGGTCGATCCGCTGGAGCACGGTTACGACATCGTGCTTACCGTCGTCCCGCCGACCTCCGACGACGAGCGCGAGGTTGATCTTCGCGTAGGCCGGCGCAGCGCTCACTGCAACGCCTCCGCCAACCGTACGAACTCCTCGGGCGTGAGCTCCTCCGCTCGCGCGTTCGGAGGACGACCGATCGCAGCGAGCGCCTCCTCGGCACGATCTCGCGTCACGAGGCCCGACTGGGCGAGCGCATTGGCCGCAGTCTTCCGCCGGTGCGCGAATGCGCCCTCGACGACCGGTCGGACCTCGGCGATTGAGGCGATCTCCTCGCGCTCGAACGCGACGAGCGCCGACTCGACGCGCGGCCTGGGGCGAAAGACCGTCGGGGGGACCGAATGGAACCCCGTCTTGCGCGCCGACAGCTGGACCAGGACGGACACCGCACCGTACGCCTTGGTCCGCGGCGCGGCGAAGAAGCGGTCGGCGGCCTCACGCTGGACCATCACGCACCACCGCATGACCGAATGCGCATGCTCGAGCGACTCGACGACCAGCGGCGTCGCGACGTTGTACGGGAGGTTCGCGACGAGCTTCGACGGCTGCGGGTCCAGCGCGTCGAGGTCGACGCGGAGCGCGTCGCCCCATACCAGCCGGACGTTTGGGCGTCCTTCCAGGTTGTCGCGGAGTGTGGGCTCGAGCGAGCGATCGAGCTCGATCGAGTGGACGACGCTCACTCGGTCGGCGAGGTAGCGCGTGAGCACTCCAAGCCCCGGGCCGATCTCGACGACGACGTCCGTCGGGTCGAGTCGGCTCATGCGCCCGATGACTCCGAGGATGTTCTCGTCGACGAGGAAGTGCTGGCCGAGGGCCTTCTTGGGCTCGACGGTCACGCGAGTCCGAACGCGGCCGCCGCGTTCGCATGCGTCCGGGCACCCAGCTCAGCGGGGTCCTCGCCGCGCGTCTCGGCGAGCACTCGAACCGTGTGGACGACGTTGGCAGGCTCGTTCGGGCGCCCCCGGACCGGCTGCGGCGCCAGGTACGGGCTGTCCGTCTCGACGAGGATCCTGTCCGCCGCGATCCGTGCGGCGGCATCGCGGAGAGAGGCCGCGCTCGGGTACGTCGCGTTGCCTGCGAACGAGACGTAGTAGCCCTGCTCGACCGCCAGCGTCACGAGCCCGGGCGACGAGAAGCAGTGGAGGATCACAGTCCCTCCGAACGAGGAGAGGGCGGCCGCCGTGTCGTCGTCCGCCTCTCGGTTGTGAATGACGACCGGAAGCTGCAGTTCATGGGCGAGCGCGAGGTGCGCGTCGAAGAGGCGACGCTGCTGCTCGCGCGTCGCGAACCGCCGGACGGTGTCGAGGCCGGTCTCCCCGACGGCGACCGCCTTGGGATGGCGCAGGAGCTCGCGCAGCTCGTCGATCCGACCTGCTTCGGGCTCGGCGGCCTGATGAGGATGGATCCCGAGCGCGGCGTACACCCCGGGATGCCGGTCGGCCACGTCGAGCGCGGCGCTGCTCGACTCGATCCCGGTGCCGATGGTGACGATCCGCGTGATCCCGGCGTCGCGCGCGTGCTCGACGAGCGTGTCCGGAGGCTCGTCGCACGCGTCGAGGTGCGCGTGCGCATCGGTCACGCGGTGGTCGCGGCCTCCATCCGCCGGAGCTCGTCGGCGACGACGCGATCGGGATCGAGCTTCGCGAAGAGCGGCGCAGGCTCCCGAAGCGTCTGTCCCGCAGAAAGCTCGCTCGGCTGCCAGTGACCCGACCACGACTCGTAGTCGCCCGTGAGCACGACGTGATCGGCGCCGTCCTCCTCGACAGTGCGGAAGGCGAGCTCGCCGGCGATCACGTCCTCGTATCCGAGGAGCTCGTGCAGCCGCTGGGCGGAGAACGGCAGGAACGGAGCGAGCAGCAGCTTGAGGTTGTCGACCGCGCGCAGCGCGACGTAGAGGACCGTCCCCGCCCGCTCGCGTTCCGTCTCGAGCTTCGCCCATGGCGCTTGCTCCGCGACGTACTGGTTTCCGAGTCCCGCGAGTCTCATCGTCTCCTGGAGCGCGTTGCGGAACCGAGCGGCCTCGATGAGGGATCCGACGGACTCGAAGCCCTGCTCGATCTCGTGCAGGAGAGTCTCGTCTTCGGCGGTCAGGGCGCCCGGCGTCGGGATCTCGCCGAAGTTCTTGTACGCGCTCTGAAGCGTCCGGTTGACGAGGTTCCCCCACGTCGCGACGAGCTCGTCGTTGTTGCGGCGGACGAACTCCGACCACGTGAAGTCCGTGTCCTGTGTCTCGGGGCCGGCGATCGTGAGGAAGTAGCGGAGCGCGTCCGGGTCGTAGCGGCTCAGGAAGTCGCGGACGAGGATCTGGACGCCGCGGCTCGCGCTGAACTTCCTCCCCTCCATCGTGAGGAACTCGCTCGAGGCGACGTTGTCCGGCAGCTTCAGTGGACCGCGGCCGGCACCGTAGTCGCCTCCCTCGCCGTAGCCGAGCAGCATGCTCGGCCAGATCACCGTGTGGAAGACGATGTTGTCCTTCCCCATGAAGTACGTGTGCTCGGCCGCCGGGTCCTGCCACCACTCGCGCCATGCGTCCGGCGTCCCGCGATTCTGCGCCCACTCGATCGACGCCGACAGGTAGCCGATCACGGCGTCGAACCAGACGTAGATCCGCTTGTCGTCGCGGCCCTCGTACCCCTGGACGGGAATCGGAACCCCCCAATCGAGGTCACGCGTGATCGGTCGCGGCTTGAGCTCCTGGACGAAGTTCAGGGAGAACCGCCGCACGTTCTGCCTCCAACCCGTCTGTCCGGAGATCCAGCGCGTGAGCTCGTCCTTGAACGCCGGAAGGTCGAGGAAGAGGTGCTTGGTCTCACGGAAGACAGGAGCCGTCCCATCGATCCTCGAGCGCGGCTCGATCAGGTCGGTCGGATCGAGCTGGTTTCCACAGTTGTCGCACTGATCCCCGCGTGCATTCGGAAACCCACAGATCGGGCATGTGCCCTCGATGTAGCGGTCGGGGAGCGTATGGCCCGTGGTGGCGGAGAACGCCCCGAGCGTCTCTTGCTCGACGACGAAGCCCCTGGCGTAGAGCGTTCGGAACAGGTCCTGGGTGACGCTGTAGTGGTTCCTCGTCGTCGTGCGGGTGAAGAGGTCGTACGAGAGCCCAAGGGCCTTGAGGTCCTCGCGGATGAAGGTGTTGAAGCGGTCAGCGGTCTCACGCGGCGACTCGCCGGCCGCGTCGGCCGCGACCATGACCGGCGTGCCGTGCTCGTCCGTTCCGCTGACCATCAGGACGTCGTTCCCGCGAAGCCGGTGATAGCGGGCGAAGGTGTCCGACGGGACTCCGAAGCCCGCGACATGGCCGATGTGTCGAAGTCCGCTCGCATACGGCCACGCCACTGCGACCAGGATCTTCCTCGGCTTCTCCGGCTCGCTCACGGGCGCCAATGATAGGGAGTCCCCTTCGAACGACCTGTCGCGCTCCGAGGCCGCCACTACCCAGCGCCGCAATGAGCGCGGCACCAACGATCCACGGCACAGGGGAGCGCCGTCTCGCGGCGACGGGCGTCGAAGCGATCCACTCGCCGCGCACGGCGTCCGCCGGACGGGTCGCGGCTCTTTGGACGACCGAGCTCGTTCTTCGCGGTCGCGGGAAGCCGCCGGCGAATGCGACACGCGCAGCCGACGACACCGCTCGGCCGTCGAGCGCTCGCACTCGGCCCGCAGGCGCGCTCATGCCCTCGTCGTTCGTTCCGACCGGCCGCGCCGAAGCAGCCTCTGACGGATGCTCCGAGTTCGTCTGCCTTCGCGGGGGCGGGGTCACGGTCGCCGAGCCGATCTCGATGCCTCCTCCGGAGGAGGATCCTTCGGAGCCTTCGCTCACCGCGACGGACGACGCGGCGACCGGTGCGGATCCGGCTGGTAGCTCAGGCGACGATGGCGGGGGTGGTAGCGCCGGATTCGGCGGGCTCGCCGGCGTCGGTGGCGCAGGCTCGGGATCGGACTGTGGTGCGGGCGGCGTCTCGGGCGCCGAAGGAGGGAAGGAGGCGCCTCGAGGCGGAAGCAGCGTGAGCGGATCGACGTAGGTCTCGCTCAAGCCGACACGGACACCGAGGTGGACGTACGGGACAGCGTGCTCGACTTCACCGGTCGGGCCGGCGTCGGCGAGGACGTCCCCCTCGGAGACAGAGGCGCCACGCCGCACCCGCACTTCGCCGAGGTGTGTCAACGACACCTTGGTGTCGCCAAAGGCAATCGTGACGGTGAGACCGCTCGTCGGGACCTGCCCCGCGAACGTGACCTCGCCCGCGACCGGCGCGCGGACCGCAGCTTCGTCGACGATGGCGATGTCGATGCCGCGGTGCTGACCTGCGGCGTACGTGTCGCTGCTGACGGAGAACCCGCGGAGGACAGCGCCGTCGGCCGGCCACGCCCAAGCCCAGGCAGGTGTCCCGGCGACGAGCGCCCAGCAGAGGACGACACCGAGGCACAGGGTCCACCTCCGAGCCGTCCGCGTTGTCCGTCGAGCGAACATGCCGACGACGGTACCGCGAGCTCGCGCTGGCGGCAACGCAGTGTGACCGTCTTGTTACAGAGACCCGCGGTAGAGCGTGTTCCGGGGCGTCCCGGTCAAGCGCGAGACGACCTCGGCCGCGGCGCGCCGCCCCGCACCGGCGTCGACGAGCTCGGCGACGGCGGCCCGAGCCGCGTCCTCGTCTGCCTGCGACAGCTGCTCCGCCCTCGGACCGAGGACGAGTGTGATCTCGCCGCGTGGCGGCTCCGCGAACCGGGCGGCAAGCGCCTCGAGGGAGTCCCGCACGACGTCTTCGTAGCGCTTCGTGAGCTCTCGGCACACCGCGGCGGGTCGCCCCGGTAGCTCCTCCGCCAGCACGGCCAGCGACGCGGGCAGACGGCGCGGAGACTCGAAGGCGACGACCGTTCCTCCCCAGCGACGGAGCTCGGCCGCCAGAGAACGCAGCTCGCCCGCCCGCCGCGGGAGGTACCCGACGAACTGGAAGCGGTCGGCGGCGAGCCCGCTCGCGACGAGCGCGGTGTCGACCGCAGACGGGCCTGGAAGAACGGTGAGGTCGACTCCCTCGACCACCGCCGCCGCGATAAGACGAGCTCCGGGATCGTTCACGCCCGGTAGACCCGCGTCCGAGACGAGGGCGACGCGGTCACCTGCCCGCAGGCGCTCGAGAACCTCCACGGTACGTGCGGCCTCGTTGTGCCGGTGGTAGCTCACGAGCTCAGCAGCACGGATCCCGTGCCGGTCGAGCAGCACGCGCGGGGGTCGCGTGTCCTCGCACAGGACGACGTCGGCCGACCGGAGCTCTTCGAGCACGCGCAGCGTGACGTCGTCGAGGTTCCCGATCGGCGTGGCACAGATCGCGAGCGGCATCAGCGACTCGTCGAGACAACGGGAGCCACCACGGCGGGGGCTACCATAACGCCCCGCATGGCCGAGGGAACGAAGCCCTACCGGCTGTATCGAGGCGGCCGCAAGAAGGGCAAGGTCCCACTCCGGAGTCAAGCGCGCCCCACGACGCAGCCCACGAGCGCACCGGGAGCGCCGAGGCGCCGTCGCTGGTGGCTCTGGGGCGTGCTCGCAGTCGTCGGCCTCCTCGTTCTCGCTCTGCTCTGGGGCATCCTCGGCTACCGATCCTTCGCGAGCGGCGTCGACAAGGCGAACGCACGGCTCCCACGAAAGGCCAAGACGCAGCTCGCGAAGCGAGACCGCTCGATCCTGTCGGAGCCGACGACCGTTCTCGTGATCGGAACGGACGGCGGTCGTGGACGGGGGCGTGCCCGTGCGGATGCGAACCGTTCGGACTCGCTGATGCTGCTCCACCTCGACCCTGGGACGCACCGCATCTCGTACCTGTCGATCCCGAGAGATCTCCGCGTCGAGATACCCGGGTACGGCTCCTCGAAGATCAACGCCGCGAACCAGATCGGCGGGCCGGCGCTGACGCTGGCGACGGTCAAGGCGCTCACCGGCCTTCCGATCGACCATGTCGTCGTCGTCGACTTCGACGGGTTCGAGGAGCTGATCGACGCCGTCGGTGGCATCGAGGTGACAGTCCCCAAGGCGATCCTGTCGAAGCCGTTCGACTGTCCCTACAAGCCTGCGCGGTGCCGCACCTGGGAGGGGTGGCGCTTCAAGAAGGGGCCGCAGCACATGGACGGGCGGCGCGCGCTCGTCTACTCGCGGATCCGCACGAACCAGCTCGACCCGTCCGACTCCGACATCACGCGCGGCAACCGCCAGCAGATCGTGGCCGACGCGGTCGGGGACGAGATCGCGAGCTTCGGCACCTTCCTCCGACTCCCGTTCATGGGCGACCAGCTCGCCGCGCCGCTCGCCACCGACCTGTCGGCCTGGGAGCTCGCCCAGCTCGGCTGGATCCGGTTCCGCTCGTCGGGCTCGCTGCGCTGCCGCCTCGGCGGCGAGCCGAGCTCGCTCGGCGGCGAGTCGGTGCTCCTCGGCTCGGAGGACAACGTGTCCGTGATCTCGATGTGGCTCGGTCAGTCGGCGCCCCTGCCCCCGCCCAAGGGGACGCTCTACGGCGCCGGCTGCACGAAGCGCTAGGTACCCGAGTCCGACGCCGGCTTCGGCTTCGAGTCGGACGACGACTTCTCGGCGGACTTCTCCTTCGTCTTGTCGCCCGCGGTCGACGTCTCCGCCTCCTTCGCGTTCGCCTTCCGGGAGCCGTAGTCCGTCGAGTAGAACCCGGAGCCCTTGAAGTGCACAGCGACGGGGAAGAGCAGCTTCTCGACCGGTCCCGCGCCGCACGTCGGGCAGGTGTCCGCGGGCGGATCGCTCATCTTCTGGAAGAGCTCGAACGTATGGCCGTTCGGGCACCGGTACTCGTAGATCGGCACAGTGGGCGGGAAGGCTAGATGGTTGACGCCACGAGATCGCCGACTCCGGGGCGTGAGCTGGCCACTCCGGGGCGCGACGGGAGAGCGGTGACGATGCCGGACGCCTCGGTGCCGCTCTCCCGTCGCGAAGCGCACGCCCGATGCGCGGCCGCTTCGCGGCCTCGTGACGGGCGGAAGCTGCCCGGACGCGCCAGCTCGCGCATCCGGACGCGCGAGGTCGTGGCGTCAACCATCCGACGCCCTAGGGGGCGGAAGCCTGGCCGTGCTCGCGCTCGCTCTCGAGGAGCTCGAGGTAGCACGGAGCGCTCTCGAACGCCGCGAGCCCGCGCGGGCGGCCGCGACGGCGTTGTGCGCGCCGTCGACGGTTCACCGCCGCGATCGCGGCCGACGCGCCGACGAGCCCTCCCAGGAGGAACGTCCGCGCTCCCCGACGCCGCTCGCCGCCTTCCATAGTCGGATCTTACGATCCCCTGGCGATGCTGGTCTGCACCCTCGGAGATCTCACCCTGGACGTCGTCGTCCGGCTCGGCGCTTCGATCGCCGCCGGAGGTGACGTCGACTCCGAGATTCGAGTCGGTCCGGGAGGACAGGCTGCCAACGTCGCGGCGTGGGCCGCCGCTCTCGGCGTCGACGCGCGGTTCGTCGGCAGGACGGGCGCCGATGACGCCGGAGCGCTGGCACGTACCAGGCTGGCCGAGCTCGAGGTCGAGGTCGTCGGCCCTGTGGACGGCCGCAACGGAACGATCTGCTCGCTCGTGTCGCCGTCCGGCGAGCGGTCGATGGCATCGGATCGCGGGACGGCAACGGAGCTGCGGGCCGAGGACCTCGAGCCCGATTGGCTCGCGTGCGACCACTTCCACGTCTCGGGTTACGCGCTCATGCGAGAGCCCGTGAGGCACGCCGCGCTGCGAGCGGTTGAGCTCGCACGCGCACACGACGCCCGCGTCAGCGTCGACCTCTCGTCGTGGAGTGCGATCCGCGACAGCGGCTTGGATGCGTTCAGGGAGGCAGTTCGAGCGACGGCACCCGACGTCGTCTTCGCCAACGAGGAGGAGGAGCGCCTCGTCGGGCGGGCGCTCGTCGAGGCTTCCTGGATTCTCAAGCGAGGCGCGCGCGGCTGCTCGTTCGACGGGGACGAGCGCGAGGCGCTTCCGGTAGACGAGGCCGTCGACTCCACAGGCGCAGGGGATGCGCTCGCCGCCGGCTGGATCGTCGGCGGGCCCGACCTCGCACTCGAGGCGGCAGCCAGCTGCGTCCGGCACCTGGGCGCGATGCCGATACGGTCCGCCGCGTGACCGAGCTCATCCACGTGTCGGACGAAGTTCGTGCCGCGCTCGACGAGGGTCGGGCGGTCGTCGCCCTCGAGACGACCATCGTCGCGCACGGCTTCCCCGCTCCGCACGGCGTCGAGGTCGGGTCGGAGATGGAACGCGCCGTCGGCGAGGCCGGCGCCACGCCGGCGACGATCGGAGTCGTCGACGGCCGGATCCGCGTGGGCCTCACGGAGGACGAGCTCGCGCGCTTCGACTCGAGCGCGCGCAAGCTCGGCCCGCGGGATCTCGCAGCGTGCGCCGTCGCGGGGGACGTCGGCGCGACAACCGTGGGCGGCGTCCTCGCGGTCGCGCGACTGGTCGGCATCCGCTTCCTCGGGACGGGGGGCATCGGCGGCGTCCATCGCGGCTACCCCTCACCGCCGGACGTCTCCGCGGATCTCGTCGCGCTCGTGACCGCACCCGTCGCCGTCGTCTGCTCGGGTGCGAAGTCGCTCCTCGACATCCCGGCGACAATGGAGCACCTCGAGACGCTCGGCATCCCGGTGCTCGGCTACCGGACGGACACACTGCCGCTCTTCTACACCGCAGTCGGTGGGCCGCCTGTGACCCAACGCGTGGACGACGTCGGCATGGCGGCTCGGGTCGCCGCGGCGCACTGGAGCCTCGGCGCGTGCGGCGTCCTCCTCGCCAACCCTCCTCCGCAGAGCATCGACGTCGGTGAGCTGATCGAGGAGGCCGTCGCGGAGGCGACGCGCCAGGGCGTCTCCGGACAGGGCGTCACTCCGTTCGTCCTCGCTCGGCTCCACGAGCGCTCGAACGGGCGCACGCGCGAGGTGAATCGCGCGCTCGCAGTCTCGAACGCGCGGCTGGCCGGCGAGGTGTCGGTAGCGTTCGCCGGCCTGTGAGCCTGTACGACGCCGTCCGCGACCTGCCCCTGAACATCGAGAGCTACGAGCTCGAGCTCCTCTCGCTGCAGGCACGACCCGAGTTCCTCCGCAAGACGACGGTCGTACGCCTCCGGGGCGAGGGCGAGGAGGGCGTCGGCGAGGACGTCACGTACGACGGCGACGAGCACGACCGGCTTCAGGAACGCGGGCCGGACCTGGCGCTCGCGGGCTCGTGGACGCTGCACACGTTCTCGGAGCACCTCGCGACCCTCCCGCTCTTCGACGCGAAGCCCGCCCAGCACGCGTACTACGACTATCGACGCTGGGGCTTCGAGAGCGCGGCGCTCGACCTCGCTCTCCGCCAGGCGGGACGCTCACTCGGGGCGGCACTGGGGCGGGACGCGCGGCCGGTGTCGTTCGTCGTCTCCGGAGGTCTCGGCGACCCACCCTCCACCGCGCAGTTCCACGACTGGCTCGCCCTGTATCCCGACCTGCGCTTCAAGCTCGACGCGAACTCGAGCTGGAGCGACGAGCTCGTCGCAGAGCTCGCCGTCTCGGGCGCGATCGACTCGATCGACTTCAAGGGCCAGTATCGAGGCACCGTGGTCGACACGCCGCCCGACCCGGACCTCTACCGGCGGGTCGCCGAGGGGCTGCCCGAAGCCTGGCTCGAGGACCCTGCACTGACGGACGAGACCATCGCCGTCCTGAAGCCGCACCAGGACCGGGTGACGTGGGACGCGATCATCCACTCGGTCGATGACATCGGGTCGTTGCCGTGGGCGCCGAAGACCGTGAACGTCAAGCCCTCGCGGTTCGGCTCCGTCGAACGCCTCTTCGCCGCGTACGACTATTGCGAGACGAACGGCATCGGGGCGTACGGCGGGGGCCAGTGGGAGCTCGGCCCCGGCCGTGGACACATCCAGCTCCTCGCCGCCCTGAACCATCCCGACACGCCGAACGACGTCGCGCCGCGCGAGTACAACCTCGATCCGCAGCCCGGCCTTCCCTCGAGCCCGCTCACGCTGCGCCCGCGCGAGACCGGGTTCCAGGCCACGTAGCGCCGCGGCTGCGCAGCAGCCGCCTTTAGGGATTTCGCGCAATGGACCGGCTACTTCACGCTGCCGGCCAGGAGCCCCTGGACGAAGTAGCGCTGGAAGGCGAAGAACACGACGAGCGGGATCGCGAGCGAGATGAACGCCGCCGGAGCGATCAGCTCGATGTTGGAGCTGAACTGGCGCATCTGGGAGAAGATCGCGACCGTGATCGGCTGCGTGTCGCGCGCGAAGGTCAGCGCCACGAGCAGGTCGTTCCACACCCACAGGAACTGGAAGATCGCGAGCGAGGCGATCGCCGGAAGCCCGAGCGGGATGATCACGCGGAAGAAGATCCGGAACTCGGACGCTCCGTCGATCCGCGCCGCCTCGAGCAGGTCGCGCGGGATCCCGATGAAGAAGTTCCGGAGCAGGAAGATCGCGAACGGCAGGCCGAAGGCCGTGTGGAAGAGCACCAGCCCCGGGATCGTGTCGAAGAGCCCGAGCTGGTTGTACAGCGAGAAGATCGGGATCAGCGCCATCTGGATCGGAACGACCAGGAGTGCGACGACCACGACGAAGAGCCAGTCGCGGCCGGGGAACTCCAGCCAGGCGAACGCGTACGCGGCGAGCGCGGCGACCGCGATCGGGAGGAAGGTCGCCCCCAGCGCGATCCAGAGCGTCGTCCACAGCGCGCCGGTGATCGCCTCGTTGTCGAGGATCTCCCGGTAGTTGTCGAGGGTCGCGATGCTCGGGCTCGAGAAGACCTCCCACCAGCCGGTCGTGTTGATCGCCGAGGGTTCGAGCAGCGAGGTGAAGAAGAGGCCGAGCGTCGGAACGAGCCACAGCAGGCCGATGAACGCGAGCAAGAGGTAGACGGGCGTCTTCGCGAGAAGGCGGACGAGCCTGGCGGAGAGCGGATCGTGCGGCTCGGCGCGGGCCTCGACGCGGGCTTCGACGGGAGCAGCAGCGGTCGACATCAGGCCTCCCTCCGGAAGCGTCGGATGTTGAGAACCAGGATCGGAATGACGAGCAGGAAGAGGAAGACCGCGATCGCGGAGCCGAGGCCGAAGTCGTTCACGCCGCCGAACGACGTGCGCCACATCGCGAGCGCGATGACGTTCGCGTCGTCCTGCACCGAGCCCGGGGCAACCGAGATGACGATGTCGAAGACCTTCAGGACGTAGATGAGCATCGTGACGAAGACCACTGTGAGCACCGGCGCGAGCAGGGGAACGGTGACGCGACGGAACACCTGCCATTCCGTCGCGCCGTCGGTGCGGGCCGCTTCGAGCAGATCACGCGGGATCGCCGCGAGCCCGGCGGCGATCACGACCATGGAGAAACCCGCCCAGACCCAGATGTACGCGAGCATGATCGCCGGCGTGATCAGGCTCTGGCCGAGCCACGACACGCCCGCATACGGCGCCGAAAACGTGCTCGCGCCGATCGCGGCCCGATAGGAGCCCGCCTCGACGTCCTCGAAGGCGAACGTGCCGTCGGACTCGGTCCTCGTATCCGCGACGCGACCGCCGTTCTCGCTGCGGAGCTCGACCGTGATGCCGGGAAGACCGAGCTCTTCCTGCTCGACCTGTCCCGGCGTACCGCCGCCGGGCTTGAAGTCCCGCCACACGACCCCCGTGATGCCGCCCGACAGGGCTTCCGGGACCACGGCCTGTACCGCGTCGCCCGGCACGTCGGAAGAGCGGATCCCGGTGAGGCCGAGCTGTGCCACGTCACCGGGCACGAGCGGCTTCTGGAGAACGAGACTGCCGTTCGGCTGCTCCTCGAGCGCCTCCGTCGACGGCTGCGCGGATGAGAGCGCACCCGACGGCGAGACCGCGTCCTTCACGACCGCGATCCCGGCGTTGATCGTGCCCCGGCTCGGATCCTGCTCGTACATCAGGCGCCAGATCACGCCCGCCGCGAACAGCGAGATCGCCATCGGCATGAACACGACGACCTTGAACGCGACCGAGAATCGGATTCGCTCGAGCAGGACGGCGAACACGAGACCGATCGCCGTGACGAACGCCGGGACGATGAGAAGCCAGAGGAAGTTGTTCCTGATCGCCGTCGTGAGCGTGTCGTCGGTGAAGAGCGTCTCGTAGTTGTCGAGCCCGACGAACTCGCTCCCGTCGCGTCCGTAGAAGCTCCGGATGACGGTCCGGATCGTGGGATAGACGATCCAGACCCCGAGGAGCACGAGCGTCGGGGCGAGGAAGATGATCGCGGCGCCGTAGCGCTGGAAGAAGCCCGGCTCGGCGTCAGCGGGTAGAGGCCCCCCTCGAGGGGCCTCTACCGTTGTCACGGATTCACTCACCGCGGCGCTCGGTGCCTAGCCCGAGAACGCCTTGTTCGCGTCGGCCTCCATCTTCTGCGTGATCCCGTCGATGTCGTCCGGGTTCTGGACGAAGTCCGTGAACGCCTTGAACAGCCCCGCGCCCGGCGTTCCGCCGAACGAGGACGGCTGCAGGTCGGACATGTCGAAGCGGAACGTTTCCGCGTCGGTGAGGGCCGTCGCCGTCGAGCGCGTGATCTCGTCTGAGTACGCCGACTCGTCGACGTTCTTGTTCGGCGAAGTGAACCCACCCTTCGAGACCATGATCTCCGCGGCCTCGGGCCGTGCGCGGAGCGCATCCGCCACAATCCCGATCCCCTGGGTTCTAGAATGGATGCGCTTGCATCGATATGGATGCCATCGCATGCAAATGTCAAGTTGAATGCGCTCGCATTCATCGCTAGCATGACGGCGTATCGCGGGGATGTGATCATGGCCAAGGATCCGAGCGGGGCCGTGATTCCCGGAGCTCTCGTGCAAGTCCGCGGCGCCGAGGATCGGACCAGCACCATGACCGAAGTCGAGCTGCCGACGGATGGCCAGGGTGTCGCGGTAGCAACCGCCGCCGAGGGTCACAGCCAGCAACGAACCATCGGGTATCCAGCCAAACCCCGCCAGCACCCCCGGCACCGTAATGACCACGTGCGCCGCCCCGTCGGCGGCGAAGGCGATCACCTGGCCAGCGAACATATCCGCGGCC
>Ga0207643_10001455_pt1 | contig 13577 bp, 13 predicted proteins | sample KBSMisM62_FD_184313 | JGI IMG/M metagenome (GOLD analysis project Ga0207643, IMG submission 184313) | Miscanthus rhizosphere microbial communities from Kellogg Biological Station, Michigan, USA - KBS Miscanthus M6-2 (SPAdes) (version 2) | ecosystem: Host-associated > Plants > Roots >...
GCAGCGCGGCGAGCACCGGGGAGACCGCCCGCGTGATGGTCCTCAGCGCGTCCTTTCCGACTGCCGTGAATACCGCCCTCATCGCGCACGAAATGGGCGCTGATCACCACTTCGCCGCCGCCGCCGTATTCTGGTCCACCATTTTCAGCATGGTCAGCGTCACGCTCCTCATCGCGCTGCTTCGCTCCCCCGTAGTGGGTGTGCTATTTTAGCCTCAGAGTCGGGGGAGGAAGCGCGCGATTGCTGAGCTGAGTGGTCACAGCTTGTCGAAATCCACGGAAAACCTGGGTTGTAATGCCTCGGAAACAGCCTCAGCCGCATCCCTCTCCATATAGACGAGCACGAAGACGGACCGCAGGACGGCGTCCTCCTCGGAGAGATCCGCAAAAGCCTGAGCACTCGTTGTCATTTCACGCCTATATCACGTGATGTTTCGAGTCTCTGAGACTCGCGGCACGCGTCGATCGATCGTGCGATCGACGGATCAATAGGTTCGCTGGGAGAACGTGATCCATGGGCGAGCCAATGGCCGCATCGAGTGGCTTCCACTCGCGGCCCGCACTGGAGCCAAAGGCAATCTGAAAACGTGTCAAGTAATTTGTGTTCCGATTCACCGCGTGGTGTTGCACATCTCCGCATCGGGCGGTGAGCCCGTTCCTATCACTCGGCTCGATCGTGTGCCGGCAGTAAGCCACCGATTCCCCCGAGTTTCTTCCCGATGGCCGCCATTTCCTGCTCTATGTGCTGGGAATTCCGGAAAGGGCCGGTATCTATCTGGGTCGCTCGACGGCGACAAGCCGAAGCGGTTGAGTGCCTCAAACACAGCAGGGGGTGTATCTGGCACAGGGTTGGAGTGCGGGGGCTGCAGGCCCGAGCGGACGTGTTGGGTAAAGGCTCGATCGCCTTCATGCGGGGGACGACCTTGATCGCCCAGTCGCTCGACGTCGATCGTAGGGAGCTGACTGGGGAACCCATTCGCGTCGCGGACCCAGTGGGAACGATGAAACGAGGCGCGGAGGCTTCTCCGTATCGGCCGCCGGTCATCTCGCGTATCGCGTGGGCACCGTTAACCGTGCGCGGTTACCAATCACGTTGAGAGTTATCTGACAACGCGGTCACGCATCCGAATCACCGAACGTATAGCACCAGGCCTCGCCCTCGAGCACGGTGGTGCCGTCGCCCCGCCTGATCTGCACGCGCAGTTGCGTCACTGGTTTCGAAGGATGAACCGAAATGACCTCGGCTTCGGCAGTGATCGTGTCGCCGATGTACACCGGAGCGGTGAACTTCCAGTTCTGGCTCAGGAACACCGTCCCGGGCCCCGGCATGTCCATCGCGACGAGCGCGTGCAGCAGCCCGGTGGTGAGCCCGCCCTGCACGACCAGCCGGCCGAACTTCGTGCGCTCGGCGAACGCGGCATCGAAATGCAGCGGGTTGCGGTCGCCGGAGATTTCCGCGAATTGATTGACGTGCTCGGCCGTGAGCGTCAGGCTACGTGAGGCTCGCTGGCCGACAGTGATCGACATGTGAATGGCTCCAGCGCGGCGAGCGCGCGCACCTCCCGCGACATTTCGCCGCTGAACGCGCGATGCAGCGACTGCACTTCCTCGTCGGTCCAGGCAAACGACGCAATCTCGTCAGTGATCTCGAACAGACGGCGCGAGAGATCGTGCCGTGTCACGTCGTACTCCGCAAGCGCTGTGCTCGTGCCTCGCGCGATTGCGCGCGCCAGCAGCTCCGCATCGCGCAACGCGTCGGTGATGCCGTGAGCGGTGAGCGGATCCTTGAAGTACGCGGCATCGCCGACGAGCGCCCACCCAGGTCCATACCCGCGTTTGATGAAGCCGAGCTGCCCGCCAAATCCTCTCACGGGCTCGACCCGGCGCGCACCGTCGAGCCGCGCATCGAACACCGCCGATGAATCGCGTATCAACCGGCGGTATGCGGCCACGACGTCGCCGCGAATCTCGGTGCGAAATCGTTCTGCCGGCACCGACGCGAACACACATGCGGCGCCATCATTCGTCGGAATGACACCGATACTAGCCCGGGTCCGGAACCGCCAGTAATACTCGTCGCCCGGAAGCTGTTCCCAGTAACTGTAAAGGACCCCCGTCGAGTGCCGTCCCTGGACGATGCATGGGGCAGCAACGCGCTGAGCGATCGTTGAATGCAGTCCGTCGGCGCCGATGACGATGTCGGCTTCGATGTTCCAGCGTGTGCCGCCTGACGTCGCAGTGATTCCACGCACACGTCCGTCCGCATCGGCAATCACATCGTCAACACGCACACGGTAGTGGACCTCGGCTCCGCTCTGGACAGCGGCGTCAACCAGGACCCGGTCGAGTAGCGCTCGCCGCGGTGCGTACAAAGCGCCGATACCGTACCTTGGCTCAATCGGTACGGTGACATCCTGCTCGCGGTAGCTGAATGTGGTGGAGCGGACTGGCGGCGTGCCTGCTGCCACGATGCTGGGCAGAAGTCCCCAGCGATGCAGCTGCAGAACGGCGCCTCGCATCAACGCATGGGTCGAAAGCGTGTCAGAGCCGTACACGCCTTTATCGACAAGCATCACGCGGGCGCCCGCGCGGGCGAGCAACAGGGCGGTCGCTGCGCCTGCGCAGCGGGCTCCGACGATTACGGCATCGACCTTCATAACGTACCTACCCTCACGCCACCCGCGCGCGGCACAGCGACCTGGCGATATGCCCCGCTAGTGCCCGCGCGTCGTGACCGACACCGTCGATGAAGCTGGAGTTGCGCCGGCATTGAAAATTCATGCCGAGCACGTAGAGCCCGCGCTCCGGAGTGATGCCCGCTGTATGAATGATTTCACCGTCACCACCGAGCACCGGCACGCGCAGCCACGGATAGGCGCGTCGATAGCCCGTCGCCCAAATCACAGTGGTGATGCGCTCGCTGTTCAGGTCCAGATGGCCCGGCGTCTTGCCAGCGAGTGGCCAGGTCGGCTTGAAGGGTGGGCGCGGTGCGGCAGCAACGCCGCTTTGCACAATGAACTCATCGATGCGTGCGAGCACATCGGCCATCTTGATGTCCGCCGCAGCCGTCGTGGCGACGAGATCATCGCCGAGACCGATGCGAGAGCCATCCACGTCGCGGATCCTGCCCACCAGTCGAACACCGCGTTCGTGCAGTACTGCCAGGTCGAGGGACGCGTGATCCGAACGCCCAACCAGTTGTAACGACGGTTGGCGGCGTGAGCGCGCGATGTCCCGAACACCGTGGGTTCCCTGGCTCAGCGCCCCGAGCTGGTCCAGCCACCACAGGATGTCGCGCCCACGATAGTTGCGCGGCAATCTCGTGTGGCGGCCCACTGCGAGCGTGACCTGCCGCCCGGAACGTTGAATTTCGTCCGCGATCTGCACGCCACTCGACGAAGCGCCGACGACGAGAACCCCCCCGACTGGCAGCTGTTCCGGGCGTCGGTAGTCGGGAGTTGCAATCTGCAAAATAGATGGCGCGACTTTGCCGCTCGCCGCGGGAACAAAAGGCAGGTCACAGTATCCGGTCGCCACGACTACCGAGGAGGAGGACCACTCGCCGCAGTTGGTGACAACGCGGAAGCCATTCCCTGATCGCTCGAGGCTCTGCACCGACGTTCCCGTCACGATTGGCGCCGCCGACGAGGACGCGTATCGCTCGAAGAAACCAATCAGCTCCGGGATCGACATGAATCCGTCCGGATCGTTGCCGTCGTACTGGAATCCGGGAAGCCGAGTCATCCAGTTCGGCGTCAACAAATGCAGAGAGTCCCAGCTGTGACTGCGCCATCGCTGCGCGACCTTCCCGCGCTCGAGCACGGCGTGTTCGATACCGAGCTCGGACAGGCAGTAGCTCATGGCGAGCCCTGCCTGTCCCCCGCCGATAACGATGGTCGTGGTATGCGGCACGATGCGCCTCAACGAGTGTTGACGGTGACTTCGACCGGCACGCCGTTGGTCAGCACATCGAAGACCGCCGAGCGCGCGCGCGACTGTTCGACGATCTGGCGGAGCTTCTCCGGCGGCGCGTCACCGGCGATCGTGAAGTTGATGCGGATGCGTTCGTAGCCGTTGCGAACTTCGTCGGAGAGTCCGAGGATGCCTCTGAGATCGATATCACCCTCCACCTGCGACTCCACTGACGTCAACGTGACTCCCCGGGCCGCGGCGATGTTGCCGATGCCGGCCGTGATGCACGAAGCCAGCCCGTGCAGGAGAAATTCGATCGGCGTCGGACCCCGATCCTGGCCGACGAGCACGGCTGGATGATCGGCACCGTAGCGGAAGGTGGTCTGATGCTGGTGCTCGCCTCCCGCGCCCGAGAACGATTCAACCTGCGATTCGCTGTAGGTGCCACTCACCCACCGGCTGCTGGCGCGGAACTGGAACTTGGCAAGCGCCGGCATTTCCTTGACGGCGTTGATGGTGGCGAGCAAGTTGGGCGTGTCCACGCCGTTACGCGGTTCTCGTGGCGCCCGGGTCGTTGCGACGGTAGTTGCTGACATCTTGGGTCTCCTTTCGACGCCATTGCGGCGGCGGCTCATCTCGAATTGACTCGCTCGATTGCGTGCCCCGTCGTCTGTGCTGCAGGCAGTTGTCATCGAGCCCGCCTGCTTCGGGAGCAACCGGAATGCCCGCTGGCGCGCGGCGCCAAGCCACTGTGATTTCAGCTACTTGCCACGACAAGGGACTGTCGAAGCGTGATTGGAGGTGTCGAAAATTGGGCGGTTCGACAGCCGAGTCGCCGCCGGCTTGTCTTACTTGTTTGCCTCGCGGATGCGCGTGGTGAACTGATCGAGGTATTCGAGCACGCTCTTCAATACTCCGTCGGCGTGCGCCGCAGGGGAGCCGCCGGCGAGACCGCCTTTGTGCAGCAACTCCGCCTGCAGCAGCACCGGTGAGGATGTGTGCGGGAGTTTCGCCGCCGAGTGCGAGTAAAGCGTCACGTCGTACCGGGACACACACAGGGCTGACGAGGCGGTCACGGTGTTGATGTTCACGTACAGATACGTGTCATCGTCGGAGTACCGAATGATGCGCAGGCCCGCGTCGGTCAGCCGCTTCGTGACGGCCGCCTCGACAGCTTCTTCTTTCAATCCACACTTGGCTGCATCCGGACCGATGCCTTCGACCACAACACCAAGTCGAGTCAGGCCCTTGAGGGAGGCATCAGGCCGTTGATCAATCCCTGTGGGGGATGGCGTGGATGATGGCGTGGATGATGGTGGCGACGTTGGCGCCGGCGGAGCAGCGGCGGGCTGCGCAGCAGCGACGGCAGCAGGCGAGACGGACGAGGCCGCCCTCACGTAGACACGCCTCACCCTATCCCCGACTGCCCTGCCCTCGATGAACTCGACGTCCACGACCAACGACGTCCGGTTCTGGTCCAACGAATACGTGTAGCGGATCAGCCGGCTGTTCTGGACCTCATACGCGATCGTCAGCCGGCCCTCGTCCCACGACGAATTCGTGATCGCCGTGATCGGACCCACCTTCACCGCCTGGTCGCGCCGGCCAGGCTGAACGGCCCTTTGGGCGCCTGGGTCGGGCGTGATCGTGACGATCGCAGGGGTGACGTCGATCGTGAGTCGATCGGGAGGCAGGCGCACCTCGTCGGTGAGGAAGCGAACTCGGGTCGCGTCCTCCTGCGTTTCACTCTGAACGCGACGGCTGCGCTCGGCGCCGGTTGGCCGCTCCGGTTGCGGCGGCAGGAAGCTGGCGCTGAAGCCGAGCTCTTGCGGGAACTGACTCAATTGACGATTGAGCGCCCAGGAACCAGCGAGGTCGGTTGGGCTCTGCGCCCGCACCGGCGCTCCGCCCAGCATAAACAGCGCGGCGAGTGCGACCGAAAGCGTCGCGCGCGACGAGGTCATGATCGATTCTACGTCGGGCGTGACGCCGCAGATACCCACTGGTTACGAACCTGGCAACGACGTCTCTCTGCGGACGGTCATACGAGAGGTCAAGCCCACCTACACATTGGAGGCCGCGGCACAGGCCCGCATTCAAGTCGCATCATTCGGCCTCGCCTGATTCCGGTGACGTCTGGCGGCAATCGGTCATCAAATCGGCGTTTATCGCGAGCGATCCATTCGCACGAAGGACAGCATCTCGGCGTCGTACATCACACCACGCAATAGCAGTCGGCGGCGCAGCATTCCTTCGTGCTGCGCTCCCGCACGTTCAGCCGTTCGTACGCTCGCAAGATTAGTTGTTGCAACCACGACTTCTAAGCGTGCCAGATCCGTGTTTTCCCAGGCCCATGAAACGAGGAGTCGTACTGCCGCAGTCGCGACGCCTTTCCGGGCCGCACTCGTGCGAACCCAGTACCCCCAATTTGCCCGCCGATTCAGGACATCGAACTGATTGAGACCACATCCGCCCAAGTAGCGCTCCGCATAGCCAACAATCGCAAACTCGAACGCCGTTCTCGTCTGAAACGCTGTGACCTGCGCTTCAATCCACGCGCGTTGCTCACTTTCCGTCAGGCCGGGATAGCACCAAGGCATGAACGGTTCGACCCGTTGCACCGACTCCATCGCCGCTTCGTATACCGCGCGAACGTCGGACAAACGATACGGACGTATCGCGATCGCACCGATTGCGGTCATTGAAGACAATCGTACGGTCGTACCTGCCAGGACTTGCTCATTCCCCTCGGGTCAATCAAAGCGATTGAGGCCGGATTTGACATACATAGAACTGCAATGTATACGACTCCTACGTATGGATGTAGGCAAGGACCTTGTTGCAGCTTCCGCGACCCCGCTCGTACTCGCCATCCTTGCCGAAGGCGATAGTTACGGCTACGCAATCATCAAGCGCGTCGCCGAGTTGTCCGGCGGGCACCTGCAATGGACGGACGGCATGCTGTATCCGGTGCTCCATCGCCTCGAACGCCAAGGTTATGTGGCGGCGAAGTGGGACGCGTCCGAGGGTGGCCGTAGGCGTAAGTACTACCGGATCACGAAGGAAGGCCGGGCGGAACTCGCGAGCCAGCGTCAACAGTGGAAGGCCGTTGACGGCACACTCCGCGGCATCTGGATGCAGGCGTGCGCCGTATGACGACCTTCGCCGATCAGCCGCTCGAAGACCAAATCGCCGAGTGGCGCGCATACGTGTGCCGCCGGAAGGCCCTTCACAGCCCCGACGTGGAGGAACTCGAGGGACATCTTCGCGACCAGCTGGTGGCGCTGACCCAGGCGGGGCTGACAGGGGATGAAGCGTTCCTGGTCGCGGTCAAGCGCATGGGCAGCCTCGACGCGCTGTCGCGCGAGTTCGCACGCGCGCATTCCGAGAGGCTGTGGAAGCAACTGGTCATCGCGCCGGAGACCGACGTCCCGACAAACACCAGACGCGACGAGCTCGTCGTCGTCTTGAGCCTCGCCGCCGCAGCGGCGGTCGCCACCAAGGTGCCGGCGCTCTTCGGCCACGCGATCAACACGAACGAAGATTTCCCCCTCTTCTACGGGAGGAACGCTAGCCTCTTTGTCTTTCCGCTGCTCACGGTTTACTTCATGTGGAAACGCCGGTCTGACCGTGTCCGCGGTCTCTGGTTGGCGTTAGCGTTCACAGCGGGGGCTGTCCTGGCCAACGTGTTCCCGTTTCCGAGCCGCAGTGATACCGAAGTGCTGACCGTGCTCCACTTGCCAATCGCTCTCTGGCTCATCGTGGGGTTCGCGTACCTCGGGGGGCGATGGTTCCACGACGGCGGGCGCATGAACTTCGTCCGGTTCTCCGGCGAACTCGCGATTTACTACGTACTCATCGCGCTCGGCGGGTTTGCGGCGATCTTATTTACGTTCATGATGTTCCGAGCCATCGACGTGAATCCTGACTGGTTCGTCGGAGGGTGGCTGATCCCATGCGGGGCCGCGGGAGCTGTCGTGATCGCATCCTGGCTGGTCGAGGCGAAGCAGAGCGTCATCGAGAACATGGCGCCGGTGCTGACCAGAGTGTTCACACCGCTATTCACGATGCTGCTCCTCCTCTTTCTGGCGACGATGGTGTGGACCGGCAGCCCAATCAACGTCAAGCGGGAGGTGCTTATCGGCTTCGACCTTCTGCTGGCCGTCGTAGTCGGACTCGTACTGTTCTCCGCGTCCGCGCGCGACCCGCAGGCCCCACCCAACTTCTTCGATGGTCTACAGCTGGCGCTCGTGGTCAGCGCGCTCGTGGTCGACGGGGTGGCGCTCTATGCGATCGCCGCTCGCATTTCTGAATTCGGCTTGTCGCCCAACCGGATGGCGGCTCTCGGCGAGAACATCATCCTGCTCGCCAACCTGACGTGGTCGGCGTGGCTGTACGCGCGCTTCCTACGTCACCGGAGCTCGTTTGCCATGCTCGAGCGTTGGCAGATTGCGTACCTGCCCGTGTTTTCCGTCTGGGCGGCGGTGGTGGTTCTCGTGTTTCCACCTCTGTTCGGGTACCGCTAAACCAGGAGCCTTCAATGAAACGCGCTGACGTCCTGTTTGTTCCGGGGGTTGTCGTCGTCGTGGTGGGATTGGCGATAGGCCTGTCACGGCCGATTGGGCTTCGCGCGCAGGTCCAGACGTCCCAACGCCGGCCGAGCTTCGAGGTTGTGTCGGTCAAACGCAACCTGTCGGACGAACGCCGTAATTTCAGTGCGCGGCCGGGCGGTCGTTTGGTCGTCACGAACATGACAGTAAAGGACCTGATCGCCGCAGCGTTCGGGATGGCCGACATACAAGCGCTGATACCAGAACGCATTCTCGGTGGGCCGGATTGGATCGATTCCGAACGCTACAACATTGACGCGAAGGCGAGCGCGGAATTTCAATTTGCGCCAGGTGGTCCACCCCAGGAAGCGCTTGTGATGCTGCGCTCGCTCCTCGAAGAGCGATTCAAGCTGATAGCGCACCGCGAGGCGCGCGAGATGGCGATCTTCGAGCTTGTGGTTGCGAGGAAGGACGGACGGCTCGGACCGGGCCTCCAAAAGTCCAGCGTCGACTGCGACGCGCTGCTCGCAGGTGGTCGAGCCGTCCCGCCACCTCCGCGCCAGCCGAACGAGCCGCCGCCATGTCGTCTGATGGGTGGCCCTGCCCGCACTATCGCCGCCGGCGTGACTATGCAGCAACTCGCCGCCCATCTGTCCAACCATTTGGGGCGGTTCGTCGTCGACAAAACGGGTCTGACGGAACGGTTCGATTTCAACATGGGGTGGACGCCGGACCGGCTGCCGACGTCGGCGCCGCCGCCTGGTATTCCGCCGGTCGACCCGAACGGTCCGCCGCTCGTCACAGCGTTGCAGGAACAGCTTGGTCTCAAAGTCGAGGCCGCCCAGGGGCCAGTGGACGTGCTCGTTATCGACAGCGTAGAGCATCCGAATCCGGATTAAGAACCGCTCACAACTTACGCTGGCATAAGTGCTCCGGCGGCATCGTGTCCTCGTGTCTCGCCCGCACCGGTGTTACAGCGATGTTCTCTCGGAGCGAATGATTCCCGCTCGCAGCATGCGCAAACCTGTCGCCAGTGCACCAGCGGTCGCTAACGAGTAGCCAAGTGTTTTTCGCTGCAACGGCGTTCGCTGGTGCTCGACGACGTGAGGTTGCCGGCGCGCGCGGAAGGCACGATCAAGGTATTGGACTTTGGGCTCACGAGGGCAATGGACTGCGCCGTTGATCGTTACTAACGGTCGGCGATGACCAGCGCCGGGAGGGACGCCAGAGCGGCCCGACGCGGCGTCTGGTCCATGTTAGGCCGTCTTTCGTGAACGCGCTCCCAACCGATTCATCGCAAGGCTCCGAGCACCCGTTGGACGGCCGACACGATAAGAGCCGGATCCTCTCGAGGAATCGTATGAGTCGTATTGTTCGCCACCATGAGGGTGCCATGAGGCGATGCCAGGACCCATTCGCTCAGAACCCGCAGTCGATAACGTAGGTCGGCTTGAAAGTGCTGCTGGAGATCGAACGGGACCGTGAGCGGCACCGCGAAGTACTTCGCGGCAACGACCACGGCCATCGGCACAGCAGGAACAGGGCGAAGGTCTCGAGCCGCCAGATCCATTTCCAGCAGCCCTCGGAGTACCTGATTCTCGGCGCGTACGGCCGGAGACGCTTGCCCTAGCAGCGCAGAGAAGCTCGACCAGTACGCCTCGAAGCCCGCGCGGCCAACGCCGATCTTCTCGAACGGCGACAGGTTGTCGGCCAGTGACTCCGTCACCATCGGACTTGGATCGACAAGCACGAGACCGACCACGTCGGCGGGGTAGTAACCGGCGAAGTAGCGCGCGAGCATGCCGCCCCACGAGAAGCCGACCAGCACAAACGGCGGGCCGGCGCCAATCTGTTGCAACACGCGCCGAAGTCGGTCGGCAACGTGCCGCGGCGTCGGATTCGTGCCGTCCCACTCGGAGCGCCCTAACCCCGCGCGGTCGTATGCGACGACCGGCGCCATCGACGCGACCCGGGGCAAGAGCCCGTCCCAGATCTCCAGCGAATTGCTCGCGCCTGCCTCAAAGACTATGACCGGCGCTCCTGGACTGCGATCCTGAAGTCCGATGGTCTGGACGCGCACGGCTCGGCCATCGAGCTCGATCATCTGCACTCCCGGGAGTGCAGCGTTCTGCTGGGCGTACGCGCTCGGACTGATGACCAGCATCACCGCCGTCACCACTGCCCGTATCATGCCGTCACGCACGCACAACATACGGAGCCTCGATAGGCAAGTTGCCGCGACAACGTTCCATCCTGCTGCGCGTCGACCTTGCCCGCCGATCCCCTCAGCCGAAAGGACATGCAGCGTGCGAGCCAGCGCTCCCGCATCTGTTCCGGTGTCCCGCGCCAGTTCCTCCGTGCTTCGCGGCGACTCCCCCAACGCATCCGCAATACCGAGTTCTGCCACCGCATGAAGACACCGGAGAAGGCCATGACTCATCGAAATTCGTAACAGGTCGTCGCCAGGATTGTTCATCGTCGACGGAGTATAACGACTCTCAGCTCCTCTGCAGCACCATGGTCCGATCGTCCTATTCAGAATGAATAAGGATCGGCAGCGTCACGCTCGCACGACAACGCGGAGAGAACGATCGTTGTGGTAGCGTCACTCTGTTCATTCGACTGCCCCGAAACGGAATTCCGGGGGTGCGGCTCATTGGTCCTCGCTACTCACCAGTGACTTGGATGAACTCAAGGCCGGATGGCGCGGCAGCGCGACGTTCGACAATAGCTCCTCCTCCCCACAGTCATCCGGCCTGATCACAAGACCGGCCGCAGTTTCATCCGTGCGAGGCACTGGTTGAACCGCGGATCCGCCCGCAGGCTGTCCCACTGAGGCGCAACAGCGAGATGGACCAACCCAGGATCGCGTACGTCGAGGGCGCGTTGGAGAAGCTCGAAAGCCTTGTCGAGGTCTCCCATTTCAGCGGAACGCGCCAGCCGCCCAATCATGGTATTGCCGCGCTCTGACGCGCCATCGGGTACCAGCTCATCCAAGCGCTGCTTATGTTTGAGGAAATATTGGAACGCCGCGGCCTTGCCCTCGTGTTTATAGACGTGCACGAATTCGTCGCAGATTGGCTTCAGGGCAGCACGGGTTTCGTCGCTCAGGTCGAAACGCGCTTCAACGCGCTTCAGGTCCTGCTCCAATTGACGTTCGACATCGCCTTTTTTCGCGTACGCGCCGACGAGCAATTCCCGAGCGAGGAGATGCCGCGGATCGCGATCGAGCGCCTTGTTGACCCACACGATCACGTCGTCGTAGCGACGCTGATTCCAGAACGAGACGGCAATGAGCACGTGTGCGAGCGCCGAAGCCGAGTCGCGTTCGAGACCCTGGAGCTTCAGTTCAAGTCCGCGCGGCAGTTCACCGAGCGCTTCCATCAAGCCGCCGTAATGGAGGTACGCTTCAGCGTGATTCGGGTTGATGGCGAGGGCGCGCTGGAAGCTTCGCTCGGCGGCAATCCAATCCCACTCTGCAAAGAGCATCACCTGTCCCAGCGCAACCTGTGCGTCGGCGCTTTCATGGTCCAAGGCAAGTGCGCGAAGCGCAGCAGCTTTGGCCTCGCCGAGCGCTTCGAGATGTGGGATGTCGTGAACCGTCGCCTGCGTCACTCTGGCGAGCGCCAAACCAGCGTGTGCGGCCGCGTAGGTCGGTTCGATTTCAGTTGCCGCTAGAAACGCCGATACGGCTTGGGCCAGCTCAAAGAAGGACCCGGAGCGCAGATGCGCCCACCCTCGGGCGATGAACTCGGAGGCTTCGGAGGGGATTGCGCGTGTTGCTGCCGGGACCGCGCGGGTTGAGTCAGGCTGCCTGAGGAGCTCGAACCGCGGTGAATCCGTTCTCGCGTCCAACTGGCGCTTGAGCGGCCACAGGTCAGTCAACAGTTCACGCGCCGACTGGTAGCGACTGTCGGTTCGCTTATCGATGCATTTGAAGGTGATCCGCTCGAGCTCCGACGGGAGATCCGGGTTGAGCCGCATCATCGGCTCCGGAGCCGCGTGAAGGATGCGCTCCTTCATTTCGGCCCGCGTCGATCCGGAGAACGGAAGCTGCCCAGTTGCCATCTGGTAGATGACGACTCCCAGGCTGAACACGTCACTGCGCGAATCAACATCGTCGCCCACGATCTGTTCGGGGCTCATGTACGGCGCCGACCCGACGATGCCACCGACGGCAGTCACAGGCTCAACGGTCCAATCGCCATTCGTACTGCCCTCATCGTTGCGGGCCACTTTCGCCACGCCGAAATCGAGCACCTTCACGACACCGCGGTGCGTCAGCATCAGGTTGGCGGGCTTGATGTCACGGTGCGTGATGCCCTTCGCGTGCGCCAGATCCAACGCGTCCGCGGCCTGCACAGCGATATCGACAACCTCGGGCGGTGTCATTCGACGGCTGATCCTCGCCTGAAGGGTCTCTCCTTCGACGTGCTCCATGACGATGAAGGAGATGCCATCGCTTTCGCCGACGTCGTAGATGGTGGCCACATTAGGATGGTTCAGCGCGGAGGCAGCCTTCGCTTCGCGCGTGAAGCGTTGCATACGGTCCGCGTCCGCCGCGAACTCGCCGGGCAGGATTTTCAGCGCGACAGTCCGGTCCAGCCGCGGATCGCGGGCGAGGTAGACCTCTCCCATTCCGCCGGCACCGAGCAACGACAGGACCTGATAGTGACTGATGGTTCTGCCGACGAGGCTCTCCTCAGGCGACTCACCCGGCGGTTCGGGCGCGATGTCCACTGCCGGCCGCTCCAGGAATGTCTCGGCCTCGGCCGCGTACTTGAGAAGCTCAAGCACCTCGCGGCGCAACGCTTCGTCACCGCCGCATGATTCGTCGACGAATGCGGCACGTTCCGACGGGTCGATATCGAGAGCAGACTGATGGATGCGTTTGACCGTCGTCCAATGGTCCATCACAGACTGGTTCATGTCGGACTCCTGGATGTAGGGTCTGGAACCGCGTCGCTCGCGGTGTACCATACCGTCCTCTGTTTAGAGAAAGGCGCCATCCGACCGGAAAAACTGTCATGTCGCCGAATTCCGACAGCGGACCCACCGAGCTCCTCCGAGCGTGGAGCCAGGGCGACGGATCTGCCCTCGACCGACTGGTCCCGCT
>Ga0207643_10001457_pt1 | contig 13565 bp, 10 predicted proteins | sample KBSMisM62_FD_184313 | JGI IMG/M metagenome (GOLD analysis project Ga0207643, IMG submission 184313) | Miscanthus rhizosphere microbial communities from Kellogg Biological Station, Michigan, USA - KBS Miscanthus M6-2 (SPAdes) (version 2) | ecosystem: Host-associated > Plants > Roots >...
GCCAGTGTTGCGGTACTTGCTCTGGATCGCGCCAGTGACAGCGGCATCGAGGTCGGCGTCATCCAGCACCAGGAATGGTGCGTTGCCACCGAGTTCGAGCGCCACCTTCTTGACCGTGCCGGCGCACTGCGACATCAGTAGTTTGCCGACGGGCGTCGAGCCGGTGAACGACAGCTTGCGCACCTTGTCGTTGCCGGTGAATTCGCCGCCAATTGCCACCGCGTCGCCGGTGACGACATTGAAGACGCCGGCCGGTATGCCGGCACGCTGTGCAAGCTCTGCCATTGCCAGCGCCGAGAAAGGTGTCTGTGGCGCGGGCTTGACCACGATCGGACAACCGGCGGCGATCGCCGGCCCCGCCTTGCGCGTGATCATGGCCGCGGGAAAATTCCATGGCGTGATCGCGGCGACGACGCCGATGGGCTGGCGCAGCACCATGATGCGTTTGTCGGCCTGGTGGCCGGGAATGATGTCGCCATAGAGGCGTTTGCCTTCCTCGGCGAACCACTCGATGAAGGAAGCCGCGTAGGCGATCTCGCCTTTCGATTCCGCCAGCGGCTTGCCCTGCTCGGCGGTCATGATGACGGCGAGATCATCGACGTTGGCGAGCATGAGATCGAACCAGCGCCGCATGATCTTCGCGCGTTCGGCTGCCGTCTTCTTTGCCCATGACGGCAAAGCGGCGTGCGCCGCCTCGATAGCGCGGCGTGTTTCGGCGCCACCCATGTGCGGCACGCTGCCCAGCACTTCGCCGTTGGCGGGATTGCGAATATCAGTAGTAAGGCCCGAGTCCGCGGCGCTCCAGGCGCCCGCGATAAGTCCCTGTTCTTTCCAGAGCGTAGGGTCGCTGAGCTTGATCACTTGCCCTCCAGCTTTTCGACGAGGAACTCGAGCGTGCGTTCGCGCGCCAGCTGCGCGCTGGCTGCTTCGTAAGTGGCGCGCTCCTCACAATTGAAACCATGGTCGGCGGGATACAGATGGAACACGCCGTTCGGATCGGCCGCGCGAATCTTCTCGATGTCGGTCGCAGGGATATAAGGATCCTTCTCGCCGAAGTGGTACATGACGGGTCGGCGCGGCGATTTCGCGAGTTGATCCTTGATCTGTCCGCCGTAATACGACACGGCGCAGGTCACCGGCAATTCGCACGCGGCCAGATAGGCGAGCGTGCCGCCCCAGCAATAGCCAACCACCGCCACACGCCCGGCGTGTTTGATCACGTTGATCGACGAATTGAGGTCGACGAGAGTCTTCTCCTTCGGAATCTGCATCCGGTATCCGCGACCTTCCTGGGTTTCCTTCTCGCTGTAGCCGAGCTCGATGCCGCGGCGGATGCGATCGAACAAGCAAGGCGCAATGGTCACGTAGCCTGCGGCGGCGTAACTATCGGCGACCGCCCGGATGTGCCGGTTGACGCCGAAGATCTCCTGCGCGATCACCACGGCGCCGCGTGCCTGCCCGCTGGGCGCCGCGAGCCAGGCGTTGAATTCATGGCCGTCGCGCGCCATGAGCGTGGTGAATTCACCCAAGAGGCGGCTCCTTGAATTTTCGTGATTCGATGAGAGGACAGCATTGTGCCACCAGTGGGGCGGAGGCCCGCTCTCTCGAAGGTATTATCCCCGGCATTCGTTGTAGGGAGATTCTCATGCAAACCCGCCTTCTCGTGGCTCTGCTCCTCAGTGTCGTGGCGAATCCGGCATTCTCAAATACCCAGGCGGGCTCAACCCTGGCCGAACTCGCCGAACAAGTGCGGGCCACCGAGATCGCCTTCGCGAAAACCCTGGCAGACCGCGACGTGAAGACTTTCACGAGCATGATTGCACCGGATGTCATCTGGCTGGCCGACAAGCCCCTGCGCGGACCGGCCGAGGTACTGACGAACTGGCAGAAGTTTTTCGATGCGCCAAAGGCGCCATTTTCATGGGCGCCGGAGATCGTCGAGGTGCAGGAAGGCGGCAAGCTGGCGTTGAGCACCGGCCCGGTGATGAATGGCGAGGGCAAACGAGTCGGCACCTATACGTCGATCTGGCGTCGTGAGAAGTCAGGCAAGTGGCTGATCATTTTCGATCGCGGTTGCCCGCAATGCGATTGTCAAAAATAATCTTCAGGAATGGCCACCGACTATCCCGTCACGATGGCGATTCGCACGCTTCGCCAACACAAAGTTGAATTCACGCCGCACCTGTACACGTGGGAGCCGCGCGGTGGCACGCGCGCCTCTGCCGAACACCTGGGTGTCGATGAACACCAGGTGGTGAAAACGCTGATCTTCGAGGATGAAGCCAAACGCCCGCTTTGCATCCTCATGCACGGCGATCGCGAAGTGTCGGCCAAGAATCTTGCGCGACAGCTCGGACACAAGAGTGTGGCGCCGTGCGCGCCCGAGGTGGCCGATCGGCATTCGGGCTACCAGGTCGGCGGCACTTCGCCGTTCGGCCTCAAACGCCGCATGCCGATCTGCTGCGAAAAGACCATCGCGGATCTGCCGCTCATCTATATCAACGGTGGCGCGCGCGGTTTCCTGATCGGCATCGCACCCGCGGACCTCGCGCGAGTACTCGAACCCAGGATGGTCGAAGTCGCGATCGTCTGATTGGTTTCCAACCTAACTACCGGCGCGGATCACCTGGTTGTCGAGAGCGCCGAAAATGCTGCGACCTTCGGCGTCGAGCATCTCGATGGCGACGCGGTCGCCAAACTTCAGGAACGGTGTGCGCGGTGCGCCATGCTCGAGTTGCTCGAGCGTGCGCTTCTCGGCGAGACAGCTGCTGCCGCGACTGCGGTCGTAGTTGGACACTGTTCCGGATCCGATAATCGCGCCGGCGCCGAGCCGGCGCGTCTTCGTCGCGTGCACAATGAGCTGCGCGAAACTGAATGTCATGTCCGTGCCTGCATCCGGGCGCCCGAAAACCTGGCCATTGATGCGGCTCTCCAGTGGCAAGTGGACCTTGCTGTCGCGCCAGGCCGCGCCCAGCTCATCGGGAGTGACCGCCACCGGCGAGAACGCCGTGGCGGGCTTGGATTGATAGAAGCCGAATCCCTTGGCGAGCTCCCCCGGAATCAGGCCGCGTAGTGACCAGTCATTCACGAGCATCACGAGCTTGATGTGAGCTGCAGCGTCGGCGGCGCCGGTGCCCATGGGAACGTCGTCAGTGATGACGGCCACCTCGGCTTCGAGGTCGATGCCCCAGGCAGCGTCGCCAAACGGAACGTCGTCGCGAGCGCCTAACAAGTCGTCGGAGCCGCCCTGGTACACCAGCGGATCGGTCCAGAACGACGCCGGCATATCCGCGCCGCGCGCCTTGCGCACCAGCTCGACATGATTGACGTACGCGCTGCCATCCACCCAGTGATAGGCGCGTGGCAGCGGCGCGGCGCATTGCGCCGGGTCGAACGCCATGACTTCGGAGGACGCGGAGCTGAGCTCGAGTGCCGCTGCACGCTCGGCGAGCCTCGGTTGTACGGTGGACCAGTCATCGAGCGCCGCCTGCAGCGTGGGCGCGATGCCGGGCACGAGCTGACAACGCGAGAGATCCCGGCTGACGATCGCCAGCCGTCCGTCGCGATCGCCGCGCCTGAGTGACGCCAATTTCATTTGGCGCCTTTCCAGCTATCCACGTAGCCTGGCCATTCCACCTGCGCGGCCGCCGGGGCAATTTCCAGTGCGTCGCGCGTGTCGATCATCACCGCGTATTCGTCGGTTGCCGGCTTCGCCTGCTGGAACACATTCTTCAGCGCCTTGGGATGTGGTCCATGGGTAAAGCCACCGGGATGCAGGGTGATCATGCCGGGATGAATGTTGTCACGGCTGAAGAAGTCGCCTGCGTGATAGAACAGCACCTCGTCGTAGTCGTCGTTGTTGTGGAAGAACGGCACCTTCATGGCGCCAGGATCGGACTCGAACGGGCGCGGCGTGAACGTGCAGACGACGAAGCGGTCGGCCAGGAAAGTAGTGTGTGCCGAAGGTGGCAGGTGATAGCGGTGGCTCATGAGCGGGCGCAAATCCTTCACGTTGATACGCACCACGCAGAGGTCGCCATGCCAGCCCACCGCGTCGAGCGGGTTGAAAGGGTAGGTCACCGTGGACACGGTCCCGCGCCGCTTGATCGCGACCTGCCACTCGGTATCGCCCTGCTGATCCTTGAAGGCTTCGTCGATGCGTGGCGTGTCGAGCATGGCCGCGTCGAAGATCGCATGCGGACCCACCAGCCCCTTGTCCGGAAGTTGATAAGAGTTGTTAGTGGCCTCGATGAGCAGCGCGTGCAGCGGCTGCGCGCATTCGACGCGCCACATCGTGCCGCGCGGGATGAGGATGTAATCGCCGGCTTCGAATGACAGATGGCCGTAGTCGCAGAAGAAGTCTCCGCGCCCGGCGTGCACGAACAAAAGCTCGTCGCCATCGGCGTTGCGCGCGAGTTGCGGCATGCTGCCTTCCAGCTTCCAGAAGCGTAGTCGCACCGCCGCGTTGCGCAGCAGCTCCGTCGCGCTCCAGGGCGAAGGCTGGTCGCCGGTGAGTCGGGTGCAATCGAATGCGTGTGGACGCAGCGGGCCTTCGAAGTTCACCCAGCCCGTGGGCGGATGCCGGTGGTAGAGATGCGAGGCGGGGCCGAAGAAGCCCTCCTTGCTGATCTCACGCTCAAACGTGCCCGCCGGCAGATTGGCGTGCGCCTGCCGCGAAGCCTGGCCCTCGACCTTCGGGAAGTGGATGTAACGTTTCATGAGCACCTCGGGCGCGGGGTGCCAATTTAGTTTCAAATGAAACCAATCGCAAATTCAGCAACTGACGCCGGCCGCTATGCTTTCTCGAGGATGGCGACGACCCCCATCCCGCCTGCGGTGCAAACCGAGATCAGGCCGCGCTTCGCCGTGGGCGACTCGGCCAGCTGCTTCGCCAGTGAAGCCACGATGCGCGTGCCCGTTGCCGCAAACGGATGGCCGATGGCCACGCTCGAGCCGTTCACATTGAGCTTCGCGCGGTCGATGCTCCCGAGGGGTTGGTCGAGCCCGAGGCGCTCCTTGCAATACTCGGGGGACTCCCAGGCCCTGAGCGTGCACAACACCTGCGCGGCGAAGGCCTCGTGGATCTCGTAGAAATCGAAATCCTGCAGCGTGAGGTTCGCATCCCTGAGCATGGCGGGCACCGCGTAGGCGGGCGCCATCAGCAGGCCCTCGTTGCCGCCGACATAGTCGACCGCCCACTGCTTGCTGTAGCTGAAATACGCGAGCACCGGCAGATTGCGCTCGCGCGCCCAGGCTTCGCTGGCTAACAACACGGCCGACGCGCCGTCGGTCAGCGGCGTGGAATTACCGGCGGTGAGGGTGCCCTGGCCGCTGCGCCGGTCGAACGCGGGCTTGAGCTGCGCGAGTTTCTCCACCGTGCTGTCGGCGCGCACATTGTTGTCGATCTTCAGGCCCTGGTATTCACCGATCACGAGATCGCTGAAGAAGCCACGAGCCCAGGCATTGCCGGCGTTCACATGACTGAGGTTCGCGAGCGCATCCTGATCGGCGCGCGAGATCTTCCAGGTCTTGGCCATCTGCTCGCAATGTTCGCCCATCGAAAGGCCCGTGCGCGGCTCGAGCACGCCGGGCATCACCGGTTTGAAATGGCGCGGGCGCAAACCGAAGAAGGGCTTGATGCGCCCCCATGCGCTGCGTGCGCGATAGGCTCGCAACAGCAGCTGCTGGTATTCGCGCGCATAGACGACGGGCGGATCGCTGACGGTGTCGAAACCGCCGGCGATGCCTGCGTCCATCTGCCCGAGCGCGATCTTCATCGCGACGGAAATGGTGGCATCGAGGCCCGTGCCGCAAGCGCGCTGCATGTCGATGCCGGGGGTCTGCGGATCGAGACCCGACGACAACACGCATTCGCGCACCAGGTTGAAGTCCTTGGAGTGCTTGAGCACCGCGCCGCCGGTGACATCACCGAGACGTTCGCCTGCCAGCCGGTATTTCGACACCAGCGCCTGCAGCACCGCGGTGTACATGTCCTGGTTGCCGACACGCGAGTAGACGCCGTGGCCGCGTGCGAAGGGGATGCGCATGCCGCCGACCACCGCGACGCGTCGAACGTTGGATCCAACCAGCATGTTGCACTCCGTGAGAAATCGCTCGCTAGGATGCCACGCCCGCAGGGAATTCGACTATCTTCGTGAACGAATGACGCCGACGATTTCAGGCTGGGTGCTGCTGCTCACTTCGCTGGTGTACATGGCCGGCCTGTTCGCCATTGCATGGTGGGGCGATCGCAGCAAGCTCTATCCCGACAACGCGCGCTTTCGTCCGCTGATCTACAGCTTCGCGCTCGGAGTCTACGGTTCGAGCTGGACGTTTTACGGCGCGGTGGGCACGGCAAAACAGGATGGCCTGCTGTACCTCGCCGGCTATCTGGGTCCGCTGCTCTTGCTGGCGTTCGGCCTGCCGTTCTTCGAGCGCCTCGTGCGGCTTGCCAAATACCAGAATGCGACTTCGATCTCCGATCTCTTGTCGGCGCGCTTCGGCAGGTCACGCCGTATCGCGGTGCTGGTCACGGTCATCGCGCTCACCGCGATCATTCCTTACATCGCGCTGCAACTCACGGCCATCTCCATGAGCATCGATGTGCTCACGGGAAAACCGCCCGGCCCCGTACCTCCCTGGTATTTCGATACGACGCTCCTGATCGCACTGACGTTGTCGGTGTTCGCCATCCTGTTCGGGACCCGCGGTATCGACGCGACCGAACACCATCCTGGCATGGTGGTGGCGATCGCCGCCGAGTCGTTGTTCAAGCTGGTCGCGCTGTTGCTGGTGGCGGTGTTCGCCCTGACCACCCTCGATGGCGCCAGGCCATTGCTGACGACCGTGCAGGAGTTGCCGGGCGATTTGCGGCAACCGTCGATTTTCTTCGTGCAGGCCGTGACTGGCATGTTCGCGTTCTTCTGTCTTCCACGGATGTTCCACATCGGTGTGGTCGAATGTGCCGACGTCAACGACGCGCGGCGCGCGCGCTGGTGGTTCGGCGGCTATCTCGTGCTGCTCAGCATCGTGGTCATTCCCATCGTCGCCGCGTCGTTGCCACTCGACGCCGCCGGACGTGGCGCGCCCAGCACGGATGCCTGGGTGTTGTGGCTGCCGCTTTCGGCCGGCCAGGAATGGCTGGCGCTGCTGGCCTATCTCGGCGGATTTTCGGCGGCCACTGGCATGGTGATCGTGGCGAGCGTCGCGCTCTCGACCATGATCAGCAACGACCTCGTTCTGCCGATGCTGTGGCGCTGGCGCGGCACTGGCGCGGCAATGACATCCCCGGCGGCCATCCTCTGGGTGCGACGCGTCGCCATCGTCGGCGTGTTGTTAGGCGCCTACGGCTTCTTCCACCTGGCGCCGAACGCGCCCAGCCTCGCGTCCATCGGCATGCTGGCGCTCGCAGCGGTCGCGCAGTTCGCGCCCGCGCTCTTCGCAGCGATCTACTGGCCGGGCGCAAGCCGCGCCGGCGTCATCGGCGGACTCGCCTCTGGCTTCGTCATCTGGATCTACACGCTGCTGATTCCCGCCGTCGTCTCGGACGATGGCACGCCGCCAAACTGGCTCACCGAAGGCCCTTTCGGACTCGCATGGCTCAAGCCGTCCGAGCTGTTCGGGCTTGCCTTTCCCGAGGCGCTATCGCACGGCGTCGTGTGGTCGCTGGCCGCGAACGTTGCAGTGCTGGTGGCATTGTCCTGGCGTTATCGGCCCGCGATTGGCGAGCGGCTGCGCTCCGGGGGTCGTCGGCTGCTCGATGACTATTCCAGGGTGGAGGGCGGTGCGCGCGGCGAACAAGCGTTGCCGGGTGGCGCGACTGTCGGCGACCTGTTGCTGCTCGCCGAAAGATTGTTAGGCGCGCCGGCCGCGCGGCGCCTGCTGGAGCGGCGTGCGCGCGAGCTGCGTCGCCACGTGTTCGCCGAGGAGCGCGCCGATTTCGCATTGCTGCAGTCGCTGGAGCGAGATCTGTCGGGCGCGCTTGGGGCGTCCTCGGCGCGCCTGGTGCTCACCAGCGCGCTGCGTGGCGCCGGAATCGAGCTCGCGGAAATCATCACCTTGTTCGACGAGGCATCGCGCAAGCTGCGCTTCAATCGCGAGCTGCTCGAAACCATGATGGACAACCTCCCGCAGGGCGTCTGCGTGGTGAACGACGAAATGCGGCTGGTGGCGTGGAATCAACGCTACCTCGATCTCTTCGAATATCCGCCAGGCTTTGTGTTCGCCGGCAAGCCCGTCGAAGAACTGATCCGCTACAACGCAGAACGCGGCTGGTGCGGCCCAGGTGATCCGGCAGAGCACACTCGCAAGCGCCTCGCGTACATGCGCGCGGGGTCCGCGCATACCTCGGAGCGGCGCCGCTCGGACGGGCGCGTCATCGAGCTGCGCGGCCAGCCGCTGCCGGACGGTGGTTTCGTCACCGCATTCAGCGACGTCACCAGCCACAAGCGCACCGAGGAGAGCCTGCGCGAAATCAACGAGACATTGGAGCTGCGTGTCGAGGAACGCACGCGCCAGCTCGCGGCCGCGGTCTCGCAGGCTGAGCTCGCCAATCAATCGAAGACGCGTTTCGTCATGGCGGCGAGCCACGATCTGCTGCAGCCGCTCGGTGCCGCACGCCTGTTCAATGCAGCGCTGCGCAGCCGCGCGGCGTCGGACACCGATCTTCGCGGGCTCGCGGAGCGCGTCGACAATTCGCTGGCCGCCGCGGGCGAATTGCTCGAAGACCTGCTGGACATCTCGCGCCTGGACGCCGGTGGTGTGCGCGCCGAGCTCACCGAGTTCGATGTCATGGAGCTGCTGAAGTCGCTGCAGGAGCAATTCGCGCCGGTCGCTGCGCAACGCGGCATCACGCTCGTCATTGCGCCGACCAGCATGCGCGTGCGCTCGGATCACCGGTTGTTACGACGCGTCCTGCAGAACTTCATCGGCAACGCGCTGCGCTACACGCCCACCGGCGGTGTACTGCTCGGCGCGCGCCGGCGTGCGGCAGGCGCGATGGTCGAGTTGCAGGTGACCGACACCGGTCCGGGCATTCCGGTGGAAAATCGCGGTGCGATTTTCGAGGAGTTCCGCCGGCTGGATCAGCCATCTCCCTGGGGCGAGAAAGGACTCGGGCTTGGCCTGTCGATCTGCGAGCGTATTGCCTCCATTCTCGAAACGACGCTCACGCTGCGATCCGAACCCGGGCGCGGCAGCACCTTCGGCATTCACGTCCCGCGAGCTGCGGGTCGCGCGCAGTTGCCGCCCATCGACGGCGCCCAGGCATACGCGATCGCAGCCGCGGAGAAGCAGCAATCCCCACGCGTTTTGTGCGTCGACGACGACGCGGCCACGCTCGCGGGGTTGCGCGAACTGCTGACCAGCTGGAAATTCCACGTGGTGGTGGCCGGAAGTCCCGAAGAGGCGCAGGCAATCGCGGACACGCAGCCGATCGACATCGTGCTCGCGGATTTCCATCTGCAGGACCGGCCTGCAGGTCTCGACCTGCTTCAGCGCCTGGTGCTGCACGCTCACGCAGGAACAGCCCGTGCCGGCGCGCTGCTGACCGCCGACGCCACGGAGTTGCTGCTATTGCAGGCGGCCGAGCTGGGTATTCCGGTCTTGCGAAAGCCGGTGCGACCGGCGGCGTTGCGCGCGCTGATTTCGGCGCTGGTGGATCGCGCCGCGCGCGCGAATCAGACCTCGTCTTCGGGAGCCGGTGGCGCGAACTGATGCAACGCCAGGCGTTGCGCGATCAATACCGCCTGCGTGCGATTTTCGGCGCCCATCTTCTCGAGGATGGCTGTCATGTGCGCCTTCACCGTGGCCTCTGACACTTCGATCTGCAGTGCGATGCGCTTGTTGGACTGGCCCGAACACAACATGGACAGCACTCGGAACTGCTGAGGCGTCAGGCTGGCAACGCGGCGCGCGGCGTCGGCCTCGTCGGGATGCACGCGAGCACTGGCCGTCGAATGCTGTACGGGCGGACTCCACACATCGCCGCGCAGGATGGTCTGCAGAGCATCGATGATGGTCGAAACCGATGCGGACTTCGCGATGAATGCCGACGCGCCGTGCAGCAGCGTGCGTTGCGCGATGTCCTGGTCTTCGCGGCCCGAGATCACCACCACCGGGACTGAAGGGTAGTGCGCTCGCGCCTGCACCAGCGCGGAAAAGCCATGCGCCCCGGGCATGCCGAGGTCGAGCAGCAGCAGATCGACTTCCGGATTCGCATTGAGCGTTGCGAGCAGTGAATCGACCGTGTCCGCCTCGAGGGTCCGCGCGCCGACCAGCGCCTGGGAAATCGCGAGCTTGAGCGCTTCGCGAAACAGCGGGTGGTCGTCGGCAATGATGATGGTGGGTGGCATACGAGGGTGCGTAGGGTAAGGCTTTGGGCGCGCAGCACCTAGGACCTTCGCCGGCGACAAAAATTCGCGGATCGTCGCAAGGAGCTTGCAGTCCGGCGCCTGTGCGCCATTTGCCCGGAATGGTGCCCGGACCTGCCTGCTACCATTCCGCGATGAAAAAACCAGTTGTCATGTTAGTCGCCGCGATGCTCGCCGCCTGCACCACATCACCGCCGCCGCGCTCGCCAGACGCCGCGCTATTTTCCCTGGTCGAAGAGTACTTCGAACGCCAGCTGGAACTGTCGCCCATGAACGCGACCTCGATTGGCGACTCGCGTTACGACGACCGGCTCGACGATTCCACGAGCCCGGGCTTTCGCGAAAAGGCACTCGGAATCGAGCGGGCCTTCCTCGATCGTGCTCGCGGCATCGACGCCGCGAAGCTCTCGCCCGCGTCGCGCATCACCTACGACATCTTCGTCAGCGAGCGCGAGCAAGCCCTGGAGGGTCAGAAATTCCACGAAGAGTACATGCCGTTCAACCAGATGCAGGGCCTGCCTATGGATCTGGCGGTGTATGGTTCGGGCACCGGGCCGCAGCCGTTCGTCACCGCCAAGGACTACGATCGTTTCCTCAAGCGCGTGCGTGAGTTCCCGCGCTGGGCCGATGGCGCCATTGCGCTGATGCGCACTGGCATTTCGAATGGCATCACGCTTCCGCGCGTGGCCATGGCCAAGGCGGCACCGCAATTGCGCGAGATCGGCGCGACGGCACTCAAGGACAATATTTTCTGGGCGCCCATTCTCGCGATGCCAAAGGAGATCTCCGCCAAAGATCGCCAGCGCCTCAGTGAGGCCTACGAAGCCGCGCTGACCAGGGAAGTGTTGCCGGCTTACACACGACTCGCGGATTTCTTCGATCACGACTATCTACCGGCTGCGCGCACCACCGTGGGCTGGAGCGATCTGCCCGACGGCCGGGCCTGGTATCGCTGGCGCATTCGCCAGTCGACCACCATGGATATGCCGGCGGAGGAAATTCACCAGTTGGGCCTTTCGGAAGTCGCACGCATTCGCGGCGAGATGCTTGCCGTGAAAGAGCAGGTGGGTTTCAAAGGCGATCTCGACGCATTCTTTCAGTACGTCGAGGAAGACCCGAAGTTCTACTTCAACAGCGAAGGCGAATTGCTCGGCGCCTATCGCGACGTGAAGCGACGCGTCGATGCGCTGTTACCGAAGTTGTTCGCCGATTTTCCGAAAGCGGACTATGAAATTCGCCCGGTGGAGCAGTTCCGCGCCGCTTCCGCCGCGGGCGCTTCGTACCAGTCGCCGTCGGCCGACGGCAAGCGCCCGGGAATCTTCTACATCAACACCTACAATCTCAAAGCACAGCCGCGCTTCGGGCTCGAAACTCTTTCGCTGCACGAAGCATCACCCGGACATCACTTCCAGATTTCGATCCAGCAGGAACTCACCGACCTGCCGCGCTTCCGTCGTTTCAATGGATACGTGTCGTACGCGGAAGGCTGGGCTTTGTACGCGGAATCCATCGGCAAGGAGCTCGGCATGTTCACCGATCCCTACCAGTGGTATGGAAGGCTCGCCGACGAAATGCTTCGCGCCATGCGCCTCGTGGTCGATACCGGGCTGCATGCCAAGGGCTGGACCCGCGAGCAGTCCATCAAATACATGCTCGAGAATTCATCGATGGCGGAGAGCGATGTGATCTCCGAAGTGGAGCGCTACATCGTCTGGCCCGGCCAGGCGCTCGGCTACAAGCTCGGCCAGCTGCACATCAGCGCACTGCGCGCCAAAGCGCAGGCGCAGTTGGGCGAAGCCTTCGATGTGCGAGATTTTCACAGCCAGGTGCTGCGCGATGGCTCCGTGCCCATGGATGTGCTCACTGCAAAGATCGACCGGTGGATAGAGGCGAAGCGGCCGGCGCGCGCAGTCAAGTAGGATAGGACTGCTCTTCGTAGATGACTCGGCGAGCGAGCGGCGCCCGTGCAGGGACGAGCTCGCTTTTCGCCGGGCCCTTCGTTAGTTGGGTGTTGCTAGTCTGCTGGCCGCCGCCACACGCGATGACGTCCTCGTGTAGTCGGGTGCGACGTCAGCGAAGAGTCCGTGTGAAGTAGAGAGGCGGCTTCGTGCCTAACGAGGTTAGGAGCCCGGCCCGCTCACTCGTCCCTGCACGGACACCGCTCGCTCGCCCCATCACCCACCAACTGCGGTCCCATTCGACGTGAAATGGCGCGCCGTCCGAGGTTGGAAAAGACCTTGGACCGTGCGTCCCTTTTCTCTTCGACCGTAGGAGTGGGACGCGGTGCGATGACGTCTGCGCCCCAGCGAGCGTGCACGCACAGGGTTGAGTGAGCGGGCCGGGCACGTAACCTCGTTAGGCACGGAGCCGCCTCCCCGATTCAAACGGACTCTTCGCCGTCGTCCGACTCCAACCTCGCCAAGACGTCATCGCGTCAGGCGGCGGCCAGCAAACTAGCGACATCCAATTAACGAAGGGCCCGGCGAAAAGCGAACTCAACCCTGTGCGTGTGCGCTCGCTGGGGCACGCACGCCCTGACCCGCTCTCACTACTACTGGTTATACCCGTAGCCAAGAGTGTCAATGTCCACCACGTAGCCGCCTTCGAATCGCAGGCGCCGCATGAGTTTGTTAGGTCCGAGATTGTAGAGCCAGACCTCCACGGGAACCTCGATGAAGTCCTCGCCGACGAACATCGGTCGTCCATAACCCCAGATGACGGGCCTGCGAAAGACGCTGCGTTGTTCAACGATGTCAGTGGGCTCGCCACACTTCGTCGCAACCTCTGCGCGCGAATCGCCCTCGCCCACGAGCTTCGTGCCGCAGCGAAACGTGTCCGCGAATGCCGGCGAGCAGGCGAGGAAGCCGAGAAGCAGCAGGGCGGCAGTTCGCTTCATGCGTCGGACGATATGCCGAGAACGCTTAACGGACAATGAACACTTTCCGCAGCCGGCCGGTACCTATTTACACAATCTCCCCCGCGATCGAACCTTTTGCTCCCGTGCCGTTACTAAACTGATGTATGGAACTGCTTTGAACATGGAAAGGGCCATGCGATGGATCGCTGCGGGCCTTAGTTTGGGGCTGGCCGTCGCCCCCGGTGCCCAGGCGGCCGATTTCGAATTGACGCCGGAAGAAAGCACCCGACTCCAGAACGACGAAATCGTGATCCGCGCCACTCTGGATCCCAATGCGC